>Ga0114960_10000946_pt1 | contig 23984 bp, 43 predicted proteins | sample C_130625_MF_Meta_FD_92637 | JGI IMG/M metagenome (GOLD analysis project Ga0114960, IMG submission 92637) | Freshwater microbial communities from Lake Croche, Canada to study carbon cycling - C_130625_MF_MetaG | ecosystem: Environmental > Aquatic > Freshwater > Lake | place: Lake Croche, Canada... | reverse complement strand
GGCTCTTCAAGGTTCCCAGGCCCAAATGGCGGCTGGTCAGGTTGAGCAGCAAACCAAGCAGGCAGGCGATACGGCGGAATATCAGCAGTTCCTTCAGGAGCGTGGATACCCGTATCAGCAGGCTCAGTTCCTCGCTAATATTGCGATGGGTACTGGTGCGCTTTCAGGCTCGACCACTACCAGCACACAGCCTGGCGGCTTCTTCTCCGACAAGCGGCTGAAGGAAGACGTTAAGGAAATTGGCAAAACCAATGATGGACAGCCGATCTATAGCTATAAGTATAAGGGCGATGATCGCACTCAGATCGGCCTGATGGCGCAGGATGTAGAGAAAAAGCATCCCGAAGCCGTTGGTGTGATGGGTGGATACAAGACTGTTGACTACAAGAAGGCTACGGAAGACGCAGAGCGGCCCCATAAGGATATGGGCGGCGGCTTGATGCCCAACAACTTCGACACCAGTTCGATGGGCGGCGCTGTGATGCCTGATTCTAGTGGCGAAGGGTTTATGCGTGGCGGCTACGTTGGCGGGGGCCTTGTTGGCAACGACGACTGGTCTCAGATCATTGCAGCCAATAAGGCGGCACTGGGCGTCTATGGCGGTGCGCAACCTATGGGTGGCGGATCTCCCGGAGCAACTGGTATCATCCCCGCAGCATCTATCCCCACGCCTAAGCTAGTAGTTGCCAATGCGCCATCTCAGCAGCGTCCTGCTGGTCTTTCGACTGCAATGCAGACGGGCAAAGACATTGCCGGTACCTATAGCATGGGCAAATCTGGCTTGATGGGTTCCGCGCCAACAAAGGATGACCCAACAGGGTCTGCCGGTCTTATCGGCGGCCAAGGCAAATGGGGTGGCGAAAACATTTTCTCTAAGGGCAAGGAGTTCTTTGGAGATATGATGAAGGCCGAAGGCGGTCTCATTGTCCCCCGTCACGAATATGCCCTTGGTGGAGATATCCCAGGTGGTGGCGATACTTCATATGTGCCGGATGAACGCCCGGATGTTGGGGCATTAAAGGCTAAATTGACTGGCGGTCAGCAGGCTCCACTCTCCGGTTCTGGCGGCGGTGGTGGTGGTTTAGGCAGCATGCTTATGCTCGGCTCTCATCTTGAAGGACTTATGGGGGGGAAAAAACCATCTGGTTTTGCGGGGCTGTTAAGTGGTGATTCGATTTCGCCATTTGCTTTTGGCGGGTTGGCGCGGAACCATTACGCTGCTGGAGGTGGTGATGATAGCCTTGGGGATGAGGCTATTCCCTATGATCCTAGTGATGTAACAAGTGGCAAAGACCCAATGGAGGGTGTTGTTAAGTCTGGAATGCAAAAGCATGAATTGCTGAAGCCCGGCGAAATGCACATGCCTGAACCGTCAAAGAAGAACCCGGTTGGTGGTGCCATGAAGGGCGCTTCCGCAGGTATGGCTTTTGGCCCTTGGGGCGCGCTTGCCGGTGGTGTACTTGGCGGATTGTCGGAAATGAATGCAGGCGGCGCGGTTCGTCGTCAAGCATTTCAGCAAGCGGGCCTTGTTCTCCCAGATGTCCCTGCTGATTACTCTACTGAAGCACCTGTTGATCAGGTTCCCGTTGATGACCGTCTTGATCGCACTCTTGGGGCCCTTAGGCGAATTGAGAGTGGTGGCAAGTACGATATTGTCGGCCCTGCTTCTCGCACTGGTGATCGCCCCTATGGTGCCTATCAAGTTATGGGTGCAAACATTCCTTCATGGACAGAAGCCGCTCTTGGCCGTCGTATGACTCCAGAAGAATTTAGGCTTGATCAGAAGGCGCAGGATGAAACAGCTAAGCATCGCGCTGGCCTTTATCTCAATCAGTATGATGATCCTCGTCAGGCTGCTTCTATGTGGTTCACTGGTAAGCCAATTGAAAAAGCGGGCAATGTTGCGGATGTTCTTGGAATAACAAATCCAAAATATCTTTCCATGTTTGACCGCTATTACGGTGGGCAGGATCTTGCCCCTGATGGCAGGCAAGCGACTGGCTTGAAGCCTCCCGCTGACATTGGCCGCACCCCCTCTGGCGGGGAAGGCAAGAAGAGCCTTGGGGACATAGTCACATCTGAGGGCTTCGTTGTACCTGCGCTTGGCTTCCTTGGCTCAATGCTGGCGTCTGACAAGCGCAACCTTGGACAAGCCCTTGGTGAAGGCATCATGGGCGGCGTTGGGGCTTATCAGCAGCAGCGTAAGATGCTCCCTGAAGTTGCCAAAGCGGAAGCGGAAGCTACTCAGCAGAATGTTGCAGCCATCAATGCACTGTCTACTGGCGTGAAAAAGTACAACGCTATGAATGGCGCAAATCTGACGCTTCAACAGTTTGCCAAACTTAGCCCTGCTGAGATCGCAAAGTATGCTGGTGCAAACGCTGCATCTGCTGTTTCCGGCCAGAATGTGGCAGGAACCGGCGGGTACACTTATGACCCGGAAGAGGCAAACAAACTTGTCATCAAACGTCCTGGGCAACCTGACGTTCCCGCTTTCTCAGATCCTGGCTATCTAAGCGCATTTAAAGCGCACTATGCAGCTTGGGGTGATGACCCATATGCAAAAGCTTTGACTACTTGGGCTGACAAGCAGCTTGAAGAAAGCAAAACAACGACAATTTCCGCAACTGGTGAGCGTATTCCTGCTCCCGGTGTTATTGAATCTGCGCAAAAAGGGGAGGTTGGCAAAGGATTGGCTAAAGAAGCTCTTGAATTTAATGCTAAGGGAGCAGAGTTTGGTCCTGTTGCTGAAAAAATTCTTAGTTCCGTTAGCCAAATTGAGGATATTGTTACCAAATTCCCAACAGGCGCAGATGTGAATGCGAGGGCAAATTTGGATAGAATTATGAAAACAATTGATCCGACCAATAAGTTTAATCTTTGGACGGGTGCGGCTGGTGATTATGATACCATGGTAAAAAATGCCATGGTCATTGGCCTGTCTCAGCTTCAAGGGCTTTCTCCAAGGGCTCCTGCTGCTGAATTGGAGGCTATTAAGCGCCAGATTCCTGAAGGAAAAATGGACCCCGAAGCAATTCGGAACATTCTCTCCAGTCTTAAGGCGGACATTGAATATAAGCGGAAAATGTATGAGAACTTTGACGTAAATAAAGATCTGGATATCAATAAATTCCAAAGAGAATTTATGAAGAAAGAGCCATATCGTGAATTTGTAAAGAAAACCAAAGAAGAGCTTAAGCCTGGTGCTGGAACCCAGCAGCAGCGTGAGCAAGTTGCTATTCCGCAAAATGATCTTGTTGCTGGCAAAATATATAAGGATGCGTCTGGAAATCAAATGAGGTATACGGCATCTGGCGGATGGGAGAAACCATAATGGCTAACAGTTTTGTTCCAGTCGCAGAGGTTAGTTCGCCTGAAGAGTCATTCCGTCCTGTTGCCGAAGCACCAGAAGCAATAGGAAAAGCCGAAGCTTTTGGCCGTGGCGCTGCTCAAGCTTTTGGTCTTGGGTACTCACCGCAATTGATTGCTGCCGCCAAAACGATGAATTTGCCGGGCAGCGAAGATCCGGCCTATCTTGCTGAATTGAAGAAACAGAAGGCTGCAACTGAGCAAGCATGGGAGCAACACCCGTGGCTGTATGGCACTGGCATGGTTGCTTCTGCCATACCCGCTGCGGCTGGTGCTATTCTTGGCGCTCCTGAAGCAGCGGCGGCGGGCACTATCGGCAGTTTGGGTGGAGCGGGTCTCCGTGCGTTAGCTGGTGAGGGCGCTGGAATGCTTCCTACTGCCCTGAGAGGGGCGGCAAAGGTTGCTGAGAATCCTATTGTTCAGGGCGCAGTATTTGGATCGTCTGAGGGCGAAGGGCTTGTTGACAAAGCTACTGGCGCAGCCGCTGGCGCTATCGGTGCAAAAGTTGCACCTGCTGTTCTTGGCGCAGTTGGGTCTGGTGTGAAGGCTGTCGGTCAGAAGATCGCACCCGACATTGTGGACCCTATTTTTCATGCACTTACCGGCAACCCGTCCACAGCCAAGACTGCTGCGAACATAGCGAGCGAAATTCATCCTAATGTGACGCTTCCTGGGGTAGCAATGTCCGAAAGCGGAGTTCTTAGGACAGCTATTGGTGCGGACGTTCTCAATCAGGTTCCAAAAGCAGCCAACAAGACTTTGGGTGAGATTGGTTCAGCAGTCTCAGACTATGCTGCGAATGCGAACAGGAATGATGCTGGTGAAGCAATCAGGAATGCTGTGAAGTCTTGGTCCTATGACGCGACAAACCCTGCTGGGTTTAAGTCGATGATGAGCCAGATTTACGCACCTATCCGTACTCTTGAAGCTTCAACGGCCATTCAATATCCAAGCCAGCTTCAAAGCGCCATTAGCAGAGAACTTAACTCCCCAAAGGGACGAATGGGGGATATTACCTCCACCCTCAACATCGCAAAGATCCCGATCTCAACTGCGGATGACGTTGGCGGTCTTACATTTGCTGAAATGAAAGCGTTTCGAGAAATCCTTTCTGACCACATATCGTGGAATCAGGCTCCCGGTCTAAGTGGGATCAATAACGATGTCCTTAAAAAGTTGAGGGATGCCGTTACCCAAGACATGACAAAATACGCCAAAAATGTTGGCAATACGAAGCTAATGAATGAATTTATCAATGTAAACAAAAAGGCCAAGAGCCTCTATGAACTCAAAGACAGTGTCTACAATTTGACCGGAAACCCTATAGTTGAGGGGCCTGGATCAAAAGCTAACGACGCTATCTATAGCAAAATCATTGGCGCTGCCGCCAAGCGAGGTGGTGCCGATATCTCTGATCTAGATAAACTCTACAATACGGTTATCAAATTTGACCCAAAAGCATGGCAGTCTGTCGGGCAAGCTTATGCTGCGGATCGTATTGCTCCCAATGGGCAATTTACGTTTGGCAACTTTCATAAGCACTTTGACGACTTTTTGGACCCTAGGGGCAAGACGCTTATTTTTGGTCAACCATCTGAGAAGACTAGGCAAATGTTTGAGAACATTGGTGCGCTTGGTCGCGTTGATGCAAAAGGGAAGCCTCTTGGGAGCGTTCTCGACACATATGCGTCCAAAGTTGGCGCATATCCTGTAAAACCGTCTATAGGCGCTGTAGCTGAAGCTTCGTTAACTGGCGGTTTCCCATTGGGATCTGCTGCTGTTGGCGGGATTGGTATGGGCGCTGGTGCAATCGGGGCGCGTAATGTTGCCACTCCTATGTCTCAATATGCGCCATCTAAGGCTACTCAGATTGCTGGAGAAACGATCAAGGGTTCAGCCCCCATCTTAGGTGCGGAGCTGGCAAACAGAAGCCCTCTCCCAGGGGCCATCAAAGCCGGTGTTCCTCTCGCTGTAGAACGCATTACTAACCAGTTGCCAACATCCATTTACGATGCCCGCCCAGGCCGCAAGTCTGGCGGTCGCGTCTCCGACAAGCTGGTCTCTATGGTTGACCGGTCCAAGAAGAACATCAACAATAGCACTCAAAGCCTCCTCCAGACGCCTGACAGCCATGTTGCGCATGCTCTGGAGATCGCTAACCGTAACCTTGAGGGTTGACCCATGTCGTTTACCGGCAACAAGAACCTAGAACTCCCCGCCAATGGGTCTTACGTTGGGTTCTGGAACGTCCCTATGAACGGGGACATGACGATCATCGACAGCGCCTTGGGTGGGGTAGCTCCACTCACAACCATAAGCGGCGCATATACCCTTGCTGTGGCGGATTACCAGCCTCTAATCTTAAATGTTACGGGTACGCTGACCGCTAATGTCACGTACACCATCCCCTCTGGCGTAGGAGGCCAGTGGATCGTCAGCAACCAGACGATTGGGGCTTTCACCGTCACCTTCACAACTGGCGCTGTTGGTGGAACAACTCAGACTGTGAGCCAGGGGCTACAGACTTTGATCGCCTCTAATGGTACAGATATCTGGCTGGTGTCGGGGGCGGGCGGCAGTGGTGGCGCTACCGGCGGTGGGAACGATGCTATCTTCTGGAACAATGGTCAGACGGTAACGGCAGATTACACTATTCCAATCGGCCAGAATTCTGGTACATTTGGCCCAGTGACGATCAACAGTGGCGCGACTGTAACAGTTGGGTCCGGTTCAACTTGGAGCATAATCTAATGCCCGTAGCGATCAAGGGAACTGGCGGCGGATCTGTCACGCTAAGTGCTGGTGCGGCTGCTGCTGATACGACGCTGACGCTGTCTACCTCAACGGGGACTGTATTGTCTTCAACGGCAGTTTCGGCCTCGACCACCAATACAGTGACGAACAAGATCGCTGTCAACATTGGCGGGACGACTTATTACCTCCTCGCTTCCACATCTGGCACGTAAGGAACGCGACATGAGCGTTATCATCGACGGAACCACCGGCATTACAACGCCAACGGGGACTATCGCGACCAGCGCGACTATTGCTGGCGTTAATGTGGTTGCTGTGGCCCCCAGCACCTCCGGCAATGTGCTGACTTCCAATGGAACGACTTGGGCGAGCACTGCGCCGGTAGCATCTGGTGTATCATCTCTCATTCAGGGAAATGGCATAACGGTATCCAGTTCAACTGGCGCCGTGACTGTTAGTCAAGACATTTACACCGGAACCACAGCGGCAAATACTAGTTTCCCAATAGGGTCATGCGTTATTGGGTATACAACTAGTAACCTTGCATCATTTTTAACACTAAATGCTTCATATGTTCTTTATGTTCAAACTTCAAAAGGTGGATATTCAATTGGCATCGGAACAACTGCATTAACTGGAACTTGGCGTCTACGGGGGATGACTTTAGGAACTACTTCAGCTTATTCCTGTTGCGGAGTACAATCATTAACTACTGCACTTTTGCAGCGCGTTGCTTGAGGAGATGAAAATGTTAGCAAAAAATTTAAATGTGATTTGCCAATGGCAAGATGGTGCATACAACTGCACCATTGAACTTTTTGATGCGTGGACTCAGACATGGGAAACTGATGTTTCTTATTGCGCTAGATCAGGCGACCCTGCTGAAGTTAATATTTGGATTTTGGAGCAAATTTCAACAGGTGCATTTGATCCAATAGGCGGATGTCCAATCCCGCCCCCAAAAGAGTTTAAAAATGACACATCAGAAGTTCCAACGGTGATCTGACATGATGCAGACCACGCCCATCAGCTTCGGCATCCTCAACGGGTCAGTCTATGACTTCCCTGAGATCGGTGACTTACTGCCCATGCACACGCATACCGACGCTGACGTGCATATCTCCATCGTCGCCAAGGGCAGCTTCAGGGCTCATGGCGTCGATTGGGAAAAGGTGCTGGTCTGCGGCAACGTCATTGACTGGCCCGCCAACTACGCCCATGAGTTTGTGGCACTGGAGCCCGGCAGTCGTCTTGTGAACATAAGGAAGACCTGAGATGAGCACCATCAAGTCCATCAATGTCGTCCACCCCTCTGCCACGGTCAACAACATCGTCAACGACGCCAGCGGCAATGTGGCTGTCGGCGGCACACTGACGGTTGCTGGTGTTGCGGCTGTGGCAGTTGCCCCCAGCACCGTAGGCAACGTCCTGACCTCTACCGGCAGCGCGTGGACCTCGTCTGCGCCCACATCCACTGGCATCAACGTCCAGAACTTCACCTCCTCCGGCACATGGACGAAGCCTTCTCTCAGCGCCAGCTCGCGTGTTCTCATTCAGGCGTGGGGCGCTGGCGGAAGTGGGTCGAGAATAACTACTGGCGGCGGTGTTGGTGGCGGCGGCGCTGGCTATAACGAGCGTTGGCTTAGTCTTTCAGCTATGGGCGCGACTGAGACTGTCACTGTTGGCGCTGGCGGAATTGCTGTTACGACAAGCCCGACATCAGGAAATAATGGTGGCAACTCGTCTGTCGGCTCTTTAATAACGGGATATGCCGGTGCTGGCGGTGCGACTGGAGGTGGTGTTGCTGGTGGAGGCCAATTAGGTGCGGCATCGGGAACTACCGCAGGAAGCCCTGCAATTTTGGCGTCAACTACCACGAATGTTTGCGGTGGTTTTGTTGTTCAAGTTAACAATTTCTTTGTAGGTCAGGCCGGTTATCCCGGTGTCTTGCATGGCGGTGGATCTGGTACAGCTAGTGTTTGGGGTGGTGGCGGCGGCGGCAGTGCTGGCGTCTCTGGCGGCGCTGGCGGCGCGTCTTCCTTTGGGGGCAATGGAGGTGCGGGCAATACAACAACCAGCGGAGTAGCTGGCTCACAGCCGGGCGGCGGCGGCGGTGGAACAAACACCGGCACATCTTCTGGCGCTGGCGGCGCTGGTCAAATCATCATCACAGTCTTCCCGGCGTAAGGAGCGATCATGTCAATCTTTGCAGTTATCGACGACGCCACCAACATTTGCGACAACATCATCGTGCTGGACGAGGGTGCCACATGGGCTCCCCCATTTGACCACTATATCGTCAACATCGACGGTTTGGAGGTTGGTATCGGCTGGCACTACAACCCTAATTCAGGCGTCTGGGTTGGGCCTCCGTCTGCCACGGCATCGTTCAACCCCAGCCCGATCTTCATGGGCCAGACAACGACTTTGAGTTGGGACTGCACTGGCGCGGACGCTGTGACGATCAGCAGTCTGCCGTTCCAGACATTCCCCGCCAGTGGGTCATATGCTTTTACCTACGACGCTGTTGGCTCCCAGACCGTGACTGTGACGGGGACCAATGTGGCGGGATCAGCCACGGCTACGGCGACTGTGCGGGTCTATGCGACATCTGGAGAAGCGCAGACTGCGACGACCTTGCAGGCGACGGTAATCTAAGCAGCCCACAAAAACCCCAGCCTGAATCAACGGGCTGGGGCAAGTGAGCGTTTACACATCACACAGTGGCTAGGCTGAAGGTGCCAAGCATCATCAGCCAAACACCATTGTTTGACGAATCCATTGTGACATGGGGCCAGTGAACTTCAAGCGGGATCGCGCCCGTAGGTGATATTTCTTTCAGCTCGAATGTCTTGATTACGCCAGCACCAGCACTCACCATTTTCTTGAAACACGATCCATATCAAATCGTGTTCTGTCCCGTAATCAATGATCACCTGGGCAAGCCCTTTGCCTTTTGGCGTCGTCACCGGCAGCGATGGGTTAAGTTGTAGCATCATTGTGTTTTCCCTTTTCTTTGATCTGAAACGGCTTGAGAGCCTCTTCTGGTACAAACCAGCTTTCTACCCGGTTCCCATAATTTTGTCTGTACTCAGGCTTCATCACATCCTTGCCATAGGCCCATCCACGGATGCAGTACACTGGACCTGATCCGGTAACATGAACGAAGATGTGGTCAGGATCATCGTCATCGCGAACGATCATCTGCCACTCATGTTTGGTCCGCAGTCTGACCTGCACATTGCTACCTATGTCCGCAGCCTTGAACGTGTTTACTGTTGGCATGAAATAGAGGTTGCGAGTCTTGGCAACGACGATCTCCCCTATAGCTCCCTGAACATTGATGCACAGAGGATCTAAACCTGATGCGCCAAATTTGTGGTTTGGCTTTTTTCCTGCTTCTTCAGCTTCATAATGCCTGATTGTTCCAACAGTTGTGCCGTGCAGCATCTCAGCAAGGGAAAGCGTAACCCAAACATGCCCATTTTCTTGGCGCATAGTCATTACTTTTTTCCTTTTCTTTCAATGCGATAGTAGCAAAGTGCTTCATGGTCTGCGCAGTAGGCTCTGCCTTTTTTTTCCTTTCCGCAGAACAGGAATCCTGATGGAGGGCCATCATTGAGGACAAACCGGCATGATTTAGGGGTCAGCTTGTCAAACTTGACAGGTTTGAAACCCTCATTCTTTGGCGGGGACGCCATCACAGGCTCACAAATGAATGGCAGCACATTTGCATGATCCTTCTTAAGAGGCGACTCTCGCATAACATCAGTCAAAGTTACAACACGTTCGCTTTCACGCTTTTTAGTTTCAATCTTGATGCTGTGCATACGCATATCACTCTCACGTATGCCGATATCTCCAGATGCCCGCATTCGAAAGATCTTGCCCAAAACTGCACCTTTAGTGGTGTTGAGTTCTTTTGCTATCTCCCTGCCAGAGAGACCCGTCATCCAGAGATCTTTGATTGATTGAGTTGTGTCGCCCATGTCTGTCCCCTGTGGTAGGTGACGGCTAGAGACCCAGCCGCCACCTTGCATTTAGTAGTTGGTCTGTTCTCTCTCAGGCTCGATTGCGGCTCGCAACTCATCCATTGCCTTTGCAACCTGTTCATCTGCCACGCTGATCAACTCACCTGCAAAAGCATAGTAGTTGATGCCATCAACGTAGTTCTCTTTGTTAGACCTGTCATTCCCAAGCCTGGCAAGCTTGAGGGCATGCAGGACAAGCGCAACATCATGCGCTGTCAAATGTATGCCGGTGATCAGGGTTGAGATCTCAGCGGTGCGGTTCAGGCAAATTTTCATGTCTCCATATAGAGCATTTCGTTCGTTGAAGATCTTGATCGCATCTGACATCAATTCACGATATTCCATTTGGCTCTCCTACTTGCTGTAGCGTTGGTTTCTGGTTTTTGTGACGTTTGCTTCCCCGCCATGGTCATCAGCGGTATTTTCTCTGTCCAAGTCTATGAACTCTACTGCCTTGCCAATGCAGGATGTGTTGATGATGATCTCACCCCTATCCTGCCACCACACTTCTCCACTCATGTTTGTACGCTTGTAAAACAACCCAAAAATGAGGAACTCATGCCGGTTGATAGCGGCGCAAAGCTCCTGCAATGAGCTGCATGGATACTCCAGCGTCAACTGATGCGTTAGCATGCCATTGGCGTTGGGCATCTTCATTGACATTAAGAATCGCATGCGTCCTCACTCTTGTTCCTGAGAACCACTGTTCCATCCATGCGTTTCTTCCACTTTGAAAGACGACCGCCTGGCAGTGGGGATTTAGATCTTGATGCACCTATATGGTTCTGATGAATACGCTTCACTTTAGCAATTAAGGGCATATCCACAGTGCTAGTATGAACCCTATGGCACTTCCTGTGAGCAACCAGCCAATTGCTCTCATCGTCTCGACCACCAGCTTCAAGAGGTATTTCATGGCTTACATCCCACTCTTGGCCGGGTGCCACTTTCATGCTGCATAGGTGGCATACACCCTCATGTCGCAGAAAGATGTCGGCCCTTGTCTTGGCTGTTATGCGAACACGTTTGATCAATGGACACTCTCTTCATCGTTTTCACCATGAAAATAGTTGTTGATGCTGTTCATCACGTTATTGATAAATGTCGCAGCCATGGCTTTTGCAACGATAGGCCCTCTTTGATCATCGATCACCATCAGAAGGAAAATGTAATTGACGACAGCGATTGCTGTAGGCTCATTTACTTTCTCAAGGACTTTCAAAACCTTACCGGCTGTCTTGTGCATCAGTTCAGCTTCTTGTTTTAAGTTTTCCATTCTAGAGCCTCATTTCTGCGCGTTTTGATGCTTCGATTGATTGTTGTTCGCTAAATTTCATTCTGACGTACTCAAGCTTAACCTTCAAGAACGCAGCCTTCTCTCTTGCTTTCACCATGTTGGTGACGAAGTCGAACCAATCAGCAGATCCTTTGGTCTGCATTTCAGCGCGACTGACGGGCATGTCACCCAAAGAGAGCATCATGCGCGCCAGTACTGCGCTTTTGGTTTCCTCAAGCAGAGAAGCAGCGGAGTCAGCGTCTACGTATGCTTTCGCGACAATGCGATATTGTTCTGAAAGCGGCAGATTGCTGTCCATGGCTCACCCCCTAAAAAGGAATAGAATCCTCATCCAAATCAACAGCCTTGCTAGTCTGTGTCTGAGCAGCGGACGGGTTCTTTGGATTGACCGCAAGGCTAATCCACTTCTCACCGTTCTTGTCAGTCTTAGACCAGGCGCTGATCCAGTACTCAACACCGCCGATCATAGCGTTGCCAGTCAGTGGCGGGGACTTGTCGTTCTTGGGGTTCTTGTTCTTAAAGATAGCCCCACTGTTATCTTTCTGTTCAAATGCCACCGGTCTTCTCCTTCAGTTGCGCGATCTTAAGCTGTAACTCAACGAGAAAGCTGATCACTTCTTTCTCAAGTTCTGCAATCAGGACATTGTCCCGTTCTACCCGCTTGACCCAGATCTGCATCCCTTCAGGCATGCGAGGGTCAAATGATACGAAGTCGCACCATTGCCGCCCCGTACAAGCCATCTGCCACTGCATCTGGTTGATGTACTTGTTAGGCACAAACCCAGACAGCAGCGTGTCGATGTGTGTCGCTGTGTTGGGACATTTGATCTCAACTAGCCCGCCGTCGCCGACAAGCCCGTCAGGAGATGCCCCAGCCATAGAGATAGTGTTGTGGGGGACAAAGCCAACCTCAACGACAAGCGCGCCTACAGCCCCTTCGTAGGCAGCGCGAGCCTCTGGTTCCTTCTCCGTCCCCCACTGGATTGCGGCGTTTGAATAGAAAGCCCCCTGCGTTCCAGTCAAACGCTCGCAAATCAATTCGGCCATGTAGTTGGCACGGCCAGAACCGTAGCCTGTCTTAGTCTTAGCAACGACATCCGCAACACGGGATGCCGTCACCTTGCCAAGGCGGGCCGCATACCACTCAGGGCTGCGCTGTTCCATCACTGCGCCACCTTCTTCGGACGACCCGGCTTGCGCTTCACAGGTACGGCAACTGCCTTCTTAGGTAACCCCCGAACTAATTTTCTGCCTTTAACTACAGGCAAGTCTGGCTCCTTGGTTACCTTGGCAGCCTTCTTAGCCGCAGCCAGATCTGCCCCCAACTTCTCGTTGATTGCCTCAACTTCGCGAATTGAGCGGGCCAACTTATCAACGCTGTTCTGGAGATTTTCAAGGTCTTCACCTTGCTCACGGATCTTAGAGACCAGAGCGTCAACGATGACTTCATTGTTGTCTGCAAACATAAGGTCGATGGTGTTCATTATTCTGTATCCTTCTTGTCTACTTCGGTTGCGATAGCCTTCAGGTCTTTGATGACATCTGGAGTCAGAAGCTTGCGTTCAGCGGCGTCCAATCCCCGCCAGAACGTGTTAAGGGCATCCAGACCCTTCTCAGCTTCCTTCTTGGCAAGGAGTGCAAGCTTCTTCGCAGCAGCAAGATCAACCTCTGCGGCAGGCTTTGCTATCTGGGCAGCGTTGCCGTCATCATCATCCGCAGCCAGATTGGCGATGGACATGAGGGCGTAGCGGCGGGCGTAGGAAATCCCACTGCCGATTGGGTGAGGCTCATGCTTCACCGGCATGAACAGGGTCTCTGACATGAACTCGCCGGAGGAATGCAGGAGCATTGTCTCGACCTCAACACCGCCGGGGACGGTGCGGGGGAACTGGGCTACAGACAGCCCATTGTCAGCAAACGGCTGACGGACAGCGGCGCGCACTGAGGCGAGATCTGCATACTTGGACTTGTAGAAGTCGTTCTTGGTGGTCTTGGCAGCATCCTCAATCTGCCCCTGCGCGATGGCAAGAGCAGTAGCAAGCTGTGCGATTTCATCAGACATTTTCATTGTGATTCTCCTGTTATGCCCACATGCCTTCACGGGCGCAGTCGTCAAATATGTCGTCCATCAGCTTCTTGTCACGATGCAGATCGCGCAGCAGCTCAACAGACGGGTGCCAGTTGTCCGGGCGCCCCTGCCGGTAGTCATGTTCAACCGATATGCCGGTCTCGCCGTTGTGGACCATCAACTGGAAAGCCCAGATGTAGGGCTGGCCGTCTACGCAGTCGATCTCGATATCCAAAGCGCCGGTCAGATAGAGGTGATCCGGCATCTCGTACTCATCCAGTTTGTATTCGATTGGTATCAGGTTCATGTCTCTCTCCCGTTGTGGGGTGTCTCTTTCTCGCATACCCCCCGATTCGTGTCAACAAACAATTTGACCTTTTTCGGAATCGGTGCATAATCCCCCTATGAAACAGACACGAACACAGGTTCTGATTGATGTCTTCCGCCATTACGGGTCGATCACCCTTTTGGCAAGGCACCTCAATCTAACGAAGGCAGCGGTGTCAGCCTGGGGCAAAGTTCCCATGCGGCATTTGGCTAGGATATCTAAGGAAACTGGCATTCCCCGCCAAAGATTGAGGCCAGACCTCTATGAAGACGACTAGACAATTCTACAGGCCGATAGATCCCCAATCCGTGGAAATTTACTGGGCTTGGGGGTTGGACACCTACGAAATAGCGTTGCGTACAGGGTCGAAAGAATCAGACGTTTACCGGCACTTAGCTGCGTTGTTGGATCGTAAATGGGTGGAGCGAAAGCGTGATCAAGATCGTTCTACCGTTTCCACCCAGTGTTAACCGCCTTTGGAGAGCGACAAAAGGAGGCAAGGTTTACAGGTCCCCCCAATATGTAGCTTGGCGAAAGCTGGCTATGTGGCAGTTGGTGGGACAAGTTAAAGGGAAAAAAGTCACTAGCGCATATAAGTTGACGATTTTAGCAGTTCGCCCTGACAAAAGAAGGCGCGATTTGGGGAACTTGGAAAAAGCTGTCAGTGACATTTTAGTGAGTCAAAATATCATAGAAGACGACTGCTTGTGTGAGTGGATGGAAATCAAATGGGTTGAAGACGGCCCTGAATGTCAGATCATAATAGAACCAATCGGAGACGAATCAAATGAAAATGGCACACTATTGGGAAGCCCAGGAGCAGCGTTGGTATGAGCACTATATGGCATCTGAGAAGCTGCTAGACGAGATGGAGACCACACTGCGGGCGGTTGAGACATTGGCGTTGGACCACATTGCTGACGCCGCAGTGCGTGATCAAATTGGGAAGATGGTCGATGATATCTGGCGGGGAGCCCGGAAATGACAACCTCTGCCGACATCCACGTCGCCTCATTAAAGAGGTACATCGGCAAGCTTGAGGAGGAACTTCGCCAACTTCGCGAGGACCTCGTGCCGGTGAACAACCCGTTTTTGCACCTGTTCTCCTATCAGCACTCAGCCCTGTTGCTGGGCATCTACAGCAAGCGGCTGGCTACCTACGCCTTCTTGGACGCCATCTGCTCTAGGAGCGGCCAGACCAACCGTGGCGAAGGCGAGGACTATGCCCGGCATCGGGTGAAGGTGGCGCTGCACAAGCTGAAGAAGAAGCTGCGGGAGCATGGCATCGAGGTCTGCACCCGGCGCGGGCTGGGCTATTATCTGGACGACGATAACAGAACGAAGCTTGAGATGCTGATGGGGGAAGAATGATGGAACATTCTGAGATTATGATGCGTTACGAACAAATCGTACTGAACTTGTTAGAAGATAATGAAAAATTGAAGTCTCATGTCAAGAAGCTAGAGGCGGAACTTGTTCGAACCTTCAACAACATGATGCGAGACGCCGACCGCATCGAGCAGTTGGAGGCGGAATTGCATAGTTGTTTCCACCGTATTGAAGAACTACAGGCGGCGCTGCAGGAGATAGCTTGGATTGCAACGCCAGATCACGAAGAAGCGCGTCAAAAAGCAACTGAGATTGCCCGCAAAGCACTGGAGGGGAAAGATGACTAAAGACCTCAAAATACCGGGAGTCGGGGAACTAACCTTTCCGCAATGGCAGGAATGGTTGGTGCATTACAACGCACTGCTGTTAAAGCGCGGACGCCGCATCGAGAAACTGGAGGTGGCGCTGCGGGAGATAGCGGCGCTGGGTTATTGGGACGGGGACAGCGCGATGAATATTGCCCGTAAAGCACTGGAGGGGAAAAATGAGTGAAGCGCCAAAAATCATGAATCTTGGGTCAGGCAAAGATTGGCGAGAGGACTGCCTAAACGTCGATATCCTGGCGCGAACCTCGCCGGATCTGTGTTTGGACATCTGCTCCCCTATCGTTTGGGGCAGTACGGTATTTGCGAAACGCTTTGCTCCCTTTCCTTTGAACAAGGGGATGTTTGAAAAAATTATCGCGAACGATGTCTTGGAACATTTGGTTGACTTAACCACAGCAATGAAGACATGCGTAGACCTTCTATGCGACGGAGGCGAGTTCCATATTTGCGTTCCGTATGACTTGTCATATGGGGCATGGCAAGACCCGACACATGTGCGGGCGTTCAATGAGCGTAGCTGGTGGTACTATTCCGATTGGGCTTGGTACCTTGGGTGGACTGAATCCCGATTTTTGGTTGCGAGCTTGAACTTCAATCTGTCAGAATACGGCAATCAGTTGCAAGCCAGGCTTGTGGATCTTGATTCCATAATCAAGACCCCCAGAGCCGTAGACAGCATGAGCGTACTGTTGAAGAAAATCACGATGGAGAAGAAAAATGATTGAGGCGCTGGGAATTGTCTTCTCCTTCGCTATCATCATCATGTTTTTCTGCGCCATCTTCGCCCTGTATCAAGAACTTCTGTGAGGACAAATGACTGACTACATACAAATTCTGTTAAACATATGCTTCACCATGATTACCGGCATCATCATCGTTGGGAGCTTTGGCACCATGGCCTTTTTGGCGCTGATGTTCTGGAATATGATCCAAGACAACATAGATTGATAGGGGGACGCTATGGGGAAGCGATCAGACTTCAAACGTAGGCCAATGGACTTTTATGCGACTCCAGAGGAGGCTGTGTTGCCTCTTCTGCCCTATCTCCCCGCCAATACAAAGTTCTGTGAGCCTTGTGCTGGCGAGGGGCACCTCATCCGCCACTTAGAGAAGCATGGGCATCAGTGTGCCTCTGCGTTCGATATAAACCCTGAGAGCATCTACCCGGAACTGGACGCGACGTTCCTCATGCCCAATCATTTGGCGGGGGCTACCCACATCATCACAAACCCACCTTGGTCGAGGCCGATCCTGCACCCTATGATTTGGCGGTTTGCAAATCTAACCCCCACCTGGTTGTTGTTTGACGCTGATTGGATGTTCACCAAACAATCCACCCCTTTTATGTACTACTGCCGGATGATCGTAGCTGTGGGGCGCGTGAAATGGATCGAAGGGTCAAAGAACACCGGCAAGGACAACTGCGCTTGGTATCTCTTCGGCCCTAACCCAAAGCCTATGCCAGAGGGTTTGAGGATGGCCCCGCCATACTTCGTGGGGCGTCGATGAAGATCAGCATCGGGCAACAGGTTGCGGCGCTCCAGGACGCCGTCACAGCCCACCGCAGCTATGTCACCACCGTCAAACGGCTGGTGGCCGCCAATGAGCGCCCCAAAGAGATTTTGGAAGACACTGAGCGCCGTTTGCCATTAATGGAGGCGGCGCTTAAAACCCTGCAATGGGTGCAATTAAATCGGAAAACAATTATCGAGGCCCATAAAAAGTCAAAATAGGGGGTTGCTTTATGCCTATAATTCATTTTAGTATGCCCCATCGACATAAATGGAGCCACAAATGCACACGAAAAATTCAATTGAATTTCTGCGAATGGTGGAAAAAACGGGAATGCGCCGGATCGACATATGTAAATATTTAGGTATCGGACAGCGCGCATTTTACAGGTGGCAAGGCGGCGAAGTAGCGATCCCCAAGACGGCCATGATGGCTATGTATCTGTTGGTGAAAGAGCCCTTGCCAGAAGGTTGGGACCCCGCTAACATCTAAAGATTGAGGCCCGCTGGGGGTGCAAGCCAGCGAGCCTCTTAACCAACCATGCGCTGCAACGCACGTTGGACCTAAACCGGTTTACCCGTCTTTGGTCTGATTTGCAATGCTCCGTGATTACCGGAGTATACCTTATGTCGTTCCAAGCCATGGCGTGGGCCATAAAACAACCTCTTCCGTGCCAAGAGAAGATGGTTCTGCTTGTGTTGTCGAACTACGCTGACGACAAAGCTACGTGTTTCCCATCAATGAACCGGCTATCAGCCGACTGTGGGTTATCAATATCCCAAGTTCGAAAGTGCGTAGCTAAGCTCGAAAAGCAGCTATTGGTACGACGACACATGAGAATAAAATCTTACGGGCAGACTTCAAATGTGTTCGCTATGGACTTGAGCGTGACATTGCCAGCGGCACAATCAACCCCCGCTCTAATAGAGTGCCGGGCCGGTCCATTGGAGTGGCATAATCTGTAACCAGTAACCTATCATTGTAACTAACTACATCCTAGCCAGAGGATGACTATTAGTTACTATAGTATATAACACGCGAAACGCGAGCAGAGCAATGGAACTCAGGGACTACCAAACACGAGCCATAACAGAACTACGGCAGGCGCTAGGGACAGGTTCAAGACGGCCAGTGGTTCAATCGCCCACCGGCAGCGGCAAAACTGTCATAGCGGCTGCGATCATCAACATGGCTAGGGCCAAAGACAAGCGGGTGCTGTTCTGCGTCCCTGCGTTGAGCCTGATCGATCAGACGGTGGAGCGGTTCCGCCAGAACGGGATCTTCGAGATTGGCGTGATGCAAGGCCAGCACGAGATGACGGACTACGCGCAGCCTGTGCAAGTCTGCTCCGTCCAAACCTTGGCTAGGAGGACTATACCCGCTGCGGATTTGGTCATTGTGGATGAAGCCCATGTCATGTTCAAGCTTTACGAAGACTGGATGAATCGGCCTGAGTGGAAGCATGTTCCGTTTGTGGGGTTGACGGCTACACCTTGGGCGAAGGGCATGGGAGCGCCTGGGCGGTGGGATCACCTGATCATAGGCTCTACCCTGAATGAGCTGATCGAACTGGGCCACCTGTCGGACTTCCGGTGCTATGCCCCTGCCCATCCTGATCTGGCGGGGGTCAAGACAGTCGCCGGAGATTACGATCTCAAGGGGTTGGGCCATGTGATGGACAAGAAGGAGCTTGTGGCTGACATCGTGACGACATGGCTGGAGCGTGGCGAGGGACGGTCTACCATATGCTTCGCTGTGAACCGGGTGCATGCCAAGCACATCCAGACCCAGTTTTTGGATGCTGGCGTCAGGGCTGAGTACATGGACGCCTATACGGATCTGGATGATCGGGCAGACATCGTCAAGCGGTTTGAGAACGGCGACGTTCAAGTGATCTGCAACGTGGGTGTGCTGACGACTGGGTTTGATGCCGATGTCAGGTGCATCGTTCTGGCGAGGCCGACAAAGTCTGAGATCTTGTATGTCCAAATGATTGGGCGGGGTCTGCGGACTGCCAAAGGGAAAGCCGACTGCCTGATCTTGGATCACAGCGACACAACCATGCGGCTGGGGTTCGTCACCGACATTGGAACAAACAAACTGCATGATGGGACAGCCAACCGTCAGGCGGTCGAGAAGACGGCACCCCTGCCAAAGGAATGCCCTGCCTGCGCCTTCCTGAAGCCGCCCAAGGCCCGCAAATGCCCGGCCTGTGGGTTTGAGCCGGTCGCCAAGGTGGATGTTGGCAACGCTGACGGGGAGCTTCTGGAACTGACCCGCAATGGGAAGGTAAAGGCTGAGACGTTCACGATGGCACAAAAGCAGGACTGGTATCGCCAGCTAGTGCTGCATGCCAGCCTGCGTGGCTACAAACCTGGGTGGGCCTATTGGGCATTCAAGGACAAGTTCAAGGTAGGTCCAGATCACTCACTAGATCCCCGCCCCGCCATCACCATGAGCTATGAAGTTCAGAACTGGATCACCGCACGGAATATCCGCAAAGCTAAAGCTAGGGAGAAGGCAGCGTGATCCACTATCATGGAACACCTATAACTCCGATCAATTCATTACTGGAACTTCATGGACGCCATTTTTGTGTCAGCCATGCTGCGCCGCAAGATGTCGAACGCTGCCATCAGATTGGTCAATCTGTGATGCTGGACAATGGTGCGTTTTCCGCATGGAAGACCGGGAAACACGTTGACTGGAACGGTTATTATCGATGGGCAGACCGTTGGCTGGATTGCCCGACAACATGGGCCATTATACCAGATGTCATTACCGGATCTGAGGAAGATCAGGATGCCTTAATCCTTAGATGGCCTCATGGTCAGAGAGGAGTTCCAGTTTGGCACATGCATGAAACGCTTGATCGTCTGGTGGGACTAACATTGGAATGGCCCAAGGTCTGCATTGGATCATCAGCACAATATGCAAAAGTTCTGTCCCCGATATGGGTCAGTAGGATGGATTTGGCATGGAACGCCATAATGCGGCATCACCGTCGTGTTCCTCCAATTCATATGTTGAGGGGGATGGCTTGCAGTGGACGAGATTGGCCTTTCGCTTCTGTAGATAGCACTGACATTGCGCGCAATCATCATTTGCCGCACCAATCACCTCGCAAAATGGCGGATCGTTGGGATACAGTTCAATGCCCGCATAAATGGGAACAAGCACATGAGCAGATGGAGTTGATGTAATGCTAATGATCGCAGTTTATGTTTCCGCTATAGTTGCTGCAAACCTTTTGGTGGCAACATTTGGCCCAGCCATATCTCCTATCAACGCCTTTTTGTTGATCGGTTTGGATTTGGCGCTTCGTGATTGCCTTCACGAGAAATGGAAGAACAGTAAATTGATCTTGAAGATGGGGGGAGTGATTTTCGGATCGGGAGTTATCTCATTTGTGTTTGATCAAGGCACAGGAGTGATTGCGCTCGCTTCTATGGCGGCATTCATCGCATCCAACATCGCAGATGCATTGATGTACCATGTGCTAAGGGCAAAACCTTATTTGGTAAAGTCAAATGGATCTAACATTGTTGGATCAGCCGTTGATAGTTGTGTTTTCCCGACACTCGCATTTGGTTCAATCATGCCAGAGATAATGCTGCTTCAATTTGCTGCGAAGTTTGCGGGAGGTTTTGTTTGGTCAATTGTTTTGGCTCATATGTCCAAAAGGGAGAAAGCAGCATGAGTGAGGCCAGAGACATCGCTAAAGGGCATTGGCGGGAGATCTTGCCTGCCTTGGGCCTTGACAGCCGGTTCCTGCAAAACCGTCATGGCCCATGCCCTATCTGTGGCGGGGATGACCGTTTCCGGTGGGATGACCAGTTCCAGCTTGGTGGCTTTATCTGCTCCCAGTGCGGCGCAGGGGATGGCTTCAAGCTGGCAGGGAAGGTCACCGGCTTATCATTCAACGAAATTGCCGAAAGGATTCGCCAGATGCTTGGACACAGCAATGAGTATCAAGGTGCAATGGGCGACGTTGAGGAGATGCGCCAGCGGGAGAAGATGAAAACCCTCTGGGAAGGCGCAGGACCGCCAAAGCTATACGGGGCAGTATCCGCCTACCTAGAAGAGCGTGTTGGCTGTCTCTGGCCCTCCCAGGAGCTTCGCGAGGCATTTTACGGTCAGCATCCCATGATGGTCGCTAGGGTGCGAGATTATACCGGCCAAAGGGCGGTCAATTTGCACCTGACCATCCTGACCCATGACGGCCACAAAGCTGACCTTGAGATTAGCAAAAGGCTGATGAAGGGTAAGCTGCCAGATGGGTGCGCGATCCGACTGGGTCCTGAGAAGGCTGTGATGGGTGTTGCGGAGGGGATTGAGACGGCGATTTCCGCCGCCATCATGTTCGACATGCCGGTGTGGGCTTGCATCAATGGGACGCTGTTGTCCAAATGGATTCCCCCCGCCAAGGCTGAACAGGTGATGGTGTTTGGTGACAATGATGCAAATTTCACTGGACAATCAAAGGCTTATCACCTGGCGAACCGGCTAGAGGTCCAATACAAGCGGCGGGTGACGGTGTCCATTCCGCCTGTGGTGGGTCAGGATTGGAACGATCATCTACATAAAACCTGGGGCCAAAAGGGGGTAGGTTTTCTGCGGGTTGTGAAATAGGTCGGCAATGGTCGGCAATAGTCGGTAATTGCCGCCGGAAACTAAAACGGGACCAGAGATCTCCCCCGGCCCCGTCCAATCAGGCGCAACGCACAACCAATGCGCCTAATGATGTCGCTTCTTCTGTGCCGGTGAGGTGAAGAAAGCGGTAAATATCACAAGCATGACCATGAACATACCATACAGGATCAGCCCAGCCAGACGGATCATGGCTCCACCTTCTTCGATCCGCCCAACTTCCCTGCGCGTGACGCCAAGGCTGGGTCCATGCTGAATGCGCGCTTCTCAGGACGTGTTTGTGCCCCACCCTTGCGACCAGCTTTGATAGCCAGATCCTTGTTGACTGAGAAAGCCCTTTTATTGGCGGGGACGTTTTTACCGCCTTTGGAGGCTATTTCCTTGCGCCTCTCCGGTGTCATGCTAGCGAACCCACGTTTGCCGCATGGAACCACTACCCAATTTGATTCTTCAGTCATGTCAGCACCCCTTCGCGTTACAGACGACCGTAATGGACTCGTCTATAGCTGAGTTTAAGTTGTCCATATACTCCTGACCAGTCAGGTTTGAAAACCGGGCCAGTGATATCTTCTCCAATGCCGCCAGCATATCAGGTGCTGCCAGTAGGACGTTCAGATTGTTCTGGGTCCGGTGCATCATGACCCGACAGACCGAAACGTCCCTGTCGGTGTCCTGCGCCCTGATATAGACGCTGTTGTTGACCCATTTGGTGGTCCAAGGGCTGGGCGTGTGTGGCTGTCTGTGCTTTACGATAGCGTTCATAGTGTCCCCCATTGTTCCGCCATTGCGTCGGCGATCCCGCTGAAGGTTGCAGACCGAATCTTCCACCGGTCTGCGGATGGCGGCAGGTTGTACCATTCTGGCAAGCTGCGGCCTGATTTGGTGACATGACGCGCACCCTTCCCAACCATTTGGGTGGGCATGAGAGGCGGCAGATCCTTCAGCCAGAGGCATGTGGTTTTCGTCGCCTCGTGACCAAACATGTAGGGCTGGATGATCTGGTCCGGCTTGCGGATGTGGCTCGATATGATGCTGACCGGATTCTCCAATGCGATCCGGGGAATGGGAGCGTCAAGAAGCGTCTGCACAAAGGCGAGGGCCTCTTGCTGTTCCTGCACCTTATCCTTGAACCAACGGGCGCCCGACACTGCCAGATGAGTGCAAGGCGGGTGAGCGACCATTAGGTCCCAGCCATCATGCAAAATGTCCAGCACGTTTCCCTGATGGTGATATCCCCGCTCTGGATGATTAGTCCTGATCCCTGTGTGGGAATCATAGGTCCAGTTTGGCTTCTCTGTGGGCAGAAGGTCACATGACCATGCATCGTGACCAAGCGCCCTGAAGGCGTCCCTGACCGTTCCAGAGTATTCACAGGCGACCAGAACCCTCATGGGACCAACCCCTGTTTTTCCATTTCCGTTAGGATGATTCCTTCATAGTCCGGGGCATCGCATAGAATGACCATGTCCCGGTCATAGTCCGACTGTTCAGCGTCCGACAGCGGAGGCGAATAGTCAAAGCTGCGTTCGCATGGATTGAATCCAATGCCAATGATCCTGACCCATTTCGCTGCGATCTGTTCTGTGTTCATGACCAATCCCCCCTTAGTGATAAGCGGCAAGCAGCCACTGACGGGCGCTTTCCAGTGACCAATGATGCTTAACCTCGCCATGAACCGAAACAGCGCGCCATGTGTGGCGGTCCCGATTCTTGACACCAATCTTGCCAATGAAGCCGGTCGGATGACCAAAGTAAGTGAGTTGCCAGATTCCGTCCGGCGCTTTGGTGAGTTGAATGGGGCTTTGCTTTTGCTGTACCATGTGAGTCTCCATTGTGGGTGACGAATCAGACACTATCATATGCTTGACCATAAAGTCAACGGTCCATCGTGACCAATGGTCCATCGTGACCAATGACTAATAACCAATAGGGAATCTGACCAATGATCGATCTGGACCGGGAACTGACCATTTTTGCCATTTCTGTTTTCGTGTTTTTCATTTGTCCGGTTGGTCTGGTTTTAGGCGCGATCATTGTTGACCAATGGTCCGGTGACCAAGGCGTGACCAATCGCACCCCTGACCAATGACCAATGACCAATGACCAATGACCAGGGCGCGACCAGGCGACCCCGCCAGAGGTCCGGCGGGTCGATGGTCCAGTGGTCCAGAACCGAAATCGGTATTTCGGTTCTTTATTTGACCAGTCGGCGCCTGCGGCTCATTTCGACCGTGTAGGCGTCAAATTCATTTAGCAGCTT
>Ga0114960_10000945_pt1 | contig 23985 bp, 20 predicted proteins | sample C_130625_MF_Meta_FD_92637 | JGI IMG/M metagenome (GOLD analysis project Ga0114960, IMG submission 92637) | Freshwater microbial communities from Lake Croche, Canada to study carbon cycling - C_130625_MF_MetaG | ecosystem: Environmental > Aquatic > Freshwater > Lake | place: Lake Croche, Canada... | reverse complement strand
GGGGCATCATCCGCTCTTAGAAATATGCGGGACCTTGGAAAAGGGGCAGGGCGCGACCAACGTGGTGGCCGAACACGTACGCGCGATGGTCGCGCCAGCCCCCAGTCCGGGTTCGCGTGATTTTCGCTAGTCAGATTTACCCATCATCACTAAGGTGAAGGGGTGACATCTCCTCGGCGAACTCTCGGGATACTCATTGGGGTAACGGCCCTCGTGCTCACCGGCGTGGGCATCACGTGGGCGGCCACCACGGGGCAATCCAATGGTGACCCCTACCCCCTCCAGGGGATTCCCCCCCACAGCACGGAGCTCGCCCTCCAGCTGACCGCGGGTCAGCCCTACGGGGTCAGCGTCCATCTCAACATCGACTTTGCCGACAACGCGCTCGCGGGGACCGTCATCATTCCGGCCGGCTTCACCTCGGTGAGCGCCTCGTTTATCGTGCTGCATCACACCTTGTACGTCAACGTGCCCACCCTGAGCAAGGTCTGGAATAGTCAATGGGTGTCGACCCCCATCGGCAAGGTGTCGCTCTTTGGTCTCGCGGCCGAGATGACGCACCCCGATCTCTCCCTTCTTCCCAGCCTCGCCCCCGCGGTGGTCACCGTGAACGGCTGGCAGACTACGCACACCTACCACCCACCCAGCCGTCTCGCGGGACTGTCGCTCAAGAACGCCGACGTGAGCGTGTCGGTTACCACCGGTACCGGCGGAGAAGTATCTGCGGCGTCGGCCACGGTGCAGAGCGCGAGCACCAACGCCACCTTGTCGCTGAAGGTAGTGAGTTACAACCACTCACCCCGCATTGTCGCTCCTCTGGCCTCAGAAGTACGCCCCATCAGCGGATTGCTACTCCAACAAAATCTTGGCGGAACGGCCAGCTCGCTGCTGAAGGGAATAGGCGTCTCGACGCCCAGCACCCCCGATGCGGGTGCCCTGATGAATCAACTCGCCGCACTGAGCCATTAGTGAAACTGACGAATACCGATCCCGCGTTGCGCAAGGGCTGGCACGCATTGTGTCGCAGCGCTGAGGTGAGTGACAGGCCGCGGGCCTTCACCTTGCTCAACGAGCCCTACGTGGTGTGGAGGTCTCCCTCGGGCGAGCTGCGGGTCTTTTTGGATCGTTGCCCCCATCGTCTCGCACCCCTCTCCCTCGGCCACTGCGAAGGTGAAAATCTACGCTGCGGCTATCACGGGTGGGTCTTTGACGCCACCGGACGCTGCGTGGAAATCCCGGCCCTCGGACCTGACGCCACCTTGCCCCCGACCGCTCGCTTGAGTGGACCTTTCGCCATTCACGAAAGTCACGGCATGGTCTTCGTGGCGCCGGAAGAACCACGCACCGCACCACCGTCCATCGCCGCGGCCGCGGATGACTCTTTTCTGCGTGGCGACCTACCCGTCATGACCACGCGCGCGTCGGCGGGTCTCTTGGCGGACAATTTTTTGGACATGGCGCATTTCCCCTTCGTACACGTCGGCACCTTCGGCGCGGGCGAAGAACGCACGGTGCCGAGTTATTCGGTCGAGCGTCAGGGCTTCACCTTTAGCGCCGCCTACGAACACCTTTTCGCGAACCGCGAAGACCCCGGCGTCGCGGCGGGAATTCGCCCCCTGCTGCAACGCCGCCGTTTGACCTATCGCTACCACGCTCCCTTCCATTTGGAACTAGCTATCGACTTTCTCGATGCCGGGGGATCAAACGTGATTGGATTCTTCCTCACGCCGGAAACGAACGAGACGGTACGGGTCTACTCCTCGCTGTGGCGCAACGATCTCGAGGGTTCGCGCGAGCGCATGGATGACGCCGTGGCCTTTGAGGTGGCGGTGATTGACGAAGATCTCGTCGTTCAGTCGCGCTACGCCGAGCTCGTGTTGCCGCTGGAGATTACTGACGAGGTGCACACTCGCGCGGATCGCACCACCATCGAGCTACGTCGTATCCTGCGTGATTTCGTCACGAGCGCGGATGACTGATACTCGGAACGAACCGCGTTGGCCGGCGTCGCTGGCCTTGGTGGTCTGCGCCGCGCTCTATATCGCCCTGCCCTCGCGCCTGTGTGTTGGTCCACGTTGGATCTTGCCGGTGCTGGTCCTGTTGCCGCTGATTCCCCTGTCGATGGGTCGTCACCGTCACTTCGAAGAACCACGGTGGGTGCGGCCCGTCACCATCGGCCTGATCTTTTTGATTCACGTAGCCAACATGATTTCTACTGGTCTCTTGGTCAATGATCTTTTGACCCGCAACGTCACCAACGGACGCGCGTTGATTTTCGCCGCGGCGCTGGTCTGGCTGACCAACGTCATCGCCTTTGGACTGTGGCTGTGGGAGGTGGACCGTGGAGGTCCGAGCGTGCGGGGAACGCATCGAGAGTCATGGCCCGATATCCAATTCCCTCAACTCGAAAATCCGACGCTGGCCCCCGCGGGCTGGCGCCCTCGCTTCTGGGATTATTTGTACTCGTCCTTCGCCAACGGAACCAGTTTCGCTCCGGCTGACGCTATGCCGTTGACCTTCCGCGCGAAAGCCCTCTTCGCGTCCGAGTCGCTGGTATCGGTGGTGACCTTGGTCGTGGTGGCCGCGCGGGCCGTCAATATTTTCGTCTAAGACGCGAGCTTGTTACAGTCCGCGGTTGACGGCGTCAGTGAAGACGCTGCGCAGTACCCCGACCATCCAGTCGATGTCTTCGCGTGTGCTGATGAGCGGCGGGGCGAGTTGCACGACGGGGTCGCCGCGGTCGTCGCTGCGACAAATGAGTCCGCGACGGAACATCTCCGGTGAGATGAAGCCTCGCAACAAGCGCTCGGCCTCGTCACCCTGCCAGGTCTCCTTGGTCGACTGGTCCTTCACCAGTTCCACGCCCCAGAAGTAACCGGTGCCGCGGACGTCGCCCACAATGGGAATATCGCGTAATCCGTCGAGGGCTGCGTGGAAGTAGTCCTGGTTGTTGCGCACGTTGTCGAGGATGTTTTCGTTTTCGAAAATATCCAAGACTTTCAGGGCCACCGCGCAGGACGCGGGGTGGCCCGCGAAAGTAAAGCCGTGAACGAAGGAGGTGTCGTCGTGCATGAAGGGTTCCGCAATACGGTCGGAGACGATCATGGCGCCCAAGGGGGCGTAGCCGGCGGTCAAGCCCTTGGCGCAGGTAATGATGTCGGGCACCACGCCGTACTTGTCGGCGGAGAAGTACTCGCCGAGACGACCAAAGCCACAAATGACTTCGTCCGACACGTAGAGCACGCCGTACTTGTCGCAGATGTCGCGCACCTCTTGGAGATATCCCGGCGGGGGAGTGAAGCAACCGCCCGCGTTTTGGACCGGTTCGAGAAAGACGGCGGCCACGGTGTCGGGGCCTTCGCGCAGGATTGCTTCTTCGAGTTGCTGGGCGTGGAAGTGACCGAAGGCTGCGGGGTCGTCTCCGTGCGCCAGGGGGCGGTAAAAGTTCGTGTTGGGGATCTTCACGGCACCCGGCACTAAGGGCTCGAACATCGTGCGGTAGGAAGCAATGGAGGTCACGGTGACGGCACCCATGGTGGTCCCGTGGTAGGCCACGTCGCGGCTGATCACCTTGTAGCGATCAGTGTGACCCTGAAGGCGGTGGTAGTTGCGGGCTAGCTTGAAGGCACTTTCGACGGCGTCACCTCCACCACTGGTGAAAAAGACGCGGTTCAGGTCACCCGGGGCGAGTCGGGCCAGACGCTCCGCCAATTCAATGGCGCGCGGGTGCGCGTAGGTCCACAGAGGGAAATAGCCCAAGGTCTCGAGCTGGTCGCGCGATGCCTCGGCGATGTCTTTGCGTCCGTGGCCCAGTTGATTGGTAAAAAGTCCCGACAGTCCGTCGAAGTACTCGTTGCCCTGAGCGTCGTAGACCTTGGTGCCGGCACCGCGCACCATGACGGGAATTTCGGCGGTGTTGGAATAGGAACCCATACGCGATACTTGGAGCCAGAGGTGGCGTCGCGCGCGTTCCGAGAGGTCGTGGCTTTCGGGACTCGTGGGACGAGCGGAAATGCCGTCGGTGAATATTTCGTGGATGGCCATTATTTGGTTCCCCAGTTGTAGGTCTGTTTGCTGAGCTTGAGATAGAGAAAGGTTTCGACTTCGGTCACGCCGGGAATGGAGCGAATGGCGTCGTTTAAGAGATGCACTAAGGCGTCGTCGTCCACGGCAATTACTTCGGCGATGATGTCGAAGCTGCCGGCAGTCATGACCACGTAGTTCGCCTCGCGAATGGCGGCAATCTTGTCGGCGACCAGGCGCACGTCACCGTGGACGCGAATGCCCACCAGAGCTTCGCGACCGAAACCGAGTTGCAAAGGATCGGTGATGGCCACGATTTGCATGACCCCCGAATCGCGCAGTCGTTGCACCCGACGTCGCACGGCGGCTTCGGAGAGTCCGAGTTCGAGGGCGATGGCCCCGTACGCGCGTCGACCGTCGACTTGGAGAAGACCGATGATGCGTCGGTCAATCGCGTCCATTCCGGACGACACCAGAGGCTCAATGATCTCGCGCTCGGTGGCTGGTACTGCTTTGGCGGCACTACTTGGTCGTTCCATACGCTTCCCTCCGCACGGTTTGGACTAAATCTGCCCCGTATGTTGCGGATATCGTCACCTTAGCACCATTTAGGTCCGATATAGAGCATGAGGGGGGGTATTGGGGGACTTATTTCGTATATTGGTAATTGCGTTGGGGGCAGGATTCTGGCAGAGTGGGGGCAGGCAGAATCTGGACAATGCCCTGACACAGGAGTCAACATGCGCCGTGTAATGAACTTTGTGGGTGGCCAGTACGTCGCCCCGGTGAGTGGCCGTTATGCCGAGCTCATCAACCCAGCCACGGGGCAGCCCTTCTGCGAGGCTCCGGTGTCGAACGCTGCGGATATGGACCACGCCCTGCAGATTGCCCAGCAGGCCTTCGCCAGTTGGCGTCGCACCACGCCGTCGGTGCGTTCCCGCGCCCTCCTCCAGATTGCCGACGCCATCGAAGCCCGTGGGGCCGAGATCGTGGCGCTGGAAGCGGAGAATTGCGGAAAAATTCTTTCGGTCACAATGAGCGAAGAACTACCTCCCATGGTGGACCAGATTCGTTTCTTTGCGGGTGCGGCGCGTATTCTCGAAGGCCGCGGAGCGGCTGAATACATGACGGGCCACACCAGCTACGTACGACGCGAACCTATTGGCGTCTGCGGCGCGGTCACACCGTGGAACTACCCCATGATGATGGCCGTGTGGAAGTGGGCTCCGGCCATCGCCGCCGGAAACACCATGGTCTTGAAGCCCTCGGACACCACCCCGGTCTCGACTCTCTTGATGGCCGAAATCATGAGCGAGTTCCTGCCGGCGGGAGTGTTCAATGTCGTCTGCGGTGACCGCGACACGGGTCGCGCCCTCGTCGAGCATCCCATCCCGGCCATGGTGTCGGTGACGGGATCCGTGCGCGCCGGAATGGAAGTGGCGAAGAGTGCGAGTTCTACCTTGAAGCGCGTACATCTCGAATTGGGTGGCAAGGCTCCCGTGGTGGTCTTTGACGATGCGGATATTGAAAGTGCCGCCGCCGGAATTGCGATGGGTGGCTACTTCAATGCCGGCCAGGACTGCACCGCCGCGACGCGTGTCCTGGTGGCGCCGAAGGCCTACGGGAACTTCGTGGATGCCCTGAGCGAGCAAGCCCGCCACACGGTGATGGGCATGCCGGACAATGACGAGGCCCTCTTCGGTCCGGTTAATAACGTCAACCAATTCGAGCGCGTGACGGGCTTTTTGGCCCGTACGCCCGGTCACGCGTCGATCGCCGCCGGTGGTCAACGTCAGGGTGACAGCGGATATTTCGTCCAGCCCACGGTGGTGGCGGACTTGTTGCAAAACGACGAAATGATTCAGACCGAAATTTTTGGCCCGGTCATTACCGTGCAAAAGTTCAGTGACGACGCCGAAGCCTTGGCCTGGGCGAATGGGGTGCCCTTCGGACTGGCTTCGTCGGTGTGGACCAGCGATCATGGTCGGGCCATGCGCTTTGCGCGGGACCTGGATTTTGGTTGCGTATGGGTAAACACCCACATTCCTATCGTCGCCGAAATGCCGCACGGTGGTTTCAAGAATTCCGGATACGGCAAAGACCTCTCGGTCTACGGCTTCGAGGACTACACCCGCATCAAGCACGTCATGCACAATCTCGGCGAATAGTTCGCCCCTCCGCGTTGCTCGCGCGACGGGTCAAAAAGAAAGGATGATCAACGATGATCATCGGAGTACCGAAAGAAATCAAAACTGACGAACATCGTGTCGCCCTCACCCCCGCGGGCGTGCGGGAATTAACGCACGACGGCCACCACGTGCTCATCGAAGCCGGTGCCGGTGTGGGTTCGTCCATTACCGACGCTGATTTCGTCGCCAGCGGTGCCACCATGGTGAACTCCGCCGACGATCTCTGGTCCAGTAGCGAGCTGGTGCTCAAGGTAAAAGAACCCATCGCGGCCGAATACGGTCGTCTGGCCGCTCGTCCCGATCAAGTGCTCTTTACCTATCTCCACTTAGCGGCCTCACGCGACTGCACCGACGCGCTGATGGCCGCCCAGAACACGGCCATTGCGTACGAAACCGTGCGACTGGCGGATAACTCACTGCCCCTGCTGATTCCCATGAGCGAAGTAGCGGGGCGCATGGCACCGCTGATGGGCGCTCACCACTTGATGCGTTCCGGCGGCGGCGGTGGCGTCTTGGTGTCGGGAGTTCCCGGAGTACGAGCCGCTCACGTCGTGGTCATCGGTGGAGGGGTGTCGGGCATCGCCGCGGCGACCTTGGCGGTGGGCATGCACGCCCGCGTGACGATTCTTGATACCAATCTCGATCGACTGCGCGCGATTGATTATCAGTTTGAAGGCCGCGTCCAAACCATGGCCTCGTCCGCCACGGCGATCGAAGCGGCCTGTCTCGACGCCGACATCGTCATTGGTGCCGTTTTAGTCGTCGGCGCCAAAGCACCCACTCTGGTTAGCAACGAATTGGTGTCGCGCATGCGTCCCGGCTCGGTTCTCGTCGACATCGCGGTCGATCAGGGCGGTTGTTTTGAAGCGACGCACGCGACCACTCACTCTGCACCCACCTTTGACGTCAACGGATGCGTGTTTTACTGTGTGGCCAACATGCCCGGCGCCGTTCCGCAGACCTCGACCTACGCCCTCGCTAACGCCACTCTTCCCTACACCCGCGCCCTGGCGGCGCACGGCTGGCGCGGAGCGGTCACGCGTGACGCGGCGCTGGCCGAAGGGGTCAACGTGGCCCAGGGCGAAATCCTCTACGCCCCCGTCGCCGCGGCGCACCAACTCCCCCACACGTCGCTGGAGAGTTTCCTCAGGTCCTAGCCCAGATAGGGACAGTGACGGCATCCCGTCTCGCAGCAAAAACCTCGTTCGAGGTGCGTGGCGCAGGTCAAGACGTAGAGACCCGTGGTGGGATCACGGTAGAAGGTTTCCTTCGCCCGTACGGCTCTTTCGTGGGCTTCCACGATCACCTGGTAATCACGGCGTTCGGGCGAAAGTCGCGACGGGTGGGGGCGAGGAATCGCGACGTCGGACATGGGCTCAACCTAGCGTTCTACTCCTACATCCGGACAATAATCTTACCGAGTTTTCCGGCCACGCGGAAGTGCTCGTAGGCATCATTGATCTGAGAGAAGTCGACCACTTCCGCCACCGGCACGTGTACCTGACCCGACTGCCACCAGGGACGAACCACCTCGTTCACCAAGGTGGCGACTTCGGCTTTTTGATCACGGGGGCGCGCCCGCAAGGTCGATCCCGTGACGCGGATACGACGCTGCATAATGGCGAGCAGATCGATCTCGGCGCGTCCACCACCACCCACGCCAATAATGACTACCCGACCACGCGGCGCCAAGAAAAGTTGCGCCACCTCGAGGTGGGCCGCGCCGATAAGTTCGAGCAATACGTCGACGGGCGCGAAGGACATCTCGGGCGAGTTAATCGTGGTCGTGTGAGCACCGAGTTTCTGGAGAGCGGCGTGGTGCGTGTCGTTACGAGTGACGGCCGTGACCTGTGCGCCGAGCGCGGCCGCGATCTGTACCGCCGCTGTTCCGACGCCACCCGCGGCGCCGGAAACGACGAGGTGTTGACCACTCGCGAGTTCGCCTTGCGTGATAAGGGCGTCGGCGGCGGTGGAAAACGCTTCGGCGAAGCCCCCCGCGGTGATGAGGTCAGCCCCTTCGGGAATCTGAATGAGGTGCTCGGCGGGGACGACGACGTGCGTGGCGTGGGCGCCACCACCCACTACGGCACAGACGCGACGACCAAGGAGCTCGCTGTCCACCTGGGGGCCGACGGCCACCACGTGGCCGGCAATTTCGAGTCCGGGAATATCCGCGGGGGATCCTGCGGGGGCGGGGTAGAAGCCGAGGAGTTGCAGCAGGTCGGCGGCGTTGATGCCGGCGCTGGCGATTTCGATCAGTACGTCACCCGGACCGGCGACGGGGGTGGGTCGGTCGGCAATGACGAGAGAACCGTTGACAATTGTGGCTGCGCGCATGGCCGTAGCCTAGATTGCGCCCGAATTGCGTCCGCCGGATAAGGTACCGACATGACAATTTTCACGGCACCCCTCAAGACCCTTTCCGGCAGCGACACCACCCTTGGCGCCTACGCCGGCCAAGTGATTCTCGCGGTCAACGTCGCCTCGAAGTGTGGACTGACGCCGCAGTACACCGGACTGGAAGAACTGCAGAAGACCTACGGGTCACGTGGCTTCACCGTGGTGGGTTTCCCCTGCAACCAGTTTCTCGGCCAAGAGCCCGGCAGCGCTGAGGAGATTCAAGAGTTCTGCTCCACCACCTACGGTGTCACCTTCCCCTTGATGGAGAAGATTGACGTCAACGGTGACGACCGCCACCCGATCTACGCCGAGCTCACCCAGGTGGCCGACGCCGACGGCGTGGACGGCGACATCCGTTGGAACTTTGAGAAGTTCCTCATCGCGGCCGACGGCAGCGTGACCCGCTTTGGCCCTATGGTGACTCCCGAGGATCCCTCCTTGGTCAGCGCCATCGAAGCGTCGCTGGCGAACTAGTTCAGGACTCTTCGCAGTCGTAGGTGGGTCTCTCGAAAACCGAGAGCCCGCCAAAAATTCTGAGCCACCTCGTTATGCGTGTCCCAGTTCACTTCTACCTGCGTGTCGTCCTGCGCGGCGGCAGCGTCGAGTACGGCACGCACCATTGCCCGGCCCACTCCACGTCCGCGGTGTTCGGGCAGAATGACCACGCCACTGAGATGTAGACGTGACTGCGTACTTCCGGTGTGCGCGCTCAGGGGGAAAGCCACCGCGTGCCCCACGGCAATACCGTGGTATTCAACAATGACGTAAGAGCTGTCGGGATCCTCGAGAGTTTCGCGCCATTCCTCGTCCACCGGACCGGGCGGGAGCCCATCGGTCTGTGGGTCGCTCGCCGTCTGGGCGTGGTCGAGAGAGAGGGCGATGTCGAGGTCGTCGAGAGAAGCTCGTCGCGCGCGATAGCCCTCGGGGAAACTATCGGCAGGATGGTCACCGCCACGCACACGCACGCCACGGGCGTGGACGCGCTGGAATCCCACTTCTTCCCAGGTCGTGGCGTCGATGAGCGGTGCCCAGACGTAGGCCGCCGTCGCTCCCGCTTCGATCCACGAAGGTCGACAGCCCTCCACCAAGGCCAGTAAATCTTCCGCGGAGTTACAAGAGAAACCGTCGGGGCTCATCCATAGCGCACGGCCAAACGAACCTCCCTCGAGAATTGTTCCACGAAGGTGCCCGACGAGACCTGTGCTGTTCGTGAGGACCGAAATGTCGGCGAGAGAATCGTTCATTTCCCGGCGCAGGGCGCCGACATCGATGGAATCCTCGGCACCGTCTGCGTGTCGACGACGCGCGCGCACCACGCGATCGACGATCTCGTCGATGTCGGCGGAACGTGCGGGTCGCAGGGCGGTCACCTCATCACCGTACAGAGATGGCGCGGTGAATGTGAGAAAGTAGACTATGGCTCTTCGCGCGACCCTCTTCGACATGGACGGACTCCTCTTGGACTCCGAGATCCTCTGGCACAAGGCGGAAGTAGAGATTTTCGGCTCCCTGGGTGTGGTGATTCCTCAGGACGGGACCCGCCTCACCAAGGGCATGTACGTCGCCGAAGTGGTGGATTTTTGGTGGCAGCGCCATGCCTGGACGGGACCGTCGACGCGCGAGGTCGTGCAACAGATTCTCCAACGCGTGGGAGACCTCGTGGAGAGCGAAGGGCGACTCTTGCCCGGAGCCGAAAGGGCGATTGCCCTCTGTGCGGAGCGTGGCCCCGTGGTGGTCGCCAGTTCCACCCCCATCGACCTGATTCGCCGCTGTTTGGATCACTTTTCGCTGCGCGAACGTTTTGTCGGGATTTATTCAGCCGAGTTCGAACCCTTCGGTAAGCCCCATCCCGGTGTTTTTATTACCGCCGCCCTGGACATCGATTGCCATCCGAAAGATTGTCTGGTCTTCGAAGACTCACAAGCCGGGGTGATAGCGGCCAAGGCGGCGCGAGCCACCTGCGTGGCCGTGCCGGCAGCCGACGAGCGACACGCGCCGACCTTCGTGATCGCCGACCTCGTCTTGGACTCGCTCGACGAGCTCAGCGCGACGTGGTTGGATCAGCAGTTTGGTCGCTGAGCACGCGGGTGAAGCGCACGCCACTGGGGTAGGTAAAAGCCCCCGGTGGAAAGGACCCCACGTGCGTCCAGCCGATGCGCTCATAAAAGGCAATGGCTTCGGGCTGTTTGATACCCGTTTCTAAATAGAGCTGTCGGTAGTTCAGTCGCCGCGCTTCGTCTTCAATACCCGCCATGAGAGCACCGGCTACTCCCGCGCGCCGCAGGTCGGGGCGCACCCAGAGTCGCTTGATCTCACCCCGCGCGTCGGCGGGGTCGAGGATGGAGCGCAGACCCACGCCACCGGCAAGGTGACCATCCACGCGCGCGACCACGAAGGATCCACGAGGTCCCGTGAGTTCGCTCCAATCCAAGTGCGCGCGATCGGAATCATTGCCGTAACGGCGGTCGAGCTCGTCGAGAGCGGCAAAGACGAGGGCGCGTGGTCCGGGTAATTCGATATCTTCACGCGCAACGCTGATGTGGGCCACCTACGTAGCGTACGAGGCCCCCGGTTCGAATGATGCAAGGCATTTACTACGATAAGAAGAACTAAAGGAGTTGTGTGTTTCGTCCCGTCAGCGCCGACATCAATTTTGTGGCCGTCGAAGAAGCCGAGTTGGCGCGTTGGCGACAGCAGGACATCTTCCGGCGCTCCATGGAACAACGCGTGGGCGCGACGCCGTGGGTTTTTTACGAAGGACCTCCCACCGCCAACGGCATGCCGGGATTGCACCACGTCTGGGCACGTTCCTATAAAGACCTTCTCTGTCGCTTCCAGACCATGCGGGGCCACTACGTCGCCCGTCGTGCGGGCTGGGACACCCACGGCCTGCCGGTCGAGGTCGAAGTGGAAAAGAGACTGGGTATCTCGGGCAAGAAGGCCATCGAAGAAGAAGTCGGTATCGCCGAATTCACCCGCCTCTGCCGTGAGTCGGTGCAGACCTACGTCGGGGAATTCGCACGTCTGACCGAACGCATTGGTTACTGGGTCGACATGGACAACGCCTATTTCACCTACGAGCCCAGCTACGTCGAATCCGTCTGGTGGCAGCTGCAACAACTCTTCGATCGCGGACTGCTGTATGAGGACCTCAAGGTCGTTCCCTACTGCACACGCTGCGGTACCGCGCTCTCGAGTCACGAACTGGGTCAACCCGGGGTCTACACCGATGAAGAGGACGAATCGTGTTACGTGAGCTTCGCCCTCAGTGACGCCGACACCCGCAAGGATCTCGGGGGCGCGACGCACATTGCGGTGTGGACGACCACTCCGTGGACTCTGCTGAGCAACGTGGCCGTGGCCGTGAATTCTGAGGTCACCTACGGCGTGGTGAACGGCGTCATCGTCGCCGAAGCCTTGGCCGAATCGGTGTTCGGTGACGGCGCCATCGTCACCGCCACCTTCCCCGGCTCCGCTCTCATCGGTCTGCACTACCAACGACCCTTCGACGACGTCGACTTACCCGAAGGCAGCGACGCGTGTCGCATTGTGGCGGCGGACTACGTCACTACCGATGACGGAACCGGCCTGGTGCACCAGTCGCCGGCCTTCGGTGAAGTGGACCGTCAGGTCGCGCGGGCGAATGGCCTACCTACCCTTAACCCCGTAGGACCTGATGGCTGTTTTACTTCGGCCGTTTCCTGGTTGGAAGGTCGCAACGTACGCGAGGCCAACGCCGACATCAACAACGAATTGGAACGTCGCGGAATACTCATTCGCCGCTTCCCCTACGTCCACTCCCTGCCGCATTGCTGGCGTTGCACGACGGTCTTGATTTATTGGGGTAAGCCAAGTTGGTACATCGCCACTAGTCAGTTCAAGGAATTGATGATGTCGGAAAACGACACCATCGACTGGCACCCAGAACATATTCGCGAAGGTCGCTTCGGCGAATGGCTGAAGAACAACGTGGACTGGGCACTGTCGCGTGACCGCTTCTGGGGAACGCCTCTTCCTATCTGGCGTTGTCCCGAAAATCACCTGACCTGCATCGGTTCGCGCGCCGAGTTGTCCGCCCTGACCGGCACGGATCTATCGCAGATTGACCCACACCGCCCGGCCATCGATGACGTCCTCGTTCCCTGCCGCACCTGCGGTGAGTTGGCGCACCGCGTCGAGCCTGTGATTGACGCGTGGTTCGACTCCGGAGCAATGCCGGCTGCCCAAGTGGGCTACCCCCACGTCGAAGGTTCGGCCGAAGCCTTTGCCTTTCCCGCGCAGTACATCGCGGAAGCCATCGACCAAACCCGCGGATGGTTTTACTCACTCTTGGCCGTGAACACCATGGTCTTCGGCGCTAAGCCCTACGAACACGTTCTCTGTCTCGGTCACATCGTGGACCAGGACGGCAAGAAGATGAGCAAATCCGTCGGCAACGTCATTGACCCCTGGGACGTACTTTCAACTCGCGGTGCTGACCCTCTGCGTTGGTGGATGTTCTCACAGGGTTCTCCGTGGACGCCGACGCGCGCGAGTCTGGGAGCCATTGACGCCTCCCTGCGCGACATGATGGGGACTTTGTGGAACACCTTTAGTTTCTTCACCACCTACGCCTCACTGAATAATTTCGACCCCGCAGACGCAGAAATTCCCTCACGCGCCGATCGCAGTGATATGGACCGCTGGATTATTTCTCGTCTCGAGCACGTCACCGACCAGGTAACGCAATCCCTCGACGGCTACGAGCCGCAGGGATCCACCGACGCCCTGATGCGCTTCGTGGATGATTTGTCCAACTGGTATGTCCGGCGCAGTCGTCGCCGTTTCTGGCGCACCGACCCTCTGGCCCCACGATCCGACTCCCTGGCGGCCCAGGCCACCTTGCTCGAAGTCCTCCAGCGCCTCTCGCTCTTGTTTGCGCCGTTCATCCCCTTCGTGTCGGACACCATGTACCGCGCGCTCTTCGAACGTCCCGAGTCCGACTCGGTGCACTTAGCCGACTGGCCGGCAGCCCGTGTGAACGAATGTGACGACGAACTGGAGGCGTCGATGGAAGTGGCACGGCGTTTGACCTCTCTGGGACGTGCCGCGCGAGCCGAAGCGGGTGTCAAAGTACGTCAACCATTGCACCGGGCTCTGGTCTTCGTGGCGCCCGGGACACCCTTGCCGCCAGTGGGAGTGGTCGAGGACGAATTGAACGTGGACGCTCTGGAGTTCGGCTCCGAATTGGCGGACGTGTTGAGTTTCGAACTGGTACCGAATTTCCGCACCCTCGGCAAGCGCGTGGGTGAGGGAGTCAAGGAGCTCAAAGGCGCCCTGGCCGCCCTCGACGGGGTGTCGGTCGCCGAGACGCTCGAAGCTGGTGGCAGCATTGAGGTGAGCGTCTCCACGGGGACTTTCTCGCTGAACTCTGACGACGTGGAACTACGGGTGCGCAGTCAGGGAGGCTTCGCGGTGTCGCGCGAAGCTAACGAAGTAGTCGCCCTCGACCTTTCGCTGGACGACGGACTGCTGCGCCGCGGCTATTTGCGTGACGTGGTGCGGCAAGTGCAAGATCTCCGCAAGAACTCGGGCTTGGATGTCTCTGACAGAATCGTTCTCTACGTGACAGGAATCGACGACCTGGCCGATGGATTCGCTACCTTGGCGGCGGAAGTCCTGGCCGCGCAGATTCTCACGCAGGCCGGCCCGCACACGGCCACGGCCTTGGAACTCGATGATGAGCGTGAGGCATCCGTCTGGGTCGAAAAAGCCGACACTAACTAGTTACGGTCGTACTCCGTCGTGGCCAGCGCGCGCGTTTGAGTTTCTGCGCGGGTCGTTCCACCAGCCACCAACTCGCAACCGCGAGGGGAACCGTGCAGGCAATGGCCGCGTAGCTAAAAGCGAAGTACCCCATCTGCGACGCTCCGGTATAGGTAAGGAGTGTGGTCACGGGAAAGGCGTAAATGTAGACGCCGTAGCTGTAGTCGTTGCGGGCGCCGACTCGATGGAAGGGCAGGTGCGCTCCCAGCCAGAGCAGGGGATAGGCCAGGAGCGGTGCTCCCAGGTCCGACACGCGAAAATACAAGTACGGCAGCGATCCGCCCATGTACAAGTTGCCGAAGAAGGCTAACCCGCACGCGAGAGCGATCCACCCGGAGTCCACCACGTGGTGTCGCCAGGTGTAGAGGGCGCTCCCGACGAGAAAGATGGCCAGAAATTTGATTAGGTATTCCGGTATCCAAAAGTGCAGTGGATTAAACGTGCGCTCGTTGTGCGGCCAGAAGGTGATGACAATTTGGAGCAACCATACCGCCGCCGCCACAATAAAAATTTCCGTGCGCGCCTGAAGTATCTTGAGTCGCGCCAACACCATTACCACGAGGTAGCAAAGGAATTCGTAAAACAAAGTCCAAATAGATCCGTTCCACGTGGCGGAGCCGATCAGAATCTGCCGATAGTCCAGGAAGAAGTTGTTGCCGATGAAGGACCAGGGTGAGGGTGATGCGTGGAAGTAATTCCCGGGCAGGTGCTGCGCCTTCCATCCGAGATAGCCAAAGACCACCGCGGTGACCACGAGGGCCACCCAATATCCCGGAAGAATTCGCAGGCAACGTTGCCAGAGGTAGCGCGCGGAACTATTACGTTCGGCACTACCGGCGACGAGATAGCCACTGATGCCGAAGAAACCACAGACGGCGACCGTTCCCAGAGCGGTTCCTCCGAACCAGGCCCCGGAGCCCCAACCACCAATGGAGTAGGCGTGAGAGACCAACACCGCCAGGGCGAGCACGAGCCGGAGGAAGTTCAAACTATTTCTGGTCGGATCGAGTGCGTCCCCGAGTGTGGAACGCTGTGCGGACATGTCCATCAGCATACCGAGGGCCAATTTGGAACCGTGGTGATGAATCCAGAGGCGCAATGCGCGTGTGGCTGTCGCTGGGTACGATGGGGGTATGGCGTCCACCTCATCACAGCGCGGCAAGAAGGTCAAGGGAACCGTAGGGGTTCTGGGTTTCGTGGCGACCGTGGCCTCTATTTGGTGGTTCGCATTCCGCCCGCGCCAAAAGAACAATAAGAAGTAACTCCCCGCTGAGGGGGCGCCGAGGAAATCTCGCGCCTGTGTAGCGTGACGTCGATGGCCTCCAGTTCTTTTGCCCCACTGCGCCGTCGCAATTTTTCTCTCGCGCTGAGCTCGTCGTTCATTTCCTCTATCGGTACCTGGATGCAGTCGGTCGCGATGGGGGTGTATCTCACTGAAACTACCCATAACAACATCTGGCTTGGAATGATGACCGCGGCGGGGTGGTTGCCGAGCATCGTGGGTTCTCCCATTGGCGGCGTCGTAGCTGATCGTCGTCATCGACAGTCGTGGATTCAGTTACAAAATGTCATCATGGCTCTCACGGCCATTGCCTTGGCCGTCTTGCAGCTCACGCATCACCTCCAGCCTTTGGTGTGTGTCCTTCTGGCCATTGTCGAAGGGGTGTGTTCATCCGCGTCGTGGGCGGCGTGGCAGTCCTTGCTCCCGGACCTCGTCGGTGAGGGTGAAGTGTTAGCCGCCGTGTCCTTATCGTCGGCCCAGTTCAATCTGGGAAGAATTTTTGGGCCCATGGTGGCGGGCATCGTCTTGGCGGTGGCCTCGCCCGGTTGGTGCTTCGCGGCGAATGCCGCGTCCTTTATTGCGGTGGTCATCATCTTCTCCTTCGTACAAACGACGCCCCGCAACGTGCACCACGAGGTCGTCTCGTTCACTCAGCAGGTTCGCCAAGGGGCCCGTGCGGCGTGGTCCCAGCCCTCGTGTCGCTACGCCATCATCGCGGTCGGGGTGGTGGCCATCCTCCTGAGCCCCTTTATCGCCCTGATCCCCTCGATGGCCATCCAAACCCTGCATTCGGGTCGGGTGGGGACGTCGTGGATGATGATGGCCCAGGGCCTGGGTGCGGTGATGGGTGCGGTCAGCGTGCCGAATTTGGCGCGGCGCACCTCACGACGCTTCGTCTCTCTGCTGTCGGCGACGGGAATGTGCTGTGGGGTCATCGCCTACGGCGCATCACCGAACTTGTGGGCGGCCTCGTTGCTCTTGGTAGTAATGGGAGCGAGTTACATCGGCATCTTGTCGGGACTGAACACCGCCGTGCAACTCCACGCGCCGCTGCCAGAGCGCTCGCGGATACTGGCGCTCTACACCATGTCCCTGTCGATCTGTTATCCCATTGGGGCTCTTATCCAAGCAGCGCTCAGCCACCTCATCGGCCTCCGTGCCGTGACCAGCCTGTTCGGCGCGGTGGCCCTGTTGGGGCTCGTCGCGATTGCGCTCTGGCGCCCCCAGATTGTGAGCACTATTAGCGCGACGCCCGACACGACGACGCGGCAGGAATAACTGCCAGAATGGGGATATGCCCTTTGTCGCCGTTAACCCCGCCACCGGAGAAGTCGTCCAGCGCTTCGCCACGCATACGTCCGACCAGGTAGAAGCCGCCCTGCAACTTTCGCAGGAGGCGTACCTCTCGTGGCGAGCCCTCAACTATGGCGAGCGCGCGACCTATATGGTGCGCGCGGCGGAATTACTCGAGAGCGAAATTCCGGTCGTCGCAGCCCTGATGACCAGCGAAATGGGTAAGACCTTCGCCGCGGCGAAGGGGGAAGCCTCCAAGTGTGCGATGACGATGCGTTACTTCGCCGAACACGCCGAAGCTCTGCTCGCGCCGACGGCAATTGCCACCTCGGCCGCGGCCTCGGGTGTTCGTTACGAATCCATCGGTGCCGTGTTGGCGATTATGCCGTGGAACTTTCCGATGTGGCAGGCGGTGCGCTTCGCCGCCCCGACCTTGATGGCGGGCAACGTGGGTATTTTGAAGCACGCCCCCAACGTCCCCGGGGTCGCGGACTATCTCGAACACCTTTTCCTTCGTGCGGGTGTACCCCGGGGTGTCTTTACCAACCTCTTCGTGGAGGTGGACCAGGTAGAGGCCATCATCGCCGACGCGCGCGTGTCCGCTGTTACCTTGACGGGTTCGGAACGTGCCGGTCGTGCAGTGGCGGCCATTGCCGGGCGTGAATTGAAGAAGTGCGTGATGGAACTGGGTGGTAGCGACGCGTTCATCGTGGCCTCGTCGGTTGACATGGATCGCACCATTCCGATGGCGGTGACCGCGCGAGTGCAAAACAACGGGCAAAGCTGCATCGCGTCGAAGCGCTTCATCGTGGTGCGTGAACGTGCCGAGGAATTTCTCGAACGCTTTGCGACCGCGATGTCCGAGGTCGTCGTCGGCGACCCCATGAGCCCCGCCACCGTGGTGGGGCCATTGGTATCCGCGACCCAGCGTGACCTCTTGGACGCACAAGTTCGTGACGCGCTCGCCGCGGGCGCCCGCGCCCTGTGCGGCGGCGCGCCGCTGGAGGGACCAGGATTCTTCTACCCCCCGACGGTGCTCGTGGATGTTCCCGCTTCTTCGCGCGCCGGTAGCGAAGAGCTCTTTGGCCCGGTGGCCGTGGTGCACGTCGTGGAGACCTTGGCCGCGGCCATTGAACTCGCTAACGCCACCCCGTGGGGTCTGGGTGGATCCATCTGGGCGCAGGACGAGGGGGAAATCGAACAGGCCATCGCCGGTATCGAAGCGGGCATGGTCTTTGCGAACGCGGTGGTGGCCTCGACGCCCGAGCTTCCCTTTGGTGGAATAAAGAACTCCGGCTTTGGTCGCGAGCTCGGTACGCACGGTATTCACGAGTTCGTGAACGCCAAAACGTATTTCGTGGCATGAGCTCTTTGTATTTCGATCACGCCGCGTCGGCCCCGCGTCGACCGGAAGTGCTCGAGGCGATGCTGCCCTGGACCACCGGCGTGGTGGGCAACCCTGCCGGTACGCACAGCGCCGCGCGACGTGCCCGTCGCGCCATCGAAGATGCACGCGACGAAGTCGCCGACTTCTTGGGTGTCACCCCCACTAACACCTTGTTCACGGCGGGCGGGACCGAATCCTGTCACTTGGCCATTGCCGGAACCGTCCAGCGCTTTCGACGTAGCCACGCGAACACCTCGGTGGTGGTGTCGGCTTTCGAGCACCACGCGGTACTGACGTCGGCTGAACTCATGGAGTCTCTCTTTGACGACGTAACGACACGCCTCATGCCCGTCGGCGCGGATGGTTGCATCGAACTGGATTCGTTGACCTCGCTGGTCGACGCCTCGACGGCGGTCGTCAGCGTGATGGCGGTCAATAACGAAACCGGCATCATTCAACCGCTCGAAGCCCTGCGGGCGCGACTCGACGATCTTGGCACCACCACCCTCGTGCATACCGACGCCATCGCCGCGGCCCCGTGGATGGACGTGGCTCTGAGCACCGCCAGCGCGCACCTGATTTCGCTCTGCGCGCACAAACTCGGTGGCCCCGTGAACGCGGGGGCTCTGGGATTACGTGACGCCACCATTGAAGCTGTCGTTCCTGGCGGAGCACAGGAGCGCGGTTTACGTGGGGGCACCGTGGACGTAGCCGCCGCCGTCGGTTTAGCCATGGCGTGTCGACTCACGCGTCACGAACGAGTCGCCAACAGTGCACATTGTCGCGAGCTCCAAGTGCGGCTCCAGAAAGCCATGACTGCCGTGGAAGGGGTGAGCGTGACGGGGGAAAGTGTTGAGCGGGTCCCTGGCACCGTGCACCTCCTCATTTCCGGAGTGTCGAGTGACGAAGTTCTTTTCTTGCTGGACCAAGCCGGGGTGAGTGCCTCGGCGGGAGCGGCGTGTTCGAGCGGCGCCACGTCGGCGAGTCACGTCATGACGGCGATGGGCGTGCGTCCCGAATTGGCGCGTGGGTCACTCCGTCTGAGCATGGGGGGCGAAACCACCCACGACGACGTCGATGCCCTGGCGTCGATTTTGACGGGTGTCATTGCGCGCTTACGTCCGAGTGCGTAAGCGTCACGCGGCGATGGCAGACTAGAGACATGAGAATCCTGGTAGCGATGAGCGGTGGCGTGGACTCATCCGTGGCCGCCGGCATCCTGCGCGACCAGGGCCACGACGTCGTGGGTGCCACCTTGAAGTTATGGGGTGGGGCCTCGGATTCGGGCTGTTGCTCGGTATCCGACGTTGACGACGCGCGCCGGGTGGCCCAAGTGCTCGGTATCGATCATCACGTTTTTAATTACACCGACGAATTCGATCAGTTCGTAGTGGAACCTTTCGTGGCTGATCACGCCGCGGGTCTCACTCCGAATCCCTGTATCGAATGCAATCGGCACATCAAGTTCGACCTGCTCTTCGAGCGCGCTGAGCGACTCGGCTTCGACGCGGTGGCGACGGGGCACCACGCACAAATTCTGGAGGTGGAGGGACGACCCTTCCTCAGCCGTGGCGCCGACCCCCAAAAAGATCAAAGTTATGTCTTGGGCTATCTCACCGAACCCATCCTGCGCCGACTTCTCTTGCCTATCGGTCACCTCACCAAGGAGCAAGTTCGTCAGGAAGCGGAACGTTTGGGTCTGCGCACCTGGAACAAGCCCGACAGCCAAGACGTCTGTTTTATTGAAGCCTCGAAGGGTCGTGAGGCTTTTCTCTCGAGCCGCCTCACGCTCACCCCGGCCACCGTCTACGACCGAGTCTCCGGTGACGTGGTGGGTCACGCTCCGGCCGCCGAATTGGTGACCCTCGGTCAGCGTCGCGGCATTGCCGCGGGCATTGACGGTGAACGACGCTACGTCACCAAGGTTGACATCGGACAGCGCCGCGTCGAAGTTGACCGCTTGGAAACCATCTGCGTGCAGTCCGCGCTGCTGGACGCCACTTCGCTCACCTACTCGTACGATCCCCTGGTCGATGGGCAACAACTCTGCGTGCAGTGGAGTGCGCACGGCCGCAGCCTGTTGGCCACCTTGTCGCTCAAGGGTGAGTGTCGCCTGGACTTTAGTGAAGAGATTCGACCCATTGCCCCGGGTCAGTCCGTGGTGTTTTATCGAGAGGACGAACCCTCGGTGGTCCTCGGTGCGGCGGTCGTTACTCGATGAGTTCGCCTGCGGAACGTATCGCGGCGCTGACGGCGCAGATTGCTGAATGGAACGAGGCCTACTTCGTTCGCGACGCCCCCGTGGCGCCGGATGCTGACTACGACCGGGCGGTCCGGGAACTACGCGAGCTGGAAGCCCTCCACCCCGATCTCGCCAGTGTGGATTCACCCACGCAGGCGGTGGGTTCGAAAGTAGGCGACCTCTTCACCCCCGTGGCCCACCAGGTAGCCATGTTGAGTTTGGACAACGTCTTTGACGTGGATGAATTACTCCTGTGGGCCCAGCGCACCGCGAAGGGCGTCAGTGATCTCGACGAAATTTACTACTGCATCGAACCGAAGATTGACGGCCTGGCGCTCTCGCTGGTGTATCTCGATGGCGTGTTCGCCTACGCCGCCACGCGCGGTGACGGACGCGTGGGGGAAGACGTGAGCGCCAACGTGATGACGATTCGCAACGTGCCGATGACCCTGGAAGGAAACGCCACTAGCGGTCGCATTGATGTCCGGGGTGAAGTTTTCTTAGCCAAGAAAGACTTCGAGGAATTAAACAAGCGACAGCGTCAGGCGGGGGCCAAGGAGTTTGCCAACCCCCGCAATGCCGCCGCCGGAAGTCTTCGTCAAAAGGACCCGGCGGTGACGCGCGAGCGCCCCTTGTCGTTTCTGGCCTATCAACTCGTTATCGGTGAAGGGCACCCGCTGCAATCTCTCACGCAACACACCCAGAGTTTGGCGCAACTAGCGGAGTGGAAGTTTCTTACGGCCGTCGAGACGAAGCGTGCACGTGGTCCGCAGGACATGGTGGCGGCAACGAACTGGTTTGAAGAGCGTCGCCACGACCTGATCTACGACATTGATGGTGTGGTTATCAAAGTCGACGACCTGGCCCTCCGCGATCAATTGGGTTTTACTTCACGCGCGCCGCGTTGGGCCATCGCCCGGAAACTTCCGCCCGAAGAGCAGACCACGACCTTGCTGGCTATTGAAGTATCCATTGGTCGCACGGGGCGAGCGACCCCCTACGCCGTCCTCGAGCCGGTGGTAGTGGCCGGATCGACCGTATCTATGGCCACTCTGCACAATGAGGACCAAGTCCGACTCAAAGATGTACGTCCGGGTGACGTGGTCATTGTCCGCAAGGCGGGTGACGTGATTCCCGAAGTAGTCGGAGCGGTCACGGCGACGACGCATCGCCACGAGCCATGGCAATTTCCTCGTGAATGTCCCGAGTGCGGCGGAGAACTGCGTCGCGTGGGCGAAGAGAGCGACACCTACTGCGTCAACGCCGCCTGCCCGGCCCAACAAATGCAACAGGTAGTGCACTTCGCGTCACGTAGCGCCATGGATATTGAGGGTTTGGGTGAGCAACGCGTCGCGCAACTACTGCAGGAAGGATTGATCAGCGATCTCGTTGATTTATATTCTCTGGATGCCGAGCGGGTGGCCCATCTAGAAAAGATGGGGGAGCTCTCCGCGAACTCACTGGTAAATGCCATCGCGGCATCCAAGGATCAGCCTTTGTCACGACTTCTCATTGGGCTGGGTATTCGACACGTCGGACCGGTGGCCGCTCGCGGCCTGGCCGGACGATTCCGGAGCCTGAATGGGGTGCGGTACGCCAGCGTCGAGGAGATTGCGTCGGTCGAAGGCGTGGGGCCGATCATCGCCGCGTCGGTCGCGCTCTATATGGCCACCCCAGAACACCAAGAGCGTGTGGAGCGACTCAACGAATTGGGCGTGGCTCTCGAGGAACCTCGCTTGAGCGACGACCTGGCACAGACCTTGGCGGAGAAGGCCGTGGTGGTCACTGGATCGGTCCCGGGATATTCACGCGACGGTGCCGAAGCGGCCATCGTGGCGCGCGGCGGCACCTCACCAGGTTCGGTCTCCAAGAAGACGTACTGCGTGGTAGTGGGCGAAGCCCCGGGGGCATCCAAGCTCACGAAGGCCGAAAGTTTGGGGGTGCCCATGGTGGCCGCCGAACACTTCGACGACCTGCTCGCCACGGGTGTCCGGCCCTCGGCAACTTCGTAACTTCCTCGGTAGGCTGTTTTCATCATGAGCCCCGACACCGTGAGCCCCGGCCAGATTCTCGCCGGTCGCTACCAACTGACCCGCTTGATTGGCGTCGGCTCCTCCACCGCCACCTACGAAGCCAGCGATCTCACCCTGCAGCGCAGCGTGGCCGTAAAGATTCTGCTGCCGCAATACGCCGATAATTTCTCCCTCCGCGAACGATTCCAACGAGTCAGCGCGGCCGTTTCGGGATTGACGCATCCCCACCTGACGCGGGTCTACGACTCGGGTAGTGATCAGGGCGTGGTCTATTTGGTCACCGAGTACCTTTCCGGCGGCTCACTTCGCGACGTATTGGATGCGCGCCGGACCTTGAGTCCCGCCCAGGCAGCTCGCGTGGGTTACGAAGCGGCCTTGGGCCTGGCTGCCGCGCACGCGGCGGGATTCGTGCACGGCTCCTTGCACCCCAGCAAAATTGTCTTTGATGCCGATGGACGCATCCGCGTGATTGACTTCGGCCTGGCCGGGGTTCTGGAACCTGCGCGGGTGGCGGAACTACCTCTGGACACTCTGCGCTACATAGCTCCGGAACGCGCCGACGGCTCTGCGCCTGACGCGCTGGGTGACGTGTACTCCCTCTGTTGCATCTTGTTCGAATCGCTCACTGGTTACGTCGCGCACGACGGTACGACGGCGGACGAGATCACCTCGCGACGTCAAAATTCTCCGCTGCCCTCCGACCCCGCTCTGGGCACCTTGGATCTGGTGGTGGCTACCGGTGCGGCCTACGACCCCCGCGCGCGCATGAACGCACAACTCTTGGCGGCGCGGCTCCAATCCGCAGGCGACTCCTTGCCCGCTCCGCACGCCCTGGCCACGAATTCGGCGTTTAAGGCGCCGTCGGCCTATGAAGTTCTGGGCGCACCCGTCGTAGCGCCCGCGACGCGTACACCGAGCACGGTGCCGCGCCCCGTGGAAGCCCGCGACGAGGCGCCGGAAAGCGCGGCCGAACGCTGGAGTGAGCCAGAAGTGCACTTTGACGACGACTATGCCGCGCCACCCATGACGCGGTCCCGCCGGTCCCGCGAATCCCCTCGACGACGATTGCTCTCTCTGCTCGCGCTGATTGTCGTCGTAGGGGGACTCGGCGCGTGGAAATCGGGAGTGTTCACTACGCGTCACGACGTACCGCGCTTGCTGGGCTTAAGCGTGGCGCAATCGGCAAAAGTACTGAGCGCCGACAATTTCACCTTGGTGGTGGGAGCCAAGGTCACCAGCACCGAAAAAATTGGCAACATTGTGAGCCAGACCCCCGCCCCGGGAAGTTCCTTACAGTCGGGTGGCACCATCACCGTGAACTTGTCGAACGG
>Ga0114960_10000941_pt1 | contig 24012 bp, 22 predicted proteins | sample C_130625_MF_Meta_FD_92637 | JGI IMG/M metagenome (GOLD analysis project Ga0114960, IMG submission 92637) | Freshwater microbial communities from Lake Croche, Canada to study carbon cycling - C_130625_MF_MetaG | ecosystem: Environmental > Aquatic > Freshwater > Lake | place: Lake Croche, Canada... | reverse complement strand
CGTTGGCAATGCCCTGGCTTTTGCCATGGGCCTCGGCTTTGTGCCCGTGCGCAAGCCCGGCAAGTTGCCTGGGCCGGTGGAGGGCCTCGATTACAGCTTGGAATACGGCAGCGATCGCCTGGAGATCCAGCAGGGTTCCCTGGCGGGCGGTGCCAGGGTATTGATTATTGATGACCTGCTGGCCACCGGTGGCACCGCTGCGGCCTGTGCGGGGCTGGTGCGCCAGGCGGGCGGTGAGGTAATTGGTTATGGCTTCGTGGCAGAACTCACCGACCTGGGCGGTCGCCAGCGGTTGCCGGGGGTTGAACCGGTGGAATCTCTGATTCTTTACTAACTTTCTACTACTGGCTGTCTTGCCAGTCGTACACCTGATTGAGCTGGCCGAGGCTCAACAGGCCAAAGCGCCAAAGCGTTACTGGTAATGGCGCCTGTTCCTGGCACGATTGGCGCACCCCCAAGGCTAGGGCGTCTTCACTGAGCCCGATGTCCCGGCGCAGAAACTGCACCAGGGCCGAGGGGGGGACAGGTTGTGGCGATGTGGTTATCACCATGGCCGGGGCGGAGACGCTGGGGGAGAGGGGGACTGCAGGCTCAAGCAGAGTGTGCCGCGATCTGCAGCCAATGGCTGTTAAGAGCACATTAAGAGGCCTGATTATTCAGGATTAACCCCTTTTTTGTCAAGGCTCCGGGGGCCGAGCCCGTAGGTGGCCAGTTGAAGCACCCCTTGGCGCAGGGGGCCCGAGCGGCCCAGCAACCCCAGGGCAAGGCTGCGCAGGGCCATCAACACCGGCTGGCGATTGGAGAAGAGGCGCACCAGCAGATCTGTGGCCACCGAGGTGGCCAGTAGGTCGGGCCAGCGGCGCCGTCCATAGCGGCTTAACAGTTGGCGCACGCTTTGCCGACCCTTGCTTACCGCTGCCGCCTCCTGGGCCAAAACCGCCACATCCCGCCAGCAGAGATTCAGCCCCTGCCCCCCCACGGGATGGCAGCGGTGGCCACTCTCCCCACAGAGCAGTTGCTGGCCTTGGCCCAGCCGCCCCGCCAAGCGCCATTCCAGGGGGAAGCTGGCCGGCTGGTCGCGCAGGGCCAGGGCCTTGAGGCCGCTGGGTAGCACCGCCGTGAGTGCCTTTAGGAAGGCGGCTTCTGGCAAGGCAGCCCGTTGCTTACAGCGTTCCTGGGGCGCACTCCACACCACCTGGGCGAGGCCCTTGCCTAGGGGGAGCACCGCCAGGGGCCCCTCAGGGCGGAAAAGTTCCCAGGCGGTGTGATCGCCGTTTCCCTCTAATTGCACCTGGGCCGTTAGGCAGGCCTGTTGATATCGCCATCCCCAGAAGGGGATGCCCAGGCGTTCGCGGCTGGGGGAGCGGCCCCCTTCGGCGATCACCGTGAGCTGCCGCTGGTGGGCCTCTGAAGCGCTGGCGGCCTGGCCCAATAACAATTCCAGCCCGGGCTGTTGGTGGCAGGCGGCCAGCAACACCTCCATCAAGGGGGCGTGGTTGAGTATCCAGCCCACGGCCCCTCGGCCTGGGCCTTGGGTTGGACCAAGGCCCAGGAAGCTCACCTGTTTGGCGCTGGAGCAATCAATTAGTTCGAGCCGATCAAAGGCCTGCCAGTGGGGGGCCAACGCTTCCCAGAGCCCTAATTGCTGGAGCAGGGCCTGGCTGGAGTGGGTGAGGGCATAGGCGCGGCTGCGGTGTTGCAGGGCGGCGGCGCTGGCCGGGTCTTGCAGGCTTACTTGCCAGCCGGCCCTGGCTAGGGCAAGGGCGGCGAGGCAGCCGGTGGGGCCGGCACCGCTTACCCAGGCGGTGGGGAAATTGGGCAAGGGGGCCATAAAAAATCCCGCGGCAGTGAGTCTGCCGCGGGCAAGGGGAGTGCTGCGTAAAAGCTCGCCGGGATCAGCCGAGGCCGAGCAGGCCGTGGGTGAAGGCCTCGCCACCAAGGGCGAATTCAGTGGCGAGGAGGGCGATGAAGCCAAGCATTGCCATGCGGCCGTTCAGCTTCTCGGCGCGCTCGTGGAAACCCCAGCCGTTTTCGGCACTCACCACTTGCATGCGGGGCTCGGCGGCAAAGGCATTAAGGCGACCGCCGTCTTCGGTGGTAACGGTGGCGCCGCGGATGATGGTGGGGGAGGAGGTCATAGCGGTCGTGTGAACTGCCGAAAGTTTAACGCAATGTTGCGGAAAGTAACGATTTTCTGAGTCATTGGTTTTGGGGCAAGGTAGCGGCGTATCCGAGGCGTCCCAGCAGCGGGCCGGCCATGGCGGTGGTTATCAGCGCCATCAGCACCATCAGGGTGAAGAGGGTGGGGCTGATCACCCCCAGGCTTAGGCCCACATTGAGGATCACCAGTTCCGTTAGCCCCCGGGTGTTCATTAGCCAGCCCAAGGCCTCGGCTTCCCTTGGCGGTAAGCCCCCAATCCGACCCATGGCCCAGGTGCCGCCAAATTTGCCAGCAATGGCCACGGTGAGCACTGCCCCAAGGGCCAGCCATAGGTTCAGGCCATGGATTGCACCAACGCTGGTGCGTAAGCCGCTCACGGCAAAAAATATCGGCAGTAGGAGCGTGAGGACGATTTCCTCCAGGTGCAGCTGCAGCCGGCGCAGCAGCGGCCCGTAACGGGGCAGGGCCAGGCCGAAAAGGAAGGCCCCAAAGATGTAGTGAACCCCAGTTTGCTCTGTTATCACCGCCGAGAGGATTGCTCCGGCAAACACCAGGGCTAGTACCAAAGGGGCCAGCTGTCTTTCCCTGCGGTAATGGCGTTCTAACCAGCCCATCAGTGGGCGTAAACCCAGCAGTAGCACCGCCGCCCAGAGGCTGGTGAAGGCCAGGGAAGGTAAGGCCCCGGTGAGTGAGCCGAAGCGGCTAAACGACACCACCGTCGCCAGGAGCACCCAGGCCAGCAGATCATCCACCGCGGCGCAGGTGATTACCAGCTGCCCTAGGGGCTGTTTTAGTAGCTGGCGATCCCGCAGGATCCTTGCCAGCACAGGAAATGCCGTGATCGCCATGGCTGTGCCCATGAAGAGCGATCCAGCTAAATGGTTTTGCCCTGGCAAGAGCTCCGGCGCCCAGATTTCAAAGCCCTGGGCCAGCAATATCCCCAGGGCGAGGGGTAACAGCACCCCCACCAGGGACACCCGGGTGGCCAGGGGAATCCGGCCCCGCAAGTGCTCTGGATTTAGTTCCATGCCGATTAAAAACATGAACAAAATCAGCCCTAACTGGGAGAGCAAATTCAGTTGCTCAAGCACCGGAGGAGCAAACAGCACGGCCTGGCTGCCGGGCCACATCCAGCCCAGCAACGAAGGACCAAGCAAAATGCCGCCAATTATTTCACCAATTACCGGTGGTTGGCCTAGGCCCCGCACCGTCCGACCCAGCAGTTTTGTGACCACGATTATCAGTGCCACATCGATAAGCACCGTGGAGAGGATGCTTAACCCAGTTACTGGGGTGGGGGCCATCGCCAGGGGGGCCATGGGATCAGCTAGTCACCCCTTCAATGCGGTCTTCCACTTCCTGGTAGATCTCCTGTAGTTGTTGGATGTTCTCTTCGGAGGTTTCCCAGTAGCCGCGACCGTTTACTTCCAGCAGGGTGCCCACAATGCGACGGAAGCTGTGGGGGTTTAGATCCATCAAACGCTTACGCATTTCTGGGTCATTGATGAAGGTTTCGTTGGCTTCTTCATAAACGAAGTTGTCAACGGCGCCGCTGGTGGCACTCCAGCCCAGGGTGAAGTTAAGCCGTTTAGCCACCTCCCTCACCCCCTCGTAGCCGGAGTTGAGCATCCCTTCGTACCACTTGGGATTTAGTAGTTTGGTGCGGGAGTCCAGCCGAATTGTTTCGCCGAGGGAGCGCACCTGGGCGTTGGCGGTGGTGGTGTCTGCGATGTAACTGGCGGGGGCTTTCCCATCGTCCCGCAGGCCGGCAATCAACTTGGTGGGATCTGAATCGAAATAATGACTCACATCAGTGAGAGAAATTTCGGCCGAATCTAGGTTTTGGAAGGTTACATCAGCGGTTTTCATCGCCGACTCAAATACCTCGCGGTTTTGATTCATCTCGCCAGGGTTGTCGGCATTGAAGGCAAATGTTTTGCGGTTCAAATACATCTCCTGTAATTCCTCTTCCTGTTCCCAGCTGCTGTTCTCCACCGCCAGGTTTACGTTGGAGCTGTAGCTACCGCTGGCATTAGAGAAAACCCGGGTGGCGGCATCCCGTAGGGATATGCCCTGGTCGGCGGCCTGGGTTTGGGCGTGCTGACGCACAAAATTCATCTCCAGGGGCTCATCAGCTTCGGCGGCCAGCTTGACCCCTTGGTCGATTAGGGCCATTTGGTTGATGAACAGGTCACGGAATACCCCGGAACAATTAACCACCACATCAATGCGGGGCCTGCCCAACTCCTCCAGGGGTATTAGCTCAAGTTTGTTAACCCTGCCGAGGGAATCAGAAACTGGCTTTACCCCAATAAACCAGAGGATCTGGGCCAGGGATTCGCCGTAGGTTTTGATGTTGTCTGTGCCCCAGAGCACGCAGGCAATTGTTTCGGGCCAGGTGCCCTGTTCGGCCTTCTGACGTTCGATCAAGCGATCTACTACCACCTTTGCAGCGGCGATGGCGGCGCGGGTGGGAATCGATTGGGGATCGAGGGCATGGATGTTTTTGCCGCTGGGCAATACCCCGGGGTTGCGGATCGGATCACCGCCTGGACCGGGCAGTACGTATTCGCCATCGAGGGCCCGCAGCAGGCTTTCCATCTCCATGTCTGCGCAGATCTGTTCGAGACAGAACCGCAGATAGCCAAATAGTTTGTCGAGTTCGCCGGAATCCACCCCAGGGAATCCCGCTTGGCAGCAGGCCAGCAGCCAGGGGCTGGGCAGCTTGAAGCCAAACCTTTGGAGCAGGTTGATCAACCAACCGAAGTTCTGGCGCATGGTCACCCGGCCATCGCGGCCCGTGACTGCCTTCACCATCGAGCCCACCGCCAAGCGACTGGTGGCGGTGATCCGTTGGTTGAGTTCCACATCGGCGAGGATCCCGGCGTCGTTGCCCCGATACACCCCATCGATGCTGCGACCCAGGCTTTGGGCCAGCAGGGAGGGCAGGCTATGGAGTCCCTCCTCCTCCCGTTCCAGGGCAGCGATGCTCACCAGGGTGGCGATCGCCTCTTCGGCGGTGGGTGGTTTGCCGATCGTGTGCAAGCCACAGGGCAGTAGCCGGCTTTCGATCTCCATAAGTTGCCGATATACGGCCCCTACAACGCCATCGCGGCCATCTAGCTCGAGATTGGCAGCGTCCCCATCGGGCAGCACCACGTCTTTGTCAAGGTTGCAGAGCCGAGCCGTTTCAACAATCGCATTAACGATCTGCACGCCGCGGCTACTTTCCCGCAATTGCTGGTAGGAACCCACCAGTTCACCCAGCTCCTTGAGACCCTTATAGAGACCCGCATTCTCCGCCGGTGGGGTGAGGTAGCTGATCGTGGAGGCATAGCCCCGACGCTTGGCAATCGTGGCCTCGGAGGGGTTATTGGCGGCGTAGTAGTAGAGGTTGGGGAGGGAGCCAATCAGGCTGTCTGGATAACAGGTTTCGCTCATGCCCATCTGCTTACCTGGCATGAATTCCAGGGAACCATGGGTGCCGAAATGCAGCACCGCGTCGGCGCCCCACACTTTTTCTAGGTAGGTGTAGTAGGCGGCGAATCCATGGTGGGGGCTGGCGCTGCGGGAATAAAGCAGCCGCATCGGATCGCCCTCGTAGCCAAAGGTGGGTTGCACCCCAACAAAAACATTGCCGAAGTGGCGGCCATAGATCAGAAGATGTTGGCCATCGCTATTGAGTTCCCCGGGAGGTTTACCCCAGTTTTCCTCCAGCCTTTGGGAGTAGGGGGTGAGCCGTTCGTATTCTTCCACCGTCATGCGATGGGCGATGGCTAGTTCAGGGGAGCCTTCCATGGCTTCTGGATCCTTGAGCACGGCATCCATCAGCGCTTTTGAATTGCGCGGTAATTCACCTAGTTGGTAACCGCGGGCCCGCATTTCTTCGAGCACCCTGAAGATGGAGCCGAACACGTCTAGGTAGGCGGCGGTACCCACATTGCCCTTGTCTGGGGGGAAGCTGAATACGGTGATCGCTAGTTTTTTGTCTTGGCGAGGTTTACGGCGCAGGTTGGCCCAACGGATTGCCCGTTCACTGATTGCTTCCACCCGGTCTTGCAGGGTGTGGGCCTTGCCGGTGGCATCGTCTCGGCCGGAGAGCACGATCGGTTCAATCGCCCCATCCAGTTCGGGAATGGCGATCTGTAGGGCCACCTGCACGGGATGCAGCCCCAGGTCGCTGCCCTCCCATTCCTGGGTGGTTTGAAACACCAGGGGTAGGGCCACCATGTAGGGGCGGTTAAGCCGTTTCAGGGTCTCAATGGCCTTGGGATGGTCTTGGCGGGCGGGGCCCCCCACCAGGGCAAAGCCGGTGAGTGAAACGGCTGCATCCACCAGGGCCTGGTCTGGGTTGAGTGGATCAAAGAAGAAGCTATTTACCGGCTTAGAGAAATCAAGGCCCCCACAGAACACTGGGATCACCCGGGCGCCGCTGTATTCCAGTTCCTGGATCAGGGCCACGTAATGGGCGTCATCGCCGGTAACGATGTGGCTGCGCTGCAGCACCAGGCCAATGAGGGGCCCAGCCCCGAGCTCGCTGCGGCTGTCGCTCCAGTTCAAATACTCCTTGAGGTCTTCAAACATGCCCGGCGCCATCGGGTGCCAGATCCCCTGGTCGGGAAACACCACCGGCTCGGCAATGGCGAGGTTTTCGCGGCCACTGTCTCCCCTCGGATATACGTATTTATCGGCCAGCATCAACAACATGTTGCGGAGATTGTCTGGCGTTCCCCCCAACCAATATTGAAAGCTGAGCATGAAGGAGCGGGCGTCTTGGGCCTTTTCCACCGGTAGATATTTGAGAACCGTGGGCAGGGTGTTTAGCAGTTTGAGCATCGCGTCCTGGAAGCCCGCCCCACTGGCCTCCTTGCGCTTGCGCATGAATTGGGCAATGGCGCTCTTGCTTTGGCCCAACTGGGCCATGGAGAAGCTGCCCAACTTGTTGAGTCGCATCACCTCCGGCATCGAGGGGAAGATAACTGCGGCCTTAAGTCGATCCCGTTGGGGGGCCACCGCCTCGACCACCTTCTGGGCTAGATCTTCAATGAAGATCAGCGAAGCAATGAAAACATCAGCCTCGGCAAGATCACTGCAAAATTGTCGGTAATTCTCTTCGTCCCGTAGCTCTTCGATTAAATAGCCGCGCAGGTCCACCGCCAGCTCGCCCCCCTGCTCGTTCAGGGTGGTGGCAGCCAAGGTGAGGGTGTTTTGGTACTGGGGTTCCAGCACCACATAAACGGCCCGCATCACCAGGCGACCCTCCGAGCTGGCTGGGCTCACCCGACGGCTGGCGGAACGGACCTGGGTGAACATGGGCAAGGGGTCTGTCGATCAGGAAAGATTACGAACAGACTGCCGGGACTGTGGGTCCCCTGCCCCAACCAATGACCCAATTGCTTATTCCTGTGGTGGTGGCCGGTGCCCTTGGCCGCATGGGTGCCGAGGTAATTAAGGCAGTGCTGGCCGCCCCAGATTGCGAGTTGGTGGGCGCCATCGATACGAGCCCCGGTAGCGAAGCAGCAGATGTGGGCGAACGGCTGGGCCTGGGGGAGCTGGGGGTGGCGCTCAGCTCAGATTTTGAGGGCAGCCTTTGCCTGGCCAGCCAGCAGCATGAGGGGGTGGTGCTGGTGGATTTCACCCATCCGCGGGTGGTTTACGAACACACCCGGGCCGCCCTGGCCTATGGGGTGGCCCCGGTGGTGGGGACCACGGGTCTTAGCCCAGGGCAGTTGCAAGATCTGGCCAGTTTTGCCGAGAAGGCTTCCATGGGGGCGGCGGTAATACCGAATTTTTCTGTGGGCATGGTGCTGCTCCAACAGGCCGCCGCCGCCGCCGCCCGCTTCTACGACCATGCCGAACTGGTGGAACTCCACCACAACCGCAAGGCCGATGCCCCCAGCGGCACCTGTATCAAAACCGCCGAACTGATGGAGGAACTTGGCAAAAGTTTCAATGCGCCTGAGTTGGAGGAACACGAGAGCTTGGCGGGCAGCCGCGGGGGGCTGCGGCCCAGTGGCCTGCGGCTGCATTCGATCCGGTTGCCGGGGCTGGTGGCCCACCAGGAGGTGCAGTTTGGCGGCCTAGGGGAGCGCTATGTGCTGCGCCATGACACCTTTGATCGGGCCGCCTATATGCCAGGGGTGCTGCTCACCATTCGCAAGGTGCGGCAGCTGCCTGGTCTGGTTTATGGCCTGGAGCGCCTGATCTAACCACCGATGTTTCTTCCCCTTAAGCCTGGTGAATTGCAGCGCCTGATTCCGGCGGTGGCCAGTGGCCCCCAGTTCAGTTTTTGCTGGGGCAATCCCCAACGGGCGCTCCAACGGATCCTGATTTCCAGCTTGGGGGGGGTGATCCCCCTACTTATCTCCCAATCCGGCTTCGGCAGCCGCTGGAGTGGGCTTTGGTTGGTGACGGGGCTCACCATGCTTCTTTATCTGTTGTGGGGGCCGATCCTGGAGGCGGGCCGTCGCAATAGCCAGCTGCGTCGCTACCCAGCGGCGGCCCTTTTCGATGGCGTGATCGCTGATTTGTACACCAAGGAACGGCTGGAGGGCCGCCAGGAACAAACCGATAAGCAGGGCCGCCTGGAGTTGGTGGAAAACTGCCGCACTTGGCTTTGTTTAGAGCTGGAGGATGAAGATGGTTATTTGGGCCAGTTGCGTTTTCCGCTCGATAAGAAGCACAAGGCGATCCGGCGCGGCATGACGATCCGTTGCTTGGTGTTGGCGGAACGGTCCGATTTTTCGCGCATTGCCAGGCTCTCCGATGGCTGGATTCCCCAGGCGAAACTTTGGGTGGGGGATTACCCCTATCTGCTGAGGCCTGCCTTTGAGGAGCTCTGCCTGCGGCGCCTGCGGTAGGAGGTGGCTCCTAGGGCCGGGGCCAGAGGGCATCGGCCATGCGACAGGTTTGAACGATCGCAGCCACATCGTGGACCCTCACCACGGCCACCCCAGCGGCCACGGCCTGGCAAACGGTGGCGGCGGTGCCCCAGAGCCGGGCCCGGGCCCGGGGCTCGCCCAGCACTGCGCCGATAAAGCGCTTGCGGGAGGGGCCCACCAGGAGCGGAAAGCCCTGGGCGGCCAGTTGGGGGAGGCCCTGCATCAGCAGGAGGTTTTGGGCTGTGGTTTTGGCAAAGCCCAGGCCTGGATCCCAGAGCAGTTGTTCAGGGCGCACGCCAGCGGCTAGGGCCTGGCTGGTGCGCTCCTGCAGCTCATCGATCACTTCGGCCACCACATCGCCGTAGTGGGCCAGCTGATCCATGGTGGCGCTGCTGCCCCGGCTGTGGGTGAGCACGTAGGGGCAGCCGGCTGCGGCCACCAGGGGCAACATTGCTGGGTCAGCCCGCCCCCCAGTCACGTCATTCACCCAATGCACCCCCGCCGCCAGGGCCGCCGCCGCCACCGGGGCATGGAAGGTGTCCACACTGATGAGCGGGGCCTGGGGCAAAGTGCCGCTGGCCTTGGCTGCCTGGAGCCGTTGCAGCAGCGGCAGCAACCGGGCTAATTCGGCATCGACCCCCAGTTGTTGGGCCCCGGGCCTGGTGCTCTGGGCCCCGAGGTCGATCAGGTCTGCCCCCTGGGCGGCCATCTTCAGGGCGGCTGCCAGGGCCTTCGCTGGATCCAGGTGTTGGCCGCCGTCGCTGAAGGAGTCGGGGGTGAGGTTTAGCACCCCCATTACGGCGGTGCGTGGTCCCCAGGGGAAAGCAACCAAGGGTTTTAGGCGGCCGGGAAAGGCTGGTAATTCACGATCCTGGCGAAGCTTGTGGGCTCAAGGGAGGCACCACCCACCAGCACCCCATCGATGTCTGATTGGGCCATGATTTCATCGATGTTGTCGGGTTTTACCGAGCCGCCGTACTGCACGGTGAGGGTGGGATGGCCCACCCAGCTGCGGATCAAGCCGCAGATGCGGTTTGCTTCGCTAGCCGCACAGGTTTTGCCGGTGCCGATCGCCCAGATCGGTTCGTAGGCCACCACCAACCGCTCAGGGTCGATGCCGTCGAAGCCCTGTTCCACCTGGCGACGGATTACCCGTTCGGTGTCTCCAATGGAGCGCTGTTGATCACTCTCGCCCACACAGAGAATCGGGATCAGGCCGCCCGCCTGGGCTGCCCGCGCCCGCAGGTTGATCTGCTCATCGGTTTCGCTGAAATATTTACGCGGTTCGCTGTGGCCCACGATCGCGTAGCCCACACCATGTTCCAGAAGCATGCCCGTGGAGATTTCGCCGGTGTAGGCGCCATTGCCCTCCCAGTGCACGTTCTGGCTGGCCAGGTTTACGGCACTGGCAGCTAGGGCCTGGTGCATGGCCTCCAGGGCCGTGAAGGGGGGGGCGAGCACGATGCTGCGGTCCCCGGGGGTGCTGGCCACCAACGGCAGGAACTGGTTGGCGAAGGACCTGGCTTCGGCACAGGTCATGTGCATTTTCCAGTTCCCGGCGATCACCACCGGACGCGACGCAGTGCCCACGGGCCCTCTGTTTGGAAGGGGATAAACCTAGGCGGTGGGGGGCTGGCCATCGGTTTCAGCTAATTGCACCGGCAGGCTTAACCCCTGAAATTCCACCAGATCACCGGGCTGGAGCTGGCGCCCGCGGCGCTCTTCCACCACGCCATTCACCTGCACCTCCCCCTGTTGGATGCGCAGCTTGGCTTCGCCCCCAGTGCCCACCACCCCTTGCCATTTGAGAAATTGATCGAGCCGCACCCTGAAACACTCCAACAGTGTCGACGTAGCCTGCGCTGATGCTTGCACCCTCCTCGGCCGGCTTCCGCAGGTTGCTGCCTTTGCTGAAGCCCCACCGGGGACGGCTGGGGGCCGGCGGCCTTTGCATGCTGGTGTTTGTGGCCTGTTGGCCCCTGCTGGCCTCCCAGGCGGGCCAGTTGATCCCAGCGATTGGTTCCGGAGATTTTTACCGGGTGCTGCGGGTGATCGCCGTGGCGCTCAGCCTGTTTCTGATCCAGAAGGTGGCCCAGTTTGGCCAAGACACCCTGTTGGCGGCTCCAGCCCTGCAGGTGAGCCAGGAGCTGCGGCGCCACCTGTTTGCCCGGCTGCAACGGCTGGAATTCGGGGCCCTGGAGAAACTGTCCGCCGGCGATCTCACCTATCGGCTCACGGAGGATGCCGACCGGGTGGGGGAGGTGATCTACAAGACCATCCAAGACACCACCCCCAGCGCCCTGCAGCTGGTGGCGGTATTCGGCTACATGGTTTATCTCGATTGGAAGCTGTCCTTAGCCACCCTGTTGCTGGCCCCGTTGGTGGCGGTGCTGGTGAGCGTGTTTGGGGCTCGGGTGCTGGGGGCGGCGGAACGCAGCCAGCAGCAGGTGAGCGAATTGGCGGGGTTGTTGGGGGAGGCCATCGCCGGGTTGCCCCTGGTGCGGGCCTTTGCGGCGGAACCTTGGCTGCAGCAGCGTTTTGAAACGGAAATTGACCTGCACCGCCGGGCCCGTTACCGCACCTTGCGGCTGTTGGCGTTGCAGCATCCCGTGGTGGGCTTCATTGAAGCCGCCGGCATTCTCACGGTGCTGTTGCTAGGCGCCTGGCGGATCGGCGCCGGCGGCCTCACTGGGGCGGGTTTCAGTAGCTATGTGGCCGCCTTGCTGATGCTGATCGATCCGATATCCCACCTCACCACAAATTTCAACGAGTTCCAGCAGGGTCAGGCCTCCTTGCGGCGGCTGCGGGCCATTGAGCAGGAACCGGTGGAACCGCCCGATCGCCCCGGGGCCCGGGCCCTGGCCCAGTTGGGTGGGGCCCTCGAATTGCGGGATGTGAGCTTTGGCTATAGCCCTAGCCAACCGGTTTTAAAGCAGCTGAATTTGCGGGTGGCGCCGGGCCAGGTGGTGGCCCTGGTGGGACCCTCGGGCGCCGGCAAGAGCACCCTCTTCTCATTGTTGCTGCGCTTTAACGCCCCCCAGCAGGGCCAGGTGTTGCTAGATGGCCTTGACCTCCAGGACCTGCGCTCAGCGGAACTGCGCCGGGCGGTGGCCCTGGTGCCGCAGCAAACCACTTTGTTTTCAGGCACGCTGGCTGAAGCGATTCGGTTTGGCCGCCCCGCCAGCGATGACGCAGTGAGGCGGGCGGCCCAGCTGGCCAATGCCTCTGATTTTATCGAGGCATTACCAGGGGGCTATGGCGCCCGGGTGGAGGAACGGGGCAGCAACTTCTCAGGGGGTCAGCTGCAGCGTTTGGCCATTGCCAGGGCGGTGTTGGGCAACCCGGCGGTACTTCTTCTAGATGAGGCCACCAGTGCCTTGGATGCGGAGGCGGAAGCGGCGGTGCAGCAGGGGCTGCAACGGGCCATGGACGGCCGCACGGTGCTGGTGATCGCCCACCGGCTCTCAACCGTGCAGGAGGCAGATCACATCCTTTTCCTAGAAGGGGGTCGCATTGTGGAGCAGGGCAGCCACGACGGGCTGATGATGGCGGGGGGCCGATACCGCGACCTCTGCAACCGTCAACTCATTCGCTCCTTTAGCTAGTTATGAACTGGGAATACCGGGTGGTGCACATCAACATCGCCAACGATCCACCTCCCCAGCCCCCCACCCCGGAAGCGGCCAGTGAGCGGCTGGGCGGAGCCCTTAGTCCGGAATTCATTGCCCGGGAATTTCCTGAGCTCTATGCCCAGAAGATCCCTTTACCCCAGCATCCGGCGGCGCAATTGCAGCATTTCCTCAACCTGCTGGGGCAGCAGCGCTGGGAGCTGAATCAAACGGCCCAGGTGGGCCCACTATTGATGTTTTTCTTTAAGCGACCACTGGTTCCTGCTGAAAAGCCGCCTGCCGATTAGCTTTCCCAACGATGAATTGATTCAGCGATGACCGAATCCGGCGACCAGCAGAACCCAGTGCTCACCTTTGAAGGCAAGCGCTATGACCTCAATGCCCTGCCCGATGAGGTGAAGGAACTGGTGCGGGGTATGCAGGTGGCCGATGCCCAGCTGCGCCTCCATGAGGACACGCTCAAGGTGCTGGCGGTGGGCCGCCAGTCGATGGCCCTGCAGCTCAATGAGCGCCTCAAGACCCTCGACCCGCTGCCCGACGCCTGATCAGCCCAGGGGCTGGAGCTCAAGGAACTCAAAGGTTTGGTTATCGGCGCCGTCGGCGGTGCTGATAACCCTTTTTTCGAGTACCCAGTAGTCGCCGCCAGGGAGAGTTACAAAGTCGTCGGTGAAATGGTTTTCAGGCCCCTTGGCTTCACCCGTGCTGGGGTCGCTGTAGCGGCTGGTGTAGGTGTGGCTGAGGTAGCCGGCCCCGGTGTCGGTGGTGCTTTGGGTGAAAATTGTCACCACGGTGCCGTGGATGTGGCGGTGCACCATCGTCACCACGTTGTCGGCGATGCGGTAACGATCGCCAGCCCCCTTGCCGCCCACGATTATTTCCAGGCCCACCGAATCGGTGTCCCCGGCGGTGAAGCTGGTTTCGCCGTGGGTTTGTTCAAAGCTGCGGCGCACCCGGTGGATGGTTACCTCCCAGAGCTGGCCGGCGATCGCCTTCTCCACGGCTGGGTCAGTGATGCCCTCCAGGCGGGACTTCAGCTCGGCGCTCACCTCAAATGTGCCCTCGGCCCGCTGCTCCCCCTGGTGCCAGCGGCAAATGCCTTTATATCCCTTGAAACCAGCATCCCAGGTGTAGCGGTTCTCGTAGGCGGCCCTGAACAGTTCTCGCCCATCGCTGCCGGGGCTGATGGTTGCCGGATTGCTGGCGGTGGAGGGGGAGGTCATGGCTGGGGGTGGAGATCCTGCAGGGCATGGATTGGCAATTCATTCTGGGCCTGCAGAGCCGCCACCGCCTCCACCGCCGCCCGGGCGCCAGCCAGGGTGGTCACGGTGGGTACGTGGTAATCGAGGGCTGCCCGCCGCAGGTAGCGGTCGTCGTGGGCGGCCTGGCGGCCGATGGGGGTATTGATGATCAACTGAATTTGGCCGGAACGGATCGCGTCCTCCACGTTGGGCCGGCCCTCGTGCACCTTGAGCACCGCGGTTACCGCCAGCCCTGCGGCGCTGAGGTGTTCGGCGGTGCCACTGGTGGCCACCAATTGGAAGCCTTGGCTGATCAAGCGTTGGGCCACGGCCACGAGGGCGTCCTTGTCGCGGTCGTGGGTGGAGAGAAATACGGTGCCCTTGGTGGGTAATACTTCGCCGGCCGCCAACTCCGCCTTGGCGTAGGCAAGCCCAAAGCTGCTGGCGCTACCCATCACTTCGCCGGTGGAGCGCATCTCGGGTCCCAACACGCTGTCGGCCCCGGGGAAACGCCGGAAGGGCAGCACCGCTTCTTTCACCGCCTGGAGGGGCGGCTTTGGTTCGGAGGTGAGCCCCAATTCCAGCAGGCTGCGGCCAGCCATCACCTTGCTGGCCAATTTGGCTAGGGGCACGCCGGTGGCCTTGGCCACAAAGGGCACGGTGCGGGAAGCGCGCGGGTTGGCTTCGATGATGAACACCTCGCCATCTCGAACGGCAAATTGCAGGTTGATCAGGCCGCGCACCTCCAGGGCCAGGGCCAGGGCCTCACTCCAACGGCGGATTGTGGCTAGGGCATCGGCACCGAGGCTCACCGCTGGTAAACAACAGGCGGAATCACCGGAATGGATGCCGGCTGGTTCGATGTGTTCCATCAGGCCACCGATCACCACCCGACCTTCAGCATCGGCGAGGGCATCCACATCCACCTCGATGGCATTTTCCAGGTATTGGTCGATCAGCACCGGCTGGTTGGGGTCTATCTGTACGGCTTCGCGCATGTAGCGGTCGAGTTCGGTGGCATCGAAAACCACCTCCATGGCGCGGCCGCCGAGCACATAGCTGGGACGCACCACCACCGGGTAGCCGATTCGTTCGGCAATGGCGATTGCTTCAGTTTCACTGCGGGCAATGCCATTGAGGGGCTGGCGGATCTCCAGCCGCCGCAGCACCGCTTCGAATTGTTCGCGGTCTTCGGCCAGGTCTATGGAGCGGGGGGAGGTGCCCCAGAGCTGGGTGCCAGTGGCCTGGCCCTCGGCGCTTTCCAGCCAATGCATCAAAGGCAGGGCCAGCTTCAACGGAGTTTGGCCGCCGAATTGCACGATCACGCCCCGGGGATGTTCCGCCTCGATCACATTGAGAACGTCCTCAAGGGTGAGTGGTTCGAAATAGAGCCGATCGCTGGTGTCGTAGTCGGTAGATACGGTTTCCGGGTTGCTGTTCACCATCACCGTGGCCAGGCCCTCTTCCTGAAGGGCGAAGGAGGCATGGCAGCAGCAGTAATCAAATTCGATTCCTTGGCCGATCCGGTTTGGACCACCGCCCAGGATCATCACCTTGGCGCGGCTTTCCGGCTGCACCTCCGTTTGAGGAGGCAGTATTTCTAGGTCGCCCCTGGAGTTGAGCCGTTCCAAGGGCCGTTCGTAGGTGGAGTAGTGATAAGGGGTGGTGGAGGCGAATTCCGCTGCGCAGGTATCAACGGTTTTAAACAGCACATTCACGCCAAGGGCCTGGCGATGGCGCCGCACCGAGAGTTCATCGCTGCCGGTGGCCCAGGCAATCTGACGGTCGCTATAGCCCAGTTGTTTAAGCCGCAGCAGGGCCTCGGCCCCCAGCTGATCGAGCCGTTTGCCGCGTAATAACTCTTTTTCGCTGTTTAAAAGCCCCTGGAATTTGGCCAAGAACCAGGGGTCGATGCTGCTCAGTTGCTGAACTTGCCCAAGGCTGCGCCCCTGCTCCAGGGCCTGGCGCACGGCATAGATGCGATCCGGGGTGGGGGTACGTAGGAGCCGGTCTATATCTGCTTCCGGCAGGGGCTGGTCGGGGCGGTCACAACCCCAGCCGGCATGGCCAGTTTCCAGGGACCGCAGCGCTTTCTGGAAGGACTCTTCAAAGCAACGGCCAATGGCCATGGCCTCCCCCACCGACTTCATCGAGGTGGTGAGTACTGGGGAACTGCCGCTGAATTTTTCAAAGGCAAAACGGGGCACCTTGGTAACCACGTAATCGATCGTGGGCTCAAAACAGGCCGGGGTTTTGCCGGTGATGTCGTTGATGATTTCATCGAGCCGATAGCCCACGGCAAGGCGGGCGGCGATCTTGGCGATGGGGAAGCCAGTGGCCTTGCTGGCCAGGGCGGAACTGCGGCTCACCCGGGGGTTCATTTCGATCACCACCACATCGCCGTTGGCGGGGTTGATGGCGAACTGAATGTTGCTGCCGCCGGTGTCTACGCCGATCTCCCGGATGATTGCGATGGATTGGTCTCGCAGCCGTTGGTATTCGCGGTCTGTGAGGGTTTGGGCGGGGGCCACGGTGATGGAATCACCGGTGTGAACCCCCATGGGATCAAGGTTTTCGATGCTGCAGATGATCACCACGTTGTCGGCGCTGTCTCGCATCACCTCCAGCTCAAATTCTTTCCAGCCCAGCAGCGACTGTTCCACCAGGATCTGCTGCACGGGGCTGGCCTCCAGCCCGCTTTTGCAAAAGGCCTGGAATTCCTCGGGGTTATAGGCAATGCCCCCGCCGGCGCCGCCCAGGGTGAAGGCCGGCCGAATGATCAAGGGGTAGGAGCCGATCTCTGCCCCCACGGCCAGGGCTTCCTCCAGGCTGCGGGCAATGCCGGAGGGGCACACGGCCACGCCGATGCGACCCATGGCCTGTTTAAACAGGTCGCGGTCTTCAGCCTTATGGATTGCTTCGAGGTTGGCGCCAATTAATTCGACGCCAAAACGCTCAAGGGTGCCGTTTTCAGCTAGGGCCACCGCCAGATTTAGGGCCGTTTGGCCGCCCATGGTGGGCAGCAGGGCATCGGGCCGTTCCCGTTCAATCACCTGGGCCACCACCTCGGGGGTGAGCGGCTCGATGTATGTGCGGTCGGCCATCTCCGGGTCGGTCATGATCGAGGCCGGGTTGGAATTCACCAACACCACCTCAAATCCCTCAGCCCGCAGCGCTTTACAGGCCTGGGTGCCGGAATAATCGAACTCGCAAGCCTGGCCGATCACGATCGGCCCTGATCCCAGCAGCAGGATGCGATGCAAATCCGTGCGGCGGGGCATGGGCAGGGGGCCGGGCAAACACTGCAAGCTTCTCACTTCCGCCCCCACCCGCGGGGATGTCGCTACCCTGGGGGTTGTCCCAGACGTCCCTAAGCGTCCGCGTCCATGAGTGAGCTCCAGCGCCTGAAGGGGCTGCTGCCGCCAGAAATGCAGAGTTGGGTTTTTGTGGAGGCAGCTGCTTCCACCGATCCAGCCCTGATCAGCCTCGAAGAGATCGGCCGTGACGAGGTGGAAATCCAGCTAGATCTGGAGAAGTGGGATGAACTCGCCCTGGATCACCGCAACTTGCTCTTCTGGCATGAGGTGGGTCGGATTCAAAACGATGCGATCCCTAGGGATGGCTGGGAGATGGCAGCCCTGGCCATTGGCCTTGGCGGCGCCATCGGTGAACTGTGGGTGCAGGACGGTTTGCTGTTGGTTTTGGCCGTGGGTCTGTCCGGCTTTGCCGGCTACCGGCTCTATCTCAAAAACAACTCTGAGAAGCGGCTGCGCGATGCGATTGCCGCCGATGAACGGGCGATTGGGCTTGCCACCCGCTTTGGCTACACGGTGCCCAATGCCTACAAGAGCCTGGGGGGAGCCCTGAAGGATCGCATCGAGCAAACCCGCAAGAAACGCCAGCGCAGTTTCTTTGAAGACCGCCTCGAGGCCCTGCGCAAGAGTGCTGGCCGGGCCCGGGCCGAAATGGCCCAACAGCAGGGCAGTCGCAGTTCCGTGGCCAGTGAAAACGTTTATGGCTAGTGAACCTATGAATAGTGAAACCCTTGCCCAGTTGGCGGCGGAAGCCGCCGACGACCGCAAGGCCGTAGACATTCGTTTATTGCGGGTAGAGGAGGTCACCACCCTCACCGATTGGTTTGTGGTGTGCAGTGGCCTTTCCGATGTGCAGGTGCGGGCCATTGCCCGCTCGGTGGAAGATCGGCTAGAGGAGGAGGTGGGTCGGTTGCCCCTGCGTCGGGAAGGGGTTAGTGAGGGCCGCTGGGTGCTGCTGGATTACGGCGACCTGATCGTGCAGGTGCTCACCCCCCAGGAACGCAGCTACTACGACTTGGAGGCCTTCTGGGGCCACGGCGAATCGATCAGCTTCTGCCAGGCTGACTAAACGTTCAGGCGACCATTGGGTATGGCTTCATCGATCGGCCGCAGCGGATCCCTCCGGCCGCGCACCCCACCCCTGGAGGTGCGATTGCTGCGCAATGGCATCGCTGAATCGCTGCATCGGGTCCATGCGGTGGTTTGTGACCAGCGGGGCCGGCAGTTGATGCGGGCGGGGGATCCCCAGATGCTTAGTTTTATCCGTTCGGGGCTTAAGCCCTTTCAGGCCCAGGTATTTGTATCCAGTGGCGCCGCCGATGCCCATGGCGGGGGCGAGCGGGCCCTGGCCATTGCCTGCGCCTCCCATGACGGCAATGTGGCCCAGGCCCGCGAAGCCTTCCAGGTGCTCTGGCGGGCGGATGTAGATGTGGCTTTGTTGCGTTGTCCCTGTCCCGCTGGGGCGGATAGTCCGCTGCAACACAACTGTTCTGGAAAACATGCGGCCTTTCTTGCCGCCTGTAAGCGCCTGGGCTGGCCCCTGGAGGGTTATCTAAACCGTGACCATCCGCTCCAGCAGGAGGTGTTGAACCGGGTGGCCGAGTTACTCGGTTTGCCGGCGGCGGAACTGGTGGTGGCCTGTGACGACTGCGGTGCCCCCACCCTGCAGCTTCCGCTTGCCCAGATGGCCCTGCTCTATGCCCACCTGGGCAGTGGCCAATTGCCCACCCTGGAACGGCTCGGGCGGGCGATGCAGGCCTATCCGGAGCTGGTGGCGGGGGAGGGACGCTTTGACACCGAACTAATGCGCCGCTCCCTGGGGGTGGTGGTGAGTAAGGGGGGGGCCGAGGGTATCCAGTGCCTGGCCCGCATGGGCGAGGGCCTTGGCCTGGCCATCAAGGTGGAGGACGGTTCCGGCCGAGCCAAGTGGGCGGTGGCTTTGCATCTGCTGCGCCAGCTGGATTGGCTCACCCCCTCGGCCCTGGAGGAATTGGAGCAGCAATTCCTGATTCCCATGGCCGGCCAACGGCTAGAGGTGTTGGGGGAACTGCGTTTTGAGGGCAGCTGAGCCCAGCTTGAGAGAGAACAGTTGCTTGCCATAAGGTCGTCCCGGCTACTAAGCTTTTGAACTGGTGAACAAGCCGCGGGGTAGAGCAGCCTGGTAGCTCGTCGGGCTCATAACCCGAAGGTCGGGAGTTCAAATCTCCCCCCCGCCACCAAATTCAAGACCCCTGAGACCGTAAGGGTTTCAGGGGTTTTTTATTGCCTTTTCCAGTGCTTGAGCCTGGGGGCATCCCGCCCCCGAAGCCGGGCCCGTAGGTCACCGCTTCTTCGCTCCGCTCACCGCTGAGGAAGAGCTGGCCATTTGCCACTTACAAGCAACGAGATAGATACAAGATCGTTAGTTAGCATTTCTGAGCAAGCACCTATTCAGTAGCAGCGCCTGATTCGAATTTTGACTTGATTATGCTTTATTGTGGATGTAATTGATGCCTTGGCATGGGCCTGCGTTGCGTGATTGTTGAAGATCAGGTTATGTTCTTGCAATTACTTACCAAGAGCCTCGGCAGCCATAGGGGTTTAGATATAGTTGCCACGGCCACAAGTGCTGCCGACGGTATGCTTTTGTGTCGCACGCATAGGCCTGATGACGGTGAACCTAACTACCTTCTTAATGCAGATAATATTTCACTGCTTTTGTCTAATACTAGTTCGGCCACTACAGCTGCTGCCATTGATAGCGCCTTGGGCCTTTATAATCCCTCTGGCACGTCCAATGATGATAAGGTTAGTGAGGTAGATAATATTGAATCTTCTACAGCTCCTACGCCCCATGTGGCTTTTACCATTGAGGCCATTGGTATTAATATTTCTTCTGGAGCCCTCGCTAATTTAACGAAAATTGAGGGTAGTGGCATTGCTCCTTTCCCAATTAATCCCGACCCTGGTGCTGATAATATCACCACTGCTGAAGACCTTACCACTGTACTTGGTGATTTAGTTGGTGGTTCATCTGTATCTGATTCGGCCGGCGATGATGTTATTAACGGTGGTGATTCTATTGATCTTATCTTCGGAGATGCCTTAAATTCTGATCAACTTGCCATTGATAAGTCGATTTCAGCCACATATCCCCCTGGTTCCGGTTGGGATGTTTTTGCATTCCTTGAGGGACCAGGTGGAGCTACAAAGGGGCCAGGGGGTCTCCAGTGGACCAGGACAGATTCTGTAAACTATATCAAGGCAAATCCAGATCTTGTCGCCAAAGAAAGCGGAAGATCAGGGGGGAATGACACTATTGATGGTGGCAATGGTGACGATGTTATCTATGGTCAAGAAGGTAATGATTCCATAACTGGCGCCGCTGGCGCTGATCGATTAACAGGCGGCACTGGTAACGACATCTTTAAATATGGTTTATTGGCTTCCATTGCAACTCAAACCGGTTTAACGGCTGCCACCGCAGATATAATTACCGATTTCTCCAGCGGTTCGGATAAAATTCAGACTGGCATAGCTGGTGTTGTGGGTACAAATTTGCGTAATGATCCTGGTTCCGCTGGTAGAACATTTGCAACTTCTCTTGTTGCTGCAAATACCTTTTTCAACACTGCTGGCAACCAGGCATATAACTACTTTTATACTTTTGATACCTCTGCTGCTCAAACTGATGCCTATCTCTTCTTTAAGTCTGGAGGCTCCCTTGGTAATTGCATTGCTGGTTTAAGTTTAGATCTCAAGCCAGGCACTTCCTTGCAAAATGGCGACATTATATAGTTATTTCTAACTTGGTTTCCTTGGATCCCGGGTTTTAGATCATTCGTCTTGATATTTACTTGCCCATCGTATGATGGGCTTTTTTATTAGTTAAACTCCACTGCGGCTAAATAATCCGTTTAGATAGTGTTGAGATACTGCCTTGTCCCTGCTGCCGTTTTGAAATAGAAAGCCAGCCACCGCTGAGCTCACCAGCTGATACTGGTCCCATTGGGGGTGCTCCTCTAGGAAATTGCGCATGCTCTCGAACAACTGCTCAGGCACCTCCGCTTCCATGCTCACCACTTCACCCACTAGCTCCAGCCTCTCACCTTTGGTCAAATCAACTCTCGCTTCACCCCCCGATGAAGCCACACCAAGGTGGTCCCCGTCAAAGCCGGCCTCTTTTGGGTATCTGTTTGGCTCTCACCGTTGAGACCCTGTCACCCCAGTGGCTTTCGGCTTTTCCCTTGCCAGGGGAACTGCCCTTGATCGGCCGTTTTGTTCGAGTCAAGCCATTCTTGATTTTCCAGTGCTTTTCCACAGCTTTCTCGCTTACCGGCTAATTTTTGGCGATATCCTGTGGAAAAAACCCTGTAGGCCTGGGGGAAACCTCGCTTTTCTGTGGATAACTTCTTTTGATAAGCCTTGCTTATCTTGCTTTAGTCTTGTGGGTCTTTGTCTGCGGTTGGACTGTTGTGCAGGCTGCGGGGGCCTAGGGGGTGATCGGCATGGGGGTAGGTGCTGTGTTGATGGCTGTGGCTGTGGTCGTGGTCGTGGCCATGGCGGTGGTCGCCGTTATGGCTGTGGCCCAGCGGTTGGCCGTCTGGCTGGCAGGCACCGGTGCATTCCCTTTCGCATAGGTCACAGGGGTCCCCTAGGCCCTCCACGTGGTGGTGGTGGCTGAACTGCGCTGCCCCCACCTCCGCCTCAAAGCCCAGCACCTGGGCCCGGTACTTGCAGAGCGAGCAGTTCATCTGAGTTTCACCGCGCACCACATCCATCACCCTTTCTACAAAGGTGTCGATTACCAGTGGGTGGTCATTGAGATAGCCGGCCTTGAGAAATTCCAGATCGCCATGGTCTGCCGCCACCCGGTCGGTGTGTTGGTAAATGCGGCTCACCAGCACCCCGGAAAAGAGGAAATAGGGGAACACCACAATTCTTTTGAAGCCGAGCCGCACCGCGTGGCGCAGCCCTGGCTCCACCAGCGGAAAGGTAACGCCTGAATAGACAGTTTCTCCCCAGCCAAAGCCGAAACCCTCCACCAGCATCCGGGTTACCTTTGCCACATTGGAATTGGCATCCGGATCCGAGGAGCCCCTACCCACCACCACCAGTAGCGTTTCGGCCAGCGGGAATGGGGCTGCTGCCTCAAGGGTTTCCTGCAGCCGTGCCCCGGCCGCCTGGATCATTTTTAGATCCACCCCCAGCTCGCGGCCGTAGTCGATCTGTAGGCCGGTTTCGGCCCCGTAGCTGTTCAGCACCGATGGGATGTCGTTTTTGGCATGGCCCGCGGCAAACAACATTCCTGGCACCGCCAGCACCCGTGTCACCCCCTGGGCGCGCAGGCTATCCAGCCCCTCCCGCAGGATTGGCCTGGCAAATTCCAGATAGCCATGGGCCACGGGTAATTGCGGAAACCGCTGGCGCAATCCCTCTGCCAGCTTTGCAAATTCATCCACCGCCAGCCGATTGCGGCTGCCGTGGCCGCAAATCATTACGCCGAGGCCAGGAATGTTGTTAAGGGGGGTAGTCATCGGCCCAGTCATCTGTGCTGGACCCTATCTGCCCATGGCCTAGGCCGGCAAAATCAGGCTGCGTTGCTGTTGGTGACTCCGCAGGCTGGCGTCCATATATCTCTGGCTCACCAGCCCCTCCAGCAGCCCCGGCAGCATGGGCCTGCGGCTGCGCACCGCCTGGGCCCACCGCTCCATTAGTCGCACCACCGGTGCAATGCGACCGTCTTCCCAGGTTTGGGTAAAGGCCAGGCTTGGATCTGGATCTATGGCCGCCAGGGGGCTGCCCTGTTTTGAGCCCTGCAGCTGGAAGCCATGCACGTAATCCCTTTGATTGGCACTGCCCAGCATCAGGCTGCCCTCGGAGCCATAAAACTCCAGCCAGCAACCGCGACCCGGGCGGGCCACGGCGCTCAGGGCCAGTTGGGCCGCCAGGGGCCTGCCGGGGTTTGGGCCCCAGCGCGGCAGCAGTTGCAGCTGCAGCAGGGCCGTATCGGCCGCATCTACCTTTGCCTTACCGCTGCCATCGCCCAGGGGCCGTTCGTTTATTGCCACCGCCAGCTGGGCCTGGAGCTGCTGCACCGGACCCACCAACCACTCGAGCAAATCAAAGGCATGGCTGCCCAAGGCACCCAATACGCCGCCCCCTTCCGCCTGCTGGGCATACCAGTTCCAGGCTCGGTTTGGGTCACTGCGGCTGCCCATTAACCAATCAAATCGCAGCAGACACGGTTCCCCTAGCCAGCCCCCCTCCAGGAGCTCAGCTAGCTGCTGGAAGCTGGGCACCGCCCGGTATTCAAAATTGACCGCGCAAATGCAATCCTGCTCTAGGGCCAGGCGTTCCAGCGCTTCTGCCTCCTCTGCATTTAGTGCCACCGGTTTTTCCAGCAGCAGGTGCTTGCCGGCCCGCAGCGCCTGGCTTGCCAGCCCAAAGCGGGGCCCTGGGGGCGTGGCGATCACTATTGCCTCCACTTTCGGGTCTGCCAGCAGCGCTTCGAAATCGGTGTAGCCGGGCAGTTCAGCCGCTTGGCTGGCCCTGGCTAAGCGTTCCGCCCGCGGATGCCATAGGGCCACCGCTTCGGTGCCCCCACAGGCCCGCAATGCTGGCAGGTGCACTTTTTCACCAAAGCCGAGGCCGGCGATCGCCACCCCTAGGGGGGCAGCTCCCTTGGCGGCGCTCACGCCAGCCCCTGGGCGTGGGCGGCGGCACAGGCCTCGCTGAGCACAGCCGCCACCAGGCCATCGGCCTGGGCCAGTTGCCACTCAGCCCCCAGTTGCGGCAATCCATTTACCT
>Ga0114960_10000939_pt1 | contig 24052 bp, 18 predicted proteins | sample C_130625_MF_Meta_FD_92637 | JGI IMG/M metagenome (GOLD analysis project Ga0114960, IMG submission 92637) | Freshwater microbial communities from Lake Croche, Canada to study carbon cycling - C_130625_MF_MetaG | ecosystem: Environmental > Aquatic > Freshwater > Lake | place: Lake Croche, Canada... | reverse complement strand
GCGGCGTAGAAATTGCTGCTGACGAGCATGAGCATCTGTTCGTCAGACAGCCGCAGCCCCCCGGCTGGGTCGGAGATCAGGCGGCTGATGAGGTCGCCGGTCGGATAGGCGCGGCGGGCGTTGATTAGTGGCAGGAAGAAGTCTTCGAACGCTTTGACCGCGTCATCCGCGTCGGCGGCAATCGGGCCGTCCTGGACCAGGCCCCGGGCCGCTACGAACGGCCGAACCGCCGCGGCCGCTGATTCGAGCTCCCCGGCTGGAACACCCAGGAGATGGCTCACCACGTAAACGGGCAGATCATCAGCCAGCACGGCGACCAAGTCGAAACGGTCTCGATCGGCGACCCCGGCAAGGCGGGCACTGGCGAAGCTGCTGATGAAGCCGGTCAAGTCGGCGAGATCGATGGCGTGGTAGGCGGCGAGCACGTGATGTCGCATGCTGCGGTGGCTATCGCCGTCCATGTAGGGCAAGTCGAGCTTCTGCTTGGTGTAGATGTCAGAGTTCCCGTACATCTGCGCCAGCCGGTCACGTTCTGGTTGACGCACGAGCGCCGGATCGCGCAGCAGGTGGCAGGCCTCGGGATAGGCCAGCACCGCCCACATCTGCGGACCGTCGCACCAATGCGCAGGCGCCTGCTCGCGAAGCGCGGCGTACACCGGATAGGGATCTGGCATGCCCGGCAAGGAGGGGTTGGCGCCGAACGCTCGCAGGTCGCGTTGGTCCACTTGGTCCATCAGCCGTCCTCCGCCGCCGCGGTCTGGGTTCGCCCGATAATACCGGCCGAGACCATCACGCCGATCGTGATCACCACGGCCCCGGCGCAGACGCGGGCGTCGGGAATCTCCCCCAGAACCGCGATGCCCAGGACGGTGGAGACAATCGCCGAAATAGGCGCGATCAGCGACGCGGTACTTGCCGGCAAAATGCGCAAGCAGTAGAGACGAAGGATGGTGTTGGCGGCGTACCCGGCGCCTGACACCAGCAGCCAGACCAGCGGGACGCCGGCGGGGAAGCCACCCATGACCGGCAGGGCGGCGAGACCGACGAGTGCGGGCAGGTAGTTCTGCGCCGCCGACAGTGCCCAAAGACGGTCGTCGTGGCTGGCGAGATCACGAGAGAGATACCACAGCCATGCCAGCGCTCCGCTCGCGGCTAGCGCACACAGTAGTCCTGGCCACTGCGCCACAGTGCCGTGCTGCGGTTGGGCGAACAGGGCAATCCCGATCACGCTGATGACCAGGCCTAGCGCGCCTTCGCGCGTGAGCCGCTCGCCGGCCAGTGGCGCGGTCAGCGCTGTGAACACCGGGACCAGGAGCAGCAGAAAACTCACCGGGGCTACATCTGCGCGGTGGTATGCCTCGGCCGCGAGGTACATGGCGAGAAACCCGACGATCCCGGTCGTCCACAGCCGGGGGATGTGAAACGTGTCGCCGATCCGGCCGGCCTCTCCAGCTGCGAGGGCTCCCACCGTGCAGACCACGCCGGCGACCGCGAAGGTCAGAACGCTGGTCACAAAACCGTTGGTACCGGCGGCGGCGAACGCAAATGACGAGACCCCCTGAGCGAGGCGGGACAGCGTGGCCGAGGTTCGCGGCATCTCTCGTAGTGGCGCCATGACCCCCGCCCGCTTCAGTCGACGGAGATCGCGTTGATACGTTCCCGAATGAATTCGGCGCAGATCACCGGTTTCAGTCCGGCCTCCTTACCGGCCGGCGGCGCCAGCGGCATGATGTGTGCGTCGTAGTTGGCCTCGTAGAAAAACACGAGGGAGATGAGGTCCTCGTCCGGCGCATGCTGCTGAGGCGGCAGGACGCGGTGGCGTCCCGAGGGCCAGCGTCGGCCACTCCAATGCTCAAGCAGGTCACCCACATTCACCGTCAGAGCCGCCGGATCGTAGGGTGCATCTGTCCAGCCTTCGCGGTCGGAATAAATCTGCAGTCCGCCCGCGCCGGGTTCCCGGTCCAGAATGGTGACGGTTCCGAAGTCCGTGTGCGCCCCGATCCGGAATTGGCCTGGCTGCGGCCGACCGACGACGCTGATCGGTGGATAGTGGTTGATCTTCATCGTCCACGTCGGCTTGCTGGCCAGCGTGGCGAAGGGGTTGTCCGTCAAGCCCGCTGCCCGTGCCAACAAGGCCAGCAGTTCGTCTGCCAGCACGCGCATTGCCGTGCAGTACGCCGTCGCCAGTGGCTGCAGAGTCGGCACCTCCGAGGGAAATACATTCGGAGCGAACCAGAACTGGTCTACCTCGGGGATGCCCACAGGTGTCTGCGGACCCAGGCTGAAGCTCTCTTTGAGGTCAGGAGGGGTCTGGATACCCTCGACGAGTGCGTTGGCCTCGGCGCCCGTGGGAATCCATCCGCGCCCACCGACGGGCACTGAGTACCGCCGCTTTACCACCGCTGGCAGCGCGAAGAAGTCGCGAGCGGCCGAGCGCAACCCATCGGGCAGCGTCGGGTCGATTCCATGTCCGTTGATCAGTACGAATCCGGCCCGCATCAGAGCATTGTCGAGTTCGGCGGCGATGTCAGCCGCCGCCGGACCACCCGCGCGCCACTCGGCTATGTCGATGGTGGCTATCATCCGCGAAACTCACCCTCACACGTGGTCGACGTCGCAGCGATGGCAATCTTCTGGAGGGGGCTGTCGGATCGTGCTACCTCACCCGCGAATTCTGGCACGGCAATCGGTGAAACGCTGTGTCCCGTCGCGGGCAATGACCCCGGCGCGTGCTGAACACAGCCGCCAGCGGCGCTGATCCGCCTCGATCGCCACGGCAGCACTTTCGGTGACCCGTCCCGGGTCATCTTCGAACCTCCATCGACACCGGGCGCGATGAGAGAAAACGCCCGTGAACATCTCGCAAACTGCATTGACACCTTCGCCACAAAAAGATTATAACGTCCGTCATGGAGGATGCAGAGAATCAAGCCGGCGTTACGACGAGCGCCGCGAGGCGTCGGCCGCGAGGTTTCAAAAACCCCTGTCCGACAGTCGGTTCAACAGATCGTGCTTGGTACGCGCTACGTGTGGGCGTTGCCGGCATGGGGATGGGGATCGTATTGTGTGGCGCGGCTACCGCGCACGCTGACTCCACCGGCGAGACAACCGGACCGTCGGCGCGCGCCGGCTCAGCATCTTCGCCGGCAGGGCCGGCCCGGGCCGTACCCGGGACCCGCGGTCCAGCCGCAGAACTGGCACCGACGAACCCGGCGGCACCCCGGAGCCCGGCCGGGGCCGCCCGGACTCCCAAGGCGGCCAACACGATCCCGGGGGTAGCGCTACCGATCGACCGCGCTCCCGCCACAGTCGAAAGTCGCCGCGCCGCCGGCGCACAGCATCCGGAGACCCAACGCGAAGCGGCCACGAGCCGACCCCGACGGTCAGTCCACGACATTCCGCCAGCCTCGGCGGCTGCCGTCTCCGCGGTCGGCCACGTCGCGGAGCCTCAGCCGGCAGGCCGGCCACTGTCGGTCCGCCGGCCCCTTCTTCAGGAGGCGCCGTCGCCGTTGGCCGCCCTGCCTCGGCTTCCCGGGCAGCCGCCGGCGCCCACGGCGCCCGCACCGACCGCACTGCTGGCGGCCGCCCAACCGACTCTTCACCTCACGCCGGCGTCGTTGGCGAGTCCGCCCGCGAAATGGCTCAACCCAGCCGACTTCGGCCCCGTTCTGGGTGCTCTTGTCCGGGCTGTGAATGCGGCCGGGTATCTGGTGCTGCGCCCCAAGCCGGTGGTATCGCCGTTCCAACTGCCCTCCGCGCCGGGGCAGACCGTGGTCGCCGGCACCCTTAACGCCTTCACCGTCAACTACGACCCCATCAAGGCGGCGGTGTCCCGCGCTCCCAGCTACGGCTCGCTACGCATCGACCCGAACAGCGGGTTCTACACCTACACCCCGGACCCGAGCCTGGCCGCGGCCGGCGGCACGGACAACTTCGCCGTGACTGTCACCGAGGCCGGATTCCACCCGATCGCCCGGCTCCTCGGGCTGCGGCCGACCACCTCCACCGCCACTGTGTCGGTGGCGGTCTCCCCGCAGGCGACCCCCAGCAACGGCTACTACATCGCCAATACCACCCCCACGCCGGTACGGGTCGAGGGATACGCGGTCAACCAGGCCTCGCTGTCGCCGACCGCGGGCTACCAGATCCAATCAGTCACCACGACCACCGACATTGACCAAACCCAGACCCTCCTCCAAATCGACGACGGCAAGAGCGTCACCGCCTACCTCAACCCGACCGGAATCCGACACGACGGGATCGTTGCCAGTTACTCAGTCTCTATACCGTCACAGTCGGCGATCAGCCCTGACGGTGCCCGGCTATATGTGTCGGGAGAGGACGGCGGCGCTTATGTAACGGTGATCGATACCGCCTCCGCGGCGACGGCCGCCAAAATCGCCCTTGGAGGGTCGAGAGCCGTCGGTCTCGCACTCACCCCCGACGGCTCCCGTCTGTACGCCGCAGTGCAAACCGACAGTCCGACCTCATTCCTGGCGATGATCGACACCGCCTCGAATTCCGTCGCCGCGAAGATCCCCGTCCCGAGTGGCAACAGCGTACCTAACGTCGTGCTCGGCCCCGACGGACTGCACGCCTATATCAGTCAAGGTATCGGCAGCGTTCAGGTGGTCGATACGAACCCAGCGTCTCCTGCCTACAACACTGTTACCACCAGCATCCCCACCCACATCGGACGATGGGGTATGGCCGTCAGTCCGGACGGCAAGCACCTCTACGTCGGCACAGACGCGGGCGTCGATGTCGTGGACACCGCCGCTGGCGCGGTTGCCGCAGTAATCCCAACGTACGGCGAGCAGGTATCCGGTGTCGCAGTGAGCCCGGATGGAAAATTCGTTTACGCTAATTTATTGACGCAGGATCTCGACACAACCCCGTACAGCGTGGCGGTGGTCGACACGACCCTCAACACCGTCGTGGGGAACGTCGCCCTCCCATCTGGCGAGAACCACGGGGTGCCGTTTGGAATCGCGGTCAGCCCCGACGGTAAGGCGGTCTATGTCAGCGAGGGAGCTTGCGCATATAAAAAGTGCGGCTCACTCGATGTCATCGACGCCAACCCCGCCAGTCCGACCTACCGATCCGTGGTGGACTACGTCGCAACTCCCGGCAGCAGCTGGGGCGTGAGGGCCGTTCCCAACGGGGCGTACGTGGCGGCCCATGATGCCGATTCGGTGGTGAAGATCGTCCACTCGACCGATGGCGGGGGAGACGGCGGCCGGTACCGCTACGCGGTGAGCATAAACGGAGGATCGGCGCCGCAGTGCTCGGCATCAGGCGGCCTGCAATGCCAAGTCGCCGGCTCGACGGTGTACCTGATGGAGCGTCCCGGCAGCACCTACGGCATCGGCGCGAATAATGCCCAGTCGCAGTCCGATGTCCTGCAAACCGCGGTCAAAGACGATCTGTCCAATGCCGTGTTCTCCACGAAGTCCTCGCCGGTGATCGGGTACACCAACCCACTCAAGGCTCAAGGCTTCAGCCCCTACATCAACAACACCACATCCCCGTCGACCAACGAATACACGACCCAGACCACGACCACAACTGCGACCAGTTACACCTGGGCCGTTTCGACTGCGGTCAACGCAAGCGCCAAGATCGGCGACCTCGGCGCCTCCGCAACCGTGACCGCGACCGAAACCTGGGGCACGACGGTGACCGACGCACAAACCTACACACAGAAAACGAACCAGACGGTGCAGCCCGGCGAGACCCTCTACCTCTACACCGAGACCCCGGTCTACCGCTTTTATGGAGACTGGCGGGTTCAGTACGGCAATACCACCTACAACCTAGCGGACGTGTGGTACGACACCCCGTACTCGCCGACCAGCAGCTATCCCGCCTACCTCGGGGCCTACACCTGTCCGACAGGATCACAGCAGTGCAGCCAGGTCGCTGCCGGGGATCTTTCGTCCTACCCGTCCGCGTGGCCTTCTGCGGTGACCCTCCCGGTGGCCGAGTCCAATCAGTCGAACTACAACACGGCTTACTACGGCGCTCCCGCGGTCGCGCTCGGGGTTCGGCGGTTCCCCGAGCAGAATTTAAAAGGAACACCTGAAAGCTCTCCTATCGTCTATGTTGGCTGAATTCCGCGCATCTCCGATGTTCGATGGCTGATCTCGAGTGCAAAGTGGGTTCAGCCCAACAGATTTCGCTGCTGCTCACAGATCGGGAATCCGATGACTGAGTCCGCCACGACTGAGTCCGCTACCGTCCAACGCCTCAGACCGAATGCCGTGGGACTACTCGGGGTGCTGTTCATGGCCGTCGCCACCGCAGCGCCCATCACCGCGATGGTGGGCAATGTCCCGATCGCGGTCGGTTTCGGCAACGGGGCCTACGCACCAGCCGGATATCTTGTCGCCACCCTTGTTCTGACTCTGTTCGCCATCGGCTATGCGGCGATGAGCAGACACATCACCTCCACTGGCGCGTTCTACGGATACATCTCGCATGGCCTGGGTCGTGTCATCGGACTGGGCGCCGGCTTTCTGACAGCGTTGGCATACATCGTCTTTGAGGCGTCGATCATCGGGATCTTCGCCTTCTTCGGCAACGATCTGTTCGCGTCGCTGCTCGGAGTCGACGTGCCCTGGATCGTTTTCGCCATCGGCATGCTGGCAGCCAACGCGTTCCTGACCTATTTCGACATCAATCTGGCCGCTAAGGTTCTGGGGGTCTTCCTGGTTGCCGAGATCGCAATGCTGGCGTTGATGGCGTTCTCGGTGCTCCTCACCGGCGGCGGACCCGAGGGCTGGTCATTGGCTTCCCTCAACCCGATTAACGCCTTCTGCAATCTTTCCGGCAGTGTTTTCGGTCCCGACGGCAGTGCGCTGGTGGTCGCCGGTTCAGCCGGTATCGGCCTGTTCTTCGCATTTTGGTCCTGGGTGGGCTTCGAATCCGCGGCTATGTACGGCGAGGAGTCCAAGAATCCGAAGAAGATTGTCCCGATAGCTGTCGTCACCTCGGCGATCGGGATCGGCATGTTTTACGTCTTCGTTTCCTGGATGGCGATCGTCGGCACCGGTCCGATCAAATCGATTGCCCTGGCTCAGGATTCGACCACGGCTCGCGACATCTTCTTCGGCCCGGTCCGTGAGCATCTCGGCCCCTGGGCGGTCGAAGTGTTCCGGATTCTGCTGATGACCGGTTCGTTCGCCTGCGGTATGGCGTTCCACAACTGCGCAGCGCGTTACATTTACGCGATCGGCCGGGAGAACGTGGTCCCCGGCATGCGTAAGACGCTCGGCGCGACCCACCCGGTGCATGGGTCTCCGCACATCGCCGGGTTCGCGCAGACTCTGATCGCCGCCGGGATCGTGCTGTTCTTCGATCTCACCGGTCGAGATCCCTACACCGGTCTCTACGGGCTCATGGCACTGCTGGGGACTACCGCGATCATGATCGTGCAGGCCCTGGCCGCGTTCTCGGTGATCGTCTACTTCCACGTGCGCAAGGAACATACCGAGACCGCGCACTGGTTTTGCACATTCCTGGCGCCACTGCTGGGAGGCCTGGGGATGCTGTACGTGATCTACCTGCTGGCCGCGAACGCCGAGTTCGCCGCAGGCACCGCGGCCAGTGACTGGATATTCAAATCCATCCCGTGGCTGGTAGGAGCCGTCGGCATCGGCGGCGTCGTTCTGGCGCTGATACTGAAGCAGGCTTCACCACAACGGTATTCGGAATTGGGGCGCATCGTCCTGGAAGAGGCCCACGAGCGGTGAGGCCGGCGGGCCCCGTTCAGTCCGAGTGCGAGAAGGGATCGCTGTATGAATTTCTCGAACATCATGGATTCCAACTGCTATTCCGCGGGCCATCCGGTCGACCCGGCCGTGGGCTCGATGATCTCGGCGCGCGAGCGCCTGCTGGGGCGGTCCTATCGGTTGTTCTACGACAGCCCCGTTCACCTCGTGCGGGGTCAGGGTACCCGCCTCTTCGACGTCGACGGCGCCTGTTACTTAGACGCCTATAACAACGTTGCCAGCGTCGGCCACTGCCATCCGCACGTCGTGGAAGCGGTCGGGCGGCAGCTGGCGACGCTGAACACCCACACCCGTTATCTCCATCAAGGCATCGTGAGCTATAGCGAACGTTTGCTGGCCACCTTGCCCGATCAGGTGAACAAAGTGATCTACGCCTGCACCGGTTCTGAAGTCAACGATTTGGCGTTGCGGGTGGCTGCCTCACACACGCGCGCAACGGGTGTCGTCGTAACCGCAGACGCTTACCACGGCAACACGGCGGCGGTGACCGCAGTCTCGCCGTCCATCGGCGGGCCGGCATCGACCCGTCCGCACGTTCGGGCCGTGCCGGCGCCTGCAGATCCTTCCCAATTCACCGCCGACATAGCGGCCGCTATCTCCGAGCTGCGCGACAGCGGGTTCGGCGTCAGCGCACTGATTGTCGACACGATTTTTTCCTCCGACGGCATATTCCCGGATCCCACAGTGCTCGCACCGGCGGTCGAGTTGATCCGGCGCGCCGGCGGGGTGTTCATCGCCGACGAGGTGCAACCGGGTTTCGCCCGCACCGGAGCGTCGATGTGGGGGTTCACCAGGCATGGCGTCATCCCCGACATCGTCACGATGGGCAAACCGATGGGCAACGGGTGGCCGGTCGCGGCGATGGCGGCCCGCGCCGACATCGTCGAGGAGTTTGCCTGCGAGGAACCCTATTTCAACACCTTCGGTGGAAGCCCCGCATCGATGGCGGCCGCGGCGGCCGTTCTCGACGTCATTGAGGACGAGAAACTGATGAGCAATGCAGCGCAGGTCGGCGCCCGGTTGAGAGACGAGCTGACGTTGGTGACTCACCCGCGGATCAGAGAGGTGCGCGGCGCAGGTCTCTACATAGGCGTGGAAGTCATCACCGATGCGGGCGGCCCGGACCGATCGGGGGCGAAGGATCTGGTGAACGCTATGCGCCAGCGCAAGGTGCTCATATCAGTCTGCGGCACCCACGGCAATGTCCTCAAGATCCGTCCACCGCTGGTTTTCTCCCACGCCGACGTGGACTGGCTCTGCTCCGAGTTTGCCGATGCCCTGGACTCAAGTTTGTGAAGCCGGATATGTCCGGTCCCGATGCGAACCGGGGCTGGGCGACGTAGTCCAAGCGGTCGGCTCACTGGCCGATCTCCCTTACACTCTTTCGTCAACAGTGTTGTTTAACAGGAGGTTTGGCTATCACCGCACCGAGCGCGCGACCCGGACGTGTTCGTCCCCGGCGGCTCCGCAGAACCGCGGCGTTGCGGCGGCTGACCGCCGAGACCGGGTTGGTCCCGTCTGCCCTTATCCAGCCGATCTTCGTCCGTGACGGGATCGAGGGTCCGCGTAAGATCGCCTCGATGCCTGGCGTGTTCCAGCATTCGGTGGACTCGGCGGTGTCCGCGGCCCTCGAGGCCGTGGCGGCTGGCGTCGGCGGAATCATGATGTTCGGGATTCCGTCGCGAAAGGATGAGATCGGTTCGGAGGCATCGCACCCGGACGGGATTCTTCAGCGCGCGTTGCGCACGGTGGTCAGCGCCGTAGGCGAGAGCACTGTGGTGATCGCCGATCTCAATCTCGATGAGTACACGATTCATGGGCACAGCGGCGTGCTGGGCAGCGACGGTGATGTCGACAATGACGCCAGCATTGCCCGCTTCGCCGAAGTTGCCGTGGCCCAGGCCGATGCCGGTGCGCATCTGGTAGCTCCCAGCGGAATGATGGACGGTCAGGTGGGCGCCATCCGGACCGCGCTCGATGGAGCAGGCCACCAGACGGTCGGGATCCTGGCGTACGCGGCGAAGTTCGCGTCAAGTCTCTACGGTCCTTTTCGCGACGCAGTGGAGTCGTCGTTAACCGGGAACCGGCGCACGTACCAGCAGTTCCCCGGCAACAGCAGGGAGTCGCTGCGTGAGGTTTTGCTCGACATAGACGAAGGAGCCGACATCGTGATGGTGAAGCCGGCGCTGCCTTACCTCGACATCATTGCCGAGGTGGCGGCGGCGGTGAACGTTCCGGTGGCCGCCTATCAGGTCTCCGGTGAGTTCGCGATGGTCGAGACCGCTGCCGCGCAGGGCAGGTTGAACCGCGAGGCGGCCGTGCGCGAGATGCTGCTGGCGATCCGGCGTGCCGGCGCGAGCATTATCGTGACCTACTGGGCCGCCGAGGTGGCCGCGTCGCTGCACGGCGGCACCGAATACTGACGTGTCCGGTCGCTGCGGCCCGAAACATCATCGCTCAGCCAGGCTCGAAAACCCGATCGCCCGATAAGCCGTGAAGAAGATGTTCACACAGGAACCGAGAGCGTGTCGGGCTGAGGCTGTCTGAGCAGCAGGACATGAACTTCTGGGCCAGTGCCGACTCTGACCACGGGATCGACGGGTCCCCGCGCACCGCTGAGACTGATTCCTCGATGATTCGGCCATCGTCGAGTTCTACGCGGAGAACAGCCGTGCGTTGATCGGTCCAAGTGGCTTTGCCGGCGAGGACGACGATGTCTTCCAGGCGCCGCATCAAGGGATCGGTGAACTCCGGACGCCGGTACACCGTATGGTCAAGCCGTCCCCAGCGCAGCATCGCGGCGATCCCGAACGACAGCGAGAATTGCGCTTGCAGGGGCGATCTGGGGTTTCGAACGGCGCAGTATCGGATCGCATCCGGATAGGTCAGCAAGTCGATCGACACGATTCGCTCAGGGGCAACGCTGTCTCGCATCAGAGCGGCGCATCTGGCGGCGTAGTGGACATGGCGGACCGCCGCGTACTCCTTGAAGTATCCGTCCAGGACTTCGAAAACACCTGTGGTGGAGGGAATTCGGGTCACGTCCCTGCCGTAGGCAGTACGGGCGAAACTCTCAACAGCGTCACGCGGCGCGGTGATACCGACAGTCGCGCACTCTGCTGCCATTCGGCCGAGCAGGGCCGAATGACCCAGGTACGTGTTGCGGGCCGTGGCACCGGTCTGCACCGGCCGATACAAGGAGGCCGGTAACTGGCATGCCGCAATTCCGACCGCGGTGACGATCCCCTCCGGATCAAGGCCGAGCGCCGAGGCGGCCGCAGCTGCTGCTCCCAGGGACGGCCAGTTGGCGTCGACGTGCATGCCGGGCGCGACCTGCAGCAGGGCGCCCATCCGTGCGCCAATCTCGTACCCGATCAACGTCGCCCGGATTGCCTCACCGAGCGTCATCCCGAGGATTCCCGGCCAGATCGATCCCAGCGCCGCAACTCCAGGTCTGCCGTGTGCGCCGGCGTGTCCCTCGCATGCCTCGTCCCAGCAGGCTCCCATCGTCAGGGCCATCACCGGACCTACCGCCTCAGGTGTCGAACCGACATGCGTTGCGAACGGGTCGCGAGCCAGGTGGTGTCGATCCAGCCAGGAGCCGACCTCCGGCGCCCGGCTCCCAGCGACAGCGCAACCCAGAGTGTCCAACAGCAGCCAGCGTGTTCGTGTCTCCACCTCAGCAGGGAGCGACTGGCGCGGATCTGACAGCGCACCGACGATTTCCAGCAGAGCGTCGCTGATCATGGACGCCGGGGGGAGGGGCCCGACCCGTAGTGGTCCGGCACGTGGTCGGGCGCGACTCGGCGATACAGGGCGCTCCCCCGGTGCCGTCCGCAGCTGCCGAGGATCCACCACGCGCCGCACAGGTTCGACGAGAGGATCGGCACCCGGCTCCGGTGGCCCATCTGGTAGATGCTCGCAATGCTGACCATGCCGGTGCCGCTGAGCAGCAGCGCACAATCGGGTTCCGGGTCGACGGCACGAAGGTGTTCAACCACTTCGTCGGTGTTCATCTCATAGGCACGGAACTGCTCGCCCTGCGCAAGCAGATGTTCCACACCAACCACATTGATCCCCGAGCCCAACCAATAACTGACCATCTGCTCGGTCAACCAATCGGGATAGGGCGAAACAAGGTGAATGCGGTTGATGCCCAGGGCGATCAAGGAATCATGGATGGCCAGGCTCGCCGTTGCGACCGGCTGGTTGAAGCGCCGGCTCAGATCGGCGCAGAGATCGCGATCTCCGTCGACACCAAACTGATACGTCGGACCGGTCATCGCGATCAACGCGCACACTGGGTCCAGCCCGTCGAGGCTGTCGAGGGCATCGATGTAGGCGGGAATATACGCATCATTGCGCTGCTCGAGCGTCAAGTGCGGGTAGCGCGGTAGCCGCGCACTGTAGAGACGGATGCCGTCACCCAATAAAGCATCGAGTTCGGGTTCCACGACGGGATTGGATGGCGGAACCACTACCCCGACGCGCAGACAGCCATCGGAAAGCCAGGCCAATTCGTGGAACTCATGGTGCCTCACGGCCAGCTCACCATGTCCAACATCGCGCCGCGGCGGAGAAATTCGAGACGCTCATGCGGGTTCTTGCTTAACGCGACGACATCGCGCAGGCGCGATCCTGGATTTTCCAGCGTTTCATGGGTTCGTGGCAGCAGCATGTCGCGGGCCACCGTCAGTCTGGCCGCCGCGGCTTCGGTCACGCACGCGCGATCGCGGCTCATTGCCGTCGCGATCACTGCCGCGTCATGGATACCGGCATTCATGTTCATCCCGCCGCGGGTCGTGGTGACGTGCGCGCTGTCTCCGACAAAGATCAGATTGCCCACCATGTTGTTTCTGACCATCATGCGCTGCGACCGATACGGCGACCAGGAAATCACGCTGGGCGTGACACCGGTGGTATCGCTGGTGACCCGCACCGCCGCTGCGAAAAGGTCAGGCACCTCGTCGGTGACGCGGACGATCACTCGTACGTGATCCTCCATCCGCAACATGCTCACCGACTCAGTCGGCCCGAAGATGTAGGTCACTGGGTCCCATCGGTCGAATCCGGCGGGATCGCACAGCAGTCGGACGACCGTTCCGGCATACGGCTCGCCGGTGAACCCGACCCCCGCCGCCTTGCGAAGGGCGCTATCGGCTCCGTCGGCGGCCAGCACCCACTGATAGCCGTGGGTACTCCCGGGGTGCGCCCGCTCACCAAACCGCAGGCGGCACAACGTCGATTCACGCAGCCGCTCCAGAATTAGGCGACAAAGCCGAAGTTGCGGGAAATGCCGTCGGTAAGGGTACGCGGTGTCGTTTGCCAGTTCGGCCAGATCGAAGCGTACCTGCAGAGAAGAGTCCTCGGGGCGATAAGCGATGGTTCGGGCCTGCAGGCCCAGGCCGGTCAAGTCGACGCCGAGATCGGCGAGAATCTGCAACGTCGGGGGATGAAAGGTCGCTGCCAACGATTCGCTCCCCAACGCCGGCCGAGCTTCGACAACGTCGACGTACAGACCAGCGCGGACCGCGGCGAGCGCGGCTGTCAGGCCGACCGGGCCGGCTCCCACGACCAGAACGTCGCCACGTCTCACGGGCGGCTAGGAGTCAGTCGCCGAAAGTTGGTGAGGCACGGGCAGTCCTCGCCGATGGTCTTGGGCAGGACGTTCCACATCACCCGCAAATCATCGAGGTTGTCATCGGCGTGACTGAAAAAATCAAGATCGGGAGCATAGGGATCGAGAGTGCAAGCGCGTCCTCGCCGGACCGCATCGGCGACTCGGCAATCGGCGTCTGGAACGTCCATCTCTCCACGTGGATGCTTCCCGGACACGAGGCTCGACATGAGGGAGCTGTGGTAGAACATCAAGTCGCCGAGGAACTGCATCACAACGCCGCGGAAACCAGACGAGGCGGCCCTGAATGCGGCGGCTTCAACCTCGCCGATGCCGGTGGTGTCGTAGTCGTAAATCACATGACCCCAGTCGTGGTGTGCCAAGGATCTGTTAGCACCGCCAACGACGCCGGGAAAGGCGAATCCACGGTCGGTGTAGAACTGCCACAGCGCTCTGCCGAGCGTGCCCGGGGCACATGTGGCCAGTGCCTGATAACGCGCTGCCAGTTCGGGATCGGGCTCAACGGTGAAATTGATTGCCCTGTCGCCGTAGGTCTCGAGGAGTCGCGGGAACTCCGGGTTTCGAGAGTTGGCCGTGTTCGTGTGGGTGTTACCGATGAAGTCCTGCGTTGCTCGGGCCTCATTGCCCAGGGCAAGCTCGTGTGCAACCAACACCCCGGCATCGCCGACACCAAGTTCTGCAGCCCAGTCGCGAACCGATTCGGAAAGTTATAAGGGGATCGGATTGCACAAGACCTCCAGGGCTACCATGAGGGCGATCAACTCGGCGCGCACCTCGGCGGAGGGAATTGCGGCCGCGACCTCGCTGATAGATACGAGGCGGGCATTCTCGAGGTCGGCGCCGTAGTTGAGTACGTGCCCGAGCAGGGCTCTGAGCATCCGCGGCTGAAATGGGTCGGCCCAACCATCGCCGGCGCACGCGCTGATCACGGCGGATGCCAGCAGTTCGGCCTGTGCTGGTTCAGCGTGCCGCAAGAACATGATCGAATTATAACGGTCGTAGTAGTCGTCCGCTGCGATAACTGTCGGCAGGCCATGCGTTTCTCCTATGTCAAGCCGCTGCCGGTTGGCAAGCGGTTTGGTGGTTTTGGTGGTCGGTGTGGAGGCGGCCGAAGACGACGCGGGCCAGTCGGCGTTTGAGGCAGCGCAGAGCCTCGCGGGTGGAGTCGCCTTCGGCGAGTCGGTGGCGGTAGTAGGCCTGTCCGAGGCTGCCGTCCATGCGGATCTGGGTGACCGCGATGCGGTGCAGGGCGGCGTTGAGTTGGCGGTTGCCCGAGCGGGTCATCCGGACTCGCCCGGCGGTGTTGCCCGACCAGACCGGGATCGGCGCCACTCCGGCGTGGCGAGCGAAGGCGGCTTCGCTCCTGAACCGCGTGACCCCGGCTGCCTCGCCGACGAGTTTGGCGGCGGTCAGCTCCCCGCAGCCGGGCATCGCCAGCAGCGCCGGGGCAGCGTCGCGGACGCGTTCACCGATGCGCTTGGCCAGCCCGTTGATCAACCCGGTCAGTCGGATGATGTCGGCCAGCTCATCCCGGGCGAGTTCGGCCACCAGGCCGGGCTGGATCGCCAGCCAGTCGGCGAGGATGCGCTGATGCTTGGCCAGATCCATCGAACGGGCCTTGGGAGCGTGCGTGGGATCCAACTCATGGACTCGCCACAGCAGCCGGTTGATCGTGGCGGTGCGTTGGGCGACAAGGACTTCCCGCCGATCCACCAACAGTTTGAGTTCCCGCGACACCTCGTCATGAGAGGCGACGGGCAGGTCGGGTTCACGCAGATAGGCCCGGGCCACCGCCAGGGCGTCGATCGGATCGGATTTACCGCGGGTCCGCGCCGACTTACGGACCATCGCCATCAGCTTCGGGGGCACCCGCACCACCTTCTGCCCGGCGGTCAACAGATCACGCTCCAGCCGCGCTGAGAGATGCCGGCAATCCTCGATCGCCCACACCACCTCGCACCCGAAGCGTTCCCGGGCCCACATCACCGCCTCGGCATGCCCGGCACTGGTGGCCGCCAGGGTCTTTTCGGCCAGCTTGCGGCCGACCTCATCCACGGCGACGAAGGTGTGCGTGCGCTTGTGAACATCGGCTCCAACAACAACCATGGTGGTTGCCTCCTTCACTGTGAGGTGACGGTTGGGCCGGTCGGCGGACACATCTCAGTGGGGGCGGTGCCACGCTCCTATCAAGTCACGCCGGCCGGTCCTTCACACCTGATGCCGACAAAACGCATGCACGCCAACCCGAAGGCGGCACCGACGGTACGAGCCAGACACCAGGTGCGAAGAATCCAACCACCGCTCGAAGCGGCGACCTCACCCTGACACTGACGTGCGACGGTAGCCCGCCAGCCGACATAACCCGCGTCCTGCTGTGCTGAGCACGGGTCGGACGCCTCTCGCGCCACCGCGCCGGTGCCGTCAACGATCACCACGAGCACTGAGCTCGCCCTGGAACGTTCCGCACGCGTACTCGCCGCAGTGGTGGTGCCCGGTCCCCAAGTCAACGAGCAACGCGCGGTAGATAGTGCCCCACGACGTGTACTTTCAACACCCGTCGTTCGTGGTAGACCACGTTGCCGGAGCGGTTGAGATACTGCACTCGACGGGTCGGCCTGCCAAACGCGGCTGCGTCTTGGCTGCTCCGCTCAGCAAACCACCGAATGGTCAGCTCTTGCAGCACAATTCCGCCGCCGCTGTCGTCGCGTGGGCCACCGGCAATTGTCGCTTGCAGGCGCCCTCAGCCAACACCGGGCGATCGGTTAAGGCGGCAACAGTTGTGCGCCACCCCACGACTCGAGATTCGTGCAGCGATGGTGCCGCTCGGTGCCAGCGCGCCGGAAACACTTCGGCTCATAGGAGCTCGGGTCACATCCGGCGATCAGGCGCTTGGTGCCGGGTTCGCCTAGATCAGCATCGCGCCAGTCGCACGCGTCAACTCCGCGGCGACATCGTCGAACACATCGATACTGCGTTGCGCCCGACTGATCGCTACGGCGCCTTCGACTGCCGCCACGACCAACGACGCGTGCCGACGTGCTTGCGCCGTCGGCAAGCCGTGAGCGTGCAATGCGTCGGCCAGCAACACAATCCAACTCCGGAAAGCGGCCGCCGCCGCGTCCTGTGGGCCAGTGGCGACTTCGGACGGTTCCTCGACCGCTACGGCCATCACCGGGCAGCCCGCGCGAAAGTCATTGTCCAATAATTGTTTTCGCCACAATTTGAGGTATGCCCGCAAGCCGGCCAGCGGGTCGCCCTTCTCCAGGGCACTCGCGATGAAGCTTGCGGTCGCCGCGCCAGCCCACTGGATCGCCTCCGAAGCGAGTTGGTGCTTGCCCCCGGGGAAATAGTGGTAGGTCGATCCCAGCGGAGCGCCGGCGTGCTTAGCCAGTTCCCTGATACTGGTGGCGTTGAGCCCGCGGCGACGGATCAGGTCTGCGGCACCGGCGACCAGGCTGGCTCGTGCTTGCGGGGTATCGCCGTCCGTGGTGGATCTCCTTGTTGCGCGAGCGCACAAGCTCTGTGGCCGTCTCTTGCTTCGCCTTATACTACCACGCCGCTTTAAGTCTTCACGTGGCCGGCCCGGTGCTGGCTGGCAGGATCGGTGTCGCCAGTCTGGTTGGGTGTGAACCGTGAGTCGCCTTACCCCCGTGATGGGTGCTCGTCCCGGGATTTCCATCTGGCCCGGGGGCCGTCGTGTGCGGTGCGTTAGTCGGGTTGTCTCGAGTCGTTCTGTATGGACGTTGTTTCACCGTGGCTTTCGTTTCCTACGACGGCCGTGTGGCGGCTCTTATCTCTTCAGTCCACTTGTGCCAGGCGCGTTGGACGCGACGGCCCAGTGCAGTGGTGGTCATGGGGTGGTTGCGTTGAGCTCGGGTGAGGAGCGCGCCGCCGAGATCGATTGCGAGGCAGTTGATTTGATGTTGTAAGACGCCTTGGTGGATTCCCAGGGCTGCGGCGGCTGCGGTGATGCTGGGGTATCGGCTGGCTGCGGCGAAGCGGGTGAGGCGTTCGGTTCCCGAGATGCCGACGAGGACTGGACGGAGTAGCGCCGGCGCAGTGTCGGCTGCCGTGTGGGCCCTCCGCATCTCGATGTGGCTGGGGCTGCCGCGACTGCGCAGAGGAATCTGGTGGTGGTGGGCCCAGCGAGCCATGTTGGCCGTGCTCATGTTTTTTTCGGCGGCGAGTTCGGGAAGCGTCCTGCGGTGGTGAACGTATTGGGTGTGGAGCCAGTCGCGATCGACGGTGGGTAGGACGGGTTCGCGTAGCGGTGGTCGCAGGGTGATGCCGTGGCGGCGGGCCAACGCGGCGACGACTTGCCGGCTGGTGTGATGACGGGCGGCGATCTGACGCAGCGACATCCGCTGGTGTTCGTAGAGGTTGCGCAGTTCAGCGGCGGAGAGTTGCTCGGCCAGCGACGAGACCAAGGGGGCGGGGCGGGCGGTGGGTCCACGTTGAGGGGTGGGGGCGGGGTGGACCGTCAGGGCGTAGCGGACGGCGTCGGCGGTGGTGTTGAGGTGTTCGGCAATGGCGGTCAGTGACTGTCCGTGGCCGACCATGCGGTGGATCGTGGCAAGCGGCAGCCGGTCGGGGTCGGCGCCGGGCAAGCTCAGGTCGGCGACCAGATCGAGAGGGGGCTGCCAGGTGAGTGGTTCGTCGATGCCGTTGTCCCGCAGGAACGTTGCGGCGTGGTCCTCGAGGGCGGTGTGCAGCGGTGGGGTCAGTAGGAGCGGGAAGCGGAAGAATGCCGAGCGGAATTCGTTGGTGTCGCGCAGCCACGGTGCGCGGTCGACCGGGTTTCCGCTGATCGTGGTGTAGAGGTGACATCGCATGAGCCGTAGCCGTTCACTTCCTCCGCAGCGGATGTCGAGGTCGGTGCAGATGGCGATCCAGGTCTCCTCGGGCAGCAAGGTGGTGTAGTCAAGCGACCGGCGACGCTGGTAGTTGATGGGGACGTCGTAGTGATGGAGGTGATCAGCGAGGCGGATCAGCGCGGTCCGGGTTTCGGGCCATTGGCGCTGATGGGCGAGGGTTCGCAGATAGTGCGTGGTGGTGCGCCACGGTGCGACCGAGTCGAGTAGTCGATGGGCGACAGGGGCCTTGATGCGGCTGTTGACCATGAGAAGCGTCGCCGACAGCGAGGCCGCCAGGCGGGTGGGGCCCAGCGGCGGTGGGCGCAGGCGTACCGCCCATGGGGCCCACAACGTTGCGGGTAGCCGGGCCGCCAGGGCCGCGCTGGCGGCGGTGTCCCGTTCGGGCAGGGCGGGGCGGGGCGTTCCGATGCGGTAGCGCAGCTGGATGAGCGGGGTCAGCCGGTGCGCGCGGGCGGTCAGGCGCAGCGCGGTCACCGTCGTGCTGGTGCCGCGCGCCCATCGCGCACGCGGCCAGTCCAGCGACGCTCCGTTTTGTTGGGTGAGATTTTCCAGCCGGGTCAGTCGTGTAGCGGCGGCGTGGAGGTCATCCTCGCCGAGCACGGCCATCGCTGCGGTGAGCGCGACCGCGGTGAGCATGGCCAGGGGCCGTGCCGCAGGTCGGCGGGAGGCGGCGGTGCTGCGGTAGGCGGTGTGTAGGTCGGACGGGATGAGCTCGGCCACCCCGGCAGCGACGGCCGGGGACAGAGCGCGGGCGCCCAGCGCGCGCAGATCGGCCAGAAAATCGCCGATGCACGCGGGTTGGTCGCGGTAGACACCGAATGCGGCGGCCCCGTGATCGATGGCGGTGTCGATGAGCCTTTGGGCGTGGAGGGCGGGGTGGTCGTCGACGAGCGGGAGGGTGGTCGCGCCGCGCAGATCGGCGCCGCAGCGCCGGGCGAGCCGCCCGGCGCCGTTAGGGGCGCTGTGACCGCACAGTCCCGGGGTGGCCACGCATTCGCCGGGGAACACCCGATCGCGCTGGGCTTTTCCGCAGTCGGGGCAGGCGTCGGCGAGCAGGCACCGATGCCTCAGGCAGGCGAAGCTGTAGCCCAGTCGCCAGTGCAGCTGCCAGCGGCCGCGATCGTCGGTCAGACAGTGGGGGCAAAAACGCGAGTAGCGGGGTCGGGAGCGGGGAAACTTCACCCCCAACGACAGGACGCCGCCGGCGATCCCGTAGCGGGCCAGGGTCATCGCGTGAACCTGCTCGGCGGTGACTCCGGTGGCGGCGCTGATCGCCTCCGCAGCCCCGGCAGGAAGTGACGTGGTGTGCTGCGCGCGGGCGGCGTGGACGGCTGGCCGGTCCAGGCCGACGGCGGCCAGGATGTCGCCGTGGGTTGTCCGTAACCGGGAGCTCAGGTGCTCCAACCACGAGTCGAGCGCCTCTCCGGGAAGTGGTGGAACGCGGATCGGCAGGGTGCGCGGTGTCGTCATCGGCTTCGTCCCGTCGCGCGCGGTGAACTGCGGACCCCGGCCCCGGCGGCGCAGCCTGCTGGTCGTGATGGGCGGCGGGCTGCGACCGTGGTGGTCAGGGTGCGGCTGTCAAACGCGGCATCGAATTCGGCTCGCCGGCAGTCTGCTCCGGTGTCGATCTTGACGGCATCAAGCAGGTCGCAGTCGAGGTATTCGCGCCCCGTGCGCACCGCCCGGAGGCAGCCGCGGTTGATCAGCGTCATCAAAGATCCGATATGGCCGCTGCTGCGGGCGAACAGGTAGTCCGACAGATCGGTGGCCAGCATGCCGGGCCGCTTGTCGACGAGTACGACGCGTTGCTCGAGGGTCAGCAGCAGTTGATGCCACTGGCGGCGTTGGCGCTCGGTTTCGACACCGAACGGGGCCATGGTCAGCTTGGTGGTGCGCCGCGCGGTTTGGGCGATAGCACGGTCGGTGTGCGGCTGGCCGTCGAAGAACAGGCCGCGTCTGTCCAGGTCCACCCCGACGTAGATCAAGGTGACGGGGAACTCGTTGGCGATGTATTTGAAGTGGTTACTGATCTCCACCCCGGCGGTGTTGCGCCAGCGCAGAAAGTGCAAGTCATCGATGACGAGCAGTTTGGTGTGACAACTCAGCACGCAGTCCAGGGCGCGGTAGGCGTAGTCAGAAGTGCTGCCATTGGCCTTACCGGGGTGGGCGAAAAAGGCGAGCATGGCCTTGTTGAAGGCGACCATGCCGGTGTTGCCGGCCAGCCCGACCCGGCACACCGGCCAGCGTTCATCACCGCCGGCCGTGAACTCGCCGTGGGCCAGGATTTCGCGCAGGTGAAACTTCTTGGCGAAGTCCAGCACGGCGGTGGTCTTGCCCAATCCGGGATAGGCGTCGATGGCCACCGCGCCTTTGGCTTTGTCGCCGTCTTGGTCGTTGCTGTCGACGATGTCCCACAGTTCGTCGTGAAGTGCGCCCAGTTGCGGGGTCTTGATCGGGCCGATGTTGGCATGCCACTTACGGCGACGGGCGTCGTAGTCCTCGCGGGCCTGCTCGCTAAACTTCCTCAAGGCCCGGCGGGTCAACACCTCCGGTTGCACCCGCGGCACCGCGGTGACGAACTCCCGCCAACCCTCCTTGCGGGACAGGGTGAGGTTGTCCAGCTGTTCGGGTGGGCGCGCCGACGCGGCCGCCTTGCGCGCCATCACGCGTCCACGAAAGCGCCGGCGTAGAAGTCGTCATCGCCGTCATCGTCGTCGTCGCCGCCCTCCGGCGTTTCGCGTCCGGCAGCGTCGTGACTGCCGTCCCGGTGGTCGGCCTTTTCCGCCTCAGCCTCTGCGCACTGCTGCTCGGGGTTGGGGGTGATGAGGGATTCCTCCCGCGCCAGGCGAAGAGCCATGCGCCGTTCTGCCAAGGTGGCGCCCAGACCGAGATTCCAGCGCTCCAGCAGATCGTCGATGGCCAGGCGGTCATCGGGGTGCCGGTACTTCTCGGCGGCCTTGCGGCGGGCGAAGCGCCACGCGTCTTCGCTCAGCGCCATGTGCAGCGCGGGGGCGTGTTCCCAGATCAGGGTGTGCCAGCGGCGGGTCTGCGGGTCGCGGAAGTAGGCGCGGGTGATGTCGTCGGGGTCGTAGTGAATCGCCCACCGGCCGCGGGCGCGTCCGGCATACGGGCTTTGCACACCGCGGTAGGGATCCAGCGCGGCCCCGTTGTAGCGGCGGCCGTCGAAGTCGACCCCGTAATGCTGGATGCGCCGCCAGCCGGTCTTGAGGAACTCATAGCCCAGGTCGGGGTCGCGGGGCGCCTCGATGTAGCCGGCGCGGGCGATGCCGTGTTCGAACATCTGCGCCGGGGACATCCGAAGCTTCGGGATGTGCGGATCGATCAGGCCCTCGTGGGGTCGGTGGTGATAGATCGCCGCGACCCATTGGCGGATCATGTCCTCCAGTTCGTCGAGATAGAAGAACGCGTCGGCTTCGGGGTCCAGGCCGCGCGAGTGCACGTCGGGGCCCTTGTAGCCCGGCAGGGCTTGCAGCAGGTCTTCGCGCAGCGTGCGGAAGAATCGCTCGACTGGCCCTTTGTCGCGGCCGGTGCGCAGCCTGGCGGGTTGGATCGAGATGGCCATCCGTCGGCACACGCTGGTCAGGTGATCGGAAATGTAGATCTTGCCGTGGTCGATGACCAGGGTTTCCGGCACGATCGCCGGTCCCGACGCGCCGGCGGTCGGTCCGTCCATCGCGTCGCGGTCGACCATCACAGTGCGCGGGATGCCGTGTTCGGGCCACACCGCCTCACGGGGCCAGTCCTTACCCGCCGGGCGGGGCCGGAAGCTCTGGTAGAGCACCGCGGCGGCATCCACGGACTTCGTCGACACCGGGGTCAGCCGCAGCCCGGTGATACAGCGGGTGTACCAGTCCATCGCGACGGTCAGCTCGGCCTGAACCCACCGCAATGTCAACGGGTCCAGAGCGAAGACGTCCAGGCGGGTGGTGTCCATCAGCAGATACTCCCCGGGCCGGGTGGGTCGCAACTTGCCGTAGGCGCCGCCCGGACGGGCGGCGATGTCGCGATTGCGCTTCGTCGAGAGCCGAAACAGCGGATAGCGGTTCTCCAACTGCGTGAGGATCCGGTAGGCCGCGGTGCGGCTGGGCAGTGCCACCACATCCGGGCCGAACCGGGCGGCGACGCGGGCGTTGGTCCGTTTGATCACCATGGCCTGCGAGGGCCGGGACTGGTTGGTGTGCTCAACCATGACCTCCACGGCGGTCTGTACCCAGCGTTCATCGACGCGTCCGGTGGGGTTCTGCCGGCTCACTGTGCCACGGGCCAGACCGGCCTCGCCGTAGGCGAGGAAGTCCGCAGCCCAGCTTTGCACCGTGCGCCTCGAGACACCGAGTTCAGCGGCCTTCGCCGCGTAACGAGCCGTCAGCGGCAACGCCGGGCCATACCCGGTCCGAGGTTCGCCGGGCTGGGCGAGTTCCACTGCGCCGCAGCGGTATCCGGTCAATACCTCCCGAATGTCGCATGCGCGTTGCCGCACGGCTTCACGCTCCGATGCGCTCAGGGCCGAGAGCACGACGTCCGCCGGGTCAAGCGGGTCATCGGAGTTCGGGCCCGAGCCCTCTCCGTACACGCGGGCCCGCAGGCCGTCGAGCAACTTACGCAGACTGATGCGCACCACCTCGCTGTGACGGCCGTAAGCACCGAGGACGACCTCGGTTCCCGTAGGGCCGGGGTGCAGTTCGGTAACCTCCCAAAGCTGGCCGTCGTGCAGCACCCTGGTGCCCACCCCTACCCGAATTCCTTCAGCGGACATGACACTTTCCTTTCAGCAGTGGGCTGGCCTTACTCAACGGCGCACTGATGTCGACTTCCAGCGTTTGACGCCACACCAGGTGCATCACCGCAGCCCGAACCCGCCACGGCGGCTCACCGACGTCGCGGTCGAGAACCTGGCCCAGAGTCGCGTCCGAACTCGATTGCTGCTCAATCGCTTTCAGCAAATCCAGGTCGAACCTGTCAGGGTTGCGGAAGCCTGCCAGAAAGCGCACATTGGCCAACAACCCCTCGGGCCAGTCGCTGCACACCTCGTACCGCCAGCCGAGCGCCTCGACGAGTGCGCGGGTCCAATCCAGAGTGAAACGCACCTTGTCCACCTCAAGCCGTTGCAACGGCTTGACATCGACCACGGTGGGAACGGTGTCGGTCAGAAGCAGGAAGTCCGGCACGTGCCTGCGGATCCGACCATTCACTCTGGCGCGCAACAGAAACGGCTGTGCGATCAGCTGCCGCACCGTGGCGTCATAGTCGGCCAGCATCAGCCGCGCCAGCTCCAGGCGCGACTCATAGATCACGTGGTCACGATTAGTCGCCGACCAGCACGTACCGGAATAGTGCCGCTGACCATCACGCCACCGGAAAGTCCGCCACGGCACCGCTCGGCTCAGTAACTCCGTTGTTGCACAACTCCATAGAACCGAAACCTCGGACAGGGTGTTCCTGTCCCGGATCTCCACGACTGCGTGACTGGGGTCCACCAAGAGGCCGGCCATATCATCACGGTCACCCCAAACCCTGCAAATGCAACCGGCCGTCCCGATTTCGTTTCATAAATGAAGCGCGTATGAAACCAAAACTGGGATTATGAAGTCAAAATCGGGAACCTACAAACACGGCTACTGACGCGCCATATTCGTGAACCGCGACAGGTGCAGTTGATGCGCTACCGTCACCGTCTTCGTCGGACCGTTGCGGTGCTTGGCCAGGATCAGATCGGCCTCGCCTCCGCG
>Ga0114960_10000935_pt1 | contig 24104 bp, 36 predicted proteins | sample C_130625_MF_Meta_FD_92637 | JGI IMG/M metagenome (GOLD analysis project Ga0114960, IMG submission 92637) | Freshwater microbial communities from Lake Croche, Canada to study carbon cycling - C_130625_MF_MetaG | ecosystem: Environmental > Aquatic > Freshwater > Lake | place: Lake Croche, Canada... | reverse complement strand
GGTAGAAGACTTTGGGGTAGGATTCTTTACCAAGTACGGCGACGGTGGGGTGGATATCAGTCCCATTGGGGACTGCATGAAAACTACGGTATGGGACATGGGCAGAGAGTTTGGCCTGCCCCAGGAAATCATTGACGCCGAACCCACTGACGGACTCTGGGATGACGACCGCACAGATGAAGGACAACTGGGTATGAGTTATCCTGACTTGGAACGAACCATGTGGTTGGACGAGTCCGGAGACCAGTCTGTAACCAGTACCGAAAAAACAAATCTTAATAAGTATCGAGCAATTCGTGCAAAAAATTTACACAAGATGGAACCAATTCCGGTGTGTAAATTACCATGACCCATGTTGTAACTGAATCTTGTATAAAGTGTAAGCATACTGATTGTGTAGATGTTTGCCCAGTGGATTGCTTTTATGAAGGTCCAAATTTTCTTGTAATCAATCCCGACGAATGTATCGATTGTGCAGTGTGTATTCCTGAATGCCCGGTGAATGCCATTTATACAGAAGATGATGTACCGGAAGATCAGCGTGATTTTATCCAAATTAATGTTGATTTTTCTAGATTGTGGAAAGTGATAACCAAAAAGAAACCAGCATTGCCTGATGCTGAACATTGGGGCACCGTGGTACAAAAACGACATTTGTTTGACACCGGCAAAGAATCATAATATACTATTATAATAACAAAAATTACCCATTTTGTCCCGGTCTTTGGCCGGTTCTGCAATCAACTGAGTAAGTAAAACTACCATGAAAGCACAAGTAACCTATATCAGCGATCAAATCGTAATTTGGAGTCTGCGAGCATTCCGAGTTGTGGGACTTTGGATTATTGCCCTTGTGGTGATTGCAGTATGCAATCACAAATTAAACAATCTCCGCGCAGGTGTTGAATCAATGCCTGCTGGTTACGTGTCGGCTACAGAAAAAATTCGATCCTTGGATTGTTTGACACGCAACATCTACTGGGAAGCCGCTAGTGAGCCTTTTGAAGGTCGGGTTGCGGTAGCACAGGTTACTCTTAATAGGGTAGAATCAGGAAAGTTTGCTGATACAATTTGTGGAGTTGTGTATCAGAAAAACGTGATCTATGAAAAAGTAATTTGTCAATTCTCATGGTATTGTGAAACCGGCTACAAAGTTAAACCAATCCATAAGGAATTGTGGCGTGAATCTGAGTTAGTGGCAAAGAAAGTTCTGTTAGAAAACTTCAGACTGCCGGGCCTGGAAAATGCAATGTTCTACCATGCAACATACATTTCGCCGGGCTGGAAAAAGAAAAAAATTACAACAATCGGTCAGCATATTTTCTATGAATGAATCACAAAATATGTATGCGTTTGCAAACGTATCCTTTGTGTTGCTGTCGATAATTTTTACTAACAGCAACCATGCATCCGTCATCTAAATTATGTTGTCTGCAGAATTCGGCTAAATTTTTACAAATAACTGTTTCTTTTTGAGGCGTTGTTATTTCCCATCCTTGAGTTCTTTTTTTAAGAAATTCATTGTTAGACCATTTGGTTTTATTAAATTCTATCATCATGTTTCGATAATCCACATTTTTCCATTGCTCCATGGCTCGGTTTGACATTTTAATTAATGCTTGTGCAGAATGAGTATGTTCTCCTCCACCGAGTGTAGCGTTATAACCATTTGAATTTTCGAAGTCAATGAACGAATTGTATTCCTTAATAAAATAAGGCTCCATAGCATTTAACGTGTGTTCTTGATCTTTGGATTGGTATATAATTTCCCAAGAAAAGTTTTCCTTGCCATATTTTCTTATTGCATTGTGAAATGGGTTATTTGTTTTTTTGGCATATATATGACCTATGCTACGTGCAAGTCCGTGTTTAGTGTATCCGATATACACCTTTCCGTTACAGATATTAGTTGCTTTGTAAATTGAGTAAATATTCATGCTGATTGCTCCTATAAGCGTTAGAGTAGTTGGGAATTCCCGTTCCGCGAACTACACCTATATTTATGTATTGACTTAATTTTTACATGTTATATAATATTTCTTTTACGGAGAACGTTAATGCCTTTTAATTTCCCTGTTGCAATCGTTGCTGTTCGTGACTACTTTACAAACAGCCTAGCCCGACTTTCGGCAGATACTCTAGGTTGGTTGGCAGCCATAGTTCTACATTGTGCAACCCTGCCAACCTTTTTGGCCCTGATGACCGGGCTGAGCGATCGAACACCCGGCCTGGATCTAATCTTGTTTCTTTGGGGAGGTCTAGTTCTGTTGTTTTTTCGGGCGGTTGTGCTCAAAGACATGCTGAACATTATCACAATTGGATTTGGTTTTATACTGCAAGCCGGATTCATGGCCTTGATCCTGTTTAAGTAAAAAGTATTACTTGACCAATAATTCGGGATCTGCTATAATATGTACATATAACTGGAGAAATCTATGAGTATGCACTTGCACCATCCCAGCCTTAGCCTTAACGGTAAAAAACGTGGCAAGGTAAAATTCCGTAATGCTGAAGAAGCAAAAAAAGCCCGTGAGCTAGATGCCTCATGGAAGGAACTGCAAAAAAAGTGGGAAGTGGATGCTGATGAAAAGCGTCGTAGTCGTGCGCTCAAGGCACCTGCACTCACATACAAGTTGACCACACCTCCGGGACGTAATACAACACACAACATACCCAGTCATGTGACTGCTGGTGGATCCACTTCCACAGTACACAAAGTGTATACCGGCACCGAGGTCATTGGTATTGCTGTCATGCACAAGAGTTGTTTGCAACCTGTGTTCAGCCAGCAAGAAGCACAAGACAGCGCCAGGATGCGTAGATAATCTTGAGCAATGATTTGTATTCCACACCAGAAAAAAGATTGGACACCATACTGGGTGATGCATCTTTTTGGTCTAGTATGCAACGTGCCAAAGCATCTGATGAAGGCGTCAAAGCATGTGCAACCACCGCAGGCATGATTGAGTGGTTCCGTGACATGTACGGCATTCAAATGCTACTGTCAGACTCGGGTATTGATGCCATACATTCAACAGTTGAAATTGTGGATGAGCAAAAATACATGATGTTTTTGTTGAAGTGGTCATGACTCGTTGTCGATTTGATCAAAAAAATCGTGTGCAAGTACTAAAATGGCTAGAAGAAAACATACAACAAAACTGTCACGAAAATGGCGAGAGATACAACATTAGTCAATTTATTGAATGGCGTAGTCGAGATTTAGAAACCTGGGTTATGAGGATTGCAATAACTCCGGCCCGGGGTTATGTGGAAATCAAAGATGAGAAACATGCTGTAATGTTTGCATTAACATGGTCATGAAACAGCACATGTCACCAGAAACTGCCCAAATGTTCAGCCAGTGTGTGCATCGAGTGCGAGCAAGAGACGATGCAGATTGGGTGTCCATGATGGCATGGCTCATGGCTAATATACAAAAGAATGGGTCAGGATTTAGACCCTGGACCCGCACAGTGGACCGGGAATTCAAGTTCATGCACGAGCAGGATGCTGTAATGTTTGCACTCAAATGGTCATGAAAAAGAAACGTTTATTAACTGATAAAGGAACTGATATGTTTGAAAATTTAAGTTTTGATGCTTGGGAAAAACAAGAAGTGGTGCGACTGCTCCGTGGAGCACCGGGCACACAGTATCAAGAAGCTGATGACCGGGGCAAAGAACAAATACGTGAATGGGTACGTGGATTGTTAGTTAATGGTGAAATCACTATTACATTTGTCAAGGCAGATGGCACAGACAGAGAAATGCTTTGCACTGTAGATCCCACTAGGATTCCGCCCAAGGTGGCTGTGACACCAACTCACAGTACCGCACCTGTAGATGGCATTGTGCGTGAAAGCAAACGACCCAAGAAAGAACCTGATCCGCATAGCCTCAGAGTGTATGACGTGGAGAAGCAAGAGTGGCGTAGTTTCCGTTTTGACCGGCTCAAAAGGGTCACAGCCACCTTGGACTTCAATAAGTAATTGCTTATGACAAAAGAAGATGTTATCAACATGGAAGGCAGGGTAGAAGAAGTTTTACCAGCCGCCATGTTCCGGGTAAAACTAGACAAAATTGAAAATTTGGTTGTGGCGCACTTGAGCGGACGTATGCGCAAGAACAACATCAAAGTACTGCTGGGGGATAGAGTTGAAATGGAATTTTCACCATACGATCTCACTAAGGGACGTATTACCCGTAGGAAATAAATACAATATGAACCACGTTGCTATCACTGATTACATGCAGATTATCGAAGCCAGCACCCGACCGGCTAAACTGGAAACCACCCCTTTACCCTACGGTGAGCGAGACCTTGAGCCTGTGTTGAGTAAAGAAAGTTTGGAATATCATTATGGACATTTGGCCCGGGGTTACGCCAAACGTTACAATGCAGGAGAAGGCAATGCGGATTTTAATCGTGCTGGCAGTTTTCTACACAATAAATTTTTCCCTCAGCTTCGGGCTCCCAAGGGTGCCAACCGACCACGTGGTGCTGTACTTGCGTTGATAGAAGAGCATTTTGAAACCTATGAAGACTTTAAAGAAGCTGTGAAAGAAACTGCCATGAAGATCCAAGGATCAGGTTGGGTTTATTTGAGCACGTCGGGAGCGATCAAGACCATTGCCAATCATGCTGTTCGCACAGACATCTGTTGTTTAATAGACTGGTGGGAGCATGCCTGGAGTTTGGATTACCAGTGGGATAAAGAAAAATACTTAGACAACATTTGGAAAATTATTGATTGGGATGTTTGTAACGAAAGACTATAATGCCTTATACTGGCCCGTATCATATCAATCAAATTTATGCATCAACTACTCAAAAATGGAGTGGACATGGAGACACTGAGCAAAATTTTAAAACAAACTGTGCGGACAAAACAACCTATGAAAGACTCAAAAATCTAGGGTGGATTGGCACTGACATAATTTATAAATTCAATAGCGAAGGATTTAGAGATGATGAATTTGATCAACAACCTGCTGGTTTGGCACTAGGATGTAGTCTTACGCAGGGTATAGGAATTCACGCTGATGATACATGGCCTAAACAATTAGAAAAAATGTTGGGACAAAAAATTTGGAATCTTGGAAGTGGCGGCGCGGCACTAGATACCTGTTACCGATTTCTTGAATATTGGATTGAACATCTTAATATTCAATTTGTAGCATGTGCTGTTCCTAGCATTTCTAGGTATGAGATTTTTGCTGCCACCTCCAGCAATTGGTTAAGTATTTTACCACAGTGTGATGTGCCACATTGGTTGAAAAAATATCAACAACAATACTTGTTGCATGATCAAAACAGCGAATTAAATAGGCGTAAAAATTTATCAGCAATGCAAAATATTTGCAACAAACATAATGTACCATTTTATTATAACTTATTCGACAATTTTTGGGATATTGGCAATGCTAGAGATTTAATGCATTGTGGGTCAAGTGCTAATTATAATCTAGCAAAAGAATTTGTAAATACAATTAATACACAAGGAAAAATATGATACTAGAAACCGGTGCTGTGGCAAAATTACGTGAACTTGTTGCTGAAGAAGGCAACCCCAATCTCATGCTGAGAGTGTTTGTGCAAGGTGGCGGATGCTCGGGCATGAGTTATGGATTCACATTTGAAGAAGTCAAGAACGAGGACGATTTTGACTTTGCTTATGAAGATGTAAAATTAGTAGTTGACTCGATCAGCATGCAATACCTAGAAGGTGCATCAATCAACTACAAAGAAGACTTGCAGGGCAGTCAATTTGTGATCACTAATCCTCAAGCGCAAACCACTTGCGGTTGCGGGTCAAGTTTTTCAGTCTAAGCCAACGCGGCTGCAATGGCCGCTGTCACAAATGCTGTAGTAGCAATTTGTGTAGTATTGGTACCCGGTGCCGCAGTAGGTGCTGTGGGAGTCCCGGTAAATGCAGGACTTGCAGTACTGGCCAAAGACACCCAGGTATTTGCAGTACTGTACGCTGACAGGACATCTGTGTCGCTGTTGTACCAAAGTTGCCCCAAAATTGGTTGCAATGGTGCAGTTGAATTGGCAAAATTCTCCAACAAATATACGTAGTTTTCGTTTTCGTAGGTACCGTAATCTGTTATGGCTCGCCCTACCAAATAAAGATCTGTGGCAGTGGTGTTTACTGTACCATCTGGTACAACCACTAGTAATTGCCCACGACTATTGTTAATAATATATGACATTGATCTCTCCGAATCAGTGTATTTAGTAACATATCAAGTTAGCGTTCAGCCATGTAGTATTTGGTAAATACAGCAACAGGACTGCAATATGACACAGCAAATAATTAATATCGGCGATGTAGCCAATGATGGTCAAGGTACTCCATTACGCACAGCGTTTGGGTGGATCAATGATAATTTTACTGAACTCTATAACCGGGTTCAAGTGGATCCTCCAGCATCACCTGCAGGACAAGAAGGTGACCTACCCGGGATGATTGCGTTTGACGAGACATACTTGTATGTGTGCATTTATGCATATGATGCTACTTCTGTGATTTGGTATCGAGTTGCATTTAGCACTTCACCTTGGTAACGTAAAACTATGAGTCAACCTGTGTGGATCACCCCAGCTGGTAGTTTAGGTACTATACCTGAGGGGATTTTTTATCAGAATACCATGTTGGTAACTACTGATCCGTTGCCAAACACACCCACGTGTACTGCTACTACTGCAGGAACAAATGTTATTACTTGCACCAGCACCGAAGGAATATACCCTGAACTTTTTGTGATGTTTACTGGAACTGTGTTTGGTGGCATCAGTCCTTATGTAGAATACTATGTGTTAGACGTAATTAGCAGTACACAATTTAGAATTAATGCTGCTTATGGAGGAACTTCTCCTGTGGAGTTAACGACTGAAACTGGATCTATGACCGCTGTATTCAGGCCATCAGTTTATTATTTAATAATTGCAGGTTCATTGCCTGCCGGAATACAATGTTCAGCTAATGGGTTGATTGTGGGAATACCAGAGGCTTTGGCCAGTTTACAAGGAGTACCATATAATGTCAATCGCGATGTTACCAGCAAATTTACACTTAGAGCTTACACAGAAAACCAAGACGAAACTATTGATCGCATTCGAGATCGCACGTTCACACTCACAGTAACAGGAAATCAAACTCCAGAATTTATAACCCCTGCTGGTAGTATTGGTTCATACTATGATGGTGATCTAATAGATTATCAAATTACATATACCAACAATGATCCCGGGGATACTGTGATTGTAAAATTAGCAGGGGGAGAATTACCCGGTGGCGTCTCATTGAGCCCCACCGGATTGCTGTATGGATATATTAAACCTGTTGATAATATCGACCAACCACCAGGTTACGACCTCACACCCATTTATGCATACCCATATGATTTTGTTGTTGCTCCGGGCAACAACAAAAACTATCAATTTACCCTTGAAGTTACTGACGGCAAAGGAAGTAATTTAAGAACTTTTCAATTTTTTGTTTATAACCGCAGTACTCTTACTGCTGACACCACACAGATCACAGCTGACAACACCACAGTCACAGCAGACGAGACCACAGAAAGAGCACCGTTTTTAATTAATGGTTTACCTAGTGATCTTGGCACAGTTCGTGGGGACAATTACTATGCTTATCAGTTTCTTGGCAACGATTACGATACGCCCGATCTCAAATATGCCATTGGAGTAAATCAAGGTTACGGGTTGCCACCAGGATTAACACTTGATCCTGTTTCTGGATGGTACTATGGATATATTCCTGACCAAGGTGTCACGGTGGTTGACTACAGTTTTAACATCATAGTATATCAAAGTGACTTTGTGGGGGATCCTATCTCTTGTACCGCTACAGAATTTGGCACTAATATTATTACCTGCAACAGCACAGCACAAATCAATATAGGACAACCTATTGTATTCACTGGTACTAGTTTTGGTGGTATCACAGCCAGCCCCACACAGGTATATTATGTTTTCTCACTAGAGAGTATAACCGAGTTCACTGTAGCCATTAAGCCTGACGCTACTTCTTCAGTAGCACTATCTACGGCCGCTGGATCAGTTACTGCCAACTTGGTTGTGGCCAGTGATCCGTATCCGTTTGTATTGGAAATATCCGGAGCTATTAATGCCGAAGTTACTTGGACCACACCGTATGATTTGGGCGTTATTGAAAACGGCGCCACCAGTTTATTGTCAATTCAGGCCATAAATGTTGGTGGTAGGACTTTGCAATATCGACTAAAAAGTGGTGCGTATAATTTGTTACCACAAGGGCTAAAACTATTGCCAACTGGTGAATTATCCGGACGGGTAACCTTTAACACATTTGCTATAGATCTTGGAACCACAACATTTGATGCCACGCAAACGGTAGTAAGAAATGCTACAATTCAAGAAACCACGTTTGACACCAAGTTTACATTCACGGTGAACGCCTACGCAGAAGATACTCAACAAATTGTTTATAATGTATCAAAAGTAGAAATAAACAATGGTGGAATTGGCTACAGCAGTATCGACACTCCTGCTCTTGCATTCAGCACTCCTGTTGGTGCCAGTGCAGTGGCAGCACAAGTGAGTCAAGTAACCGTGGAATCTGGCACAATAACTGATATCACATTGTCTGATACTGGTTCAGGATATACTGGTCCAGCCACATTAACAATATTGGCTGGGTATGGCGGCAGCGGAGCAGTACTAACCCCGGTCATGCGACCCACTGGAATTCGAGACGTGGTAAGTGTGTACAAAACATTCACAGTGCAAGTAAAGCATACTTACAACAAGCCCTATCAAAATTTATCTATCCAGGCCATGCCGCCGGCTAACGATCGTTTGGTTATTGAAAATTTGTTAAACAATGAAGAAATTTTTAATCCTGAATATCTTTACAGACCCAATGATCCATATTTTGGCAAAGCACGCCGCGTGACATATCAACATGCTTTTGGTCTTGCTCCGGACCTGTTGGATGTGTATATCGAAAGTTTATATCTAAATCACTATTGGAAAAATCTTGTGTTGGGGGAAATTGATGTAGCGCAGGCAGTGGATCCTATCACAGGGGAAGTTGTGTACGAAGTTGTGTATAGCAAAATCATTGACAATCTGGTGAACAATTCAGGAGCCAGTGTGAACAAAATTGTAAACACACCTTATGCTTTTGTAGATCCTGCGGATGGCAGTACAGAAATCACACAAGTGTACCCCAACAGTTTGGTCAACATGCGAGATCAGGTGATTGATGTTGTGGGGCAGATATCATCAAAGTTGCCATTGTGGATGACATCAAAGCAATCAGATGGTCGAATATTGGGCTTTACTCCAGCCTGGGTCATATGCTATGCTAATCCAGGACATGGCGCACAAATTGCATATTACATACAAACACAATTTCAAAATCAATTAAATGCAGTTGACTTTAAAGTAGATCGATATATATTAGATCATACCTTGAGTCGTAACTGGGATACAGTAACTCAAAATTGGGCTCCTACACCAACGTTGACCACATTTGACAGATATGCGTCAGGTGCGAAGCCATTTGCTGGCTATGTTGATATTGCTACCAGATTGGCCTATGCAGATGTTAATAATCGTACCTTAGAATACATTGCTGAATTAGGCGGGCTTGATGGGCAGCTGTCGGGTATAAATGGCAATACTTTAATATTTGTTAGACAACAGTACTATACCAATACTGTTTACGCCACACCCGATGAAGCCTGGCAAAATTATATTGATTTGTATGACGATACTGGATACAGTACCGAAACTTCGGGAGCCTGGTTTGATGAAAGTTATACTATACCTGGTGGATATCTTTATGATTGTACCCAATCAATCTCTGGATCTGATTATATCAAAGCCATCGAAACTACGGGTATGGCAGTTAATGATCCTGTTTGGTTTTCGGGCGATGTATTTGGTGGCATACAAGAATATGGTGTTAACCAGCTGACACAAGTGTATTATGTGAAATCCATTGTGGGAGTGACCTGCACAGCAACCACAGCGGGCACTAATATTATTACCTGCAACAGCACCGCAAATTTAGCCAATGATGATATTGTTTGGTTTTCGGGCAACACGTTTGGCGGGATTGATGTTTTAAATGCGTCATTAGAATCACAACCTTACTATGTGACAGTGATAAATTCAACACAGTTCAAAGTGTCATTGACCTTGGGCGGCGGCTTTGAAACTCTCAGCACCAGTTCAGGAACAATGACAGCAAACACACGTTATTTTACAGTAAGTGAAACGTCAGCGGATGGCATACCCGGTGATGTTGTAACATTAACTTCAGCTGTGGGCATAATGACTGCAGATTTTGGAAATCAACGCATGGCAGTTTACACTATATCAGTTGATTTTACCACTAGATTGGTTACACTGACCCCGACTCAGATGACCGCACAGTCACAATTTGTACAAATTCAGCGTGGATTGCGGTTTGCTGGAGAGCAATTTTATTATCCATCTGCTCCAGCGCCCGGTTATACTTTGATAAATTGGTTACCAGTGGTAGAATCTAGTGTCAGTGAAACTATATTCGACGAAAGTAGCATGAAATTTATATCACCAGTTGATACTTACGATCCTACAGATCGTGATGATAAATATCTGGTATTTCCCAAAGCCAATATATTGGTATAACTAGGACAAAAAGAATGGCAAGTCAAATTAACCCCAATGACATCGACGGATCGTATCCGGTCGCTGGACAAGACAACAACTCACAAGGTTTTCGTGATAACTTTACCAACATCAAAACAAACTTTACGGCCGCAGCCAACGAAATTACTGATTTGCAGAACAATGTTGTATTAAAATCTGCACTGACAGGAACCACATTAGACAACGATATGGGCGGTAGTTTGTTATACAATGCCACCATACAGGATTTTGGTGCTACCCGAGTTGCACTGGGCTCAGTGTCAGGTTCTAATACCATCAACTATGCTTCAGGACATTATCAAACTCTTAGTACTGCTGGCAGTGTTACTCTAGCATTTAGCAATTTCCCCGCTTCGGGCACACAAGCCTGGGTAATTGTGCGAGTTACTGTGACCAGTACCGCATATACATTAACGCTACCTGCCGCAGTAGGGACCAGTGCCAGTGCGGCATCAGTGCTGGGTATTCAGGGTATCGTCAGTAATGTGATTACCTTTAAGGAAACCGGCACATACGAATTCCAGTTCCATACTGAAGATGGCGGAACTACGATTTACCTCAGCGAACTCACTAGGCCCAGAAACAGATTTACCAATCCACTGTTCTTGACCGGCAGTGAAGATTTGGCAGCCAGTGGCGCTGCAAGTTTAACTCTCACAACCAGTTATTTCACAACTGCCGCGGCCGAAACAGGCACCCTGGCCGCAGGTGCAGAAGGACAAATCAAAGTGTTCAGTGCTGTGGCCATTGCCTCAGGCAACATGGTTATCACAGTGACCAATGCTGGTTGGAAATCCAGCGGTACAGGTACTCTTACATTTGCCACAATTGGTGCCGGATGCACTTTGCAATACACCAACTCCAAATGGTTCTGCATTGGCAACAACGGTTGTACCTTCGGTTAATAAAACACTTGACAATCCAGTTGTAATAGTGTAAACTAGCAACATGGAACATCCTTTAATTGGTAATATTGACGATCTCACTATTGATGAACTCGGTAGTAAGATTTCGGAACTTTCAAACAAACTCAACATAGCCACAAGAATGGGCAATGCTCACTTGTGTAACCAATTGCGGATGGCCATTGAAACGTTTCAAAACAAATATCAATCGCGCCTGCAGGAATCTTACAAAAAGATCGACGGCGAACAAATCAACTTTGACAACAAGATAAACATCAAATGAACGTTAGACTACAATACAGTTTGGAATTTTTGGCGGGTATCTATTTTGAAGAGCAACTTCAAATGAACAGTTATGAAATTAATCTTAATTTATTGACCAAGTCCGCAGATTCAGCCAGTACCAATATTGCACTAGATCGAATCAAGGCATTTGTGCATGGCGAAATAGCCAACACAGTTTTTATCAGCATGGCCAATCAAGAACGTGCTGAACTGTTTGCCATGATGGGCGTGAATGTTACCACCCTACCTGAAGAACCGGTTGACCAGATCATTGGAATGATGTTATACTACAAGTTCAATGCTATCATGGAAGGTCGTATGACAGTGGCACAGTTGGATATTGCCAGCTCACTAGGCGATGATGTATGGTACATGCACGATGAAGAAGACGCATCAGGTCCTTTTGCCAACCCAGGGTGGTGGCATGAATCCACAACACAACATGAAACCATTGAACTGGAGCCTGTGCCGGATAACGTGGTCAAGGTCAAGCCCAGTGCCTGGATCGAATACGGATTAATGTGGCCAGAAGAAACTGTGCCAACAACAGACAACACAGTGGTGTATGGAAAATTTACCAAAAATGAAAACTGACACAGTAGGACAAATCATACTTGATGAATCAGACTTGTTTGAACTGATCATGCAAGGACGTGATCTTGAAAGTGTCTCAGGTGCATTGGTTGATGATACTGTGGATGTGGAAGCCGCGGCCTATTGGCTAGAACGTGTGCCAGAGTTCACTTACTGGTCCGAACCCAATGCCCAACAGGCATTTGATGACATGCAACAAAGCACCTGGCACATGCCCGCGGAGTACAAGCAGTTGGACATTGCAGAACTTGTGATCGGCCTGTGTGATACAGAAGAGAAACTACAGCGTGTGGCGCATGAATTGCTGTTGTATCAAGAACGTGGCTTGTTTGACCTGTTGCGTTATTTGAAATATCTTGTGGATGTCATGCGTGACAATCACGTGATATGGGGTGTGGGACGTGGATCGAGTGTGGCAAGTTATGTGTTGTACCTGTTGGGGGTACACAGAATTGACTCGCTATATTATGATTTAAACGCAGAAGAGTTTTTGCGTTAAATATTGTTTTAGGAGATAGACATGACAAAAGATGTATATAGATCAGCTAATGGCAAAGCAGTAGACATGGGTGCAATTCGTTTGCAAAACGAAAAAGTTCGCGCTGTGGGTAACATGCGTGTGAATGCCCGTGGAGACGAAATTGATGACAACAACAATGTTATTAGAAAAAAGAGTGAACAAGTAAAAAATCAATATCAAAATCAAACCAGCCAACCACCAACTCAAGGAAAAAAATGACTAAATTAGCATTCAGCGCACATCGTGTTGACCGTGATCAGTTACGAGCACTTGGCAATAGTGTAATTGTGAGTGACATGGTGTTTGATGAACGTTTTACCAAATCGGGCATTGTGCTACTCAACGACAATGGCAAGAGCACAGGAATTCGTCCACGCTGGGGGCAAGTTTATGCCGTAGGGCCTGATCAAAAGGATGTCACTGTTGGTGAATGGGTATGTGTGGCACACGGTCGTTGGACTAGAGGTATTGATATTGAAGATGAAACAGGAAAAAAAACTATGCGTAGAATCGACCCCGATGACATTTTGATACAAACTGATCAAATGCCCATGGATGAAACATTCTCAGATGCTGTTCATGTAGAAGCCGCTCCTGGTCACATGCAACACTCATGACAATTGACTGGAACGTAGACAAAGTCATCAGCGAATGCCAAAAGATGTATTGGGGTGCCACTGATTCTCGCATGACGGGTTATGTCAATTGGCCTTGCAAACAAGACTTATATCGTGTAAAATTTGCTGTGGACGAGATGTTAAAGAATACCAGCAAATTCAGCGACGAACCAGAATGGTTGGCGGAGCAGGAAAAAGAAAAAGCATGGAAGGTGTTGAGTAAAAAATGAACAACGATACGCCCAATAATAAAATACCAACATTCAAAGACCTTCAAGAAGATGCAGACGAACGGGCTAGACTAGCAGAACTTGAAGAATATCGTAAACAAGCAATGGCCCAATTTTTTGAAGACGGGGCATGCACAGGCGGAGAGCTAGACAAATGAAAGAATTATGGGTAGAAAAATACCGTCCCAGTACTGTGGATGGTTATGTTTTTGTGGATCAAACTCAACGTGAGCAAGTGGAACAATGGGTACGTGATGGATCAATTCCGCATTTGATGTTGTCGGGATCTGCAGGTACAGGCAAAACAACATTGGCCAAATTGCTGATCAACGAACTTGGGGTGGATGAACATGATGTCTTGTATGCCAATGGATCCAAAGAAGCACGTAAGGTTGAATGGGTTGACCGGTTGATATCCTTTTGTCAAACCATGCCATTTGGCGAATTTAAAATTGTACTGATTGACGAAGCAGATTACATGAATCCTAATTCAGTACAACCTGCACTACGCAACTTGATGGAAGACTACAGTCAAACAGTTAGATTTATTCTTACCTGCAACTATCCACACAAAATTATTGCACCGCTACACAGTCGTTGTCAAGGATTCCATATTACCAAAACTGACCATACAGAATTTACTGCTCGTGCGGCCACTGTGTTGGTCACAGAAGGTGTGGAATTTGACTTGGATATGCTGGACACTTACGTCAAAGCAACATATCCGGATCTGCGCAAGTGTCTGAACTTGTTACAACCCAACAGCCAAGACGGACGATTAAATCCGCCCAATGCGGCCGATAAAAGCATACGTGATTGGAGACTAGAAGCTGTGGACATGTACAAACAAGGACATGTTCGTCAAGCTCGAACATTGATATGTCAAAGCTCCACGGCCGAGGAAATAGAAGAAATATTCACATGGTTGTACAACAACTTGAGCCTATGGGGTAAAACATTAGAACAACAAGATCAAGCAATTAGTGTGATTCGAGATGGCATGGCTAATATTCCGTTGGTTGCAGATCACGAAATTAATTTAAGTGCTACATTAATCGAACTGGGAAAAATTGCATGAGATACCTAATTTTAACTTATTATAAAAAAGCCACAGGTCAAACTGACGAAGTAATGGCTGTTTCTAAGAATTTAAAACGTCGCGACCATCAAACGGCCAATGTGATACTTGACTTTAAAACCCTCTCTGTGTTAAAATGTAGCATGGGCGGGGTACAAGTGCCCAAGGACTTTGACCGCATTGTGGAATACTACATGCAACACTACGAGGCAACTATCGAAAGGTTGTTTAAAGAAAACGGATACGAAATTGTCAAACCTGAGACCGAACCCGTCGCAGAATAATATCACTGGGTTTCATATTGAACCCACAAATATTTGTACTCTTAAATGTCCCGGATGTTCTCGAACTAGATTTATACAACAATGGCCACAACATTGGAAAAATCACAGCGTTAATATTGCAGATCTCATGCGATTTTTAGATTGTGATCTTACAGGCAAACAAATTTTACTTTGTGGCAATTATGGTGATCCAATTTATCATCCAGAATTATTTGAATTAATAAGCAAACTAAAACAAAGAGGCAGTTCAATTAGACTTGTTACCAATGGCAGTTATCGATCCGTTGAATGGTGGGAACAATTATTAACTGTATTTGATTCCACAGACACAGTGGTATTCAGTGTGGATGGCATACCAGAAAATTTTACACGATACAGAATCAATGCTGATTGGGAATCAATACATCAAGCAATGTTGACCTGTGCAAAATCTCCAGCAACAACTGTTTGGAAATATATTGTTTTTAATTATAATGAAAATGATACCGAATCGGCTCGGTTATTAAGTCAACAAATAGGAATTGACACATTTCAAGTTGAAAAAAGTGCTAGGTTTGATGATGAAACTGAGCATTTCAAGCCCAAGGAAGAATTTTTAAATTCCATCTATGTGAATCAACAAAAATGGAAAAATAATGGAACAACCTTTGAATTACAGCCACAATGTGCTGACGGGAACCATCATTTTATTTCTGCAATTGGCCATTATGTCCCTTGTTGTTTTTTACACGACTATAGATTCTATTATAAAACACCGTTTGGCAAAAACAAATCATCATATAAAATCGCAGACACAACACTAAGTCAAATACTTGATCAACCTGCTACTGTCGAATTCTACAACAATTTATCACAACAACCGGGCTGTCAATTCAACTGCTCAAAAATATCATGAAAAAATACAACCCTAAACACACAAAGGATGGATAGTTAAATGAAAAACAGAATTATTTTAACAGACATTGACGGCGTAGCCCTTGATTGGGAATATGCATTTGGAGTATACATGCAACAACACGGGTTTGTTAAACAAGAAGGCAGCCAATTCAAATATGACATCGGAACTCGTTATGGAATAGATAAAGAACAAGGTAAAAAACTAATTAGAATTTTTAATGAATCAGCTCACATGGGATTTTTACCCCCTTTACGCGATGCTATGTATTATATAAAAAGATTACACGAAGAACATGGATATGTATTTCACGCTATTACAAGTCTAAGTAAAGATGAAAATGCATGCGAACTTCGTAAAATGAATCTGCGTAAATTGTTTGGGAAAACTGCTTTTGAAAAATTTGTGTTCTTAGACACTGGGGCTGACAAAGACGATGCTCTTGCACCATATCAAGGATCTGGATTATGGTGGATTGAGGATAAATTTATAAATTGCGAAGTGGGTGCAAGTTTGGGCCTGCACCCTCTCCTAATGGAACACGGACACAATCTGGATTACAATAATCCCATTATACCACGTGTCAAAAATTGGCGGGAAATCTACGAAATTATCACCTCCTAAACTGCGTAGAATAAAAATATATCTCCTAATGTATAAAAGGTAGCACCTTTGTATAAATACAAAAAGGAAATAATATGACTACATCTCCGGCATTTAGAAGATTAGAAAGCACTACTACTCCTGATCAAGTTCAAAATTTACTTAATACTAACTCGTTGTACAAGGTTTATAAATTACTAAAGATCAGTGATGTGGTACTTCTTAGATACATCGATCAGCATCAGTTAACTTTTAATAAGGCATTCAGAACCTTGAAGGATTTGCCAGTTGAACAAAAAGATCAGATGCTCAACGATTGGAAAACTACACATCTTACTAAACGACAGTTATGTACCAAATATAACATTGGCCCAAAGGCACTAAATCGATTTCTCAAAATAAACAATGTAGAGGATCGTGACAAAGTTCAGATTAATCCTGAATTTATAGCATATCAAAAACTAGTGAGAAGTTTAACTTATGTTGTAATTAGACACTATAAGTTAAAAGCAACACCCGGACACGAGTGGGATCATAAGTTTTCGGTATATGAAGGATTTCATCAAAATATACATCCAGCAATTATTGCATCACGAGAAAATCTTGAACTAATCTCTGCCGCCAGTAACAGATCTAACGGCAGAGAATGTTCAATATCTCGAGACGAGTTAATTAATAGTGTATGTTATCAATCTTTGTAAATTTCCAATATTTTACTAATAATTGGATGTCTTTGTATGTCACGATTTTCAAACGGACAAACTACAAGACCTTCAACACCACCTCCCTTCTGTAACCTTTCGCACAAATCGACAAGAGCATTACTGCCATGTTTAATGTCGGTTTGTTCTACGTCTCCGGTCATTACAATCTTACTATTCGTCCCTATTCGAGTCATCAACATCTTGGCCTGTGCCGGGGTTGCATTTTGCATTTCGTCGGCAATAATCCATGAATTTTTAAAGGTTCGACCTCGCATCATCGAGAGTGGCGAAATGTCAATTACCTGATCTTCTATAAGGGCTACAATGTCCTGGGCACGATAATATTCGCGCATGACGTCTAATAGCGGACGAGTCCAAGGTTCCATTTTGGCAACCAAATTGCCCGGGAGGAAACCATGTTGTTCTCCCTCAACTCCCACTGCTGGGCGAGTCATTACCACACGATCGCATGTGCCTTCTCTCAAGGCTTTGATAGCCGCCAACATAGCCAAGTAAGTTTTGCCCGTCCCTGCGGGTCCCACTGTGACTACTATGTGACTGTCAGGATCTTGTAGAGCCATTACCAAGCGTTCTTGATTTCGTGTGCGAGGGATCAAGTCTATGCGCCGGGGTTTGGCCCTGGGTGCTGGATTAAAGCTGATGGTGTTTTCTACTGCCTGATTCATACGTTTTTGTGCTTTCGCTGACCTTTGTCTACTCAAGTGCTATTCTCCTGGTAAAAGTCCTCTCGGACATGCCTATTTACGGAGTGTGCAAAACAGATAACCTGGTGTTATTTCTTGGTATCTGGGTTGCTAAATATTGACCAGGCGATGTTTTATCAAGAGTTTGTGTAGTGTGGCAACTCTGGTAAATAATAAACTATGCAAACACATAACAAATTCGGCGTCCGCGATCGGGATCTTTTCAAAGATCACACGGATTATTGGCAAGTGGCCGACAACATTCGCGACATCTACATGAGCGAAGGAAGTCTAACCACGTTACTGGACTTTGAGCGTGTGCTGGACGAAGTTGATATCTACGCATTTAAAAACTGGGAAATTGGTGAATTGGTTGACGGGCCGGAAATTGGCAAGTACCGTGTGACTTGTACCTTTATGTGGCCCGAGAAAATGATGCCCGATCCCAGAGGCGGACGCAGATTGCTGGCATTTGATTGCGAAGTTGAGTACAAAAAACAAAAAATAAAAATTCCCGTTAAAATTACAGATCCTAGTGATTATCGACCTGGTACCAAAAAAGCCAAGCTCATGGTTCAAGAAGTATGGTTGGTTGCAATCACCATGCCCAAGGCCTTGATGAATGACATACGTACAGGATCAATCGAGATGGAAGATCAAGACATTGATCTTGACGAACTGGATCAAGCCTATGAGCAGGATCTAGACCGAGAAGAAAATCAAAGTGATGCACAAGCACAACAGGCCCAGCAATCACTCGAACAGCAACCTGGTGCCTCGCCCGGACCGGCTGTGTAATCCCAACACAGCAAGGTATACATGGCTGGATTCACAACCAACGATAGACTAAACAGTTTAAGCGGCAACGCCCTGTTAAAAAACAGCTTGGGTGTGTATAGTTCTGCAGGCAATATTGTTACTTCCGCATTTTTTGTGGGCAACATTATTGGTAATATTACAGGTAATTTAGCGGCTCCTGGAGCCAACACCTATGTGTTGTACAACAACAGTGGCAACGCAGGTGCCAGTGCAGGATTTACATTTGACAGTGTCAGCAATACCGCGGTAATTGCAGGCAACACCACAGTTGGAAATTTACTAACTGCCGGACGTGTTTCGGCCACTGCAAACGTAACTGGTGGTAATATATTAACAGTTGGACTTGTGAGTGCAACTGGCAATGTGTCTGGCAATTATTTTCTTGGAAATGGATCACAATTGACTGGTATTGCCATATATGGCAACGCCAATGTAGTGGCTAATTTGGCTGCCTTGGGCTCTAATCCAGTCAGTAGTACGGGTAACATAACCGGTGGTAATATCTTAACCAACGGACTTGTGAGTGCAACTGGAACCATAACTGGAAATGCATTGTTAAGTACGTCGTTTGTTAAAACACCGTATCAAGTGGTAGCTCCTCGAGGAATAGTATATAAAGGAACCGGTGAATTGACCAGCATAACCACTGCTGTTGCCACAGGAGCCGGACCATACGACGTAGCTGTTGACCCAACTGGTAGATTTGTGTATGTGCCAAATTTGTTCGACGCCACAGTTTCAATGTACAGCATCAATCAGTCAACCGGTGAATTGACTAGCATAACCACCGCGATTGCGTCAGGATCTAGTCCAGAAGGCATAGCTGTTGACCCAACTGGTAGATTTGTGTATGTGGCAAATTATGGCAGCGCCACAGTTTCGATGTACAGCATCAATCAGTCAACTGGTGCATTGACCAGCATAACCACTGCTGTTGCCACAGGAACTGGTCCAATCAGCGTAGCTGTTGACCCAACTGGTAGATTTGTGTATGTGGCAAATTATACCGGCGGCACAGTTTCAATGTACAGCATCAATCAGTCAACCGGTGCATTGACCAGCATAACCACTGCTGTTGCCGCGGGATCTTATCCAATCAGCGTAGCTGTTGACCCAACTGGTAGATTTGTGTATGTGGCAAATTATTTCGGCACCACAGTTTCAATGTACAGCATCGATCAGTCAACCGGTGCATTGACCAGCATAACCACTGCTGTTGCCACGGAATCTGGTCCAAACGGCGTAGCTGTTGACCCAACTGGTAGATTTGTGTATGTGCCAAATTATAACAGCGCCACAGTTTCAATGTACAGCATCAATCAGTCAACTGGTGCATTGACCAGCATAACCACTGCTGTTGCCACAGGAGTGGCACCAAACGACGTAGCTGTTGACCCAACTGGTAGATTTGTGTATGTGTCAAATTATACCGGCGGCACAGTTTCAATGTACAGCATCAATCAGTCAACCGGTGCATTGACCAGCATAACCACTGCTGTTGCCACAGGAGCTAATCCACACGGCGTAGCTGTTGACCCAACTGGTAGATTTGTGTATGTGGCAAATTATGGCGGCACCACAGTTTCGATGTTTAGTATTAATAATTTCTCTGCAGGGACAGGAACATTTGGCACTGGCAACATTACTGGTGGAAATTTACTGCTCAGTGGTGTAATCTCAGCTAGTGGTACTCCGATACAGATTGGATTTAAAAGTTTTGGCAATACTACCGCAATAACAGCCATTCAGACTTATACCGCCTGTACTGGCGGCACTTTGGCAATTACATCAAAAATAGCAAATAGTAAATTTCTTGTTCAGTTTGTGGCACAAGGATATGCTTCTGCTTCGGGTGGTCTGAACATAGGCATGAGCAGAACCATAAGTGCCACAACCACCAGATTAGTAGGTGTCGATGGTGCCGCAGGTGATAGCTGGGCAGGAAGTGCCAATGGCGCTGGTACCAACAGTTGGACTGTGGTTCGAGAATACCTAGACAGTCCTGGTCAGGCCGCAGGAACCAGTATAACTTATAACATGTTAGTAGCGTCATGGAGTGCTGGCACAATATCTGTAAATTATGCTGGCTACGGAATAACTTCAACCATTACTATTACGGAGATAGCACCATGATAATAAACCCCATTATCGACATTCCCACAGCATTGCAATCACTTAGACCCGGAGCACAGTGGGTGTTACGCGGTGCCACGGTTGATGATCTAGAATGGATAGACACTGATCAGACACAGCCAACTGAACAAGAAATTGCGGACGAAATTGGTAGACTACAACAAGAATTTGATCAGACAGAATATCAACGCAAAAGAAAAAATCAATATCCTCCCATTACTGATTTTGCTGATGCCATGTACTGGGCCAGTCGCGGAGATAACAGTCGTTTAGAAGCATACTACGCCGCATGTGCGGCAGTAAAAGCACAGTATCCTAAGATTTAATCATTTTACATTAGCACTAAATATACTACTATGAGCTCAAACGTACCACTTCAGAACCCATTCAATCCCGGGCAACCTTTGTTTGAAGGTTTGCAATACAAAGACCTAGAGGGCATGATGAAGCCCACTGTTCATGTGGACGAATTTGCGGCAAAAATGGGCGACGATGATGACATCATTGTGCTGAGCTTTTTTGTGAGAGATTTGAGTGCCGCAAAAGATCTAGTGGCCTGGTTTGAAAAAGGCTATGACTTTGTGATGGACGCAGATCGTTCACCTGGCGAAATCAAACCCAGTCGCTATCTAGTGTATCTTGAACTACGCAGACGCAGAGCCGCACCACGTTACATACAAACATTGCTGGATGATTTATCAACCCTGACAGAATTTGAACCCACCAACTGGCGCATGCACTACAAGGGCCAAGAGCATGACTGGTCCGAACAGGAATTTGCACGACTGGTTCCACTCACTCCTGATGCTTATCGTGCTGAGAATGAAACTGATTTAAACAGCATGAGATCCGCGGCTGGATTAGAGACCAAAAAAGTTCACAAGCCCACGCCAGAATCAAGAGCCTTGCAAGCAGCCGCAGGAATCCTATGAGAGCTAGAGAATTCATTAGAGAAGATACTGCACCCGGCGGCACAACTATCACGATACCTATCACGATCAACATACCTGCTGGCGGTGGAGCACCCACAGTGGCAGCACCTGCTGGCGAAACATTGCCCGACGCACCTGTCATGGTTCCACCATTGCAACAAGAACTTGAATTGCTCAAGCAACAGGGTGGCAAGGAAAGTGAAGTAATCAATCAAATTATCAATCAAGATCCTGACAATCCTGATAATTTTGTCAACCATGAAGATACTAATGAAGTGGGGTCAGACGCTCCGGAAGTTCGTAACGAGGATGAATCAAGCCTTGTGTTAGATCTATTAAAAAGACGACGCGACCGTTTAGACCGATATTAAAGGGGGACACACCACATGTCAACCCCGTACATTCAAAACTTTTTTACCAGCAGAGACAACAACGCCAACGCAAGCACCTACGTGGGTCAACAAGGTCGCCTTTGGTGGGATCCAATCTCCAATGGCATTTATTACAGTGACGGCAACACACCCGGTGGATTGCCTGTTGCCGGTGGGGGAGGTGGCGGTGGTAGCAATATCACTATTCAGAACCAAGGTAACACACTCACTACCACAGCCAATCTCATTAACTTTACCGGACCCGGAGTGGTTTCAACCAGCGTTGGCAATGCTGTCACTGTTGCAATCAGTGCCAATACTGGAAATATTTTAATTGACAATACCACAATTGGTACTGTGTATGAAAATTCAGATATTTTTATTCAGACCACTACTAGTGATTTATCATCAATTTACAGTTGGAAATTTGACACTGTTGGCAACATAACATTACCTGCCAATGATGTCAGCATCAACTATGCCAACGGTACACCATATGGCGGAGACAAGTTGCCCTCGCAAACTGGTAACTCACAAAAGTTTTTACAAACAGATGGTTCAGCCACAAGTTGGCAATATGTTGCTGGTGTGTTTGGACTTTGGATCAATGGCGGTACTGCATTCAATGCCGGTAACTGCTTGGTAGTAGACGGGGGAGGAGCGTAACATGCCAGCACCACCAGTCGTTGGTACCACAATACAACTACGCAGAGATACCACAGCAAATTGGTACGCGGCCAATCCTATATTGGCCTTGGCTGAACCGGGTCTGGACACTGATCTTGACCTGATCAAATACGGTGATGGAGTCACTGCTTGGAATAGTTTGCCCTATGGCGGATTTATACCCAATGCAAGTGGTAATCTCATACCAACCAGCAACAATACGTTTACTCTGGGCAATGCCACAAGTGTGTGGTCTGTGGTTTATGCCAACAATGTTGCGACCAACAACAACGTCACAGCTGGCGGGGTAGTAAGTGCCACAGGCAACATCACCGGCAATTACTTTATCGGTAACGGATCACAATTGACCGGTGTCACAGCCAGCAATATTGGAGTTTTGACCACACTCAGTGTCACAGGAAATACCACAACTGGCAACCTGCTCACAGGTGGCCTGATCAGTGCCGCAGGTAACGTAACCGGTGGTAACGTATTAACTGGTGGATTGTTATCTGCCGCTGGAACCGTAACCGGTTCAAGTATTCTAGGCTCAGTTGTTAGTGCAAGTGCCAACATCACAGGTGGCAATATATTAACAGGTGGCCTGATCAGTGCCGCAGGCAATGTAAACATTGGTGGTAATTTGTCAATTGCTGGCAACATAACCGGCAACCTTTTGCCCAGTGCCAATGCAACATACAATCTTGGCGGTCCTGGACAATACTGGAAAGATCTCTATCTCAGTGGAACCACATTAAAACTTGGTGATCAAACGCTGAGTTCAAATGCCACAGCCATTTATACAGCCAATAATTTCAGTGCCAATAACCTTAATGCTGTGAATGGTGTTACTGTAGGGTCCACAATTTCGGCCACAGCAAACATAACCGGTGGTAACGTATTGACAGGTGGCTTAGTATCAGCAACTGGCACCATAACCGGTTCAAGCATATTGGGATCGGTTGTATCAGCCACAGCAAACATAACCGGTGGTAATGTATTGACAGGTGGTGTGATCAGTGCCACCGGTACCATAACCGGTTCAAGCATATTG
>Ga0114960_10000931_pt1 | contig 24119 bp, 24 predicted proteins | sample C_130625_MF_Meta_FD_92637 | JGI IMG/M metagenome (GOLD analysis project Ga0114960, IMG submission 92637) | Freshwater microbial communities from Lake Croche, Canada to study carbon cycling - C_130625_MF_MetaG | ecosystem: Environmental > Aquatic > Freshwater > Lake | place: Lake Croche, Canada... | reverse complement strand
GATGTTGATGATCGCGCTGCCGGGTTTCATCACCCGACCGCAGGCTTGCGCCATCCAGTACGAACCGTTGAGGTTGACGTCGATGACGGACCTGAACTCCTCGGCGGCTTCCCGGGTCGACGGCACCGCGGTGCCCACGCCGGCGTTATTGATCAGCACGTCGACCCGACCGAACTCGGCCATCGCGAAGTCCACCAACCGTTGGCACTGATCAGGATCGACGACGTCGGTCTGGTACGTGCGCACCCGCCCGCCGGCCTGCTCGACGAGTGCGGCGGTCGTGGCCATGCGGTCGACCCGGCGCGCACCCAGTACCAAGTCTGCTCCGGCCTCAGCGAACCCCTGCGCGAATGACACACCCAAACCCGAGGAGGCCCCGGTGACGATGACCACCTTGCCGTCGAGTCTGAACAAGTCGAGAACACTCATCGGGGGTCCCTGAGTATCTGGCGCGCAATCGCGTACTTATGCACCTCGGTGGGTCCGTCGTACAGACGGAAGGCGCGCATATCGGTGAAGATCATTCCGACCGGAGTCTCATCGGAGATCCCCATTCCGCCCAGGACCTGAACGCACCGGTCTGCCACTTTGAACAGCTCTTCGGAGACGGCAGCCTTGACCATCGAACTTTCGTGGCGACCCTTGGCACCGTTGTCCAGCGTCCAGCAGGCCCACCAGATCGCCAGTCGGCACTGCTGCAGCGCAATCTCGTTGTCCGCCAACATGAAACTCACACCCTGATGCTCGCCAAGAGGCTTGCCAAACGCCGTGCGGGTGCGTGCGTGGTTGATCGCGATCGACTGCGCACGCGACGCCGCGCCGAGCCATCTCATGCAGTGGGTGAGCCGGGCCGGTGCCAGCCGCATCTGGGCGTAGCGCAGCGCCTGGCCCACCTCGCCGAGTAACGCCGAGGCGGGTAGCCGTAGATCCTTGAACACCACCACTCCGTGGCCCTCGACATAATTGCGGTCCATGGTGTCCATCACCCGTTCGAGTTCAATCCCGGGAGTCTTCCCATCGCAGAGGAACAGCGTCGGTCCGCCGGAGTTGTGATCACTGGGTGCTAGGCGCGCCATGATGATCCACGTCCGGGCGCCGTTGGCACCGGTGATCAGCCACTTGCGGCCATTGATCACATACTCATTGCCGTCGAAGGTGGCCTCGGTTCGAAGTTGATCAGGATCCGATCCGGCGCCGCCGGGTTCGGTCATCGCGAACACCGAACGTTGGCGACCCTCGATCACCGGCACCAGGAATTTCTCGATCTGTTCGGTGTCGGCGATTCTCGACAGGATGTACATATTGGCCTCGTCGGGCGCGGCGCAGTTCAGGGCGACCGGTCCGAGCGTCGACCACCCGGCCGCCTCGAACAACACCGCCTGATCGCGATGCGACGGTTCCCAGCCGCCGAACCGGCGCTGCGCCTGAAAGGTCAGTAGGCCAGCATCGCGGGCCAGTTCGATCATCTCGGTGCGCAGGTCCTCGTTGGGACCGTGTCGGGTCAGGCGCGGATCGCGCTCGAAGGGCACGATTTTGTCAGTGACGAACGCGCGGATTTGGTCTCGCCGCGCCGCGACATCGGCTGGTATCTCGAAATCAATCACTTAGTCTCCATCCATGGTGGCCATTGCTCGCTCGAACAATCGCACAGTCGCGGTGTGCAGTACGTCGCCAATCTCCCTGGGCGCCAAGCCTGCTGCGGCGCGCGCATGCGTGCCCTCCAGGATGATGCCGAGTTTGAAACAGGCCAACACCGTGTACCAGTCGATATCCGCGAGATCGCGAGTGGTGTTCTGCGCGTAGCGCGCCACCAGTTCGTTGGGGGTTGCCAGGCCCCCGGCGGTCATCAACTCGTTGGGTAGAACCGGTGAGTCTCCGGGGCGGTACCACGTCGCCAGCATCCAGCCCAGATCCAGCAACGGGTCGCCGATCGTGCACATCTCCCAGTCCACGATCGCGACCACCTCAGGGCCGCTAGGGGAGAACATGACATTGGCCGCGTGGTAGTCGCCGTGCATGATGCCCGGGGAGAACGTTGATGGTTGGTGTTCGCGCAGCCAGGCCGCGACGGCGTCGACGTCACCGATGTCCGGCCCCGCGTAGCTATCAAACTTGGCGTAGGACTCCAGTTCCGCGAGCCAGCGCGGTACTTGCCTGTCCAGGAATCCGTCCGGCTTGCCGAAGTCGCCAAGGCCCACAGCGAGATGGTCGACGGCGCCGAGTCTGGCAATGGCGTCTGCCATCGACAGCCCCATATCGCGGCGGATGTCTGTGCTGCCGGCGTGCAGTGCCGGTAGCTCCGAGCCGGCGTTGAACCCTGTCACCGGCTCCATCAGATAGAAGACTGCGTCGCCGAGTACCGAGGTGTCCTCACACACGGCGATGAGACGCGGGTGCGGAACGTCGGTGTCGGCCAACGCTCGAAGTACCTGTGTCTCACGCACGATCACCGAGTTGCTGACCGGCCGCAGATGCTGCGGCCCGCGGCGGAACACGTACTCGCGCCCGTCCCTGGTGAACCTCAGCATGATGTTCTGGGTGCCGCCGACGATCGCAGCGACGTTGTCTATCGGCCCTTCACCCAGACGCTGCCCCGACATCCAGGCTGCTACCGCCACCATGTCGCGGTTGAGGTGGTCCACGCAGGCGAAGTTACCGCACTGCCAACCGGCAATCGCCTTCGCCCACGGCGAGTGGCTTTCGAGAGTTAGGGGCATAGATTTCGAGGCCTATGGCCATAGGATGTCGCCGTGTCTCCGACAGCAGACCCCGACTCGACCCGTTTACGCACCGGGCACCTCGGCCTCATGCAGTTGGTCGGGCAGTCCTTCTCCATCGGCCCGCTTATCGATATCGCCCTTTTCCTCAGTATTGTGGCGGCTCTGGCAGGAGCGAGCGGCCCACTGGCGGTTGCGTTAGCGGCTGTGGGGATGACGGCCTTCTCGCTTGTCGTGGCCTTCTATGCATCCGAAACCGGTGGCGCCGGGGCGATGGGTGACTACATGGCCCGCGCCTGGGGGCAGTTGGCGGGGACCGGCGCCTTGGGAATCTATATTCTGTCGTTACTCTTTTCCGGAGCAGCTGGTTTTGGAATCGTTGTGGGAGAACTTATTTCGCGATTCGCGGTGCTGTATTTCGGAATCGGCTTTCCATGGTGGGCCGGTGCGCTACTGGTCTGTGGTGCTGCCTGGTGGCTGAATGTTCGCGGGGCTTCGCTAGCCACGAAGGTGCAATTGGTGATCGTGGCCGTTTCGGTGATTCCGTTCCTGATCACCGCCGCGGCCGCGGTGATCCACGCGGGACCGGCCAACACCTGGGCGGTTTTCTCCTGGAGTAATCCCCACCGGGGCGATCTCTTCGCGGCGTTGCTGTTCTGCATTCTGCTGTTCGGTGGATTCGAAACGGTGAGCTCGCTGGCCGAGGAGGCCCACGACCCGCGACGCGCCATCCCCATCGCACTGGTTGGGACCGTCGTTGGATCCGGCATCCTTTTGGTCTTCTGCTCCTATGCGGGAACGATCTACTTCGGGCCCGAGAACGTCGCGAAGACGTGGGGGGATGCTCTGGACGGATTCGCTCTGATGGCAGGGGAACTGGTGGGGCCCTGGGCCGCTGTCTGGATCAGATTGGCTCTCCTGGTGGATTTCTCGGCCACCTGCATCGGTTTCACCGTCGCGGCCCTGCGAGGCATCTACTCACTGGCCCGGGCCGGTTATCTTCCGGGCTGGTTAGCAGTCACAAATCGCAGGGGTGCTCCCGGCAATGCCGCAACGCTCGTGCTTGGCTGCGCGCTCTTGGTGATCGTGGCCGGCCTTTTCCTTCCGGCCGGGGATCGCTTCCAGACACTCTTCGTCACAGCTACAGCGCAAGGCTTGCTGCTCGTCTCGGTCTACACCGGACTCGCCGTCGGGGCGGTGCGTCTCATGTGGGTCTCGAATACCGCGCAGCCATGGTGGCGTTGGATCGTGTTTCCCCTTGCGACGGTGGTTCCGGGCCTAGCTCTCTACGGAAGTTTCGTGCCATTCCCGGCCTTCCCCGAGCGGTTCGGCCTCTACGTCGCGATTGGCGCCCTGGTGTTGGTTGCCCTGTGGCTGTGGGTTATTCACTCTCGCCAAACTCAGAGAGTCGAACCGGAGTAGGCGCTTGCCCCTAGCTGCCTTGAGCCGCATTTCCGATGGCCTTCGCCCACGGCGTCCGGATATCGATGGTGTGGAAGATGCTCCAGCCGACCAGCGTTCCCAGCGCGATCGCGGCGATCGCGGCCCCGGCCATCCCCAGGGTGGCGACGCCGGCGTTTGACCCGGTCGCCGCCTGACTGACCGACATGAAGCTCATCGCCCCGGGAACCAGCGACCAGAACGCGGCCAGGAGCATCACCACCGCCGGCGGTGAGGTCTTGATCCGGGATGCCAGCATCGCGAAAATCACCGCTAATATCGCGCCGATGAAGCCGGCGTGCGCCGGGGACATGAAAGTCTCCCCGAGTTTCTGGCCGAGGATCGCCACGGCGATCGCGCCCGTCAGCCAGAACAGCGAACCTGGCGGCGCCGACAGGTATACCGACAGTCCGATACCGACCACCACTATCGACACGTATAGCGACCACGTGCCCATCGGGGTCGACGGGGCCTGGGGTGCTAACTCGGCACCGGCTATGTGAATGCCGAGAATCACGCCGAACACCAACAATGCCAACTGCGATATTCCGTACGTCAGACGGCTGGAACCGGAGATGATCTGAGAGTCCGCCAGTTCCATGGCTCCGGTGGTCAGCGACATCCCGGGCAGCGTTGCCACAAGGGCGGGGCTGATCACCCGTAGCAAGCCGTCGTGGGCGGTATCGGCGACGAACCAGGTGGCCAGCAGTGTCACCACCAACGCCGACAAGGTGGGCAGCACCGGAATCAGCGATGGAAACGGCGCACCGTAGGAGACGATCGTCCCGACCACTAATCCGAGGAACAGATACCCAGGCAGTGCAGCCCACGTGGGGTTGATCATGATGCCGAACCCCAGTGTGGTGATGGCATATCCGATCGCTGTGGCGCCTCGACCGTAGCGGGCCGGCATGGCACGGGCCGCCTCGACCGCCTTGACGGCGTCGGAGGGAGCGATCGCTCCCGCCTCCGCCAGGCTGGCGATATCGTCGATGCGTCCCGCCGCATCGAGTTGCAGTGACGAATGGGTGGATCCGTCGATTTCGATAGCCGCGTCTCCGATCTGGAGCAGTAAAACCGTCGGCAGTACCACCAGTCGAACCGGTTGAGTGGTGTACATCGCAGCGATGGCCTGCAGTCGGGCCTGCACGATCGGGATCGGCTGTGCCACCTCCGAAAGCGCGACGCCGATCTCGCGCATCATCGCCGCGATCTCAATCGCAGGATAGGAATCCGGCGGAGCCAGCGACGCGGGTGGAACCTTGCGTATCGCGTTGGCGACTCTCATCCGCCGGTTCTGTCGGCTGGCTTGACTCATGGACCCAACCGGGGGGTGGTCGTCTGCTGGCGGTTTTTCTGCCAGGGCCAGTAGCCGGTGACCTCGAGTTCCAGCGAGAAACTCAGGAAGGTCCGGATCAGCACGATCCCGCCGAGTACTGCGACGCTCCGGGCATCCGGTGTGACGGCCACCGTCCTGATGATGTCGGCAGCCACCAGGAATTCCAAGCCGAGCAGGATCGAGCGACCGAGTTGCTGGCGAAACACCCGATAAACATCACCGGTTGCGTTGCGCAGTCGAGGAACAGCGCCCGCGGCCGAGATCAACGCCCCGACGGCGATCACCGCCACGCCGACGGCATCGATGGTCTTGCCGACCGTCTCGATGACCTCGTAAAAACTCACGGGGACGATTCTAGGTGTCGCAAGCGTTTCACAGCCGGCGCATAGCGTTCGCATAGTGCTGCCTCATTGGTGCTCTCATACTGGAGGAGTGACCTCACCCGCGGCTTCTAACGCGACGGGACGGGTTGTGATGCGTCGCGCCGACGGCAGTCCGATCACAATTCTCGTGGTGGACGACGAGACGGTGCTCGCCGAGATGGTGTCGATGGCACTGCGTTATGAGGGCTGGAGCGTCGCCACCGCAGCCGATGGCGCGGCGGCAGTGTCCTCGGCTCGCGACGTTCGTCCTGACGCGGTCGTACTCGACGTGATGCTTCCCGACATGAGTGGTCTGGAAGTTTTGGGGAAACTACGCGAGCAGAACCCCCAGCTGCCGGTACTCCTGTTGACCGCAAAGGACGCCATCGAGGATCGAATTGCCGGGTTGACTGCGGGCGGAGATGACTACGTCACCAAGCCGTTCTCCATTGAAGAGCTTGTGCTCCGATTGCGAGGATTGTTGCGGCGCACCGGAATCAGCACAGAGGGCAACGGCGCGCAGATCGTCGTCGGCGATCTCGTTCTCGATGAGGACAGCCACGAGGTCACCCGTGCGGGCGACCTGATCGTGCTGACGTCCACCGAGTTCGAACTGCTGCGTTTCCTGATGCGCAATCCCAAACGGGTGCTGTCCAAAGCACAGATTCTCGATCGCGTCTGGAGTTACGATTTCGGCGGTCGGTCGAACATCGTCGAGCTCTACATCTCATATCTGCGCAAGAAGATCGACAGCGGGCGCATGCCGATGATCCACACTCTGCGCGGTGCCGGATATGTTCTCAAGCCCGCGCTCTAGGCCGTGGTCCCTGCGCGCGCGACTGCTCGCGGGCCAGGTGGCGCTGTTGGCGATGGTCTGTATCGGCATCGCGGGGGCGACCGAATTCGCTCTCTATCGTTTTCTGGTCGGTGATCTCGATGGTCAACTCCGTCAGGTCGCGCAACGCTCGTCGATGATGGATCACCGGTTGCCGCCATCGATGACACCGGACGGGGTAGCGCCACCGGCACCACCGCCGCCACCGCGGTTCGACCGGCGGCCGCAGATGTCGGGGCCGGGACCGGAGTTCCTCGACGCCCCCGGCCAACCGATCGGGATGGTGGCCGCGGTTGTCAGCGATGGCACGGTGACCAAAGCCGGTGTGCTCAACCGCGGGGGTGAACGTGACGCGCTGTCTCCGGTCGCTGTCGACCAGTTGGCGGCGGTGAGCGTTGGTCACCGTCCCGTCACCAGGGATCTCGACCGGCTCGGCCGGTACCGCGTGATCGCCACGGCGGGCCGCCAGTCCGGCAACACGCTGGTGGTTGGTGTGAGCATGAGGGGAGTGCGGCAGACGCTCACCCGGGTGGCGCTGATCTTCGCGGTGCTGACGACCCTCGCGTTGCTGGCCGCGGCCTCGGTGGGTGTCCTGATCATCCGCCGTGCGCTGGCTCCGCTGAATCGGGTGGCGGCTGCTGCGGGAGCAGTCGCAAACCTCCCTTTGGCCAGGGGTGAGGTTGCTCTGCCTGTTCGGGTGAACGAAATGGACACGAACCCCATTACCGAGGTTGGAAGGCTCGGGTTGGCCGTCAACCGGATGCTCGATCACATCTCCGAGGCGCTGTCCACCCGCCAGGCGAGCGAGAGTCGGGTGCGCCAGTTCGTAGCCGACGCGAGCCACGAACTTCGGACGCCACTGGCTGCGATCCGGGGCTATACCGAACTGGCGCAACGTAATCGAGCTCAGGTTCCTGCCGATGTAGCCCATGCCATGAGCCGGGTCGAATCCGAGGCGCAGCGAATGACCAGGCTTGTCGAGGACCTGTTACTGCTTGCGCGCCTGGACTCCGGCCGACCGTTGGAACGTCGCCCTGTGGATCTGGCCCGGTTATGCGCCGACCTGGCCAGCGATGCGCACGCGGCCGGGCCGGATCATCACTGGAATCTCGACGTGCCGCCGGAACCGCTGCTGGTCTACGGCGACGACGCCCGACTGCATCAGGTGGTGGCCAACCTGTTGGCCAATGCCCGTGTGCACACACCGGCCGGCACGACGGTCACGTTGGCGCTGAAGTCCGATGGCGGCACTGCGATCCTCCGAGTGTTGGACGACGGGCCGGGGATCCCCGTGATGTTGCAGTCCGAAGTATTTGAGCGGTTCGCCCGCGCCGACACCTCTCGCTCGCACGTGGATGGTTCGACCGGGTTGGGTCTGGCCATCGTGTCCGCGGTCGTGGCAGCGCACCACGGCACCATCACGCTGCGCAGTGCGCCGGGCGACACCGAATTCACTGTGCGCCTGCCCCTGATGACGGACTGACCGGGGGTCTCAGCGCCGCGGCGGCGGTGCCGGGGGCCTCAGCGCCGCGACTGCGGCGCGGTTGGTGTCAAAAACGTTGTGCCCCTGCAAAAGATGCATGCGTTCCAGGTTTGCAAGCAGTTTCGGCCGGACCCGTGAGTAGGCGAAGGTGATGCCCTTTGCCTGCAACCATTGCAGATCCTTGGCCAACGTCTCGGCGCCGGTGATATCGACATCAGTGACGGCCTCCATGTCGAGGATGAATGTCGATACTGGATGTGGGGCGCGGCCGACAGCGGATCGAATCGCTGCACTGAGGGTCTGTGCGTTGCCGAAGAAGATCGGGGCAGCGAACCGCATCGCGACCACTCCGGGCACCGTCTCGCCGTCGCCCTCGTCGGACACCGTCAGTGACACATGTGGGTCGTCGGAACCTTCTAACACGTCGACCGCTGGACGGGCCGCTTTGCGCAGCAGGTTGATCAAAGAGAGGATGAAGGCCAGTACGAGTCCAGCCAGCGGGCCGATCAGAAGCACCCCGGTGAAACACGTTGCAGCCACCAGGAATTCGAAACGCGAAAGCTTCCAAAGATGTCGGAACTCGCGAAATCCGATGAGTTTCACCACAGATACGCCCACAATCGCACCGATAGCCGGTGCCGGAATCCCGGCCAGTACGTCGGCGCCGAACAGCAGGAGCAGTAGCGCACCGGCTGCCATCACCAGCAGTGGCAGTTGAGTACGTGAACCGGATTGGTCCATGGCCGCGGCGCGGGATGTCGATGAGCCGATAGTGAACCCCGACGACATCCCGGAGGCGACGTTGGCGGCTCCGAATGCGAGCAGGTCCCGGTTGGGTGACGTGGTGTAGCCGTACTTGTCGGCATAGGACCGAGCGAGTAGCAGTCCCTCTCCTACGGTCACGGTGGTGATCGCGATGGCGGGCAGGATCACCGCGACCCACAGGTGCCAATCGAGGCGCGGGAACGCCAGCACAGGTGGGCCCGAAGGCACCGATCCCAACACCGCGACACCATGGTCGGGCAGGTGCAATATGGTCGAGGTGAGGGTCGCGGCAACCAGAACCAGCAGCGCCCATGGCACGGTGGGCCAACGCCGGCGGGCCGGAACCAGCACCGCGATCGCGGCGACGCCCAGCCCCAGCGACCACCAGTGCACTGTGTTGATCCTGGTGACCAGTGCGACCAGTCGTTCGAAGAACTCCGCGCCGCTGGGCACCGTGATCCCCATCATCTTGGCGATCTGACTGAGCAGGATGTCAGCCGCCAAGCCACCGACGAATCCGATCAGGATTGGTTTGGACAGGAAGTCGGCAAGGAAGCCGAGGCGGAACACCGAACACAGAACAAACAGCAGTCCGCCGACGATCGCCTGGGCGGCGGCCATCGAGCCGTAGTCCTGACTTCCGGCCGGCACCAAACCGGCCAGTGCCGAGCCGACCAGTGCCGCCGCGGCCGCATCCGGCGCCGCCACCAGGTGCCGCGACGAGGCCAAGACGGCGAACACCACCGAGGGCAGTACTAGCGCGTACAGACCGGCACTCGGCGGCAGGCCGGCGATCTGGGCGTAGCCGATGTTCAATGGCAGTGCTATCGCCAGCAGGGTGATCCCGGCCAGCACCTCGGTGCCGAGGTTGCGGCGGTTCAGGCCGGGCAGCAGCGCTATCACCGGCGCAATCATGGCCTACCCGCCGGATATAGGGAAGGATTCACTGATGCAATCCAAAGCGCCGACACCGCACATCGAAACCGTGAACGCGCAGGTGAAAGACTCACTGCCGTTCGAGGACACCACTGACTTCGACGACGCCGGCCGCGGGTTCCTCGGTGCGCTGGAACCCTGCGTCATCAACGCCGCCGACGGCCGGGTGGTCTGGGACAACGACTCCTACGCGTTCCTCAGAGAGGATGCGCCACCATCGGTACACCCCAGTCTGTGGCGCCAGTCGCAACTCGCTGCCAAACAGGGTCTCTACGAGGTCGTCGAGGGCATCTATCAGGTACGTGGATTGGACCTGTCGAACATCAGCTTCATCGAGGGCGATACCGGAGTCATCGTCATCGACCCGTTGATTTCGACGGAGACGGCCGCCGCGGCACTGTCCCTGTACCGGCGGCACCGCGGCGATCGTGTCGTGCGCGCCGTGATCTACACCCACAGCCATGTGGATCACTTCGGCGGCGTGCTCGGGGTGACAACCCAGGCCGACGTCGATGCCGGCCGGGTAGCTGTCCTGGCGCCGGAAGGTTTTATCGAACATGCGGTGCAGGAGAACGTCTACGCGGGCACCGCGATGACCCGTCGCGCCTCCTACATGTACGGCGCTCTGCTCGACCGCGGGCCGCGCGGCCAGGTGGGGTGCGGGCTGGGGCAGAACACCTCGACGGGTGAGATCGCGGTGATCGTGCCGACCCTCGATATCACCACTACCGGCGAGGTGCACACCATCGACGGCGTCGAGATTGAGTTCCAGATGGCACCCGGGACCGAGGCGCCGGCTGAAATGCATTTCTATTTTCCGCGTTTCCGGGCCTTATGCATGGCCGAGAACGCCACCCACAATCTGCACAACCTGCTCACTCTGCGCGGCGCCCTGGTGCGCGACCCCCGTGCATGGGCGGGATATCTCACCGAGGCCATCGACACCTTCGCCGACCGCACCGATGTCGCGTTCGCATCCCATCATTGGCCGACCTGGGGTCGGGAGCGGATCGTGGAATTCCTTGGTCTGCAACGAGATCTCTACGCCTATCTGCATGACCAGACACTGCGCCAGCTCAACCAGGGCTTTACCGGCATCGAGATCGCCGAGAACTTCGCCATGCCGCCGGCGCTGGAACAGGCCTGGCACACCCATGGCTACTACGGTTCGGTCAGTCATAATGTCAAGGCCGTCTACCAGCGTTACATGGGCTGGTTCGACGGCAACCCGGGCCGACTCTGGCAGCATCCGCCCGAGGCCCTGGCACCGCGGTACGTAGCTGCGATCGGGGGAATTGACCGGGTGGTGGAGATTGCCCGAGAAGCCTTCGGTGAAGGTGATTTCCGCTGGGCGGCAACGCTATTAGATCACGCCATATTCACCGATGACAGCAATGCCGGGGCCCGCGACCTTTATGCGGACACCCTCGAACAGTTGGGTTATGGCGCGGAATGCGCGACATGGCGCAACTTCTTCCTGTCCGGTGCAACCGAACTTCGCGACGGGAATTTCGGAACGCCGGTGAACACCACGTCAACGACCATGCTGAGTCAGCTCACACCGGAGCAGATGTTCGACATTCTGGCGATCTCTGTGAACGGTCCGCGCGCATGGGATCTTGACCTCGCACTCGATGTGACGTTTGCCGACCTCGCCACCAACTATCGAATACCCGTCCGCAATGGCGTATTGGTTCAGCGTAAGCGCCCCGCCGATCCATCGAGCGCTAGCGCAACGGTGACGTTCGCTGCCAAGATGCGGCTGATGGCCGCCGCCGCAGGTGATTTCGACTCGCCGGGACTGGAGGTGACCGGCGATGCGGGTGCACTGCAGGCCCTTCTCGGTGTGCTCGACCGGCCGGATCCCAAGTTCAACATCATCACCCCGTAGGACTAGGAGGGCAGCCCGCCATCGGCGCGCAGGATCGACCCGGTGGTGAAACTGGACGCGTCCGACATCAGAAAGAGTGCTGCACCGACGATTTCGGCGGGCTCACCGGCCCGCCGCAGCGGGTGACTGGCGAACGGGTTCACTTCGCCGAAGTCCCAAGCCCTGCTGATATCGGTGAGGAACGGACCGGGCATCAGGGTATTGACCCGGACCGTGGGTCCGTAGGCGATGGCGAGACCCTCGGTCATCGCGTTCAGGCCGGCCTTCGCCGCGGCATAGGGCAGGTACGACGGATGCGGCCGCAACGAACCGTGAGTGCTGACATTGATGATCACGCCACCGCCGGCGGCGACCATGCGTTCACCGACCAGTGCTGAGAGTCGGAATGGGCCTTTCAGGTTGAGGTTGATGACGGTGTCGAACAACTTCTCGGTGACATCGGGCAGCGTGTCGTATGTGGGTGACATGCCCGCATTGTTGATCAGGACGTCGAGCTTGCCGAACCGCTTGTAGACAGCGTCGACGAGTCCGTCGAGCTCCGCCCACCGCCCGACGTGCACGGCGTAGGGCAGCGCTGTCCGTCCTGTTTCGGCCGCAATCTCAGCAGCGGTGGTCACGCAGTTGTCGTACTTGCGACTGGCGATCACCACGTCGGCTCCACACCGGGCCGCGGCAAATGCCATCTCGCGACCAAGTCCGCGGCTGCCCCCGGTCACCAGGACGACCCGGTCGGTGAGGTCGAAGAGCCGCCGGGGATAAGGCTGCTCACCGTTCATTGCAGGTCCTTTCCGGTGTTGTTCGTCACGCTCTATCGTTGCAGGTATGCAGCTGCTGCTGATTCGCCATGCACTGCCGATGCGCACGCAGGCTGGTCAAGGATCCGATCCGGAGTTGACTGACGCAGGTTGGGAGCAGGCTCGCCGACTCCCCGACGCGCTGGCGCGCTTCCCGATCAGTCGGCTGGCGAGCAGCCCGCAGCGCAGAGCGATCCAGACCGCCGCGCCGGTTGCCGACGCACGACGACTTGCTGTCGATATCGACGAGAGGCTTGCCGAGTACGACCGCGGCCTGTCCCATTACATTCCGCTCGAGCTCGTGCGCGCAGAGCGTCCCGAAGACTGGGCCCGGATGGCTGCCGGGCACCTCCCGGAATCAGTGGATACCGAGGTATTCGCCAGCCGGGTTCACGGTGCGGTTGCTGACATCGTCGCCGCCGCCGACCATGGGGAGACTGTGGCGGTGTTCAGCCACGGTGGGGTAATCAATGTGATCCTGCACGAAATCCTCGGCACGGAACGACTTCTGTCGTTCCCGATCGACTACGCGTCGGTGACCCTGTTGCGCTACTCGCGCACGGGCCGGGCCACGGTGGGCGCAGTGAACAGCGTCGAACACGTATGGGACCTGCTGCCTCGCAGCAAAGTCCCAGGTAGTGCAGCAGTCGAATAGAGGACCCGTAGTATCCGTGGTTTAATAGCCCAATCGTCCTGTCGGATAACCGTTTCCCTGATCTGCGCGTGGTGCCGGTAGGACGCTGCTGTGTGTGGAGGATCAAAAGGGATTACCGCGTGAACAAATCATCTGCCGCAGTCGGGCTGATCAGCGCTGTGGTGCTGGCACCGTCCGTGATCGTTCCGATCAGCGCGCATGCCGCGACCGCTGTGATCATGGGCCCGACGTTCGTGCCTGATCCGTCCGCCGACCCCGACTACCTTCGTATCGTCGCGAAGGATTACGTCGATGCGACGACGATCTGCAAGATCGGCAACTGCACACTGAAACCCCTCGTTACTCCGGCGGAGTTCTGGCCCATCACCGGACTGAACGATCTGACTGTCAATCAGTCGATTGCGGTCGGACTTCAACTGCTCTACGCAGAGCTCGAGGCTCAGATTGCCGCCTCGGCCAACGACCTGAGCGTGTTCTTCGGGAATTCGCAGAGTGCCACCGTACTGACGCTTGCGAAGCGCGCTCTTGACGGTCTTGATTCGGCCGTCAAGGGTCGGTTGTCTTTTATACTTCTGGCCAACCCCAACCGGCCCAACGGTGGATTATTGGCACGCGTCGCGCCGACATCGGTACCTGATCCCGGTATGAATGCCGGCGTTGCCACTCCTACTGATGTCGGTATACCGACGATTGACATCGCCTTCCAATACGACGCAGTTGCCGACTACCCCGCGTATCCCAGTAATGTCCTGTCCCTTCTCAACACGTTAGCCGGCGCTCGGATTCATTCCGGGTCGACGACGACGCTCAATGGATACACCGAAGCTGAGTTGACCGCGGCGATCAACGACCCGGCGAACCGACAGATCTTCGGCGACACGATCTACATCACGATTCCGGCGAAGAGCCTCCCGATGGTCGATGTGTTGCGGGCCTTCGGGGCGGAAACCGGGCTGAGCGATCTCACCTCGCCGATGGCCGACCTGATCGAACCGACGCTGCGGTCACTGGTGGAACTCGGCTATGACCGAACGTCCTACGGTCAGCCCCGGTCCTTCGCACCACTGCCGGCCACCAGTCAAGCCCAGCTGGATGCCTTTGCGGCCGCGGCCGGGAGTGCGGGCCTGGATGCCGCTCTGGCGGGGCTGACCCGGGTTGTTTCTGGTCTGCCCTGGGGCCCGGCTACCAACGGATGGCAGAACAACGGCGTTTCGCGTGCAACCCTCAACGCTCGAAGCCGGACGGCATCGACTACTTATGCAGTACCGCTGGAGGCTCCGAACAATCAGGCCGACGCACTCGCTGCGGTCAGCCGGGCCAACCGCACTGCACCGTCCGCCACCGGGCATGGCCGATTCGCCGCGGCTTCGAAAGCCTCAGGCGCGAAACGGCAATCTGCTACCGGTTGAGCGCGGCCTCGAGATTTTTCTTCGCCGCCCGGCGTAACTGGAATATCCGTGCTGCACTAACCAGTGCGGTGATCAGCCCGCCGCAGACTGCGGCCAGCAATATCGCCACGCCCAGCGGCAGATTCCAGTGCCAACTCAAGAAGGTGAACGCGGTGGGGGCGGTGTTCTGCGCGATGAAGATCAACAGAACGATCAGAATCAAGAACCCGAGAATCAGTGATGACCAGAGCGCGCCGGCCCGGGTGAACTTCACGTCGGAAGTTGCATTCGGGGCGGGCGGGTTGACGGTCTCCAGTTCCGATACGGGCGGAATCGGTGCCTCGGACAAGCCCTCAGGGTTGCTGCTCATAAGGCCATCTTCTCCCCAACGGGCCGCAAAAGGAACAATCAATCCGGCCACGGGACCGTAACGGATGGCCACCGCGTCGTTGCTGTTTTGTTTGAGTGGTGATCTAAACCAACGTGGGTCCGTTCTGACGCGATTACTGTCAGACATGTGCGTCAGAAGGGTGTGCGTCAGAAGGGTAGGGACCGTCCTCGGCGGGCGCAGCAGTTGTGGGCTGGCGTCCTACTGGTCGCCCTGATCGCGCTGACCAGCGGTTGCGGCAGTTCCAACCCCCTGGGCGGTGGACCGGCTTCGACCGATCTGAAGTCGGTGGTGGTGGGTTCCGCAGACTTCCCGGAGTCGAAGATCGTCGCCGAGATCTACGCCCAGGTGCTGGGGGCGAATGAATTCACGGTGGTGCGCAAGTTCGGCATCGGCAGCCGTGAGACCTATATCCCGGCACTGCTCGATCACTCCATTGATCTGGTGCCGGAGTACACCGGCAACCTGCTGCAGTACTTCGACCCGAAAAGCACCGTCACCATTCCCGATCAAGTCGAATTGGCGCTACTGCGCGCACTGCCCGGCGATCTGTCGATCCTGACGCCGTCGCAGGCGGATGACACCGACACGGTGACCGTCACCGAAGCGACCGCGAGTAAGTGGAAACTGAAGAGCATCGCCGATCTGGCGCCGTACTCGGCGGAGGTGAAATTCGGGGCACCGTCGGAATTCATCAAGCGGTCCGTGGGCCTGCCCGGACTCAAGGCCGCGTACGGACTGGACGTCGCGCCGGACAACTTCGTCTCGATCAGCGACGGAGGCGGTCCGGCGACAGTCCGGGCCTTGGTGGATGGAACCGTCACTGCAGCCAATATCTTCAGCACCTCGCCGGCGATCCCGCAGAACAAGTTCGTGGTGCTCGACGATCCAAAGAACAACTTCCTGCCCGGTAACGTCGTACCACTGGTCAGTTCCCAGAAGAAGTCCGATGCGCTGAAGTCGATACTCGATGCGGTGTCGGCCACGCTGACCACGAAGGGCCTCACCGAGCTCAATGCTGCGGTCTCGGGCAACTCCGGGGTGGATCCTGATCAGGCTGCCCAGAAGTGGGTGCGGGACAACGGCTTCGACAAGCCGATGGGGAAATAGTCGATGATCACTTTCGAGGGTGTCACCAAGCGGTACCCGGACGGGACCGTCGCGGTCGACGACCTCACCCTGGAGATCCCGGCCGGCAGCCTGACCGTTTTCGTGGGCCCGTCAGGATGCGGTAAGACCACATCGATGCGGATGATCAACCGCATGGTCGAGCCGACCTCCGGCACGGTCGCTGTTGATGGACACGACGTATCGACTGTCGACCCGGTGAAGCTTCGGCTCGGTATCGGCTACGTGATCCAAAGCGGGGGCCTGATGCCGCATCAACGGGTGATCGACAACGTCGCCTGCGTGCCGGTCCTCATGGGTCAGTCGCGGCGCACGGCCCGGCGGGCGGCCTACGAAGTGCTGGAACGGGTAGGCCTTGATCCCAAGCTGGGCGAGCGTTACCCGGGTCAACTGTCCGGAGGTCAGCAGCAGCGTGTCGGAGTCGCGCGGGCCCTGGCCGCAGACCCACCCATACTGCTGATGGATGAACCGTTTTCAGCCGTCGACCCGGTGGTCCGCGACGAGTTACAGGCCGAGATGTTGCGGCTACAGAACGAGCTGCGCAAGACCATCGTCTTTGTCACCCACGACATCGACGAGGCAGTCAAACTCGGTGACGCGGTCGCGGTCTTCGGCTCGGGCGGATCGCTGCAGCAGTACGACGCGCCGGCCCGGTTGCTGTCTAACCCGGCCAACGACTTCGTGTCGGAGTTCATCGGTGCCGATCGCGGCTATCGCGCTCTGCAATTCTTCACCTCGTCGACGTTGGCCTTGCGGCCGGTGCCGACGGTGACCGAAGACGAGGTCGACGGGCTGGCATTGGGGTCCGGCGAGTGGTGCCTGGTGACGCGCGCCGACGGAGCGCCCTTCGGCTGGATCGACACCGCCGGAGTTGAACGTCACCGCGGCGGAGGGGAGCTCTACGACAGCGTCACCGCCGGGGGATCACTGCTTCGCCACGACGGCACCCTGCGCGTGGCGCTCGACGCGGCGCTGTCGTCGCCGTCCGGAATCGGTGTGGCGGTTGATGACACCGGTGCTGTGGTGGGCGGGGTACTGGCCGACGATGTCGTCACGGCACTGGATGCCCAACGGCAGTTACCGCAGCAGGAGACGGGCTAGCACGCGTGCGCTACCTGCTGACCCATCTCGATACCGCCTGGGCACTGACCCTCATTCATCTGAGACTCTCGTTGATTCCGATTGTGCTGGGACTGCTGATCGCGGTTCCGCTCGGCGCATTTGTGTGGCGGCGTCCGGCGCTGCGACGGATCGCGACGCTCACCGCGAGCATTATCTTCACGATTCCGTCACTGGCCCTGTTCGTCGCGCTGCCGTTGATCATCCCGACCCGAATTCTCGACGAGGCCAACGTCATCGTGGCGCTCACGCTCTACACCACCGCCCTGCTGGTGCGCGCCGTACCGGAAGCGCTCGACGCCGTCCCCGCCGGAGTGCGGGACGCCGCCACTGCCGTCGGATACACCGGCCTGGGCCGGCTGCTCAAAGTTGAACTGCCGCTGTCAATTCCGGTCCTCATCGCCGGCCTGCGGGTGGTGGCGGTAACCAATATCTCGATGGTCGCCGTCGGCTCGGTGATCGGAATCGGTGGGCTGGGAACCTGGTTCACCGATGGTTATCAGGCCGATAAGAGCGACCAGATCGTCGCAGGAATCATCGCCGTCTTCCTCATCGCGATCGTCATTGATGTCCTGATACTGCTGGCCGGGCGGATCATCACGCCATGGACGCGAACGTCGTCGGCGATCCGGCCACGGACGAAGGTGGCGACGTGAACTTTCTCCAGCAGGCGCTGAATTTCATCTTCACCGCCGACAACTGGGGCGGCAAAGCCGGACTCGGCGCGCGGATCCTCGAGCACCTGCAATACACCGGGGTGGCCGTCGCGGTGTCGGCGTTGATCGCGATCCCCATCGGACTGCTCATCGGGCACACCGGTCGCGGCTCCTTCCTGGTGGTTACCGGAGTCAATGCCTTGCGGGCGATGCCGACACTCGGTGTGCTGCTGCTGGGCGTGTTGCTCTGGGGGTTGGGACTGCTGCCGCCCACCGTCGCGTTGACTCTGCTGGGTGTGCCGCCTCTGCTGGCCGGCACCTACGCCGGGATTGCGAACGTCGATCCGAATCTGGTGGATGCGGCGCGTTCGATGGGCATGACCGAAACCCAGGTGCTGACGCGGGTGGAGATTCCCAACGCGCTGCCACTGATCCTCGGCGGCCTGCGGACCGCGACCCTGCAGATTGTGGCGACCGCGACGGTCGCGGCGTACGCCAGTCTGGGTGGTCTCGGTCGCTATCTGATCGACGGCATCAAAGTCCGCCAATTCCACATCGCTCTGGTGGGGGCAATCCTGGTGACGGTGCTGGCATTACTGCTCGACGGTCTGCTTGCCGGGGCAGCGTGGGCTTCGCTTCCCGGAACCGGACGGCTGCGCCGACCGATCCCGCAACCTCTGCTCGATGACGAGGTGCTGCTGGAAGCCCGACCGCGGGGGAGGACTCCCGATTACAGCGGTAGTGACCCGTCGCCTACCGTAGAAGGGTGGTAGTTGAACCCGACGGCGGCAGCGCGAGTGGGTGGCCGGCGATTCTGACCTGGCGCTCCCACGACAACACCCGGATCGAGTCGACCCGGATCCAACTTGCGGGCAACCGGATCAAGGCCTACGGGCGGATCGCCGCCGCAGCCACTGACGCCCATCCGGCATTCAGCGCCTCCTACGACCTGGTGACCGACGACAACGGTGCCACCAATCGACTGTCGCTGACCGTCAGCCTTGCCGAGCGCGATCGGCAGTTGTCGATCTCCCGCGACGAGGAGAACATGTGGCTCATCACCGACCACCAGGGCCAATCCCGCGACTCCTACCACGGTGCGCTGGACGTTGATGTTGTGTTGAGCCCGTTCTTCAATGCGCTGCCGATCCGCCGCGTCGGACTGCATCGCCGTGCGGACTCGTTGACCTTGCCACTGGTGTACGTGAATCTGCCGGAACTCACCGTGGGTCCGGCGACTGCCGCCTACAGCAGTTCGGGACCGGATAGCGGCGACGGAATCAAGCTGCACTCGCCGGTCGCCGAGACCACCGTCGTGGTGGACGATGACGGGTTCATCCTCGATTACCCGGGCCTGGCAGCGCGGATCTGATCACCGCGCCGGCACGTCCGGCGGCGGCAAGCTCCTCTCGCCACTTCTCAGCTCCAAGCACGGTGGTCAAGATCTCCGAGCGCTCAAAACTATCGAATCGTACTCGTGCGGCATGTCCGGTATCGACCAGTTCGGCAACGGAACCGTTGTCCGCCAACGAAATCCGGGCGCGGTTGAGGATCTCCAGTGCCCGGTCGATGGTGGGAATCAGCTGTGTGGCGTTGGCTTCACACATCGCGCGCACCAGATCGGGAGTGGTGCCCGCGACCCGGGTGCCGTCACGGAAGGATCCGGCTGCCAGTGCGAAAGCCAGGGGAACCCCACCTGCCGTCGCGGCCATGGTCTCGGCGAGCAAGTGGGGAAGATGCGAGATAGCGGCCACAGCTGCGTCATGCTCGTCGGACCTCGCCGGCACCACCACCGCGCCGCAGTCCAACGCAAGGTGCATCACCTGTGCCCAGATCGCGGCATCGACGTGGTCGTCGACACTGACGACCCACGGCGCCCCGGTGAACAACTCGGGCGCTCCGGCAGCCCAGCCGGAGTGGGCGGTGCCGGCCATCGGATGGCCGCCGACGTAACGGTCGAGTAGGCCGGCCGAGCGGATCTGCGCCAGCACGGCGCCCTTGACGCTGATGACATCGGTGAGCGGACACCCCGGGGCACGTTGCCTGACCCGTGCGAGCAGGGCTGCGACGGCCGGCATCGGGACGGCCAGCACGATCAGGGCATTGCGTTCGGCGGCCCACCCGAGCGCCTCCGCCAGATCTGTGGTGGCGGCGAATCCGTCGGATCGGGCCGCCTCGGCGCCCTCGGCTGAGCGGTTGTAGCCCAGTGCCTCGCGGCCGGCCGATACCGCCGCGCGCAACACCGACCCGCCGATGAGGCCGAGTCCGAGGACGCAAACGGGTGTCTTCGTCACGCATTCAAGGTTGGCACACCGGATTTCCGGTTCGATCGTCAGCTAGTCAACCGACCTGGTCAGCGACTACCGTAAGCGGCCATGGAGGCACAACGGGCTGGGCGCGAGCAAGGGGCACCGGGGTCCGGCGACATCCTGGACGGCTTCGCTGTGGCCGTTATTCACGAGGGCGCGACCTGGCGCTGTTCGCCGATGAGCGCGGCAGCCCTGACCAGCCTTGCCGCCGCGGAGACAGAGTTGCGGGAATTGCGAAGTGCTGGAGCAGTGTTCGGCCTTCTCGATATCGACGATGAATTCTTTCTGATTATCCGGCCTGCGCCGTCGGGAACTCGGCTGTTGCTATCCGACGCCACGGCCGCACTCGACTACGACATCGCAGCCGAGGCGCTGGAGAAACTCGACGCCGATATCGCCGCGGAGGATCTTGAGGATGCCGATCCCTTCGAGGAAGGCGATCTCGGCGTGCTCGCCGATGTCGGCCTGCCAAATGCGGTGCTCAGCGTGATTCTTGACGAGACCGACCTCTATGCCGACGAGCAACTGGGCCGGATCGCCCGGGAGATGGGATTCGCCGAGGAGTTCGCAGCGGTCCTTGACCGCCTCGATCGGTGAGCGCACCCGGCGACGAAAGCCTCATTCGGGCCGCGATCTTCGCCGCCGGCAGCGCCGGCCCTGATGATGTTCCGATCGGTGCGGTCGTTTTCGACGCCGACGGTGTGGAACTGGCACGTGCCGCCAATGCCCGAGAGGCACTCGGCGACCCGACCGCACACGCCGAGATCCTGGCTCTGCGGGCCGCCGCCCGGGTGGTGGGGAACGGCTGGCGGCTGGAGGGCACCACGCTGGCGGTGACGGTGGAGCCCTGCACCATGTGTGCGGGCGCGCTGGTCATGGCACGAGTGGCTCGGGTGGTGTTCGGCGCATGGGAGCCTAAAACCGGTGCGGTCGGGTCGCTGTGGGACGTGGTGCGGGACCGTCGGCTCACCCATCGGCCCCAGGTGCGCGGCGGCGTGCTGGTCGAGGACTGCGCGGCATTGCTGGACGGCTTTTTCGCCCGCCACCGCGATTTGGGGTAGTCCGGGGTGATCCGTAAGCTTTCCCGCGGTGGCGTGTCCGAGCGGCCTAAGGAGCACGCCTCGAAAGCGTGTGAGGGGTAACCCCCCTCCGAGGGTTCAAATCCCTCCGCCACCGCCATCTTCACCCGGCCGTTCTAGTAGGCAGTGAACCTGTTTTCAGGTTTGCTACCCGCTATCCTGTGCTTCCATTGCCCACACTTTGCCCGCAATTCCGCATGAATACGACGCATGTAGGGTGCTGGCCACGGCGTCCAGATCGGTATCGAACAGGTCCGCGTAGGTGTCAAGGGTGACCTTCTGGGTCTTGGCCCGCTTCACCGCCCCGGCGAACCATCCCCTTGTTGACTTCGGCCTGGGCAGGTACTTGCCGTCGCTGGAGAACACCAAATCTTCCAGACCTTTCCCGGCGCACGCCCGGGAGATCTGGTAGAGGACGAACTCGGGAATCGGGACCGAGCGGGAAACCTTTCCCTCCGGACGGCCCTCGGCGTGATCAACGCCCAGCTGCACGGTGTTGTCTTGAATCGTCAGACGCCGTCGAAGGAACTGGACGTGCTTGACCCTTAGCGCGATTGCCTCGCCCCATCGGACGCCTGTGAATGCCAGCAGATAGACCAGCTGGCCATGCTCCCCGGCCTCCGCTGCGAGGCGGTGAACATCGTCCGCGTTAAGGTAGATGTGACTACGGGAAGACTTTTCCGGCAGATTCTCCAGACCGGCGGCCGGGTTCACCGCCAGCCGCCGCAGCTTGACTGCATCATTCAGGATCCCCAGTAGGACACCATGCGCCCGCAGGACGGTGGTTGCGCCGGACCCATTTCCGGTCATCTTGGCGGTCCAGCCCATCACATCAACCTCGGTTATCGCATTAACCTGCCAGTGGCCCCACACGGGTTTGACATGGACCCGCCGAGCGGACTCGATCCTTCGGTAGTTGGACGGTGCCGTCAGGGCCTCCTTGCGTTCCAACCATGCCGGCGCCATCTCCGCCAGAGTGATCCGACCCGCCGACTCAGTGATGAACTCCCCGGTGAGTTTCTTTACCTCTACCGTCGCGGCGAAAGCCTCGGCATCCCTTTTGTCTTGAAACCGCGTTTGTCGGTCTGGCGATGATCGGGGGTCCGGTAGCGGACGCGGTAGCGCTTTCCGCCGCGAGTCGTATAGCTACTAGTCGTCGCCACATTATTCCCCTTTGATTGCCGATGTGAGTTCAGCTTGCATATCCCGACTGACACGTCCTCGTTTCTGGGCATTGGCTGTGGCGCCAGCTCGGTGATCCCGCTCTTCGGAGAAGCTCCGGCCCCACAGCGCGGCTGAAAGATCGGTGTTTATTGACATTCGCCCACTCGGGTCTTAGAAATTAGGTAGTCGGTCGCCGACCCGCGGAAGTAACGAGGTTTTCCTGTGGCTGCCAAGCATTCGTCCCCCGACAGCGGCGGTCGGACCTCTCCCCGCTGCGCCCGCCGCAGATGTTAGACAACCATTGGCTCACTACAGTTGAGACAACCATCCAGTTGCGCACCGGCTGCAGCGAGCGGGAAAAGATTGCGCCACAAGCCGTCGAGGTTCGGGCCGATCTTTGGGCCCCCGTTGATGCCGTGCCGAATCCGCATTCCATCGGACACGTTCTCGACTACAAAGTTGTTTTGAATGCCATTCGTGAGTTGGAGAACGACAACCATCACGAGTGCTTGGAATCGTCCGTTCTCAAGCTCGTGTCCGTCCTATTCGGCTTTTCTGCGGTAGCGGTCGCCGCCGTCTCGATGCGAAAGCCCCACGTCTATTCGGGGCGCGCGGTACCCACGGTCGCCCTGACCTTAACGCGCGCGAACTGGGACCGGATGAATCAGTGATCACTGGGATCGGGGCTGTTGCCGCCAACGGAACCATCGGGCGGGACAACTGGCTGCCCTGGGACATCCCGGATGAGCTGGCCAACTTCGAGCAGGTCGTGGCCGGCCACGCCCTTGTGGTCGGCCGGCTGACCTACGAGTCGATGGAAGTTGTACCGGTGGACACCTTCGTGGTGACCCGGCATCCCGAACTTCCAGTTCGGCCCGGATGTGTGGCAACGAGCACGGTCGGGGACGCAATCACGACCGCTCAGGGCACTGGGAAAGAGGTATTCGTCATCGGCGGCGCGAGCATCTACGCCGCGGCATGGCCCTACCTCGACCGTTTTCTGCTCACCCACATCGAGAGGGAATTCGCCGGGGATACGTGGTTTCCGGAGATCCCGCTCAACCAGTGGCCGATCGCGGGCGAGCAACGGCGCACCCTGCATGAGACCAAGAGCAAGTCCGATGTCGTGTGCAGAATCGTCGAGTACCGAAATCCCCACCCTCAGCGCCTCGGGAATGCGTGACCAAAAGGAGCACGCCTCGAAAGCGTGTGAGGGGTAACCCCCCTCCGAGGGTTCAAATCCCTCCGCCACCGCCATCTTCGCCCGGCCGTTCTAGTTGGCGGTGAGCCTGTGTTGGGTTTATTGCCCGCTGTCGGGAGCGGCCCTCGCCCACACTTTGGCCGGCGCCGCGTCGTGACGGCTTCATTTCAGGTTTCCCGGCGGGACACCGTGCGCCGGACTCTGGAACGCGCTAGCTGAGATACCGATTTGATTCATAGTCCGACCAGCGCCTATTCAGGATTTTACGTAGTTCGGCCGCTGGCTTAATTAGGTAGTTTTACGGATACCGGTAGTGGCAGCCGGCACGGTAAAGTCCTGCAGTCGATCACTGGTTTTGGGTCTGTTCGGGCCATTATTTGAGGAGCACCGCGGTGTCTGCATGGAAATCAACGTTGGCTGTCAGGAACGGCGATCAGGGCTTGGGTGCTGCCCGGTTTGTGGGCCGGGTG
>Ga0114960_10000928_pt1 | contig 24149 bp, 19 predicted proteins | sample C_130625_MF_Meta_FD_92637 | JGI IMG/M metagenome (GOLD analysis project Ga0114960, IMG submission 92637) | Freshwater microbial communities from Lake Croche, Canada to study carbon cycling - C_130625_MF_MetaG | ecosystem: Environmental > Aquatic > Freshwater > Lake | place: Lake Croche, Canada... | reverse complement strand
GGCGAAGCCGATTAGTTGTATAGGATCCTATAGATTAATCTTTCTGTGCCGGGCCGTAACGTAGGTGAAGCCCGGCTACGGCCCAGGTCGACAGTTCCAGTGTTTATTTTCTCTTTCTGAAATAAAAAACGGCAACCTTTGACCAAGGATACGACAGAGGGTCCGGCAGAGGGCCCGACAGTAGGGTGGCGACCAAGGAATCGGTAGTAGGGCCCGGCAGTAGGGTGGCGAAGCCGATTAGTTATATATGATCATATACAATTAATCTTTCTGTGTATGGTTGTAACCTAGGTGAATCCCTTAGTGGTGCAGTCAGTTAAATACCCTTTCATTTATTTGCGAAATGTGCTGAAATCTGCTGTAACCGGCATGAAGTTTGAACTTCCTTTTGTTGGGAGTGCGCCATAATATGAATATGTATCTACTCCCGCATTTTTATAAGAAACGGGGTCTGTTCCAGTATTATATCCTCTATTATCGCGATTTACGCTATACGTATTACTATTACTATTACTATTATAATAACCATTTCTATCTATATCATTCTTATCGGATTCAGTCAATTCATTCCACGCTTTCCCCGTGGTATTAACTGCTCCCGATGCCGCATCTCTTACAAATTGATTTGTTCCAGACACGAAATCTTTCACCCCCGTTCCAGCACCAGAAATCAAATCTTTCACCCCTGTTCCCACGCCGGTAAGTAAATCTTTCGCTCCCGTTCCAGCACCAGAAACAAGTCCACTTGCAGAATTAACTACGTTATTTGCTAAATTTCCAGCTGCATTTACGCCGGTGGATGCGATATTTTCAGCACCGGCAACTGCACCAAGTGCGGTTGTGCTTACTGCGCCACCTACCGTGTTTTGATTCGCATTTGTTGACAAATTTCCATTTGAGACAGTTGTTCCAACGGTTACTCCACTACTTCCACTGTTGCCAGTGGTTCCAGACCCACCTTGCCCTCCGCACGACGTGCAAACGCCGCTATTTGGACAATTGGGACACGTCGGGCATACCGGCGGAACTATTTGTGTTTTCAATATATAATCGTTTTGACTAGTCGGTATCGTGTAATCTTGCGACATCATGAAAAAATTCTGGAGACAAGTAGTTGACCATTGAGAAATGTCCGAACCGCATGTTTTATTAAAACTCGAAAAATCATATTCGGACCCTTTATTACCTTTATTACTACTAGTAGTAGTGGAAGGCGACGGGGAAGGCGACGGGGAAGGCGAACTCGGTGAAGCATTTCCAGAAATGGTATTGCCAGAAATAGCTGGATATTCACCCGTAGAATAGGTAGACATAACGTATGCATTTGTAGTTGTTTCTAATGTTTGGTTGCTATTCGCGAATCTTGCCAATGTTGCTATTTTATAGTCCGGCTTAAGAACTGCAATAACTGTATTATATCCAATACTCATTCCTAATACACAAGCCCCGTCCGTTACCATCCACGATGTAAGACTCGTATTTTGCGGCGAAGGGAATGTAGTCGGGAATGCAGTTACTGCGATAGCTGATCCATTTGTTATATTGTAGTATTTTTTGTTTATTACAACTACTCCGATAGTTGCATCATATAATACATTATTATTAATATAATATATCGTGTCTGAGCTATTCAAAGACAAATCCGTCAAATCACTTGTATTTGCTTTTCTAGGAATAGTTGTAGAGAGAGATAGAGGTAGGGGGGAGGGTATTGGATTTCCAGGCACCGGTGAAATAGCCGCAGTTGAAAGCAACCCTAGTCCATTTCCGATAAAGGATACTATATTATTACCTAATCCCGTCGACCCATTATAATATTGAGAAACGATATTTTTGCTTGCATATATCCCGCTTACTCCAATAACATGAATATAAGTGTCTTGATTCCAAGGAATATATATAACTGCATATTTATCACTCGAGTCGGCGTTCACATTTGTATTATATGTAAATGCATCATATGCTTCTAATGAAGTAGTGGGCGACGTGATAATATCAGAAGGCGTCAAAGAAGCATACTCTAGTCTTACCGGTTGATTCGGTATCATTCGCGGATTTACATATAAAGAAGTAATCGTATTTCCCCCTACGTCAATGACATTTCCAACTATGTTAACATTTCCATTTGCATCAGGGGCCGTTGGCTGTGCTATTCCGACGACTTCAATGATATTCCCCGTTTTTGTGTCAAAATATACATTGTCATATACAGATGTAATTGTATTCGTAGAATAGTTTGTCAATGTTTGTGTGCTACCCGATGCGTTCGCCGAATTGAATGATACAAATCCTTCACTGCCGGCGGAGTATGGGGTCAGAGAAAAAGCCAAGTATTTTGAAAATAAAATGGAGAAAATCAACACACCCAATATAATTAAAAACATAATAAGTGGTGTCAATTTAAAAGACATATATATTCTATACTGGGAAAAAAGGGTTGCATATCTATGCAAAATTGATTTGTATAATTTGAAATCAGAGAAATGTAACCAACCTTTATATGCCGCATATCGATATCGTTTCACCTTCTTTACGACAAAAGCCCGCGCTTCTTACTTCATATGATTCCCCCGTAGACCATATCGAAATAGGTATTGATGAAGCGGGGCGCGGACCATTATTCGGACGACTCTATGTTGCTGCCGTTATTTTACCTAAAGGTTTTTATGATAAAAATATACGTGATAGCAAGAAATTCACGTCTAAAAAAAAACTGGCGCAAGTAGCCGAAAATATAAAATCGAATGCAGTGGCTTGGCAGATAGAATATATTGAACATGATGTGATTGACGAAATCAACATTCGCCAAGCCGTTTTTCGCGCCATGCATTCTGCTGCTCGTGCAGTAATGAAAGAAATAGATGAAAAGCCGCTATGTCTTTTGCCCCGCGGCAATTATTTATTATTAGTCGACGGCAATGACTTTGCGCCTATTTTGAGATATAACGACGAGAAAGATACAGTTGAAGAAGTTCCATATGTTACAATTGAAAAGGGGGATGGGATGTATCAGACGATTGCGGCGGCTTCTATTCTGGCAAAAGATGCCCGAGATGCGTATATAGGGCGTTTATGTGACGAATATCCAGAATTGGCACAGCGATATGACATTGACAAAAACATGGGATATGGAACACCTCGACATTTGGAGGGGATTCGCCAATACGGAATTACACAATGGCATCGAAGAACGTTTGGCAATGATTGCAAGAATTCCGAATTGAATATTTTGTAGAGAATCTTTGCATAAGTCATCCGAAATAATAAATATATGATCCTATACTACTAATCGGCTTCGCCGCCCTACTGTCGGACCCTCTGTCGGGCCCTCTGTCGTATCCTTGGTCAAAGGTTGCGCTTTTTTATTTTAAAAAGGAAAAATAAACACTGGAACTGACGACCTTGGCCGTAGCCGGGCTTCACCTACGTTACGGCCCGGCACAGAAAGATTAATCTATAGGATCCTATACAACTAATCGGCTTCGCCACCCTACTGTCGGACCCTCTGTCGGACCCTCTGTCGGTTCCTTGGTCAAAGGTTGCCGTTTTTTATATTTGTGATTAATTTATAAAAAATTGAAATAAAAATAATAAATATCATAAACTAAACTAGTAATAAAATAAAATATGACAGAAATTAATCTAGAAGATTTTACAGAATTTTCAAAGATAAAGGATATTTGGAGTGATTGTTTCCACGATGAAAACGGACTTCACGAATTTCTTAATAATGTTGTTATGAATATGGATAAAGATTGTAATAATGGATATGGAAAAATGTTACCTGACTTTTCAGACATTTATGTTTTAGTTTCAAAAAAAGATTTCCCATTTGAAAAATTAACATTAAATCAAGAAATATCAATTGATTTATCAGTAGCAAAAAAAAATTTTATATTAGGTTATATATGGTTATGTCCTTGGGTATTACAAAATGAAGGATGCATTCCATATCATTTTATTAATTTCATTGATAGTAGAATATCAGGATTAAACATATCAAAATATATGATAGAAAAATATCAAGAAACTGAAGAAGAAAACCATTTGTTTCCATTTGAAATAATGAGTGGGGCAAAATATTATTGGAAAAAATATTTTATGGAAGTATATAAAATAAAGAATAAAAGAGAATTATCACAAATGATATCTGAATATGAATTAAAAAAAGGCGATATACGATGGGATGAATTAATGTCGACATTTGAAATGTAAAAAGATGTAGAAAGGAGTAAGGGGAAAAGAAACAAAAAAGAATCAAACCAACTGGAACCGTCGACCAATACAAAAGAATTAATGTATATGATCCTATACAACTAATCGGCTTCGCCACCCTACTGCCGGACCCTATGTCGTATCCTTGGTCAAAGGTTGCACTTTTTTATTTTAGAAAGGGAAAATAAAAAAGAAACGAAAAAGAATCAAAACCACTGGAACCGTCCATCAGGGCTGTCGACGAGGGAGAAAAATAAATAATGTATATGATCCCATACTACTATTCGGCTTCGCCACCCTAAATAAAAAGCGAATCTATGTCAACCTTATCCACTGTTATATATTTGGTAGAACAATCCATCACACTATACCCAATGATAAAGCGCGAACAAATTATAGGATCAATGATAAAGCCAAGTGTATATTCCACTTTCGCCCCTTCAAATGTAAATAACTTGCTATACCGTTTCAATGTCAAGGTTTCAGAATCTAATGCAATAAACATATGATAATAATATCTACGGTCTTCGTAACTCACGACATGTCCTATAAACCATATTTCGTCCCCCACGAATATACCGTTAGTCGACCCTCTTAAATGTTTGAAAAACGTGGGTGTTTGTTCGGATTGAATACGCCGGAAATTTTTGGTTTCGCCATCTTCGATTATTCCGATGACAAGAGGCGACCATCCGTATATGGCCTTTTGTGGGATAACGTTCTTGTTCTGAGTCTGGGGTTCAGGTATCAATACCCAATTCTTTTCAATATCCTTGGAATTGGTTGATAAAATATCCGTTAAAATACCCGAATCTGTGGTTAAATTTCGACAACCTCGACAACCTCCGGTTAAATCTCGACTGCCAAGAGAAATCTCGCCGTGTTCTACGGCGATTTTGTTATGGTCTAATCCGCGATTTGCATTATACAACAATCTTCCGTCCTGCGAAAACTGAACACGCACATCTTCCAACCCCACATATACATTATCTAAACTATCATCATATGGCATGACAAATTCTTCCATCATTCGCCATGTGCAGCCTTGACGGAAAGATTGCAATAACCCAACCACATTTTTCGTTCGAATTTTGTCTCTATTAACATACCCCCCATTTTCATCAATGCGATAATTCACGAATCGTCGGACGACGGCTACGACCCCGGTAAATGGATTGTATGTGATCGAGGGGGTGCTAGGGGTATATTCATCTTCAATAACGACTGAATCCGCAACCTTTTCCAAGAGATCATATAGATTATCTTGTCTCTCCTTACCGGACAATTTGGGCGAATAAAATTTGTAATTGGATAGCACATTGCGAACAATATCCTCTTCCACATTGGCATCCGAAATCACTTTGAGAGAGGTTTTCGCCAAATCGAAATTGGCGTCATTTATATAATACCCAATAATGGAAAGTTCGTAATCCAGTTTATAATCATAGACCTCTTTCTGTAAAAATAGATAATCCGACGTAATCGCATGACGTTCGCGCTCTTTATGTGCCTCCAAATACCAAATATAGGCCAACCTATTTTTACCGGCGGACCTATAATGTTGGATGATTTCGTATAGCGTTTCAATGCGTGGGGGATGAAATTGGAACCCTTCCATCCAATAGTAGATTGCATTCGCCATATCTCCAATGGATTTATAGCACTTGCCAATGCTGTAATAACTGTGCCATACCTCTTCAATCCATCCCCCGATTTTTATCCGTTTTTTGTATGTGTCAATCGCCATTTTAGTGCGCCCCGCGTCGCGATACGAGTTCGCCAAATAAAACGTGTATCTGTCATTCCCGGGATGGTCTTCTAATCCCTTTTCCAAGAGTCGGATATCGCGTTCGAATTTGTCGACCTTGCTCCCGCCATCGCCAATGTCGCGGATGAAAAGAACGGATTTGTCGATTTCGCCGTATTTGGTGGCCTCCGGCGTTTTCACATATTCATGGGTTACTCCCCAATAACTGCAACCTCGGCGGGGTTTTACGAATCGGACGTTTTTATAATAATGTGTATCTGACCCCTGTAGAAGGTGGATGGCGCCGTTATTTTCATTCATGAGAGTTGTTTTGAATTCTTGTATGTTGCAGTCAGATATGAGCGAAGAACCGGTGAGAAACATATCGGCGTCTAGTAGCAAGACATAGTCGATATTTTCTATTTGATCGCATGCATTTAGGGCAAATGTCCGGTTATATCCGAAATCTTTGAATCCCTCGTATATGATTTGGCCTTTGATTCCGTGTTCGTCGAAGAAGGTTTGAATGAGTTCTACTGTATTATCCGTGCTGCCCGTGTCACATATACAATATGTATCAATGAGAGGGATGACACTTTGGAGAAGGCGAAGAATGACTCTGCTTTCGTTTTTTACAATCATATTGAGACAAATTCTACATGAGGGAGATTCGTCGATGTCTTCAATGGGAGTAGGAAGAGGGTTTATCTGACTTGCAGAAGGGGGTGTAGGAAGAGGATTTATCTGACTTGCAGAAGGGGGTGTAGGAAGAGGATTTATCTGACTTGCAGAAGGGGGTGTAGGAAGAGGATTTATCTGACTTGCAGAAGGTATTTCAGGAAGATGATTTATCTGACTTGCAGAAGGGGGTGTAGGAAGAGACTCCAAAGAATCGGGAGGGTCCATAATTTTGTATTCAATCGGCATTTTTCTATCCTTTTTATAAAAGTCTTTTTTTCATATTCTTTAGTGGAGTATATATATAGTTTTCATTCAAAATGGCATTTACAAGATTTCACGATGATCCCGCGAGAATACGGAAGCAAGTAGCGGAAAGCACGTTTGCAGGAAGATATTTTTTAGACACCCCCGGCAATGGAATCGCAATGCCTTTCCAAGAAGACCCTCAAATAAGGTTGCAGAAATGGGGTGCGAATCTCACAAATAATACAGTGAATGTAGAAAGTGATTTTTTCGGTTTAACACGACCTTTAAATCGTGATTTGCCGGAAAATGAATACAAATCAGCGGCCGCAGCTGCATTACCGATTGTATATGGCAGCGAAGACCCGATGGTGGAAGAAAGCCGTGTATCACATCCGGCGTGGATGTTTAGAAATACACAGATAAATCGTTGGGAAACCCCGTGGATTAATCCCCAAGCAAATGTAGAAATGCGATTCCCAAATAATATACAGACACGTATTTTAGAGAAAGATTATTTTGTTCAACGAATCCCGAAGGTTTGAAACTAACAATTTTATAAACAAATTAAAATAAATATTATTATATTATATTATGTCCGGTAATAATAGAAATACACTTCCGCAAAACCTTATTGATTTTATTATTAATATTAAAAATACCTTTACCAAGTCCAATAAGTTGGAAGATGCACAAAAGATCGCAATATCAATATTATCACCTAAATTGGAGTATTTAAAAACACACTCTATAGAATATTCCAAGATTATAACTAGTAGTTTATATGCAAATTTCGAGGAAAAAATTAATTTATGTGAAAACACTGACGATATAGTTAAATTAATAGATTCAAATGCCCTTCTATCGAGAATTTTTGATATGAATTTTATGAATTTTGACAAAGAAGACGACGAAGAAAATAACCAACTTGGCAATGCGATGTTAGGTGACGACAATGGTCGTTTAGAGAAACAATTTGGAAGAGGCTTCCTCAGGAACAATGATGATGATGAAGTACAAATTAATGTAATTAATACGGCTTCTCGAAGAAAGTGGGGACATGGTAATGGTGACGGCGGGGGGGTGTCTAGAGGTGTAGAAGGTTTTCATGACCCATTTGCTAATAGTATAGAAAGCGCCAAGCAGGATAGAAATAAGCGCGAACTAAACCGCACCAATAATATTGCTATGGGTTCTAAAATATCGAAATGGCTCGAACAAAATAAAAGTGAACAAAATCCAAAGAATATGGTAAACAAGGTTAATGAGCCCGATCTAGAACGCGCCAATGATGCTATGGTTTCTAAAATGTTAATAGTTCGAGAACAAGAAGCAAGTGATAGGGTAAACAATGATAATCAGGCGAAACGCAACAAGCAACAAGAAAAAACAAATAAAGTAATTGAAAATAAAAAAAAGTATAACGTCGCTCCTTCTATTAGTTCTGCTAGTTTGAATAACCAACTCCAAAAAGAACAAGAAGATAGCCCCAACCAATTGAATGGTGATTCTTTGCGGCAGCAGGCAAATCAGAATAATATATTGAAACTCCCCACAAAAAACCCCTCTACTGCCACCGTTTCATTTTCTCAGGCAAACAAGGCAAGCAGTAATGACGTCGAAGTACTTTCTGAGGGGAGTCATATTTCATCTGTGCCGAAAAACCCCGATACTACTTCACCTAGAAATGTAGACATTGTTTCAGGTAATGATGTAAAACTATCATTAAGCGATAGCCCAAACCAATTACAAGAAGGTTCACCGGTAATAGAAAACGAGGCAGATAAAAGAGGTGGAAGTATAGCCCGTAAATCCAAGCGCAAAAGTAGAAGAAACAGCGGAACCAGAAAATCAGGAAAAAAGTTCAAAACGGGAAAGAAATAAAATACAGAACCCTACAAAACATAACTTATTATTAACCCTTTACTTGGAATATTTATTTGTTAAAATTGTTCTACTGTAGAAGAATCACAGTCAACTGCATAATTGCGATTTCCAAATAATATACTGAAACATATTTAGAAAATATAAGCATTCAACAAATGTCGAAAGTTTGAAAGTAATGATTTTTGAAACAAATTAAAATAAATACAAATATATATAGAATACAAAAAAATGAACAACGAACAGAACATGCGCAGATATATCGAAAGACTTCGAGACAATATTAATTCATTGACGAAGAAGTCTTCTTTATCTAGCCAAGTTATAGTTGATAATCTACAAGATATCATTAATGCAAAAATACGAGATTGTAAAACAATAGAGGATTTGGTTGCATTATTTAGTGATGGGATTCTGAGCAATATTACAAATAAAATATTAAATTTGCCAGATCGATAAGAGAACACCAACGCCCGTTCCGGGGTCAAGGATATATTCGGCGGTAAATCGAATTAAAAAAGGGAACCCAACACAACAAGAAAATCAAAAAATAATAAGAAATAAAATACTCATTCCAAATCCATAGTTGCATAACTTATTATTAAGCCTTTACTTGGGGTTGTTCCACAGTGGAACAATTTATAAACTTAACAAATAAATAATAATTAAAGCATAATTGGTGTTATTCTATATAATAAACATATTATATAGAAATAAATACCCTAAGTAAAGGGTTAATCCTTTAGTTTTAGCAGGAATAATTATTATTTATTTGTTAAGTTTATAAGTTCTTTCACACTGAAACCACATCAAGTAAAAAGTTCATAGAATTCGTCATAAATTGAAGATAGAAATACGATTATCTCAAGCATATAGAATGAATTATGAGGACTGAAAGTGAAATTAGAAACAAATTAAAATAAATATATATATTATAAAGATATTTCCATGTCCGATGCATACTATGAAAGTGACGCATTCAAACAAAAATTGAAATCAAACGAAGACCAACAATCGACGTTTGATTTCCGTATATTTGATGATGATAACGATGATAACGATGATAACGATGATAAAGGAAAAAATGCGCGATTACTAAATATAAACGCATCAGAAAACGCATCAGACGAAGCGGGGAGAGTGGAAGTTCAACCACAACCAATGAGCAATCAACCACAATCAACCAGCAATCAACCACAATCAACCAGCAACTGGCGCACAAAAACAGCAGCAGCAGCAAGCAAAGGATTGTATGATTTGGGAACCGGAGCAAGCAAAGGATTGTATGATTTGGGAACCGGAGCAAGCAAAGGATTGTATAAGTTGGGAACCGGAGTAGTGACAGCAGCAAGCAGAGGAATAGAACGAGGCCGGTTTGGAAGCCGTCCTGCCATAGGCAGGTTTATTAATGAAAATAAAGACGTACCCTCTTACCTAAAAGCAGCACTAATGCATTTACAAAAAATTGCTGATGAAGAAGGTATGATTAAAAAGTTTTTAGTTGAAGATGCAGAATCTAAATTAACACAAACTAAAACCGACAACAACGGGAATACTGTGTATATACAGAACCCAGAGATACAGAATATTGGTTTGTTTGCGACTGAAATACGTAAAAACAAAGATCAAAATGATGAATTTTCCGGTGGTTACATCAACATCAACTCTAGAGGAAAACTGAAATCCAAACGCAGAAGAAGGAGAAACAGTGGAACCAGAAAATCGGAAAAAGGCAAAAAGTCTAAATACTAAATCTAACCCTACAAAAAACATAACTTACTATATATAAAATGGAACTCGCGATACCCGTCCTTGCTTTAGGCGGATTATATATTATATCCAATCAATCGAAAAATCCTCCAGCCGGGAATAGCCAAGAGAATTTCGCAACCTCGAAATACGAGAACTCCTATTTGCCAAATACAAATATTCCCGACAAAAACTACCCCGGTGAATTCCCCAATAATTCTGTCAACAACGCGCAAACCGATTTAACTACCAAACTCTCCACCGTCAATGTTTTCGACTCCCCTCAAGTCTATACCGATCGCTTCTTCAATCCCGCAGTCAATAGCTCCGTTGTGAATACAGGCGCTATGCAAAATAGCTCGATTAACGCTCAAGGTATTGGAGGCGGCACACCAAATAACTACTACTCGATGGCGGGAAACAAAGTCGATAGTTCGTATTTCAATCATAACAATATGGTGCCTTTTTTCGGAAGTCATTCACGCACAAACAGAACAGACGCCAATGTGACAGAAGGGTTGATAGACAATTATACGGGCGCGGGTTCTCAAATCTTCACGAAAAAGGAGGTTGCTCCCCTTTTCAACCCGAATGAGAACTACCAATGGGCGTATGGTATGCCAGATAATTCGGATTTCATCCGCTCCCGTATCAACCCCAGCATGTCGATGGCCAATGTCAAACCTTTCGCCGAGCAACAAGTCGCACCCGGTTTAGCCGCCGGATATGGGACAGAAGGTGTAGGCGGTTATAATTCGGGACTCATCGCCCGCGACTATTACCGCGAGAAAACGGTGGATGAACTCCGTGTGGATAATAAACCCAAACCGGGAGGCATTGGACTTTACGGGCACGAAGGACCCGCAATGAGTTATAATCCCACCATCGGTTCTTCCGATATGATAGGACGCGTCGAGAAAAACCGCGTGCAAAAAGACTTCGAATTAGGCCATGACCGTGCTTTCACTACCACGGGCGCAGCCACGGCTCCCACTTCCCGCGCCATACAAATAGAAAAACAGCAAGGTCGACCGGATACGCATACTGAATATACGGGTATAGGATCACATACAACATCTGGGCAATTGGTCGACGGCGAATATATGCCGTCGAAACACATCGATTTAGGTGCATTGCCCATTGGCGGAGCCTTTGCGCATGGTGCAAATGGTGCGACCGAAGGCGATTACGGGATTACATCGCAAATGGCCTATCCCAACAATCGCATGCAGAACCCAGAACCCGGGTATTTCGGCGCAGTAGGAGGTGCATTGGGCGCCGTCATCGCGCCACTCCTAGATATGTTGCGTCCTTCTCGCCGCGAGAATACGATAGGGTCATTACGCCCATATCAGAATCCCGGTTCCACTGTTTCGCAAACCTATATTTTCAATCCGGCAGACCGACCGGCACCTACTATCCGCGAAACCACGGAGAATTCATCGGGTCATCTATATATCAATGCCAACCAGTTAGGAGGCGCATACCAAGTCACACGGCAGAATCCGAAAAACACAATGCGACAAGAAACCACCGATTTCTATTATGCGGGAAATGCAAGTGCGAATGACCGGACAAAACAGATGCGGAATTACGAGGCGGAATATGCACAAACGTCAAATAACATGAAATCGAGTGCTCTTTCGGGATATACGCCATCCGGAGGAATAGGACTTCTCAACAATTCAGTGAATCAAACCACGCGGACAACAAGGGAAACCGAATTGCAAAACGTGCGAGAATCTTATGGAGATTTACCATATCAAACCCCGTCATTAAGCACAATAGGAATGCAACATACAACCCCTACAACCCTCTATCAAGGTTCGCAATTAGACCGCAATAATGGAGATATATTGAGTCAATTGAAGGGGAACCCATTTGCAATTTCGAATTTAGGCGGCTTATAATACAATTTATATGTATTTTACATATACATATGAATAAACTTTATTTTTCAATCCGGCACCGAGAAGAAAGTAAGATACGCGGAATGGAAATGGAATTGAACATGTTATTAGCAACTACTACTAATGTGAGTGAAGTGACGCGTTTTGCCAGTGATATTTCATATCTTCCATATAATCCTATTATTGAAAAACTCGCGATAGCATCCGCTAAAAAATACCTTTTTTTGAATATAAACCCCAATTATTTAGAATCAGAAATTCTAAATTCAAATAATAACCTTATAGTGCTATATACATATCAATTCAATGATAAAATACATAAACCCACTGTTAGAGTAGAGTGTATTGTAACATACCGCGAAATACGTGTTAAAGTCGGCACCAAATATAAACAAGCAATTTATTTGACTGCATTGGTGGTTTCGCGATTGCCCAAAGAAAATCTGAGTTTATCGGGGGGTGATATTATGAATTGGTTTTACGAAAAAATGAAAGAAGCAGGTGGTTATGCAATAAAAATAAGTGCAATAGATACCGCCATCCCATTTTGGAATGAAAAGATGAAATTTATTTTTGACAACCCCGTGAAAAATAGTATGCGAAAAACATTGCGTAAAAAAATGACGACTATCAAAAAAACCGGATTAAACAATCAAAAAACCACCAAAAAATGGAACAAAAAGATGAAGAACTACATGAAGAATTATACGGAAATGCAAATGCGACGCGTTCGTTCCGATGGTTCTAGACAAGAAACTCCCCATACGGCAGAAGATAGTTGGTCGAAAATCGATGAAATATTGTAATATAACCTATATCCGAAAAATAATATAAAAACTGTATATCCTTTTTTATATTATACAAATGAAAATCGTCCGATTAGGTATGACTGAAACTGCCATTCTTCTTCTCAACTTTGTATATCGCCATGGTCGAATCCACGCGAAAGTGAAGGAAGAGATATATCAATATATGTTGAATCAAATAAATTGGTTGTATACTACATCTGGGTATTATGACAAAACCGTAGAGGGGAATTATTTCAATTTCAACGAATCGGGGTTAAATGACAATTTTATGAAATATATCGAATTATTGCAAAGTTCCGTAAACGGTTGCGAAGAAACCCAGATGTATTTCCACGAAGGATACATTGAAACCCTTTTCGAATCATTCAAACCCGCATTTTTGAACCACTATCATATACAGAATTTTTGCAATATGAATGGGTCGAAATTTTACGACCGCATTGATAGTATTTTCGAAAGAATGTCGGATAAAAAGGTTTTGGTAATCACTTCATTCGACGGACTTGTAGAATCGCAATATACATCCGGTAATGTTTATAAAATATACGCGAAATTCCCCGTATTGAAATCACTGGAAACGGTTAAATCGCCATATACGTTTTTGAATACGGGTCCTCATAACAACTATTTCGAGACATTGGAATCGCTTTTCGCCGAAATTTCGGCGAAAGATTTCGACATTGCCATTTTAGGTTGCGGAACATATGGCCATCCCTTATGCGATTGGATTCATACAAAATTGCAAAAAGACGCCATTTATTTAGGAGGGTCTATACAAACCATATTTGGTATATTGAGTAGTCGCGAGCGTAAATGCAGCAATTTGCCAGTAGATGAGAATTGGATCACAAATATTCCCGTTGAATATAGACCCGATAATTATCATAAAATAGAAAATGGTTGTTATTGGTAATAAGTGATACGCGATATTTCCCCCGCATTATATATATGGCAAGTTACAAACCTCTTTATTTTACAATAAAAGAGTTTGAAGAAGAGGATAGCCCGGATAAGCTAAGCAAACTCACCTCGAATCTCAATAAAAAACTGGCAAAATTGAAACACGAGAAACCCATTTTAGAACAATATGCGGCATCCGTAAAATATGAACGATATACAGATACGGAGGAATATATTGAACTAATACAAGGTCTGGAACATGTTGATGCGAATGGAACCGCGACATCTACTTTTTCGGGGAATATAACGGCGGGATATATTATAGAAAATTTGGATAATGCGGAAACGAATGTCGTGATTTTTTATACGAAAACGTCGGACGGCAATAAACAGTTAGAAGCCATTTTCACATATGATACAGGTTATTTAGACCCGAAACCGAAAACGAGGCCTTTCGTCTATATTCATGCATTTACTATAAACAACGATATTCCGTTAAATAGGCGAAGTGTTTCCGGCGCAAATATTTTCAATTGGTTTTACAAAACGGCGAAAAAAGCCGGGTTTTATTGTATAAAAATCAATGCGCTAGATAGTGCGATGAAATTCTGGCGAAAAGTAAAGTTTGTATATGTGACAGATAGATTAGATAGCCGCGGCAAGCACTTAATACAACTTTTGGAAGAAAAAGTCTCGTTAGGTAAGCCGGAGAATGAAAAAAACAACCTATATAATAAAATACGGGAAGCTCCTATGCAGCGAATTCGGTCGACGAATATGGATGATATATCAATCACATCTACCGAGAGTTCTATTGCAGAGTCCCCCGATGGAGAAATATTATTCATTCCCACAAATAAAATAGCGGATATATTTACGGATGCGTTTCCGATTTCTCGGAAAAAGACCATTTCGACCAAGACACATAAAAAGAAAAATCACACACATAATATTAGACGAACACGAAGCGCATAGAGAATAGTTAGTTATTCTGTGCAAAATAATCTGGACATATTGAATGCTTCCATATTTTCGGCGGGTTTTCTGAAAAGTCCCATAATCATATCATCATCGCGAAATCGCACGGTATATGTCTGTTGTATTTGACCGCGTCCGATGCGCCCCATCGCTTGAATGATTTTTTGTTGTGTCATATTTGTCAAATCGCGCGATAAGAATCCGTGGCAAAACTGATAATTTGTTCCATAGATATAATCAGTATCTGCGATAATCAAAAACAGTCGCTGCGAATTCGCCAAATCTTTCATTATTTCCATGTATCGGGCATTGGGCGAATCTGCGAAAATTCCTATACCTAATAATAGGAGAATCTTGAGCGAATTGTCCAACGTAAGACTCATAATATCTTTCACGGTTTCTTCGTCTATCATTGGCATGAAAACGCTACTACATAAAGCGGCGTTTTGCTCAGTAGTCCATATTTTCAAATGCTGGTTTGTGTTGGGTATATATTTCGCCCCCAATGAAACATATTGCAACATCCCGCGCAATTCGTCGAGTTCTTTATATGTTTTGCGAATATCGGCGGGCATTTTATCCATATTCACTTTTTTGTCCCCTTTTTTCGATGCGCCTTTTCCCTTATTTTCGTCGGTAGAACCGACCCCGTTTCGTTGAGTGTCGTAATCTTCAATGTCTTTTTCCAGCCGGTTAATCTTTTCAGATACCCGATTATTTTGTGTAATGGTTGCCATGATTTCTTGAAATACGGTTTGTGGAATATTGGATTGCTGTAAATAGAAATTGCCAATTTTCATGACATCTTGCGTTAAGAAGATGGTGGGTCCATCCGTCAACGTATACGCATCCTCTGTCGTTATTTTCACGCTGGCAATGGGCGATACTTCTATCGTTTCGCCATTCCCGTTCACCACTTTATGTTCACGCTGATATTTCGCGTTTTTGCTTTCATTCATATACAATTGTATTGTCGTCCAACTACATTCCGGAACAGACCGCAGCAATTCCAAATAGTATATTTTCAACGAGTTCATTGTGATACCCGCAATATCATCAAAATGGTTTTCTATGTAGCTACGTTCCGGGAGATTGCATTCGGGGAGATTAGTGACATATGTGATAAAGCGGACAACTTCACTTAAATCGAAATAGCGGAGGAGCGTTTGATTTTCTCTGCAAAATGAGACGCATTCTTGCAATTGTGCGAAATTGGAATAAAGGAGATGAGGAACGCCGTAATCGCCATTTTTCGTCAATATAGAAATCGATTTCTTACAATCATAACTCGAAACGGTGCAGATGTTTGCACCTGGAAATCGACCGCGAAAATCGCATATAGTATCTACAATTTCATCCTCTTTTGGCAAAGTTGCACAAGAAAGCACCATATTAGGTATTAAATTCTGCACCCAATTATCGTGTATGAGCTGATGTAATGGGTCTTCCGGTCGGTCCATCGAAATCGTGGGTTCATCCCAATACGTAATTATTTTATCTACGGGATTAAATGCAATCATATAGTGCATTGCCGTCAAATATGATTTAAGATCACATATAATCAATTCTACTTTCGACCCATTGCTATTATCTACTTTTCGAATTGCCCCCGATTTTCGGTCACGAGTGAAATCGACGGCGGCGAAATAGTGGAGCCGGATATCAGAGGCGGTTTCACATCCAAATGCAATGGCGATTTTGACTTCCATTGAAATCGCGGATTTCGCCAATGCGAGTCCGATATGTCGGGCTCCACATACGAAAATAACGCGATTGCCTTGGACGAGACCTAAGGGGCTGAGCGTTTTACCAGTTCCAGTGGGTGATATATATAGGATCAAATTGGGTCGATTGACAGCGGCGTTTTTTGCGAATATGGTGAATAATTCTTTTTGATGGGAATATAGCTCAATATCTGCGTTGGTAATCAAATACGGGTTGCGCTCAATGAATTCATACGCATTCTCGATAATGTCGCGAATTTCCGTTTTATCATTCCCATATTCGATGCATGCATCTACAAAATGCATAACGTGTCGGTTAATATATTCGATCGTCGTTTTTTTCAATTGGATGAGTGTATATAGGTAATAAGAATATATAGTAGCGTCTTTGTTGAGGTGTCGACACATCATATTACAGAAATCGAGGAGTAAAAACTCGAAAATGGATGCGCGATTTTTGTCGATATTGGTTTCGAGATTAGATAACCGCAATGCATCGATGCTTTTTATTTTTTTCATGTGTCCACCGCCGACCACATTTGGCGCGGTTGCCGATTCTTGGTGAAAATGTTTCAATTCCGGTTTATACTTTTCGAGCGTTTTTGCGATAATGGGCGCGAAATATTTCGTATATAGATAATGTTCGTTTCCGTCCGTTCGTTCGATTTTAGTGAATGAAAACATCGAGCTATTTTTATTGTGTTTTATGTTTACATTCCCATAACCGTCGATAATGAGGCGGAGTATTTCTTTTTCACCGTCTGAAACGGGAACTTCAATATTGTTCCATTCAGAACGCGTTAATTTGCTTTGTGTAAGATTGAGAGACATTTCGTTGAGTATTTGGTGGATAGATTATATATGATCCTATAAAATCTATTTGAATCAATTTTGTAAGAGTGTAAAAAATATAAACATATAGTTAGAACGATCATATACAATCCTCATGAATTTTGTATATGATTGGATTATGCCTCCTATTGTTCGAATCGGGTTCGAAGACGTTTTATTAGACAAGGATTTTATTTTGATAAATACATTGCCTTCCAGCCAACAAGGTTGCTTGATATATAATACAATCTCGGTGGAGGAGGAAGAAATGATATTGAACAAATGTATCGAAAATTATGATTCGAAAACCAAAATGATTATTTTATATGGCCGGAATTCCGCAGATGCGACAGTAGATGAAAAAGCCCGGCAATTGAAAAAGTTGGGGTTTGTAAATGTTTATGTATATGGCGGCGGGTTGTTTGAATGGTTATTATTGCAAGATATTTATGGGTCAGATATGTTCAAGACTACATCAAAATTAAATGATATATTACAATATAAGCCTTTGCGGTTGACATGAACTATATGATCACATACCTAGGTATTTATGTAGGAAATTTACCAATATGTCATTTGTCACAATGAAAACTTTATGAGTTAAATCTGGGTATTCTTCGTCTTCTTCTTCGTCATCTTCTTCTTCCTCGTCTTCTTCTTCTTCCACGTCTTCTTCTTCTTCTTCTTCTTCCTCGTCTTCTTCTTCGTATATTGAAATAAGCGATGGAATAGATGAACAACTAGATTCTCCATTAAAATTGTCAATCTCTAATTTTTCAATGCGGGCTTCGAGCTGGTATATGTATTTTTCTAAAAAACAGACTTTTTCTTCTAAACTCATCATTTTGGATAGGTTATAATATATATGGTTTAATCTTTATCTTTATTTTTAAATTATATATGAGCAATCTAACGTTAGATTGCTATCATGAAATCTAAATTTAAGATGATTTACTGGATTGCCTTTATCGGCTTCGGAGATGGAGGTGTTTGTTAGTGTATTTTTTGATAAATTTTTGAAAATTTTATTATTTTTCTGAATATCATTTTCATCAAAATCATAAAGGGCCATAAAATTGGCTGCTGAATCGGATATGGCTCCTGATGTTGATGTTCCTGGTGATGATGTTCTTGGTGATGTTCCTGGTGATGGTGTTCTTGGTGATGTTTTTGGTGATGATGTTCTTGGTGGTGATGTTCCTGGTGATGTTCCTGGTGATGATGGTTCGAGGGAAAAAGATAAATCAGTTATAAAATATTTATCATTTTCAAATTTAATATCAACAATTATTATTTGGTCGTGACTCATAAATAATTATATATAGGATCTTATACAATAAATCTGTCATCTAATTTCGCAATTTTATTACGCTTAAACCACATCCAAGCAATGATTGCTGCAATTACTATACCATTAAACACGCTCAGAAATATTTGAACATCCATATTTTTTATATTACTTTTCGAATTAAACATTGCGATATATGTAAATAAAATTAGAATAATAATTATCTCATATAAATATGAAAACCCGTATTTAAATAACATTTGCAGTATTTGAAAAATACTATTCCCATTTACATCGCATTTTGAATCAACCATCTCGTAAATCGATTTATAAATATTTTCATCGATAGACCCAATCGTTTCTACTATATTTCCTTTTAATCCGTATAATTTCATAGAAAATAAGAAATAAGAAATAAGATATATCATAATTATGAATTGCGCAATGGGCATAAATACAAACGAAACCCCAACACGTAAAAGCCAATATAAAATATAATAAATGATGCCAAATGGAAAAAGTTTGAAAACCACGCTTGTGAAACTTTCATCGGAATTTTTAGTAGTAAAAACGTCTATCGATTTGAAAACCGACAATGCCATGATTGCGCCATTCATCATTGAATGAAATAAATTCGGCGTAACGCCCGTGTCGGTTGAACCCATTTTCATCGTTTGTTCAGAATTTGAGCTCTTACTTCTATAGGACAAACACTGTTTTATAAATTCAATAATTCCGTGTTTATAATTGGCAATGGTTGCGAAAGACGCATTCACAAGAATCAATAATAAAAAAAATACGAAATAATCAAACCCACCCGGGGTATATGTAACTTCAACCAAAAATTTTTTAAATCGTTTACAAATAAATACAACTGGATAGAAGGCTATAGAAAATAAAAACCCCAATGTTTCTTGTATTCCAACGGTAAACGTGGATAAAATAGGATCCCATATATCAGCCGCCCAATCCACTTTATAAAATTCGGTATTTCCATTGAGGTTTTTGAAATAAAAAATGAAAAATAGATTATATACGACAAACATCATGACGGGGATAGAGAGAATAGTGTATATTTCCCGTTTTATCCACATTGTGTCATTAACCAATTCGGCGTTTTGGTCCAATGATTTTTCATAGCATTTTTCGTATTTTTTTTCTGCCGCGCTTGCAGATTGTATGAGAGAACCCATCGAATCTGCGGCTGTATTACTTATTCCATTTAATGTATTAGTTGCCGTATTACTTATTCCATTTAATGTATTATTTACAGATGCACTTGCTGTCGCTGTCGCTGTCGCAGAATTCAAAATATTGGTTATTGTATTCGTATCGTTCAGCGTAATATTAAATTTATTGTTAAAATCCATTAATTCATCATAATTCATATATCGCCCTAATTTATTTTCCGCCGTATTTGCAGTTGTAATATAAAACATTACTACCATATTTCGAACTTCATCTGTATAAATCCACGAATGATTCGAAAAGATAGGTTGCAACATATTCGCAATATTTGCGCCATCGTGTTCAACCGAAAGCCCCTCTTGCACCGTGGGGTGTAATATATTCATTAATTCAAACGTCTCTGTTTTTGTAAGGCAATTAGTTGCTATCCAATAGTTGCGCAATGTATAATTAATTCCGCTAGTCAAATAATCATCAAATGTGTGAAACGGCGAAATAAAATAATCGAAAATATGACCTAAAGCGTCGGCTAAATTTGGTAATGGAGGGGCAAAACTATTGCAACCTTTATAATAATCATTATCAAAAATTTTGAAAGAGTCAAACCCTTCTGTTGATTTATTATTCCATGATGCGGATGTTGTCATATAATATATATGACAACATTATATTTCGCGTGTTTACCTCGCATATAACATACCACAATTTCCGCCGATAAAAGTCAATATATTATATCTTTCTTCAAAAAGTGTCATGTTATAATTATAATAATTCAACTGATAATTCGATTTGCTTATTCCAATCGGATTACCTTGTAAATCACATATTATATTCGTAATCGATGTATATGGATTTATCGGCGCAGGGTATGTGGTAATTTCCAACTCAATGGTTCGGAATCGGCTGAGATTTATTGCACCCGACGGTTGGTATTCAAGCGGATTTGTATTCAAACAGAAATTATAGCAATATAGTCCATCGACCGCCGACCCATTCGAACGCACATATTTCTCTATATAATTGAATACTCCGCTTTCTAAAATATTTTCGCGGTAATCGCCATCTAGCAAAATACCGAGAGTCAACAGAATCTCGCGTTGGTTATAATCGGCGTAATCTCCCGTGTATACAATACCAGTAGTAGTGCCATCCATTGCAATATATGGCCCAAATCCCATCTTCTGTGTGACGGGGTTTTTCAACGTTTCATCATAAGGGGATAATTGGACGTCTCCGGGAATTTGATTATATGCCCAATTCGTATAATTTGACCACTGATTCCTCATATTCACATCATTGCGCTGGAGAAACCACATCCATGATGCTATCATCCCGTTCGATGTCAATTCCACTTTCTGAGTCCCCGATATATTGTAGAAATTATATTCAAATACATCTTTTACTAAATAAACTTGGTCTTCTGCCGCAAAAAGGGCGGCCTCTTCATTTGATAGAAAACAATAGGTGCATAAAAGATGGACATCGGCATTCCACGTGGTTATTTGATTCTCATAATATTGCGAAGGAACCGCTAAATTCTGATAATTTGCATTAACATCTACATATGGAGGCGATTGCAAAAATTGATACATATTGAATTGCTGCAAATTAAAATTGGGTTGGACTAAAGGGAACCCATTGGGGAAATCGAATACATCTCGCACGATGAATAATTCTTGCACAGGGCGAAGCGTGACATTGATGACTAATTCATTATATTGCAATGCTACAAGGGGGAAGGCACAACGACTGTCGAGAGTAAACCACGTATTGATTGGTATATATATGGTTCTTCCGCGTATCGATGGCTCTGCCCCCGCTTGATATGAGGTATAGTATGAGTTGGGGTAAGTTCCTAGCCGATTATAGCAATTCCCCGGATTATTCAATTCCGGAATATTTCCGCTCATGCGATTAAAAATATCCTTTTTATCTGTAGTAAAATCGCGCTCCACCATGGCTTTCAAATATTGACCGGAATATCGTTGAAGCGTGAGTGAACCGCATGTGATTGTGATTTCATCAATGAGTTGAGTCCCTATATCATTAATCCATCGGAATTCGTATGGCGACCATTGATAATTCGTTTGCGGGGTTGGATACATAATAGGACTCCAAATATCGGGAAGATTAAGAACTAAATATGTATCCATTAAAAGTTCTGCATATCTCGGTATTTTGAAAGAAAACACGGATTTTGTATTGAGCTGCAATTGTCTGGCCCCGTCGAAATCTATTCGAAATTTTTGAAGACCGAAGTTGGTATATTTAGAATAGGTGACTTTGAAGAAGGTTTTTGTAGGATTCCCCGTTAGAATAAGATTGTTACTTCCATTTGATACAATATTTAGCAATCCTCCTGCCATATATATTTTACAATATTTTGTTTTTGTATTATTTTTCCGAGTGTATTATAAGATGGATATATACAAGAAAATAGCTGTTACATTGATTATTGCCTTTGCGAGTTATTTATTATATAATTTATGGTTGAAACGGCGGGCGATTTTACAAGAAGAATCCGCCGAAAATTTCACTTTATTACCTGTGATAATAAACCTTGGCAATTTTGACCATACCGCGATTGTTACATCCCCAACATTGGGAAATACAATGTCTGCAATTGCGATAAAGCAATATGTAATTAAATCATCCTATCAATCCGCATGGGATGGGTCCACGATTTCACTCGACCAAATTGCATATGTATTAAGTAGAGGAGTGCGGTATCTCGATTTTGATATTTTTTGGGATAAACCGACTACTGGGCAGAATTCTCAAGCGGGCACTTTTACTTCTGTTGTGTCATATACAACAAGTTCTAAATATGATACGACAGGAATACCGAAATTAGCATTCGCCGATGTTTTATCGTTTTTATCACAGTATGCATTTAGTAAAGCGAATATAAAAAATTCGAAAAATGTAATATACAATACTCCGAACCCGGATGACCCCCTTTTTATCCACATTCATGTAAAATACCCGGATACGAATACATCCTCGAATTATCGAACAAATTTATATCAAAGTGTGGCCGGTGCTATTGCGACCAGTTTTACATCTAGTCAATTGCGTATCGGACAACCGCTAAATTGTAATTCATCTATGGCGGAAATTATGAAAAAAGCGATAATTGTTTTTGATAATAAAATATATCCGAATTATTTGCAATATACAGGTTGCCAAACGATTCCGACATTACCCGGTAGTTTGGAAGAAGCGGTTACCGATGTAAGTTGTTATCAGCTGCAAAATTACATACATCTCTTATCGGAATCGCCTGATATGAAAACGCTTACATACGGGAATCAATCTGCGATTAAAAAAACGCCAATTACTGTTCCATTGGACGAATCCCCGTCAAATAATGGGTATACCGTGAAGGTGGACCAATTATCACGGTTTATCCCAAAAGACCCCATCAATGGTTCGAACATCGATTCGTATAATCCAATACAAAATTATAGTGCACAAATTTTGGGTATGATGTTTTGGAAATCCGACGGGAATTTGTCTGATTATGAAAAAATATTCAACAAATTTGGTAGTGCATTCGTGCCGTTATCTAAAGTAAGCAAATATATTGAACAATCTTTCAGTTAATCCTTCACTTGTGGTATCTAATTTTATATAATATGTTTATTATATAAAATAACACTATATCGCACTATATCGAAGTAGTTATAACCACAGTGGAACACCCGCAAAATAAAGGGTTAAAATGTTGCAATTACGTCTTTTCTTACTTTTTCAACTGCCTCTTCAAAATTTGAGCCATCTTTCATGGTTTCGATTATTTTTTCGGCAATTTCTAATACACCTTTCATCGTGTTTTCATTAGATATTGTCGCAAACGGCGATGATTTCACAACAGAACCTGTTCCTGTTCCTGTTCCTGTTCCTGTTCCTGTTCCTGTTCCTGTTCCTGTTCCTGTTCCTGTTCCTGTTCCTGTTCCTGTTCCTGTTCCTGTTCCTGTTCCTGTTCCTGTTCCTGTTCCT
>Ga0114960_10000922_pt1 | contig 24219 bp, 23 predicted proteins | sample C_130625_MF_Meta_FD_92637 | JGI IMG/M metagenome (GOLD analysis project Ga0114960, IMG submission 92637) | Freshwater microbial communities from Lake Croche, Canada to study carbon cycling - C_130625_MF_MetaG | ecosystem: Environmental > Aquatic > Freshwater > Lake | place: Lake Croche, Canada... | reverse complement strand
TATGATAATTTACCTGAATTTGGATATATTGATATTGATTTTGATAATTTTAAGTATATTAAAATAGGAAGCGCAGTAGCTAAAAAGACGAAGGTGGGTAAAATTGTTTGTCGGTGGGCACAGCTTCCCAATAATAAGAAGTCTATTTTGCCTGCTATTCTAGAGGAACTTTTGAAGGCTCGGTCAGATACTCGTAAGCTTATTAAGACTATAAAGGATCCATTTATGCAGAATATTCTAGATAAGCGTCAGTTGGCTTATAAGGTTACTGCTAACTCTTTGTATGGTCAATGTGGCTCTAGAACATCTGCATTCTATAATAAGATGGTTGCTGCATGTACAACTGCTACTGGGCGTATGATGATTACGTATGCAAAGCGTATTATTGAGGATGTATATGGAAATATGGTATACAATACTGTATGTGGCGGACCCGTTAGAACCAAGGCTGAATATATTTATGGTGATACAGATTCGGTATTCTTTACCTTTAATCTAGAGAACCCAGAAACGGCTGAAAAAATCGTTGGAAAGCCAGCTCTAGAGATGACAATTGAGATTGCACAAGATGCAGCTAAGTTGTGCAGTCAATGGTTGAAGTCACCTATGGAATTAGCTTATGAGAAGACATTAATGCCCTTTATCTTGCTTTCGAAAAAGCGTTATGTTGGTATTCTGTATGAGGAAGACCCAAATAAGGGGAAACTCAAGTATATGGGTCTTCCATTGAAGCGGCGTGATTCGTGTGATTATATGAAAGATGTTTATGGTGGTGTTCTTGATATATTGATGAAAAGTACAGACATGGGTAGCGCTATTAAATATTTAGAGAATTCACTTAACAATCTTATTGCGGGTAAAGTAAGCATGGATAAGCTAGCTATTACAAAGGCTCTTCGAAGCGACTATAAAAACCCAGAATCAATTGGTCATAATGTTTTGGCAGAGCGAATTGGTAAACGCGATCCAGGAAATAAGCCTAAATCTGGTGATCGAATCAAATTCGTATTTATTGTTAACGATGATAGAAAGGCATTACAAGGCGAGAAGATGGAAACACCAGAGTTTATTCTAGAAAACAATTTGAAGATAGATTATACACATTACATTACAAATCAAATCATGAAACCCCTCTTACAACTCTTTGGTCTAGAAGTAGAAAAGATTTGGAGAGCTCAAGGTAAGATGAGCGCCATTAAAGAATATCAAAAGGAGATCCGAAAACTCGAAGATGATTTCCCGGATTTAGAGATATTTATGAAGAAGAAAGAGAAGTTTTGCGCGGCAAAAGTTAAGGCTCTTTTGTTTGATAAGGTTTTAGAGAAAATCTATAACGAGAAAAACAACATTCAACAAATTACGTCTTTCTTTGTAAAGAAATAAAATATAGGCTTTTAATATATATACATTTTTTTATAATGTCAATGTCAATGCGTGGACTTATTAACCGTAGGGTTACTAACCGAATTACTCAAATGAATAATCGTTTAGCTGAATTTGCTCAACCTGTTATGCGTAACTACGATTTGTATGTTTATAGAAATTTTGTTGTTTCCGGTAATGAAGAGATTAAAGGAAATTCTACCATCGGTGGTGATTTATTAGTAAAAGGCAACGAGGAAGTCGATGGAAATTTATTAGTTAAAGGAGATGAAATAGTAAACGGCAATATAAACGCTGATGGATATGTTCTTGCCCAAACTTTCTTGCCTGGTCAAGTCATCAATGTTTCTATGTTCAGCAACACAGATTTAGGTCAAACTGTTAATAAAACAGTTAATGCTACAGTCACTAGTAATATTTTTACACTTTCATTCACACCTAAGTATTCAAATTCTTATTTAATTATTGAATACCAAACTAGTTATTCTTTAGCTGGAAATGGTGATGACTCTGCGTTTGCCTATTTAAATGTAAATGATGGTACATACGAAAGAATTAGTCAAACTTACCAAAAGTGGGTAAATACATTGGGCGGTGGAAGTAGAAGTGGTGTATTGTTTCCATTGATTGGAAGATATACTAACACGAATACTTCGGCGAAATCAATTACCGTTGATTTATATAATGCTACTATTGGTGACCCTATTACCGTAGCCTCTGATATCTCAACATGGTTAAAAATTACTGAGATTGGTGGGCCTGCTCAATCCCCACCTTAATAATTTTATTAAAAAAACATAATAAAATTATTTAGATTTTCCTTGTTTTTCTCTTATTTCTTTTTAAGGGTTTATTCTTTTTACTACGACCTCCATGAGAGCGTTGACGTTTAATTTTTATAGGATAAGAAGAGATATGAAGTCCTGAACGTAATCGTCTTTCCATGTTTATCAATACTTCGGTTTTCTTTTTTTCTGGAGCAGGAGTAACTAATTCCTTTACTTTTCTATTAAATTCACTTTGATCTAATGTAGCAAAATGAGTTTCTATATTTGCAATATATGCGGATAACCAATCTTTATAAGCAGGATCCACCTTTTTTCTTCGTTTGCCTGCAATACCATTTGTAGTAGCATATTGTTGATATAATGATTTTTCTAATAAATCAAAATTAATTATTCTTTTATCTGCTAATTCATACCTAGATTCTATGTATCCTAATTTATCATGATTTATAAAAGTAAATAGATTCTTACACAAACCTAAATAAAGTTGTAAATCGCCACGAATATTGCAGATAGGTAATTTTGGATAACCAGAATCAGTTCCATTCAATATAGCCAATAATTTTGGAGTGTCAAGATGGTTCACTATCATTGGTAAATTACCATAATCTTCGAAACAATCTGATCCATACATTTTTTCTTCTACAACAAATCCTAACTTCATGTAACTAGCTAATCCACCCGCATTTATATAACCATTTGCCAATTCAAGGATTGCAGTTTTTGGTTGTATTTTTTTATTACGATCAATAGTATATAAATAAAGTCCCATGAGTACTTGACCTAATCCTGATTTTCCAGCAAGACTGGTTTCCTTAGCGCAAATTAAATTCACGGACCATACGTTTTGATAATCTTCCCTTTTACATTCACCTTTTTCAACAACAATAAATCCTATAGGCACAGGATCACCTGCTTCTAATAAAATGGCTGTATCAAAAATGGTATCTTCACCAAATGCCCTATCTAAGATAGTATTTTCTAAATATTCATCTCCAATAGAACCTCTACATATCTCAGATGCATTTTCTACTATGATTGGTAATAGAGGTTCGAGTCTAGATTCATCATCTTCATTGGTTAAAATATCAATGTCCCTATATTTTATGAATTCACCTAAAAATTGATTTATTATTTCTTTGGTGAAAAACGGTGCCATATATACTTTATAACAACAAAAAAAGTATTATTCCTTATTTCAAGTTTACATCCTTGAAGAATTAAAGTGGGAATTAAAATAGGAGGGTTTAAAAGGGAACCGAGGTTCCCTTTATGGAATTAATATTGTATCCATTCCATCATTAAAATGATCTATATATCGAGAATATCCTAATTCTTCCATACAATATTTTTTAACATCAAATTTACTCTCTTCAAAATAATCCGAATAAGTATTAAGAATGTTATTAAATAATGCCTCTGCAAATACGTCTTTATCTACCTCAACATTTTCATAATAAATTACTGGACGATGTTTTTTGATGGTTTCTAATGCCTTTGAAAATATAAAAGGTTCTGAACCTTGCGCATCACAATGTATAAATCCAATATCTTCTAACTCCATACTATCAATCGTTGTTAGATTCACAGACTCCCCGTGTTTCCCAAGTGCAATACCACCAAAATTACAACCATCATTAATTTCTTCATCATATCGCTTTGCTACATTTCCTCCCCAACCATCAATATCAGTATCATGCATATTTCCTAATCCATTATAACAAAAAACTCCATAATTAAAAGGAAAGATTTTATTTTCAAGACCATTCTGATTAATATTTTGAACTAATAAATCATATAGTTTCTTTTGAGGTTCGTAAACATATATTTTTTTTTCTAGATTTAAAAAAGACGCGTATACAATAGTGCTTGTTCCACAATGTCCGCCAATTTCTAAAATATTTCGATCAGGATTAATATATTCTTTCAATTTCCACAAGGTATCCTCATCCCAGTATTTATTTTCTCTAAAGTACTTACCTATAAACAATTCGTTTTGATACAATGTAACTTTCCCAAAGTGCGTTAGAAATGTATAGGTATTATTCATTATAATATTTTATAAAAAACATTATAATTACGAACGAATTACAAGATATATCCAAAGCTCTTTTCCTGTTCAACATCTACACGTTTTTTAATCTCTTCGATGACTTGGTCTGGTATTAAAATTGGTTTCTTATAATATAAAGCAGTATATGTACCCTTGTATCTTGGCACCTTTTCGTAGCTATTTTTATTTTTTCTTTCCAATTGAAACAATTCTTGTATCATATTTAATGTATCTTCATAATTATCACGTAAATCTTCATATCTTAACACCATAAAATTCTTAACTTTATGAACAAATGTATTCACTAAGTAATCATTTTTCACTTTTCTTAATTCAAAAATATCCTTATATCTTTCACCGGTATGCATATTTCTATCCAACATAATTTCAGTATGAATCTCATCTCCTAATTCATAAATACTATACCATTGGTTATTAATAAAGTTTTGAATACTCTTTTTATTTTCAGGTGCAACATGATGTAAACGTTTAAAAAAACTATCTATCCAATCAATAGGATTTCTAATAACAAATATAAATAATGTTTCATCCACTTCTTCTTGTTTAAATAAGTTTTCACTGAATCCAAAAAAATGCTTTTCTTTCACCTTTTTATGGTCTGTTGTCCTATATTCTAATTTAAAATTAAATGTTAAAGCATATTGAGTAAAAATTGTTCCACTACAACGTTCTCCTAATATTGTAAAATATTTCATAGTATATTTATGTTATAAATTAATCTTTAAATAATATTTCTAATAGAATTTAATATGCTACAAATAGAAACAATTGTTGAAGTAAATATAAAATCGAAACTAAAAATATTAATAATGCAGCTGAAAGGTTGTTCTCGTATCCAAATATTTGTAACATATTTGATTCCAGATTTTACAGGAAGACCAGCATGTAATGCCTTTGGATGACATTTTTTATTTTCAGAATTTAATGGACGGAAAATAATACCAGTATTTTTATGAGGTTTAAAATCCTTATTTAAATTTACAAATCGCGTTTCACCTCCCTCAAAATTATCATTCAAATATATTAACGTAGTTAATACACGATGCCCTCCCTGAAATAAAAAATCAGATTTAAAATAAGGAAAACTATCATGATGTTCTTTATAATAATTTCCTTCTTCATATTTTACTACCTGTAAATCCTCTGCGTTTTCAAATGGATAATTATATTTGCTACATACTTTCATAATAATTTCTTTTATTACTGGATCTGTTTTGGATAACCATGCGGTTTTACTATTTCTTATTTCCGAATCCACTTCATTAAATAAGCCACTTCCAACTACACTATCTTCAAATTTTTTGGATGCAGCCTCTAAAATGTATGAATTTTGTTCATTATTAATAAAGTTATCTTCTATTATTGGATAAATATAATCATCATTTTCATCAGATAATCCTTGCCTTTTTATAATATATGTTATTCTTTCATAATTTAAAAATAAATACAATACAAAAAACAATATCAATAGAAGTGTAAATAAATACGACATTTATTATTACTATATAAAAATAAAAATATATACCGGCGAATATTTTTATTTCTCAACGCTTCAAATGTTTAATAAATCATTACATAAATTTGAGCAGTTAGGAGATCCTAAACCAGTTGTAAGATCATAACCAACGCCACTAATATATGTAGTTAATATTGCTGAATTTCCTGCAACTGAGCCCTCACCAGAACCAATAACTATATCATTAAAATCATTTGTATATTTATTAGAAGTGTAAATTGTTTTATAAAGATATTGTTGTACATTACTAAATGGAGGAACATAGGTAGAACTATTTGGTTGACTTTGACTTGTTGAATAGACAGTTGTCAATGCGGGTTTTCCTTGATTGAAACGTTGTTGATTTGCTATGGATAATACCGCTGAAAAAAGAGGTGTAGATACAGAAGTTCCTCCAAATGAATACCAATTTCCTTTATAAACAACATAAACACCCGTATTTTGATTAGCTACCATACTAATATCAGGAATGGCACGTTTTACATGATTAATTTTAGAAATATTTTGTTGATAACTGGGTTGATCAACACTTGTTGCATATCCACAACCAGCACTATTCCATGCAAACTCAGTTCTAGGAGTTTGAGAATTTGGTGTCCAAAGCAATGTTGTTCCACCTACTGAAATACAATTGGATAATACAGATGGCCAAGAAACATTATTTGCATCTCCACTTGCAGCACAATAACAGATATTTGGATTGTTAAAATGACTTGCGTATGTAGAATATCTAATCGAATCATCCACACCCCATGACATAGATATTACATCCACTTGTAAAGTATTTGATGCATAGTCAACAGCTGCTAATAAATCTGAAACGCTATCCGATTTAGCTTCGACTACGGATATGTTGGCATTTGGGTTCATTGTACAAACCATTTGTAAATCTAAGCATTCTTCTTGTGCCCAACCAGAATTCGATTTTGCACCAGGCATTGTATATACATTAACTTTTGGAGGATTAGAATTCGGTCCAAAATTAATAGGATTTTGCCAGTATGTTTTTAAATCATTTAAAAGTCCCGAATAAGTATAAGCTATAATTATAGCAATTTTCACTTGTTTTTTTCCAGAGCCAACTGGAACGGAGGGAACATTATATAAACTAAGCAATTGAGAACCATTGAAAAATTGGGGTGGAAAACTAGGATTCAAACTTGAGTTTGCAACATTTGGATGAATATTTGTATAAGGCGTCATAAATGTTTTCATTGATGGCATGTAAGTTAGCAAATTCTTGGGAGATGTTACTGTATGAATTTTAAAGAAAATATCATAACGCATTACAATATATATGTTATATATATATTTTAATAGATTTTCGTTTTATACATATACCTGATTTTTCATGCATTCTGTTGTGTACAAAAAACAAGATCTTTTATATATTGTAACAGCATAGTCTTTATCTCTAAAATCCTCTACTTTTGACCACTTATTTGGTGTTTTGCTTTTGTAATTAGAAAAAAACCAATGAATATTATCTCGAATATCAATAGAAAGATCATTGATATCGCTTATTGACGAATAATCTTCTTCTAATACACAGAGAACCTTTTCATCTTTCCCTTTTTCATCTGACATATCTAATAAACCAATAATGTACGCATCATAGTATTTATCATTTTCTAATTTCTTATCTGTAATTATTAATGCATCCAATTCATCATTATCCATAGCCAATGTATTTATTATATATCCATAACAATACGGGTAAAAATAAGGATATGGTAAAACTCGATCCAAATCTAACTTTCCAGTTTCCTTATTTATCTCGTATTTCATATTACTATCCTTCTCAATTTCTATGAATACGGTAACCTTTTCTTTCATATAAAATTATTTTATTTTATTCTATTTATATCTTTTTGTGATTTAAATGTTACGTCGAAATATATTATTAGATGTGTCGTTATAAAATATAGGAAATTCAAAAGTATAAATAAGATTTTGTGATGAATCTGTGGTTGCGTTATATTCATTTATTATATCGGATAAACTATTCGTTATAGAACTACGTAATGTATTATATATATCGTTTTCTGTTAACGCATGTTGTTGACTACGTTGTGGTGTCGACTGAGTATCATGAACAGGAACTGGAACTGGAACAGGAACATTAGTTGTAGATAATTCTCTAATATCATGGCGACATACAGGACATCTCACATTTCTTTGAAACCAATTTTGAATTGCATCTCTGCGAAATAAATGGCCACAATGTTCTATTAATGTAACAGGTTCTTCTTCATGAAATTCATCTAATGTTATTGGACAATTTGTATTGTGTGTATTTGTTTCAGATGAATAATTAAGATTAGTAGTAGCTGATTCTATTTGTTGTGGCGTTGGAGAAACTATCACATTCTCTTGAAAAGCTGTATTTATTGGTATTGTTCTTCCTACTCGATTCGTAAAATCAGCAAACCAATATATATAATCAGTCATATTTGCATTTCTATTCTCATAAATAGAAGGTTGTGTATTAGTTGACCTATCTCTTAACATCAAATACACAATTTGTAACATAGTGCGAGTATTTTCTTGATATTCACGAATATTTTCGTTGTAGGTTTGTAGTAATTCTCTAAGAAAACTTATTATCTCTGTGGTTTCAGATTGTCTTCTATTTCTAGTATTCGGGTTTGTATTTCTATTGTTTGTATTTATATTTCTATTGTTTACGCGTATTCTATTTATTTCTTGAATAAGTCTTTGTAATTCATCTTGAATTTCATTATCCATTTTACTTTAATAATATAAAGATTAAATTCTATATATATTAATTACATATTAAAAAAGAATGGATTTATTAAAATATAAAGATAAAGGAAAAATAGGATTAGAAAATCTTGGAAATACTTGCTTCTTAAATGCATGTATGCAGGTTTTAAATCATACCTACGAATTAAATACCTTTTTAGATTCAGATAAACATAAAAAATATTTTAAAAGTGATATGCCAGATGCGAGCATTTTAACTGAGTGGGACGATCTAAGAAAAGTAATGTGGAGTGGTAATGGTGTGGTAAGTCCAAATCGTTTTGTTCATAATGTACATAAAATAGCAAATAAGAAGGGGCGAGAAATTTTTACAGGTTGGGCTCAAAACGATATGTCTGAATTTCTATTATTCTTTATGGATTGTTTACATAACAGTATTTCAAGAAGCGTAAATATTAAAATATCAGGAAATCCTGAAAACAATACAGATGTTGTTGCTATTAAGTGCTATGATATGTTAAAATCAACATATGCTATGGAATATTCAGAAATTATGGATATGTTCTATGGTATTTATGTATCTGAAATCATATCTAAAGATGAAAAAGTAAAACATGTTATAAAGCCAGAACATTTTTTTATACTAGATTTGCCTGTTTTGGAACCAAACAGATTAGCAAAAAATCTCTATGATTGCCTTGATATTTATACAAAACCTGAAGTTTTAGAAGGAGATAATGCTTGGTTTAATGAAAAAACTGGAAAAAAAGAAGATATTAAGAAACAAATAGCGTTTTGGAATTTCCCAAAAATATTAGTAATTACGTTAAAACGATTTAGTCCAGATGGGCAACAAAAATTAAACTCACTTATAGATTTTCCTTTAGAAAACTTAAACTTATCAAATTATGTTTATGGATATAACAAAGAATCTTATAAATATGATTTATATGGTGTTTGTAATCATATGGGAGGAGTCATGGGTGGACATTACACCGCATTTATTTTAAATTCGGAAAAACAATGGTATCATTGTAATGATAGAAGTATAGAAATAGTTGAAAATCCATCATCTATTATAACACCAATGGCTTACTGTTTATTTTATCGTAAAAAAAATAACTTAATATAATATACGTTAATTAATGTTTGAGAATTATACAGATAAGGCAACAAAATATGCAGATGAACAAAGAAATATAGCAATAAACGGTAATGTAAAAGGTAATATTAAAGCAAATACTACAATTACTGCTACTCCAACTCATGCAAGCCCTACAAATTCTATTCCTCCCAACAAATATGTAAACGGAACGTTTAATACAAATCAAGGAAGTTACGGAAACGTCCATGGAAACGTACATGGAAACATATACCCTCACCACATTGAAGACACTAGGGGAGTATTTTATGAAATATTTAATAAATCAAATATTATATTGCTATTATGGTTTTTAGCCATTTATTTCATCGCATATTTTATTTTAGGATTTCTATTTAATAAAAACGAGGATACAGGGAATTATCAATTACGTCTTAGTCGAACTATAGATATTATATCGCTTTTTTGTTTATTAGTAATTATTATTTCTACTTACGCATCGTATACGGAAGAACAAAAGGAACACATTGTGTCCTCATCGTTTTCCAGCACAAGTAATTTTATAAATGATCCTTTATCTTTATTTTCTACGTTGTTTTTTATTATTATCTTTTACGTTGTAGTATACCTATTTCGATTACCTATGGATAACGAAACTAAACCTATTATATTATCCTTAGTAGAATCTATTATTTGGATATTATTTGTTCTTATTCTTTTTAACGATTTTTTTAAATACATACTAGGGATTTCTTTTACGAATATGTTATCCAAATTCTTTAATTGGTCTTCCTTACCTTCAAACTATAGAAGTTCGTTACATCATGGGAACGTTGTAATAAATGGAAACATTTCATCTACTGGTTCAAATTACATGAGTGGGGATGCATACATGAACAATTACGTAAAAGGAAAAAATGTTGTAAGTGGCAACGCATTAGTTTCTGGTAATGCTTCTATTAAAGGAAATACAATTACATCTCAACCTGTTCAACAAGATGAAGTATTTAACATATCAAATAATTTATATACATATGATGATGCCCAATCTATTTGTTCTTCGTATGGTGCTAAATTAGCAAATTATGATCAAATTGAACATGCCTATAATAAAGGTGGAGAATGGTGTAACTACGGTTGGTCAGATGGACAAATGGCATTCTTTCCTACCCAAAAATCAACATGGCAAGAATTACAGAAAGATCCCAACCATAAGAATGATTGTGGACGTCCAGGGGTAAATGGTGGTTATTTTGCAAACCCGTATATTAAGTTCGGCGTAAACTGTTATGGAAAAAAACCAAACCCTACACCATCCGATCTTGATAGAATGCAAAAACAAAAACAACAAGATAAAATACAACCTAAGACCGCAAAGGATAGTGAATTAGATAAGAAAGTACAATTTTGGAAGGATAATGCAGATAAATTATTAGTGATTAATTCATATAATAAAGACCATTGGTCAGAATATTAGACCTATAAATATTACAACATTTAGGGTTTAATACATTCGTTCAAAAAATTTATTATATTTATAATAAATATAATATAATGGAAGTACCTGACGTTACTTTAACAACATCCTGTTTTGATTTAACATCCTTTAACGAAAAATCTCGTTCCCTCTCAGATTGTGTAAACAATATGAAAGCTTTATTGGAAGTTCCTATTTATTTAGTAATTTATGCCGATAGTAAATGCATGCCTATGATTAAAGAAATGCGTGCAGCCAAAGGTTTAGATAGCATTACAGTGTATCACCAAATTGAAGTAAATGAATTAGGCAAATATAAATACAGTGAAAAACTTCGTAAAACAAGAGAATATTTTTGGCCTTTAAAGGACGATCGTAGCTCTGTGGAAAGTCATATTATTCAAATTTCTAAACCCGATTTAGTTTTAAGTACTATGGATGAAAATCCTTTCAATACAAGCAAATTTGGCTGGATAGATTCTAATTTAGGAAAAGATAATTTCTCGAAGATATGTGAAAATTATAAAGAGGGAATGTTAGTCGATGTTTTAAATAAAGTAAGTAATAAATTCCATCTCCAAATTCTTAATGTATGTGATAAAAAATACAAGAATGTCAATAATAAACAAGAAATGTTTTTAGAATACAGATGGATGGTTTGCGGTTGCTTTTTTACTACATCGAAAGATAAAGGCATTTTTATTTTAGACCGATTAAATGATATTATTGACGAAAATTCTGAAAAAGGCCTTGGACATGGTGAAGAGATGTTTTACCTTGACATTTTAGATGAATTTTATGACGACATACACCGTAGTTATGGTGATTACCATCATATTCTTAACAATTTTAGTAAACAAACCACTGGATGGAGATATGTTCGTGATTTAATTATAAATGGATACAGAAACAAAGGTTACCATAGAGAGTGCTATGATTGCTGCAGAACTCTTTTAGATTCTATAGATAATCCCCAAGTAAATTTCGGATTTGATGTTTATTTCTCCATATGGTTTGCATTTTATCTTTCTGCTTTTTACTATAAAGGTAAGGGAGAAGCTAGATCAATTGTAAATAAAATTATGGATTTAATTCGTACCGTTCCTGGTATGAGAAGTGAATATGAAAAGGATGTGGTATTCTATGGAGATAACTTTGAGCACGCTCTTATGTAGATATCTAATAAATTAAATAAATACGTAAATTTAATTTATTTCTTACTAAGTTTTTTTGTAACTTTATGGGTTGGTAAGGTATTTTTTCTAGTCGATGGATTCGATTTTATCGATGAAACAGATCCTAATAGTTTATCAAAGAGATCATCCTCAATTACAGAACAAGGAACATCTCTCTTCTGGTTAACATGATCATTTCGATATAAATTATAATTCGATTCTAAATATAATCCTACTGGTATTCCAAGATCACTGAACCTATTCATTCCTGTTTCAATATTAATCAGAGGGGAACCTCCTAAAACTGTTCGTTTTATATTTTCTTTTTTTAAGTGTTCTCGCATCGGATAAACAGCACTAATAATTTCATTATTAGTATCCTTTAAAAATTCGTAATCTGAGAGAATAGGTTCTATTACTTTTTGCATACTACTATATACATACATTCGATTTAATTATGGTGTGTTCTCTTTATATCAAGGGAAGTTGTAATTTCACGATTTTCCTTTAGATACTTAATAATGTATTCTACTTGTTCTTTATTTTCTATTATATTACCTAATGTTTTTTCTATATAACCGTAAGTCAATGGAGAATATTCCTTTTTTTCATAAATACGAAGCTCACCATCGCTTAATTTAATTTTATTTTCAGGAATATTGGTGTGTTCTGTATATTTACAAATACGATCCGATAATTCATGTTTCATATCTCGCATTTTTTTTGTTTTTTCGTTTACAATTTTTAACTGACTATCAAGCAGAGCCCATTTCTTGACATCATCTATAAATTGTGCCTTAGAATTGATGGTTATTTCATTATTCATTTTAATTATAATCACAAATTTAATAAATAATATAAACAAAACCCACTTATTTTTAATAAATATGATGAAAATAACAAAAGATGATTTAACAACTATGTATTATGAACACATTGAAGCAGAAAAAAGACGAATAGCTAAACTTATTGAAGATGAAAGGAATATGATAATACGGGGTGTCTTAGAGGAAAATAAACTTGGAAAAAAAATATATACTAAAAAATGCTATGATTATAATGAGGAATATTTCCAAATATTAGTACAAAATTTACAAGAATTATTTACTGATAGTAAAATTGGGTTATCATTATCAACAGATGATAACTCTAAAAAAGGTGTGTTATTAACTATTGATTGGTCTTAGTATTTACAAATACCAGCGAATGTTTGAAACAGAACAAAGTTCTGTTTCAAATTTGTGAATGTTTCATTGGTTTAACGGCGTCCGCGGCCTCTGCGAGATCCACGTTTGCTACGTCTGTTTCCTTTACCTCTCTTCAATGAGATAGAAGGTAATCCAAGAAATCTTCTCTTACGAATAGAATCTCTGGCGTACAAAAGAACAGCAGGGACAGCTACATCAGTGATGATACCGCCACCAACGACAGGTTGTGAAGCATCAGGAGTAGCATCAGCACTGGGAACAGGTACATCAGAAACAGGCGCAACAACTCCACTGGTAACTTCGGGTTTAACCTCTACAGGTACGGCTGTTACCTCGCCATCTCCACCCTTTACTAAAGCAACAACAGGTGCAGCTACTAATTCACTAGGCGCTAAGGGAGCAAGAGCACCTCCTTTTAAAATTAAACTATTTGCGCCGCTGTTTGTAGCAATGGTATGATTATTAGCACTAACTGCGTGTTGTTGTCCCGCAGCGCCGTAAACTGTTTGTGCCCAATTGGATGCACCACAATCTCCACCTGTTATTCTAGAACGTCTAGTAGATCTTCTCTTTGAATTTCTAGTTTTTCCCATTATATATATTTTACATATATTATTTTACAACGAAAGATTTGTACTAAAGTTTTTAGTTTGATTAACTAATCTTAATAACAATACTAATATTGCTAAAATTATAAAGAACAAAAATAAATTATAAAAACAGAGTAACCATAAATACAAATATATTTCATTATAAATAATATTAACTAGAGGTTTCATAATCTCTTTTACATCTTTACGAATATCTTCATTCTGAAAGAATTCTATACATGTATCACGAATACTTTTCATAAAATAGTTAAAAAAATGTTATAGATTAATGTTTTCAGATGAACGTATTTTAGGGAGAAACACATTGGTTATTCGTCTAAACAACATAAGATTTTTATTTACAAAATATAAGATAAATATGGAGATTTACGATACAAACGATTCTTTTGACTTTGAGAAGGTTATTCTTACAAAACCAACATTAATTTCAGGAGGGAACTATTTTATACGGTGTTTAGTAAATAATTCTCCTTTGTATATTCAGCCTCCTAAATCTAAAACTAAGCAGGGGTTTACTAAAATAGGAAAACGATTTTCTTGTGACCTAATGTTTACAAACGAAAATGAAAACTTTATTCGTTGGATGGAAAACTTAGAGAACTATTGTCAACAATTTATCTATAGAAATAGAGAAAAATGGTTTGATAACAATATGGAATTTCATGATATTGAAAATTATTTTACATCACCTTTAAAATTATATAAGTCAGGGAAATTTTATATTGTTCGTGTAAACTCAAATATTAGTTCGATTACAAATAAACCCGCTTTGAAGATTTATGATGAAAACGAAAATGAAGTAGATATTGAATCTATTGTTGAAAACACAAACGTACTGACGATTTTTGAAATTCAAGGAATAAAGTGTTCTACGAGAAGTTTTCAAATAGAAATAGATTTAAAGCAAATGATGGTATTACAACAAAATAATATTTTTGAAAGGTGCATTATCAAACCTAAGACTATAGATCCTTCAATAAAAAAAAGCAAAGAAGAGGAAGTTGTAGTAAGTGATTTAGTTGATTCTATAGAAGAACCTATAAAAGATATTATAGCAGATTCTAATTTAGAAAATATAGAAAACGCTAATGTGGTTATGGAACCTATTGAGGAAGATATTGAATTCAGTGTTGAGAATTCTGTACCAGAAACAAAAGAGCAGCCACTTGAAGAAACAGAAGATAATATACTTCATGGCTATCTACCAGAAGTAATTGATGTAGATATTATTCAAAACACTGTAGATGGAATGGAAGAAATCGATTTTAATTTAGAAGAACTAACAGATAATGAACCTATTCAAATAAAAAAAAGAAATGACGTATATTATGAAATGTATAGAGAGGCTAGAAGAAAGGCAAAGGTGGCTAGAGATTTAGCGCTTTCATCCTATTTAGAAGCAAAACGTATAAAAAATACATATATGTTGGATGACATTGAAGATAGTGATAGTAGTGATTTAGAAATGGAAGAAGATTCGGAGGAAGAAAATTCTTTAGACGAATAAATTATTTTCATCCAGGTATTTAGCAAATTTAAAATACGATTTACATAAATAATTTTATCATCCGTTTATATATAATACCAATGTTCAAAGAAATCATTAGTGGATTTTCCAAGTTTTTCACCAAAGAAAGAACTCTAGTATTAATAATATTTTTAGTACTTGCATGGGCCCTTTTTTCATATTCTGGATCTAAGATTAATATTTACGATCAAATGAGCGACGGATCATTAGCTGCTCCTGTTGTTGCAAACAAAGCTGCTCCTGAAGTAGCTATCCCCCACACTGCTCCTGCTGCTACAGCTGCCGCACCTGCTAGTGGATACGCTACACAACCTGTAGCTAACCCCACTGATTTATTACCTAAGGACGTCAATAGCAAATGGTCCGCTTTAAACCCCACAGCTATGAACCAAGGTGATATTTTAATGCCTGATCTTTTACAAGCTGGATATCACATTGGTCTTGATACAATTGGCCAAACTCTCCGCAATCCCAACCTTCAATTGCGTTCTGATCCTGTTATCCAAAAAGCTGATATTGGACCCTGGAATCAAAGCACAATCGAGCCCGATTTCGGACGTGTTCCTTTGGAGTTAGGAACATGCAATGGAAAGTAAGAGATTACAAATACAAATACAAAAAATAATTTATAAAAAATACTATATATAAATTATTTAGGTTCAATTTAAACTCTTCAAGAATTTAATAATTTCTTGGTGTTATATATAAAAATGAACTGGGTCGTTGCTGTCTATACTGCCATCTTATTTTTTGTTCTTTCTCCTAATGTTCTTTTACGTTTACCTCCTAATGGAAGTAAATTAGTTGTTGCCGGTGTTCATGCTGTAGTTTTTGCCACCATCTTATACTTTACTGCCGGATATGTTTGGCGCTGGTCTACATTTGGCCTTGGTAGTTATGCTATTCATCACAAAAAAGAAGTTCATAATGACGCTGTGAAACCTAAAGTAGTTTAAGCCATTGAAGATGTAAAACATGAAAATATGTAAGTTACTATTTTAAAAAAATATAAAATGCACCGTATTTATATAATGGATAAATATGATGCTTTAGGATATTTTATTATTGGGTTTGTATTAGTTGTTTCAGCCTATATGTTTTATAAGAATTCTGACGAATTCCAATTAAAATGCATTATATCAAACGTAGATGGTAATAAATATTGTGTTCGTGAAAGAGAAAAACTACAAGCAGCTGCAGATTTATTGGCTAGTATTACTGAAAAATGCAAGAAACTAGTAGAATATATGGATAAACATCATCATAACGAAGACCGTGTAAAACGCTTAGTGGCAGGGTATAATCCACAAAAGGTAGTAGAAACTCTTCCCACTAGTGAATATACAGCATATAGTGAAAACAAAGGAGAGAAATTAGCATTCTGTTTGAACCGTTCTAAAAAGGATAATGATAATTTAATCGATGAAAACACACTCATGTTTGTTGCTATACATGAATTAGCACATATCATGACAAAATCTATAGGTCATAAAAGTGAGTTCTGGGAAAATTTTAAATATTTATTAGAAAACGCAAAGGAAGCAAAATTACACAACCCAATAGATTATAAAAAAAAAAACCAGGAGTATTGCGGAATGAATATTCATGATAATCCATATTACGATGCTTAAGGTAATCCTATTTATTGGTCCATTTTTATCTACATACTATCTTTATCTCTATCTAATAATGCAGTAGCTGGTGTTGGTGGTCGTTTTATTTCTTTAACATCTTCTTTTAATTTGGTAAGTTCTGCATTTATTTTATCTAAGTCATTTAATAGTATTGATTTTCCAACAACAACAGGTGCAATAATTTTTGATTGTTTCGTATTCGATAGTCTTCGTTTAGAAAATTTTTGTCCCATTTGGTATTACTAATAGTAATAATAAATTGATTATCTTTATTTTATTATTCACATCTATTTTTATTTATATTAAAATTAGGCATCATATTACTCGAAGAAAATATGGGAATTTGTGAATATCCATTTTCTATTAAAAATATGGATATTTTTTTGAATAAATCCAAGATTCCAATATTATGATGACTAGCCCGTAAACATTCAACAAGTGCATTTGAGAATGCACCTACTGATTGATCCAGATTATTCGATGAATCTGCACTGCTTTGGTCATCTCTGCATGCACTTAATACATAAATATTAGGATTTTCAATAGGCGAATAACTTGTTTGTGTTTTTACATAATTATCTTTATTCGAATCAGAATACTCAAATGACCAAGGCATGTCACATATGCTACCACTATGACAGCAATCAAAAATAAATATCGCACGACAATTCGTTTTTATTTTTTTAATGATTTCCAATATTTCTGTATCAAAAATACAGCCTTCTTCTACATAATTTGTAGGTACAATAATATTCTTAAGTTCATAATTCTGATTTTGTAATTGAGAACCATGACCGCTGTAATGCAGTATTACTTCTTCTAAATTAACAGAATCTTCTACGAGTAAATTTAGTTGGTTCATGATATTCGATTTCGTAGGTTGTATAAAATTATCTACGTCATCACGTAAGATTGTAATATTTTGTGGTTCATAGTTATATGCGTCTATAAGCATATTACGTATTATAATTACATCATTTACACAACCCTTTAATGATGCAATTGGAATATTCAAGTAATCTATACCTATCAATACAGCTTTTTTCATTTAATATATAATTGTTAAAAGAATAAAAAACCTACTTAATTTATAAGTTTATTGTATATAAGATGGAAACTGTAATAGAAATACCAGAAAATCAAAAATACATATTATGTTTATTGGATTCACAAGGAAAACCTACAAAATACATTGTATTTAATGGTAGTTCTGAACCCATGATAGATGAAAATATAAAACAAAAATTATTTAGCAAGGATGAAAGAATACTCTTTGATAAAATACCACAACCCGAATTTCATAATAGTTCTCAACAAATTCATAAAGATGATACTATTCGTACGATTAAAAAAAAAATTATTCACGAATTAGGTAAAAACGAATTATGCTATGAAGAAATTTATTTGTTTGCTCACCAATATCAAAATGTGGATCCAATCAAGGTTATAAACCAAGAAAAAGATTTATTTTCATTGAAACTTATGTCCCAGTTTGCTATTAATATTCAATTAAATAAAAGTTCATATGCAGAATTAAAAAACATGGATACATCTTTTTATCATTACGAAGATCTTGTTAAGTATGTAAATAAAGATAAAAAATATAAGGTTTCTATTCCACTAGGACAACGATTTTCTAATTCACGTAATTTATTATTTTCCGGTAATCCTTATGATGTTGAATTACAAAAAGACGATCCTGAACCAGCGTTTCAAATTTCAAAAGGTAATGAATTGTACACATTTGAAAATCAATTACTATTAAATTATGGCGAAATAGTTAAAAATGTAATTTATGTTTGTAAAGCAGGTGATGTTCTTGATTATGCAGTGGCTACAGAATACAAATATGTGGATGGGACATCCCAAGAAAAAATGGTTATTGATGAAACTTATATGATTCAACTTTATTTTCCTCTTTTAAATAAATTAAATATCAAAAATAAAGACGACTTTAATAGACAACAACAAGATTTTATTGAACGCAACAATTCTTTATTAAAACCTGGCACTTTTCAACTTTATGATACCATTGATTTGTTCTATAATTTATATAATACACGAAAAAAAGAATTATCTTATTTAGAACAAGGTATATCTTCCTTCACAATTATTTTACATCCAGAAGTAGATATTCCACTCCCATTAGATATTATTTTTAAACAAATTCATGCTACAAAAGGATCTGAAACTCCTTATTATTATCCCTCTGTGCCATTTATTAAATATAATCCAGGTAAACGTAGAGAAAGTATGTTTCGATTTTATTCAGAAAACATATCCAAGGATGGTAAAAAAATTCCATGGCTAACCAAAAAACAAATTAACGCTATTTCAAAAGAAAATAAAAAGGGTAATCAAATTACGATGTATATTCAATACAAAACCGCAAAAAATCAGGTAATAGATTTATTTTTAGATCTCCAAGAGAATGGAAATCTTAGAATACGTTCTGTTTTAAATAAACCAGTTTCACTAGCATTATTAGAAACTATTATTTATAATGTTACAAATCCCATCATCATAAAGATTAATAAAATTCTTGAGAAATCTGGTTATAAAATAAAGAAATTCAATAGATTGTCTGATTCGAATATAGAAATTGTCAATATTAAATATGATCTATCTATTATTGTGAATAAATCCTTACAATTAAAAAAGATTATAGGTTGTTTAACTAGTATATTTGATATTGTCGATACAGAATTGGATGTATCAAAAGGTGTTCTATTGAATTTCATAAGAGTTCCGAATTATCAAAAAATGAATGCGATGGCTTCTATGATTACGGATGTGTTTAAAAGAACAAATAGCAGAAATGAAATTATTAATGCATTGATAATAAACTTTTCATTAACTAAGGAAGAAGCCATGGATGAAATCATAAATTATTTTAATCAACATCAGCGAATTCACGGAGAATTTGTAAATAAACAAGTTGATATTGTAGATAATCCAGGATTTCCTGTATCTTTTTATAAGTCACCTTTTGATAATAAATTAGAAATCATTATAGACCAAATCAATTCTATAGAGTTTATTCATGTATTAACTGTTTACTTGGATACTATTTTGAGATTGATGTTGTTCCCTGAAGATATTCCGCAAACTTTATTGACTACATCTAACACATTATGTTCAAAAATAAATAAAGTAGAAGAAGAAATTCAAATAGAAAATGTTATTTTAAATACTTCTATTTTACCAACAGAACTGGATCTTAATACTCAAGAAGAAGAGGAAGAGGATGGATATTTACCCGAGGAGGAAGAAGAACAGGTGGAAGCAGAAGAAAAAGGCGACCAAGTAGATGAAGAGGATGATGAAGACGGTTACTTACCTGAAGAGGATGATGAAGAAGGTTACTTACCTGAAGAAGCTGAAGAAGAAAGTCGTGGTGGAGCTAAAGGAGAACGTGAAGTGAAAACTAATATATTTACAAAGCGTATGATGGAAAATGAACCTAATTTAATATTAAAGAAACCACAAGGTAAATATGTATCCTATTCTAGAGTATGCGCCGCTAATGTGAGTTTACAACCTGTTATTTTAACAGATGAAGAAAAGAAAGAAATTGACAAAGAGCATTCAGGAGCATACACAAATGCAATAAAATATGGTTCAGACCCTAAAAAACAGTTCTGGTATATTTGCCCAAGATATTGGTGTTTAAAAACAAATAAACCTATGACTGAGGAAGAAGTAAAACGTGGAGATTGTGGTGGAAAAATAGTGAAAGATAATGCAAAACCTCCTGATCCTGGTCATTTTATTATTGAATTTACAGATGATAAATACCATAAAGAAGAAGATGGTTCTTATGCTTGGCACTCACCTGGATTTAAGCCTTCGCATACTCATCCAAACCCTAATTTTTGTGTTCCATGTTGCTTTAAAAACTGGGCATCTAAAAATAAAAAATTAAGTCAACAACAAACACGAAGGCAACAATGTGGATTGGTAGATGTAAATATTAATAAAATAGGACCGGATGGTAAAAAGGCACAAGAATCTTATCAAACAGTACCAAAAGATATCATTGATGAAGAAGCAGTAATTTTAAATAAACCCAAAGAAGATATTGAAGTAAAGAAAGAAAAAGAGAGAAAAAAACAGGAGGGAAAGTCTAATGTTTTTGGAATAGAGCGTTATCCTATACCACAATATAGGTGGGGTTTTTTGCCAATTTCGGTAGAAAGATTTTTACATACCAAAAACAACAAATTCGTTTTAAAAAGTAACCCTGCTTATATTCAAGCAGGAAAGCGACCTCTACTAAGATATGGTATTGAATCCTCAAATAACCAATCTTTTATTGGTGTGGTAGCAGACATTTACAGCAATTATAAAAATATTAAATTATTATCTATTGAACAGATGCGTGAAAAAATAGTGGAATTATTAACACTGGATGACTATTTAAAACTTCACAATGGATCTCTTACTTCTATTTTTAAGCCTACTAAGTTTTCTATTGATGATGTAGACGTAGAAGATTATAAAGAAACCTATTTTTATAAACAAATGGATCTCTCTAATCCATCTCAATATTCCTTTTTAAAGGATTCCATCTCGTCGTTTCAGAATTTCCAGAACTATTTAAAAGACGGTGACTCAAACATTGATCATACTTATTTATGGGACGTTATAACATCAGAAGAATCCGTATTATTTGAAGGAGGATTAAATATGGTAATTATTGAGATTTTAAATAATGATATTACAGATAACATTGATGTTATTTGTCCAACAAATGCTTATTCTTCTAGTGTTTATAAAAAAGATCGCGGATCCATATTGATTTTAAAACACGACGTATTTTATGAACCGATTTATTTGTATCAAGGAAAGGATAAAAAAGACGGTGACCAACCGATCCGTATTTTTGAGAACTTTCAAGGACCAGAAGAATTACGAAATATGAAAAAGATATTTTCTATGATTATGAACTTATCTGATAAGAAATGTAAACCATTGAAAACAAGACCTCGTGAATATGAGTTTAAAGAAAATATATCCGCAAAATTATTATTCGATGCGGTTACTGAATTAGGTTATAACGTTGAATTTCAAGTCATGAATTATAATGGTAAAGTGATTGCACTCGTAGTAAAAACCAAAGATAATGTTTCTGCTTATTTACCATGTTTTCCTTCGAATACTCTTCCCAAAATAGAATATAAATTAATGAATCTAGTAGATTGGGTGGACTATAAATCTACACGCGATCTATTAGAAAAAATAAGTCGCGAATCAAATGGTAAAATTTTATGTAAACCTATGATGAAAGTATTGGAAGATGGGCTTATTGTTGGTATATTAACAATTACGAATCAATTTATTCAAATCAATGAACCTACGCAAGATATTTTTGAGAATGATTTACCTATTTATAACGGGTTAGGTACAATAGACTCGGTTTTAGCAACTAGTAGAAAAGAAGATGATTTACGCGTAAATTCGATTCGGAATATTACTTTGGAAACACAATTCTATTTATCCTTCCGTACAGAAATCCGTAAATTATTGAATAATTATAGTTATAGAGAAATTCGTGAGCAAATCGTAGCTATTCTAGATAACCCTACGTTTTTGTATACAAGTAAGATGAAAAAAATAAATATATTATTACACCATTTAACAAGCAATTCTTTTAAATTTATTCATGATATCGATGTTGATATCAAAAATAAGGTTTTTGAATTATCTAAGGGGGATGTGAAAACGTTCTGTTTAAAGAAAACCGGGAAAATATGCTTCCCAGATAAAAATTTAATTAATCCTGAAACTGATAATCAAGCATTTTATTTTGCTAGAGTATGCGATGAATTAATCCGTTATAAGCGAATTCGCTTATTTATGTTAGACGATAAACGTTATTTGAATATATCCAATGTAGATTACTCTATTGATGACGATGAGGTTCTTTTATTGAATTCGATATTAACCGATGAATATTTTGACGATTTGGTCCCATTCCAAAATAATAAATATGTCCAGAATATCAATTACGATATAGCTATTCCATCTAAAAACACGGGATTTTATCAACACTTCTCTAATGATGTTCCATTAAGCGAACAGAAATTAGAAGGTTAGGTTTATTAAATATACAAAACATATATTTAATAAATACAAACGAGAAACAAAAATACAAAGAATAACACTATAAAAGGGAAGGATTCAAAGGAAACCGTTGGTCTTCCTTTGCGTTAAGAGGGAATCGAACCCCCAGTTCAACCTTGGAAGGGTTGCGTGTTACCACTACACCATTAACGCTAAATTAGGTTTCCGGGTTACCTGATTCGAACAGGTGACATTCAGATAACTATTATTTTAACCATTACAGTCTGACGCTACTACCAACTGAGCTAAACCCGGTCACAATATAAATATTAGTTTATTATTTATATTGTTTTATAAGAATAATACTTATTCAATCAATTCTAAGCCAGAATGTTCCTCCATATTATAAATGTCACAGGTTTCTACCAAAAGACCATTTGCGTAAACACCATAATTCATAAATCTATCGAAATGATCGAGAGCAAAATGCCAAATATTGAAAACTCCCTCTTCTTCATAGGGTTGAGCACGTTCATCTAAACATGTTAATAATCTATATTTCTTACCGGTTAACCATTTATCATCTCTAGTAATTTCCTTTGTCTTTTTCTTTACTTCCTCAGTAATCATTTCTTCCTCTACTAAAATACCATGACATCCAGTAATAATAAGATCCTCGGTAATTTCAGGATAATTTTCTTTGGTGCATTTAAAAAGACGGTTCATACTACGCAATTTATTAGCCGAATTATAGATTTTCGAATGACCTATTATTTGAACGGGAACATACCCATTTACTTGGGTTTTTACTAAGGTGCCTTTTCTCAATTCTTGAACAGGAATATACTTTTCCTCGTTGTCAATATAACAAAGAATCTTAGTATCCTCTTTGAAACAGTTACGAAGAACCATGACGTAAACTAAATAAACACT
>Ga0114960_10000920_pt1 | contig 24230 bp, 47 predicted proteins | sample C_130625_MF_Meta_FD_92637 | JGI IMG/M metagenome (GOLD analysis project Ga0114960, IMG submission 92637) | Freshwater microbial communities from Lake Croche, Canada to study carbon cycling - C_130625_MF_MetaG | ecosystem: Environmental > Aquatic > Freshwater > Lake | place: Lake Croche, Canada... | reverse complement strand
GGCTGCCCTTATCAATCTTAGCGCTGGTCAATTTACCGGTTTTATCCCGCAGCAACGGCGTTTTCAGTTCGTCGGGGTTGTCCGTCACCCCAAGATCGACGTAGATCATGCCCATACCCATGAAACCATCAAGGGTCATGGCTTTGTTAAACGCCCCACGCAGATCGTATCGCTTCATCGCTTCGTCGAGTTTTGTAATCTTGTCCGCAAGCGCCCCGCTCTCGGTGTCGCTGGCGCTTATCAGTTTGATCCATTTCCGCGTCATCAGCCCCGCGATAGTCTCGCTGATGTGTCGGTATTCCGGTCGCTGAGCCAATTCGGCAAGGTATGGGTAGCCGAGAAAATACTGCCCTTCGCCCCACACCCCAGCGGTTGCCCATGTCGCAAAGAATTGCTGCGCCTCGGGTTGGCCTATTGCACTGTCCATTGCCAGTTTAGGGCCATCAGGGATCACGCCCGGAGGCGGTTTGGGTAAGCCGGTGAACGGATCACGCGGTGGCGTGCCTGACCTCGTTCCAGTTTTCCGAGAAAGTTCGTCCAACATATGTTGCGTCACACGCAAAGGGGGCGAAGTCAGGTCTGGACGATCAAACACGGGGGCCATACGAGCCGCTGGGCTGGGTTGTGCGGCGCGCTGCCACCGACCCCTGATCGTCTTCCAGATATCCATCAACGCTGCCCCAGTGCTGCCAATAACTCGTTGGATATGGATATAGGCCGGTTTCCCAATCCAACGATAGAGAATGCTCGCGACAACGCGTCAATCTGATCGTCATACGTCCCGTTCGGAAACGCTGCCATTTCATCAATCAACACTCGGTTCCACGGCGCTTTGACTATCGCGAGGTTCCCGGCGTTGGCTTGTGAGATCACGGGATACGCGCGAGTGGCTTTATCCCCCTGTTCTGGGGTGATAATAACGTTATGTCCGGTTAAAAGCCGGGAATTTGCGAGACTTTTGGACTTTCCGGCGGCTCCAGGGTCTTGCGGTAGGCTGATTTTGACGCTCGGTGTGTCCAACCGATCTTGCGTGCTGATGTTCAAAAGCCACCCGTCAACCTCATCCGGCCCGCCCCTGTCGCGCCACGCGTCGAGGATGACATACAATCCACTTGGCAATCGCGCCATTTTAATGCGCGCTGACCAGTCGGGGTTGTTTGTGCCGATCTTTTTTGTCGCCGCAAAATCCCATCCACTGCCAATGGTCGCGCCCCGCAGGTTGGGCGTTTCGTCCAATATCTGAATGTTGGCGATCTTGAATAGCGCGCCTTCGGGAGATTTAGGGTCTTGCTGGAATAGCGATTGCCAATCCCGCATTGCGCCATTTTGCTCGTATTCGGCTTTCTGACTGCGAAGTTCCTGGCCGTATGGATAGTTGGGATCGTTATCCCACAACCATTCCCCTGGTGCGCGGCCTAACGGGTCATTATCGAGCGCTTGGGCTGGCAGGCTTACCACGCGCCATCTATCACCCTGAGCCGCAAGAAGCCTGCCGCCAAGGTCATCCTGGTGCCAGCGGGTCATAATGAGCGCGATTTTTTGCCCAGGCTTTGCACGCGACCGCAGATCGGCGTTCAGCCAATCCCAAGCCTTTTCGCGGTATGTCTCGCTTTCCGCCTGTTCACGGCCCCTCACAGGATCATCGATCATCGCCAGATCGGCGCGGAACCCAGCGATTGAGCCACCTATGCCGGTTGCCTTGTATTCCCCGTTATTCGTGGTCCCCCATAGGTCCACAGCATCACGGGTAAGCCCGTAGCCAAGCAGCGATGAATTCTCGACGATGATGTGTTTGACTTCGCGACTGATCTTGTCGGCATAATCGCCGGTATGCGATGCCCCTATGACGTTCTGATTGCCCTTGGCCAGCCACCACGCAATAAACAGCTTTGCGTAAAAAGATTTTGCCGATCCTGGCGGCATTGATACCATCAGCCGGTCATACGAGCCGTCAGACAAGCCCTGAAGCTCGTCGATTACCAATAGATGATGTGGCGCTGGCGTGCGGCCAAACGGCTTAAGTGCCTCAATGCAAAACGCCCGAAAGCTTTTCCTGCACTCCCTCCGATGGAGTATCAGCGCTGCCGCCTGCGCTCGCGATAGCGAGGAGATCGGCGTCTGTGGCTGCACTAACGGGGGTGGAGATGGCATGGTCAAACTTGTCCCTCTGGCCGAGTAGCTGCTTGCCCAGCCATATAAGCATTGTGGGGTTGCCTGCCTGTGCCCCCTGCCACTGCAACCGCCGCAGTGTGGCGCGGCCATGCTTCCGGCCCCGTTCGATAGCTTCGTTGATTTCCGGCTCAGCGGCCTTCCTGATGAAAAACGTCGCTTGGCATATACCCAGCACGGCAGCGATTTCATCAGGCGTGCATCCAATGGACGCGGCATTTTCCACGGCTTTGAGATCGATGGGCGTTTTAGGACGGCCCATGGGCTTGCGCTGATCTAGGGGAACGCGCTTAGACACTAGATGCTTCCTTTTAAACGGTATGGAATGTGAGACACTGTATCACGCCATACAAGTTACCGTCACTCGTTCTAACGGTCCATACCAACCCACCTAACCGCCATACGGTCGGCGTATAATGCGCTGTGGTCGGTCGTCAGGACCCGACAATCCGTCGGACCCGACAAAAGGGTGTAAACCCCCATGCAAAAGCTGATGGCCCCGATCAGCAGCGCCACACCCATCATCCTGATCAGTGTGTTCCTCACGGGCCGACCCTATCCACCAATTGCGCGTTGCATACGGCAAACGTTTTGCCGGGGACCACAAGTTCTTGCGCCGACATTTTGCAGATTTGCTCGGTCGGATAGGATGGCGGCGACCGGCCAACTAGCGTGGTCGTGCCAACGGCGTAAATGCTGAACGCCCACATCAAAACCATCACGCCGCATCCCCTTCCTCGGTAAACCCAAGCGCTTTAAGCGCCTCGACGGCTTTTACCACCCGTTCGGAATGCGCCAGTCGGTCGGCTTTCATCTTCTCTAGGTCGGCGGACATTTTCGTAACCCTATGCTCCATCGCGTAGATTTGACTGTCGATGTGTCCGCAGTCCTTACGGATGCTTTCGATGGACACATCGAGTTCGGTATTTTGCCCTTTGTATTCCCTGGAAATTCGCCTCACAGCCAGACGATTATCGCACGCGGCGGTTTCCATTCTCGCATCAGTCACCGTCGCGATAAACGGGTATTCCGGCGGGGTGTTCCATGATGTGTCTTTGCCGTCGCTACGCTTAAACGATTGCGCGACACCCCTCACCCACACTAAGTTTTTTGTCACGCGGCGGACAAGTCTTTCTTCCACACGCCATCGACCGACGAGCACAACCAGATCGCCGACCTTGATATTGTCCAGATGGTTCATTGGGTCCCCTTCCTCTTATTTCTGTGCCTCAGTTGCCTCTCAGCGGCGGCTACGCGGGCAGCGTCACAGTGAGCGCACTGACCTTGCGGGGCAAACCCTGAAACCGGCTTAGCGGGCTTTGCGGGCGGTGTGGGGTATAGAACCTCCATCATCGCGACACCGGTTGCTCGGGCAAACATCTGCGGAGATACCGTCCCCGCGCAGATATGTCCCCAGCCTCTACCGCCGCAGATAGCGCAGATTGGTATGGTGGCCATTTCATCTCCGGTTGTCAGGCTTAGCCTGCGTTATGTTATGTTACGTTACGGGTTGGGGTTCAAGTTTTGAGTTGTGTCCCCCTTAAATTCCGCCGTAGCGCCACACCTCTAACTCAGTTAGCGCATGATCCAGCGCATCCCGTAGCCGCTTGACCTCGGCCAGCATCAGTTCGTCGTCGCGAAGTCCTCGTCGCCTTGCGTTCGACGCCGATGCGTCCAATCCGCGATCACGTCGTCAACGGTGCGGGTCATCCGGCCCTCGCTTTCATCGCGGCGATGCATATCGCCAGTGGGGCGGTTGTGGCATTTCCATTAAACCAGCACCGGCAGAACATGCGTTTAGTATTGGTTATTTCAACCGTAGCAATCCACCGCTCTCGGGATGCACGCGCCAAAGAATAAAACCTCCACCCATCCGGCACCAGCCTCAGCGCGGCGTCGATCGAATCGGTGTAAGTCGGCGGTTCAGCGCGTTCGCATAATGCTATTTGCAAAAATCTAAGGCACTCGTCGGGCGTGGTTTCATCAGGGTCAATCGCCATCTCAATCGCCGCATCAAGCTCCACGTCCGGGCCTGTGGCGGACGTAAGCCGGGCTATCAGGTCAGTCATGTCCGATCCTCCGAAACGTTGTCACTGACACCCATGGGTTGGCATCCCATGCGCCGGGGCCGTTGATGGCATCCCACAGGCTGGCAAATTCGTTGACCATCCACTGATCAAACGCCGGGCCTTGGCCTCGAAATGCGCGGTGGTCTTTCCCCTCTGCCGCAATACCCCCCGTGGTGATATCATGAAGGCGCTCCACCCTGACGGCCTTGACCGACAACGTGATCCGGCTGGCCCAGCGCGGCATGTGAATGGAGGGTTTCGGTCTTGTCCAATCGCCTTCAACGGGATCGCCGTCCGCCCAATACCAGATCGGCGATCCACGATCCCATTGGCCGGGAGGTTTTGTGTCATCAGGCCATTCACCGCTAAAACGTTCCCGGACCCATAGGTGATCGCCAATATTCCACCGAGCAGGCGAATGGTCGTGCAACCATTTGTTGATATCGCCCGTGGGTTGCGGTTTCAAAATCCGCCGCGTCTGCGTTTTGCGCCCCGCCAGAATGGCGCGGACCATCGCGCCGCTGAACAGAATAGGCAATTCACGATGCGCGCCGGTCATACCCCTGATCTTGGTCGTGTCCCCGTCCTGGACTGATCGGCTGTTGGGGTTGATTGGGTTGGTCATTCTAACCTCGTTCGTTGGTCCATTCGGTAAATAGCTGACGGGCGCTTTCACAAGCCGCTCGCCATTCGTCGGACTGCTGCGCGGCGCTTTTAGATGGGTCATACAGTTCCAAACATAGCCCGCTTGCCACGTCGTAGCGCCGCCTGATGGCGTTTCGGTCTACAACTACCGCAAGGGCAGGGACCGACGCCAACTGGCTACGGTTGGGTTTGCGGGGCGCTGCCATAGGGCATAACATCCCCTTCAATCACTGTTTCGGGTTGTTTTTCAGGGATCGGAACGTCGGCCTCGATCCATTGGTAGGACCATGGCGCAACAACCATTGTGGTTGCCGAATTACATAAGTTATCCGCAATGTCGCCATCGGCTACGTCCGACGCACCCATAGCTTCGTAATTGCCATGGTGGTCCATTATCAGCAACACGCGGACGCGCTTGGTTTTTGCAGTCTGGCCAACGGCTTGGCCTAACGCATCGTTGGTCATTGCATCGTCCCCATATCGACTTGCATCCCCTTGGCCAGCTTTGCCAAACCCTGCGGCGTGATCTTCAGTTGCTCGACGATCCGATCAGTCCCATCCGGGTTTTTAATCGTCGCCACCTTGTGCGTCACATCGCCGGAATTTGAGCGGTATGCTTTGCCCAACCATGTGCCCGATCCGTTTTTGCGGTAAGCCCAGTCGTGCGATTGCATGTAGCTGAACAAATCCTTTGGCCGCACCTGCAACGCTTTTGCCGCCTCGGTCACAGACAGCGCGCCATCCGCCGTCGCGATCCGGTCCAGCGCCTCGGCCTTGGGTAGCGCCACGTCGAGTTGCGCCTTCTGCCGGTCGATGGTGGTTTGAAGGACCTTCATCGCCCGAAGCGCCAGTTCTTCCGGCGTTTCCTCTGCCTTGGCAACCATATACCCGCCGTCGCGGCGAATGGCTGGGATGACCTCGGATGTCACCCATTTTTGGAATGGACGGGCCTGCGGTTTGTCGCTTCGCATCATCAGCCGGTAAAGTCCGGATTCGCTAATGATGGTCGGCATCGCCCCAACAGTCCCTAACCCATTGATATTGCCACCCTCGATTAAATCGAGGGTATCCTTTTCATCATCATCCAATCGTCGGCTTCCATCCGACGGGTTGCCAATCCCAAGAATACGGCACACATCAACCAGCACGAACCACGGCTCACCGTCGCGACTAATCGTCCGCACCGGCTTGCCGTCAAAATTGTAAGGGATCAGGCTCATCGTGTTTTTCTCCTCGGTTGCTTGGGTTCACGGACTGGCGGCGGGTCAAACATTGCTGATGCGGCCCGACGCTCTAACCATGCATCAACGGCTGGCGGCGGGTTGCTGTGACCGTTGAGCCAGAGGCGGATGGTGCTTTCGTCCCATCCCAGTATTTTGGCTAGGCCACGCTGCGTCCAATGCAACGCGGCTAAACACTCACGGCGTCTGGCTAGTGTCACATTGTATCCCTGCGTTTGCTGGCTTGTTTGCATGAACACACTATTCCGCTTTATGCGGTTGATGTCAAACGCGAATTGCGTATCGCGCTATTTTGCAGCCGCCGGCAGTCGCAACACTTCCCGCATCTCCATCCATTCCCGCAGCGTCAACCCCGGCGGTGGGCTAACCACCTGCTCCCCAGCCAACAGCCTCCGCACCACGTCCAGCATCTGCGCGGACAGCGTGACCGCCCCAAGCCGGTAATCACGGAACGCCTGACACGCCATCGGCACCCACGCTTCGGTAATGCCCAGGATCACGTCGGCGTATGCCCGTATCTCGTATTGCGCGTGCGGATCGGCTCGCAGCGCCAGGAAGTTGAACAGGTTGTGAAGGTCGGTCTTCCAATACCACTGGGTATAGGTGTTCAACGTCAAGCTCATGCGGGCCAGTTCGCGAGCCAACCCTTTGCGATTTGGATCGCGGTCATCTCCTTCGTTTAACATCAGCTTGTAGCGCCCGTAGCTCCACTGAGCACCACCTCGCAAAAACGCCAACACTTCCTCCGCTTCCTCCCCCTCCAACACATCACCGCGCCCCTGCCGGTTGCTTGTAGCCTGAGCCGCCAGATGCTCCGGCGCGGGGACGTAGAACTCGTTGTCGAGGATCGAATATCGAGCGGACTGCTCGTTGACGCTGGCCATCCGATGCCTGATCCACTGCCGCGCGACGAAGATTGGCAGCTTCACATGGAGCTTGATCTCGCACATCTCGAACGGTGTGGTGTGCCGATGACGCATCAGATACCGGATCAGCGCCTCATCCTCGCGGACCGATTTGGCCCCCGAACCGTAGGACACGCGCGCGGCCTGCACAATTGCCGCGTCGTCGCCCATGTAATCGACAAACCGCACGAAGCCGTGATCGAGCACAGGCGTCGGCTCGCCAAGGATTGCCTCCAAGGCGGGCACGGTGGGGCGTTTGGTGGTATTCATTGGTCGTTCTCCCTATCCAGTTTGAGGATCGCTGCTTTGAGGTAGTTCGCTGTGTCTAGCGTCTCCTCATATGCGTGTTGCAGCCAATCGCGCAGGCTCAGCCCGGCCCCGTCCAGCGTCGTGCCGTATTTCGCGATGCCAACCTGTGACCGTTGCAGCAGATCGGCGCGGACGGCCTCGACGACGGCATCGCGAGGTTGCGCCAACGCGCGGATTTGGTTTTGGCGGTATACCGCGTCGGCCCAAAGTGCGCGCTCTTGGGCAATCAATGCAGCGTCTTCTTCATCTTCACTCACTGCCTTAACTCCTTGCTATCTCAAGTCCCATTCTATTGGGTGGTGTGTTCTGGGTTTTTGACATATCTCCCCCATCCGACGGTCAAATCGTCAATTTTCGTCACGGTTCCTAAGTAGGAAGACGACGCCGAAGCGTCGCCCATTCCACCGGTATGGAGCCATCCCGAGCCATCGACAGCAGCTTTGAGGCGTCCCTGTAGGGTCAGGCGGTTACAGGGTATGCGGTGTTGCAAGCGCCTCAGTATCTCCCCCTTGCGGGGCTGGCGGTGTTCCCAGCGGCACGGCTGCCGACCGATGGGAGTTGCAGTTGTTCTGCCCAAAATGTTCAGTCCGGGAGGTTCACCTAATGCGAGTAGGGCCGCGCGGTATTAAGCCCGATCCGCCAGCAAACAACGCGCTGGAACGAACTCAGGCGAATATTCACGAATGCCAGCGGAATTTGACTTGATCCATCGGGGGCGGCGTGCCAATTTTGGCGCATCGCTGTTGCCCTCTGGATTGACGCGCCCGCTACGCTCAATCAGTGGTCAAGGGACCTGAGAACCCCTCGACATAGGTATCATTCAGCACTGCGCCCGCCTTGTCAACACCGATGAGGCGGGCGCTTTCGTTTTACGGCGGAGTGTCGATGAAGGACGCTATGCGTTCGAGCCACATTGCGACGTGATCCGGGATCGGCGTAGCCCCTGCCGCCCATCTGCGAACCGTCCGGTCGTCAACGCCAATGACCTCGGCCAACTGGCGCTGCGACCATTGGAGCACATCTACGCACTCGCGGAACCGGTCAGGCGTCATTGGTGTCGGCCTGCACCAACGATCTCCACGTCTGGCAGTCGCCTCCGGCGTGCTGCGGAGATGACCAGCCGGTTGCCAGCCATACCGGCACGGGGAACCTGCATTGCCGCCATTCCGTCTCGGACTGCGGCGGGACGTAAACGCAATCGTTGCCCCACCAGATGCACGTTCCGCATTGGCGTTTGGTCTGTGTCATTCGCCGTTCTCCATCTCGCCATCTTCCTCGTCTTCGACAGACGGTTTTTCTTCGGCAAATCGCGTATCTGCATCAGACATCCGTCGATGATGCGCTTCCCGCGCCTTTCCTTCCGGCGTCGCGCGCCAGGCATCAAATCGGTCGGCTTCTTCTCTCAATTCCTGCTCACGCAGCTTGAACGCTTCAGCCAACGTCATGATTTTACCCTGCGGTTCATCAGTCATTCGAATATCCCTCCAAGTCGGTTGATCCGGTTTACGTCGCACTCGCGCGGGGCGAACGTGATGCTGCGACCCCACACGTCAACGTTGCCCATTGCGTCAAGCCGTAGCGGACATGTCGGGCCGCCCATGTCCGCGTCGTCACCGGCCAGATATACGCGCCCGTTGGTGATCTTGACCTCGATATACGGGCGCTGCTGCCAGCCGTCGGGGTAGTTCCCAAGCATCCATTGACCGCGAATCGTGTAGACGGACGGGGCTGGCAGCGGCTTCAGGCGACGGACGATCACGCGGCTAAGATCCGCTGTGTGATTGCCGCGCGCGCCTGATTGACCGCGCCGGGTTTCGTCTTGGCGAATCCGCAGAAATCATCAATGCCGAACGATGGCGCGCGCCATTGCCAGCCGCTGCGATACGTCTTGGCGACCTCGACGGCTACCAGAGCCGCGCGGGTTTCCGCCTCACGTCGTTCATCGTCGCATTGTGCCGCGCGTTGGCGGATTGCGCTGACTGCTTGGGAATCCGTCAGCCGTGCGAAATACGCGCGCGCGCCAGTTTCGTCGGACTCCAGAAACCGCTGGCCGTGGGTGGTATTGTCTGACAGGCAGTAGGTCACAGCCCATTGCGCCTCCTGCCAGCGCGCGCACGATCCGGCACTGACGTACCCGCGTGTCTCATGCGCGATGGTCACAATAGGGCATCCGTGGAGCGCGGCGGGCGCCTGAGCGACGATGGTGCGGTCAGCGTCCAGACCCTCGGGGGTGCGGCCTTGAGCGAGCCGGACCTTGCCTTCCGGCACCGGCGGCATCGTGTCACGCGTATATTCGGTCATGGTCACGCCCCCTTTAATACCTGCCCGAGTTGGTGGGCCGTCGCACGGATAAGAAACAGCGGTGACATCGTAGTGGCGCTGTCCCGCGAGCAAACTACAATACGTCCCGACGCGATGAACTCTTGCACACGCTTCAACGAGTCCAGCGCCGCGATTATGTCGGCGCGCTGCGATTTTGTGAGCTTGGCCATAGTTAGGATTCCTTCGGTTGCAGGCAGTCAATGAGACCGATGGCGGGCCATCAGCCTAGGCGATTGTCTGTCAGGATTTCGTCACGAGTGTCAGAACATAGGGGCCGAAGCCCCGTTAGTTAAAGATAACCGTAAAACCGCACGCCGCACCGCATGTAAATTTGGCTCAGCCCGTTCAAGATTGAACGATCACCTTCAACCCAATTGCTCGGAATTAACCCCATTTCCTGAAACATTTCGTTGTTTTCAGCTTCGCACGCCACGACGTTTGTGCAGTCGTAATTGCGCTTAATAAAAGCTGTGTTTTTGAAGACTTTCATCTGGGTAATCCCTCGATCTGGCTGGGCTAATCCCCTCGCCGTGATGTGTTTATGCCGCATAGCGCGGGATACGTCAACAGATAATTTGCGCGTGTGGCAAAATTATCTAGGTATCGCCCACGAAAAAGGCCCGCCCCCTCTGCAAAAGGGAACGGGCCGGGTTTTAGTGCGCCGCCCCCTCGGCAAAGGGGAACGGGCCGGGTTTTAGTGACAGACCGATTTTCCGAGCGGGGTCTGATGGAGAAAATACTCACGCTTTGCCGGAATATCAATGACAATTCGCCATCCCGGCGCACAAAAAAATGGCCCGACCGTTAGGCCGAGCCAAGTTTAGGGAGAAGAAAACGAACCAACGATGTGACAGCCGAAGCGTCACGCACGAGAGCATGATGGGCGATGAGTGGGTAAAGGTCAATACTAATCTGCCGCATCCTGCCCCGGCTCACGGAAATAGGGGTAGGCTTTCCGGCAGTGAGGCAGGCAGTAGGACCGGCCCGACAGCGCGGTATCGTCGCACATGCGGAACCCTGGCTTTCCTGGCTCACCTATCGGCCAGCAACACACCGTAGCGCGTCGAAATAGCACGGGCGGCGGCACCTGCGGGGGCGCGACATGGACGGGCTTTGGCGGCGTCCTGATCGGAACCACGACGGAAATTTCCGAAAGTTTCGGAAAGTCCGTTTCCGGTTTTTCCGAACGTTTGGAAACTTTAGGTTCGCTCGCCACCATTGCGGGCAACGTGATTTTCGGAGCGCGCGGCACATAATGGCGCTTAGGCTTAAACGCGTCAGCCGGATCGCGATGCTTTGACGGGTTAGGTCGCGATGGAAGATTAAGCCGATGAGCTAGGCCAATGACGGCATTTTTGGTCAACCCCATCGCGTCACCGATCTGGGTAGCGGTTAGTTTTGGCGTTTGGCCCCACAATTCCCGAAGCCGGTCGCGTGTTTCGTCGGTATGCCAAACTGTTCCCATTCTCAATCCTCACGTTAAATCAATGCAATCAGCCCGAACGCGCACGATGCCGTCAAACGCTGCTAACCTTGATCGTGTCCCGTGATCAGCGACAGCGCCTCGGATTACCGCTGCTATGCTGACCGGCTGATAGCCTGCCATCAGCCACGCATTGAGCGGCGCTAGGTCGCCTCGCCATGTCATAGGCCACCCAGTAGCCGCAAGGACCCATCCGAGCCACCCAGCCTCGTATGAGGCGGCGGATAAGCCGTCTGTGTCGGGCAGCCCTGCCAAAAACTCATCAAGCCCCCACGGATCGGCTGATAGGTCAGTCGGAGGCTCGTCACGATACCTCTGTTGGTTAAGCCACGTTGCCGCCATGGGCCGCATGGTAGGGTCTGGTGCCGCTACCGTGTTTTCCAGCCCATCCATTATGTCGTCAAGCGATGCCGTGCGCCGCGCCTTGTGGAACGCTTGTATGGCCGTTTGACGCGGGTTGTTTGGTCGGTGCATTTTCGCCCGCCACGCAGGCCAAAACGTCTCGTCAAACTCCGCGCATATCTGCGCATCGGTCAAGCGCGGCCTCGGTTGAACTGGCGCGAAAAACGTCATCTGTCCGGCGGTTTGTCCGCTCATTTCATCCTCCGTGGTGCCGCCAGCCTTCCGACCGGCGGCAGTTGGATCAATCGGAAGTTTCGTCCATATCAGGGAAATGAGCATCCCGTTCAAACTGCAACGGGAGTTCCTCGGGAACCGGATCATCGACAGTTGCCATATTTTTGGTCGCCTGTCGGTAATAGGTAGGCTTCAATTCAATCCCGATGCCACGGCGTCCAAGCCTGACAGCCCCATAAACCTCGGAACCAACACCCATAAACGGCGTAAGCACGATTTCGTTCGGGTTGCTCCACAACGTCACCACACGCTCGATAACGTCCAATTGAAGCGGATGAACGTGCTTTTCATCATCCTCGTCTTTGGCCGACAGGAACGGCAGCACTCGACCGATGCGAATGTCATCCCAGAATGCCGACGCGTATTGCCGCCAAATCCAATGAGAATATCGGTTTTCAATTTGGTTTCCCGTCCACCCTCGATATTTCAGAATGTTCGCGGGCGGCAACCGCTCACCGGCATACTCGGTTAGGCCGATGGGATGCGTGATGGGAATTTTGTTTTCGCCATCACGACGAAACACCAAAAGATAATCCGCCGATGCCACGCTGCACCGGCTGCTATCCTCGACAAGAGACCGATGCGCAAGGTTTTTTGCCATAGTCCGGTTACGAACCGCTAAAGGCTCTTTCCACACCGCATATCGGGCAATGAACTTCCACCCGTGTTTGACATGCAACCGGATGATGTCCCCCGGAAAATCGATCAAATGATCGGTCCCGCTGTTCCCGCTGGGCACATCCATGCAATGCACCGCCGTTTGACGGCCCGGCATCGTCAACCGGGCAAGTTCCTTCACGACAAACTCATAATGCCGGAAAAATTCGTCGTAATCCAAGCAATTGGATATGTCCCGGTCGGAACTAGAATATTGAAAAAGCCCTCCAAATGGCGGGGAATAACAAGAAAGCCCAATCGAAGCGGATGGCATTTTCATCATAACCTCGATGCAATCGCCATTATAGATTGCAAACCGTGGGGTTATTTGTTGGTCAATTACAGCCATGACGGCATCTCCTCTTGTTGATTAAACTGAATTGAACGGTCCACCGCAATAGCATCGTTCATGTAGGTGACCAGTTCCGAGAACATCCGGTCTGCCGCAATGCTTTTACGCTGTAGGTTGGAAAGAATAGACTTTTCACCTTCGGTTGTGATGATGTCCGAGATTACGGGTAACTTTTGCCCGAACCTCCAACACCGTCTTATGCCCTGGTAATACTCCTCGAACGAGTGCGTCGGAAACGACACGGAATGAGCACAGTGTTGAAAGTTTAACCCCCATGCGCCGATCTTGCCTTTCGTCACCAAAACCCGAGCCTGACCGGACAGGAATGCGGCAAACTTTTCCTCCTTCATGTCGTCGCTGTCTTTTCCCGACACCTGAACACTATCTGGAATAGACCGCTCCAATAGATCGCCCTCGTCGTTCAAATGGCACCACACGATAGCGGGCTTGCCCGTGCTGTTGACCAACTCCGCAGCGGCCCGGCATCGATCCGGCAGCGTCCTTCGCCGCTCCTCGCGCTGCTCATGTAACCCCACGGCAGGAAGCGCAAACAACATTCCATCCGGCAACTGAGTAGTGTCCACAAAATGTTGACGCTCAACCAACGGCGGTAATGCAAATTCGGCATCGCTGAAACCAAGGTCGGAAGGTCTTCGTGTGGCGCGTGCCCACGAGCAAACCCACTTCCAAAACGGCACCGCCGCATGGCCTTTGAACCGCCACTTTGCCGCCTCATCCAATTGTGCAAACGATTTCCCGCGATGCCGGATGACATTTGCTTTGATAGAGTTCCCTTGGTCATTTTTGAAAAACCTGGACAACATGTCCATATGGCCAAGGTAGCCCAGCGCCTCGCTACTGGTGCCCAGTTCAATGTATTCGTTTGGAGCGGCTGTCGCCGTGCACAGAAGGCGATACCGCTGGCGTCGCATGAATTCCATGATCTGCGACCGGCGAACCCCGTCAAACGATTTCAGGATTGAGCTTTCGTCACACACCGATCCAGAAAACGCGTCAGGGTCAAAATAATGCAACCGCTCGTAGTTTGTGACCGTGATGCCGGGGTGCACTGTCCCGTCGCGCGACACCCTCGCCTCTATCCCAAATTTATGCGCCTCGGCCACAGTCTGACCAGTTACAGCCAAGGGCGCTAAAATCAACACGGGTCGGTTAGTGTGGCGGACCACATTTTCCGCCCAGGTCAGTTGCATCAGCGTTTTGCCAAGGCCGCAGTCGGCAAAGATTGCGCCCCGGCCTTTCAACACCGCCCATTCCGTAAGAGAGGTTTGAAAATCCTTCATACCATCTGGGCAAAAGTTCATGCGGAACCCGTCGTTAGTTCCAACCTGAGCCTTCCCCTCTAAAAATTGAGCATAGTCCGACAAGCTCGTTCTCCTTGTTTTTAGTATTGGTTCCGTTGGTCGTTTTTAGGCCCCATATCGTGAAACCTATTTGCCAGTCTGTCAAACGTTAATATACCGATATCCCGCCCGTCGTCGTCCGCCTCCCGCATTTTCATCGGGATAATCTCTGTTACATTTCGCACGCCGTTGGGGTATGGGTCACGGGCCTCGGCCCATTTCCGCCTAATCTTTGCGAGCACTTCCCGGCCTTTATCGTTGAGCGTGTCAGGTTCCTCGGGCGGGGATGGGTCTAGGTATAAAAACGGGCGGTAAACCCCGAACGCAAAGTGAGCGTGAATTTTCGTGTTCCACGGAATATCCTGCGGCGTCGGGCGCGCGCCCTTGGCGTCTTTTTCCCGCGAGGAATTCGTGTGCATCAGCACGAGAATGCACACGTTCATGTCCTTCGCGCCTTGGTCTTTTAATGCTTTAGCCGACGCTACGGCAGTCCCGAACATCTGGTGCGGCGCGACCGAAAGAAAGTCCGAAAAATTGTCCACGATGACTAGTGCGACGGGACGGCGGGATTGGACCCTGCGGATATCCCCGAGCACCCGCCCAACGGTTGACGCGCCCGTGTCTGAAAATTCAATCGGAATTTCTGCGGCGGCGTTCCGAGCAATCAGCACACGTTCCGCTTGATCCATATCCGCGTCACCACGGGCGATAACGCGGCGTGGGACGGCTGCAAGCCTCGCGGCGGATCGTGTGGCCATCTGTTGAGCCGTCATGTCCCCAAGGCAGATATAAAGCACGCAGGGGCACATCCCTTTTGTCCCCTGGTCTAGCCACCCCTGTCGGGCGTTCGCCGCCACCCCCTCGGCAATCTGTAAAGCAAGTTCTGTCTTCCCGCCTTCGGAAGCGCCGACCATATAATTAAGGGTGTTTGGCCCTATGCCACCGCCCATCACACGGTCAAGGCACGGCAATCCGGTGCTTATCAGGCGACCAACGCGGCCCGCTGCCACATCTTCCATGCGGTCGATGACCTCATGGACGGCATCGGCAAATTGGACGTTCCCACGCCGTTGAACCGTTCCTGGCGACGCCTGGGATACAAGCAGGTCGATATCATCTGCCGCTCGCGTAGCCGTCGCGGCCCCGTCTACCGCCTCGTCAATACCAAACGCGCTTTCGACCATCGCGGTTCCAACGCGGATCAATTCCCGCCGAAGCCAGCAATCGTAAATCGCGCGGCCATACTCCGTGGCGTTAATGATGCCGACCATCGCGGACATAAGTTGCGCGAGGTAGCGCGTCCCGCCGACGTCATCGAGCACGCCAGAGTTTTCAAATTCGGCCTTGAGCGCGACGGCATCAGCAATTAACCCAGCTTCAATTCGGCGCTGAATGGCGTGGAAAATTCGGACGTTGATCGGATCGGCAAAATGCGCGGGCGTTAGGAACGATGCCACCCGGTCATAGGCGATGGAGTTGGACATGATTGCCCCGAGCAGAGCCTGTTCCGCCTCGATGTTGGCCGGGGGAAGTCGCAGGCTCGCACCGAGCAACGGGCTATCCGTGCGCGGTTGGTATCGTTGGTCCATGTGGTTTCCTTTGCTTCCAGCCGCTTCCGGGCTGGTATTAGCGCCCGGTTATGCGCTCGACGCAAGCGCGGATCGGGTCCGGAGTTTGGGTTTATGCGTCACCGCGCCGGGCAGTTCTTCGACCGTCACCAATGTTGATCCAGCCCCGCGAGGCGCTGGCGATTGCCGCAACACCAACTCAATATGGTCGGATGTGTCGTCATCGATGATCCCTAGACCGTTGGGATGCGTCGGGGATGGCGCGCAAAGCACGTCAAGTAACCCCTTGCATGACGCCGCCAAATTGTCAGGGTCTAGTCGCCCGGCGCTGCACCGCTCCACGGTAATCCGAGCGCGGGCAAACGGTGGGTGGGGGAAATAGCGCGGCCCCCCAATCCCAACCATCACCTCGTTGGCCAGTCGCGTTTTGTCGCTGCGCTTCACTGCCCAATGTTTCCGGTCCCTGACGTTCAGGCTTTCGGTCGCGAATGGGAGGACAAACGACAGCGACCGCATCACATTCCCAACGAGCGCTTATAGACATCAAGCAGCGTTTCCATTTCCGCGACCTCGGCATCGTCCTTTTTGCGCAGCGAGATCAGTTGGCGAAGAACTTTCACGTCGAAACCTGCGGATTTAGCCTCCGCGTAAATGTCTTTAATATCAGCCACTAGGTTTGAGCGTTCCTCCTCCAACCGCTCAATGCGGTCCACAATGGAGCGTAGCCGGTCGGTTGCCACTTCGTCCGACGTTGCCGTGCGGCGGCGGTTGTTTAGGGCGTCGTGAATGTGCCCCACGTCTTCGGCTGAAACTTGCATCGTCATTCTTTCATCCCAGCGGGAAACGGCGGCGGCGGTTCGACGTGCGTCACAACTCGTAACCCACAAAACATGCGGGGGGAGCCTGACACGTCGCTAACGTATGTGGTCCCCGTTGCCGACCGCAGTTGCCCGCGCAACTGGTCTGAAATCGGCGGAACGTTTTTCCACCTGATTATAACCGTTTTTGCCATTTTAGCGTCCTTGGGGTTACAGGCCGGAGCCAGCGAAGCGGTGATCAACGCCAGCGCAGATAAACGCTGTGTGGCCTAGGCAATCGTCGCAAATGCGGTTCCCCGGCCCAAACGACAGGAACATTGAAGAGCACCCTCCAAGGCATCGGCGCATCGCCTCGGTCGATACCTGCGGCTGCACATCTTCATCATGACGTTCAACGCGCTTCATTCGCGCAACGGTCTTGTCAGGTGGTGGGATATCTCCTGACAGACGCAAGCGCTTAATGACCGCCTCAATGGCCTTGATCGAACGGGGCGCGCCATCGGCTGCAAGCGCCGCCGCTATGTCGCGATGCGGCGTTTTGTCGGCAACAAATTGGGCAATACGCCGGTCAAACTCCACGTCTGACTTACACAGCACCAGTTTACCAGCATCATTCCGCTGCGCCGGATACAACGCGTAATCAGGGACGGGCGGCAGATATTCAGGAAGCCTGCCCATTTTCCGAAATTTGGACACCCGGTCGTCGAGAGCGTAAAGCGTTAGCGTGTATCCCTCATCGGTCATCGCCTTAAATATCTCAGCGCGGCTTTTGCCTGACTTGTGATGGGCAATGATGCGTTCATCGCGCGCTTCAATGCTGGCTCGCCATCCTGTGTTTTTTGTCATGTTCGCTCCCCTCGGTTCATGGTTTGTCGGGCACAAAATCCTCGTAGGACACCTGCCCATCTGTTGCGTCCTTAATCTGCTTGGCTTGCGCCAATGATGGCGGACGCTCTAATCGCGCCCACCGGCTGATTTGCGACACGTCAAAGCCGGAAATCTCGGCAAATTGAACGTAGGTCATCCCGATCCCTCGGAGATATTCTGTCAGGTTCATATCCAAAGATTGGCAAGGCGATGCCGAACCGTCAACCTATTTTTGCTGGCCTGACAAATTATCGGTTGACGGACGTTTGCCCATCCGGCAATCTTACGTCAGCAAATGGAGACGAACCGATGACAAAGTTGGATGCATATAAAGGGATAGAGACGCAAGCGGCAGATAACGCGTTCAACGCCTACATTGCCCGAATGGGAGCCTCAATGGGCAAGGCAATTAAAAAAACCAAGGACCATAAGTTTGGAGCAAATATCGCCGCTTCAAGAGCTGCATGGGATGCCGCACAGAAACCCGGCGCGGATGTTCTGTCAGTTTACGATGCGGCGTTTAACGCGGCATTTACCAGTCTGACCGCGCGGTTTGATCCCACTGCCGAAGAAATGCTGGCCTATGAACGGAGCATTGGACAATGAGCGGCGCGACTGGACGCCGGATGATGCCTGAGCGCGTTGTTTTCGGGTCGGGAGGGCAATGTAGTGTTTCCGGCATTGCCATGCCTCACGAGGATTATATTCGGCCATTATCTAATGGTGAACGACATTTAGGACGTTTTATCGTTCCGCCATTTCAGCGTAGCCTTGTTTGGACGATAATTCAAAAGTCTAGATTGATTGAAAGTATTTACATGGGTCTACCGATTGGTTCTATTGTTTGGAACCAGACTACCCATGACAATATGTGCGACCAATGGCTTTTAGATGGTCAGCAACGTGTATCTGCTATCTGCGGATATTTGGCGAGCGAATTCTCAGTTCGAGGGTGGTTTTTCAGTGATTTACCAGTGATCGAACAGCGCCATTTTCAACGGATGGGCATTGGTGAATTGGTGACTAACATCCCAACGGAAGCGGCGTGCCGGAATATTTATAATCGGCTTGTTTACGGCGGAACGCCTCACGAACCAAAGGAGATATGCCAATGAGCGCCGTCGTCAAATGCCCGTGTGCGGCGTGCGACGGTGAAGGCTGGAAGGAAGTCCCGCTTGCGACGTTCGCCGCTGATTGGACGTCACATACCAAGCGACTGCGGTGCGACGATTGCGACGGGACTGGCGAGGTTATCGCCGAGTGCCAGCACCCCAAATGCAATCGGTATGCGGCAGTTGACTGCCGACAGAACCCCGGACCCGATGGGCACTATGATGACCGATATCTATGCACCGAGCATTACGCCGATTGGCGGTCAACGTTTGATGACGAATTGTCAGAAGCCGTCGCAGACGTTGAACGCGACGTGCGTGCGGCTGAGGCGGAATTTACACAGGCACGAGGCACGCAATAATGACCGACACCAAGCCGCGCACGCGGCACCCATCGGCTAACATCCCGTTAGAGACGGTGGAGGAATTGAATTTCCGGCTTTACCTGTCACGGATGGAGCCGCCGATGACGCCGGAGCAAAGCGCGCAATCGGTTTACGTGTCGTCTGACAGGCATGGCAAGCCGGTTACGCAAGACGACGCATCACGGCGGCGACAGGCCAAGCACCAGTTGGCGCTAACCCGCGATTTTCTGCGCATCGCCGTCGATATGCACCTGATTGCGCGCAGTTGGCCTGATCCACAAACCACCGAGGATGACGCACAATGAACCCTCTATCTCTGATTATCCGGTTGCCGACCGTGTTCCAACAGGCTGGCTGGAGCTATGAACGAACAGCGGCTGAGGCGGTAACTGCGGCGAACGCGCTTAACCAAGCTGTGTTTGCCGCTCACGACGGCGGCGTTGTGACGGTTTACCCGAGTTCAACCGATGTTGATGTGGCGTTGGCGCTGTCCATTGCCCGATGCACGCCGATCCCCGCCGACTGCCGCGCTGCCGCCACCAACGCGGGGATTGCCGTCAAAGACCACAACGGGCTGGGAGATCGGGGAGCATGACCGTCTATCAATTCCGTTCTCCATCAGCCCGTAACGCGGTGTATGCCGCCTACGAAACTGCCCGCGACGACATCCCAGCGGATAACCGCATTCTGAATGCGGCGAACCAAATATCCGCGATGATCCAAAACGGTGATTTCGACGCTCTACCACCGCACACGCTGCGGATGCTGGAGCACCTGCCGCCAGCGCTGGCCGAGATTGCGGGGAATGTGTTCACGCTGCGGAAATTGGCCGAACGCTGCGAAGTGGTCGATCTGCGGCAGTGGTCCACCGGACAACGAGGGGATAACAAATGAGCGACATCGACCAAACCGAGACGCTGAGTTCTCTGCCGCCGATGATCCAAACGGCTGGCGATGTGGCCATCCGACCGCCTGAGACGGTGCCCAGCGCCCCCACAAACGACGCAGCTATGGTTCTGTCGCTGATGACGCAGCTCGTCATGTCGGGCGATATGACGGGCGAAAAGGTGGCGGCGTTGGAGCAGTTGGCGGGACTGCAAACCACCATGGAGAACCGCCAAGCGGAGCGGGCTTTCTCGCGTGCGTTTGTTGCGATGCAAAGCCAACTGCCACGCATTAAGCGGGATGGCACACTTCAATACCCCGTCGATAAAAACAAGCCGGATGGCCCAATGCGCAAGATCGCGTCATACGCGCGATGGGAAACGCTGATGGAGGGTATCCAGCCGATCTTGTCGGATCACGGGTTCGCGTTGTCGTTTAAGAATGTCCAACGGACAGGCGACGGCGGCGGGTTGGGCATCTGCGCGGTGTTGCGCCACATTGATGGGCATACGGAAACCGGCGAACCGTTCTACGTTCCCCTCGACACGTCGGGAGGAAAAAACAACGCGCAAGCCTATCGTTCGTCTGCCTCATACGGACAGCGTGGGGCCGCTACGCTGGCGTTAAACATTGTCACCGAGGAAGATGACGACGACGCCAAACACCTGACTGGCGAGATCAAGCGCGTGTCGGATGAACATGTTGGACAGTTGCTCGCCAAACTGGAAGAAGCCAAAATCCCGCTCGGTCAATTCCTCGGCGCGCATACCGACGTGATGGAGATCGAGATGGTCCCCGCCGAAAGTTTTGTCCGGTTGATGAACCGGATCGACACCATCATGCGCCAAAAATCAGCCAAGAAAGATTGAGCCGATGCGAATTTGGTTGGGATACGATCCTCAAAGCCCGGAATGGAAAGCGATAACCGCGAAAATTCCCGAGGCGCGGCTCGAATTTGACCTTGCCGAACAAGGGTCAGCACGCTGGCACTCTATCCGTCTCGGCATCCCCACGGCATCCCGTGCGAGCGATATCATCACCCCCGCCAAGGGCGATCTGTCGAAAGGTCGGCGGAAATATATGTATGAGCTTGTCGCCGAACGGTTGCTCAATGAGCCTGCCACCACGCCGATTGACTACCTGCCCCACATTGATCGGGGCAAAGTCTTGGAGGGGATGGCGCGCGAGGAATACGGTCAAATCGTCGGTGCCGAACCGCTAAAGATCGGGTTCGCGACCACTGATGACCGCGCCTATGGGTGTTCCCCTGACAGCCTGCTTTGGCTCGGGGAGAAGCGCATCGGGCTTGAGATCAAAGCCCCCGGCGCGAAAGAACACATTGGATGCTGGATTGAACATTTGAACGGATCGGACGAAGGTCCGCTACAAAAGCACCGACCGCAAATGCAGTTCCAAATCCTGACCTGCGGCCTGTCGCGCGTGGACTTTTTTTCGTTCCATCCCGACTGCCCGCAACTGTTGATCGAATTTAACCCAGACGACGATTACCTGATGAAACTCGAAGGCCATCTACGCACGTTTTGCGAAGAAATTGACGAAGCCGAAGCACTGATGCGCAAGCAAGGCATCTTTAATGCGGCCCCTACAATGCGGTCGGACGCTGAACGCAAAGCCGATGCGATGATCGCCGACCCTGACAAGATGATGGGTCTACGGGCAGCGGTAGACGGCGGGGATGACGAATTGCTGGCGTTGGCACTCGGGACACTTCGCCCCGATCAGCGAGAGCGTGTGCGGCACGCAATCGAAGTTGGACGCGAGGTGATCGGATGAACGATACGCGGACAATTTATTGCTGCGGATGTTCTTCTGACGCTTTGGCGCGGTTGACTAATGGCGCAGAGATTTATCCCCATAGGCCGGATTTAGCGACTAAATTGTTTTGGCGATGCGCCAGATGCGCCAACTATGTCGGTTGTCACCAATCTCCGCAATCCTCGCCGTTAGGTAATATCCCGACACCTGAATTACGCAAGGCGCGCGGCCACATCCATGCAGTTATTGATCCAATATGGAAAGGAAAGCGCATGACCCGTGGCAGTCTTTATAAAGCAATATCCGACAAAATAGGGAGGCAATACCACACTGCCGAAATACGCACGATTACGGAAGCCCGAGAAGTTTACCGGGTAGCGTTGGAAATTATCCGGGGATTGCCAACATGACCGCCAACCCCAAGCATCGCCGGTTCCGGTCGCGCGCGCATTTGGCGCACGTTTCCACGCACGCGTGTTGCGTTCCGGGGTGCGGCGCTTGGCCGGTTGAAGTTCATCACCTGCTGATGGGGCCGGAACCCAAAGGCCGAGGGATTAAGGCAAGCGATTATTGGACCGTGCCGCTCTGTCACGCTCATCACCTCGGCCAAGACAGCCCCCACCATCACGGGAACGAGGATGAATGGGCGGAAAGCCATGATGTCCATTTAAGGTCCGTCGCATGGCAAATGGTATGGCATTCACCCGCGCGAATAGACATCATTTTACACGAGCGCGCCATCCAACAAAACAAATTGCTGTATTGGCAAAATACCCGTTGACGCATTCCGCGATGTGCGGCATGATCCAGTCATCGAAACGCAGGAAGGGACCAACCAATGACCAAATCAATCAGCATCAAATCCGCGATGGAGACAGCATTCCCGACATTTGGGCACGACGTTTGCCATTGGGCGATGCTGATGACGCAGGCTCGGACAACGCGGTTTCCGTCGGTAAAAGCCGACCGGCTTCGCGCCGCCGCAGAGACCCGCGCGGCCATGTCGCGGACCAATAGCCTGACAATCAACCGCTGATCACACGAGGAAATCAACCAATGACCATTTTGAAAACCAACAAGTTCCCCGCTGAATTGCTTTGCGCCGTTGGCGACGGCATTCCGACTTTCTGCCGGTCGGCTCGCGTGTGGGATAACGAGGACGGCACGGCACAGGCATCAGCCGACGAAAGCGAGATCGTCCACGTTCGCCGCGCCATCCGGCTCGCGAAAGAAAACGCCGCCGCTAATGCAGCGATGGCCGAGGCGTCATTGACCGCTCGGAATATCGCCGCCATTCGTGCCGCACGGACGGGAGGATAGGGCATGACCGATACATCGGCACTGATTAACGCGCGACGTCATTACCTGACGGCGGTTGAACGAAATCTGATTGCGAACGAGGCGTATCTTTTGTCAACATCCGTCGATTGCTCCGAAACCGACAAAGGTCTAGCTATTTTAGAGCGGGCGGAATCTGGGCTGGCGGTAAAAGCCACCATGTCCGAATATCTCAAGGCTCGCGATGCGTGGTATGCCGCCGAAATGGACCCGACGCCATGAACGCCGCAGAGTTTCTGACGTTACGCAAGGCGTGCGGGTTGTCCGGCGTGGATGCGGCAAAATATCTCAATGCCCTATCTTCACAAATCACATGTTGGGAAAAGGGGCGCGAGAAAGTCAGGCTTGATGCCGCCGACAGGCTTCGCGAGTTGCATCGCTTGGTTTTGTATGTTTCAGATCGGTTGATTGAGCACCACAAACAGCTTTTCCCAATGGGCTGGGATATGGTGGTCTACCGCTACAAAACCGCCGAACAATACGCAGGTAGCAGCATGGCCCAGAACGGAGCGCCGTTTTGCGTTCAAGACGGGGTGATCGGTCGGGCCGTATCGACACTGATCGCCGACGGGGTTCCGGTGTCGGTGGAGTTTTACCCGGAACCCGAAGAAGTGAAAACTTAACGCGCAACAGCCACGACAGGCGCGTCAGATGGCTTTGCGGGCGGCGTGACGGGGATTGCCCCGATGATCGCGCACGCATCCGAGACCGCCGCTGCGGTTCGGCCTGTGACCACGACGGGCGCGCCCAGCGCATCGGCCAGCGCGACCACAATGGGTCCGGTTGTCGTCGCCTTGGCGCAGAACAGTTGCCCAGCGACGATTACACGTTCGGCCTGCGCCTGTTGCGCGGGGGAACAGGCAACCAGCATGATGACGGCGATCACGGACGCTGCGGCAGCCCCGAACAGCACGACCTGAGCGTAGCGAGCGCGGGCGATCTCGAACTGTTGACGGATGCAGTTCATCATTTCAAACCTTCATTCTTGGCGCGGCCAAAGTTCCAAGCGAGCACATTCACGATGCGGTAAACAACCACGTAGACCCACCCAGCAGCGGGCTGCGGGGGCGGTAACTGGGTAGCGAGCGGCGCGGCTACTGCGACGAGGAACGCCACGTAGGGCAGGAACGGCCCGATGCCGGGGATCGCCGAAAGCGCTGTGAATACGTCCACGCGTCACCTTACCTTTCTTAAAACGCTCCGTGAAGCGCCCAATGTCCGACTATCAGCCCGAGCACAAACCCGCACACCCTGCACCGACTGCCTAGCAGCCAACCCAGCAATCGACCGCAGCGTGCAGCCACGCCGCTGTCTCTGCCGTCCATGTCGCCGCACGAGAAACCCAGGGACAG
>Ga0114960_10000915_pt1 | contig 24330 bp, 32 predicted proteins | sample C_130625_MF_Meta_FD_92637 | JGI IMG/M metagenome (GOLD analysis project Ga0114960, IMG submission 92637) | Freshwater microbial communities from Lake Croche, Canada to study carbon cycling - C_130625_MF_MetaG | ecosystem: Environmental > Aquatic > Freshwater > Lake | place: Lake Croche, Canada... | reverse complement strand
TTCCAGATAGTGTAAGTGTTTGTCAAGCATTAATGAAAGTATGGAACGAATGTAAACAAGAAAGAAGTTATAGTGAGGAAGATTTGGAAGTAGCTTATTTTGAAGGTAAAGAAGGAGAATATTCATTCAATTATTGGCTTGAACAATTTAAAAAGAAATAAGATGAAAGATAAATGGCAACATCCAGATATAAAATATCTCGCAGTACCTTTTACTATGTTAGTATTTGGAATGGTAATAGGTTTTGCAATATGTAATCCTAAAAAGAAACCAACTAAACACTATCCAATAGAAGTAGAATGTTATTGGGGAAAAAATCAAACTTCAAGCTATTCAACTATGGAAGCAGATAGTGTTAAAGGTAATACTATTTACAAAGATGGTTTAGGTATAGTAAGTAATAACATTTTAAACATAAAATTTAAATGAATAAACAAGTCACAGCAGTAAAATGGTTAATTGAACAAATATCAAGTTCAAAATACTTTTATAACCTTATGGAAGAAATAGAAAGTAGAAGCACAACAGTTCAACCTAATGCTATTTTGCAACAAGCCAAAGAAATGGAGAAGGAGCAGATTGAAGATGCTCACGAAATTGGTTATATTAATGGTGGCAACCATAAAAATGTAAATGGAGAACAATACTACAATGAAACCTTTATAAGTAAACAATGATACAACTTGCAATTATTATTACTATTTGGGAGATAAGTAAATGGACAATTATTAAAATATGGAACTATATTATAAATAAATAAAACAATGAGATTAATAGAATTTTTAAACGTAAGCAGATTTAGATTAATGGAATTTTTTCTTTACACAATTTGTGGCATTGAATTTTACAGAAACTATTCTCGTTTTTATTGGTATAGAATCAGCAGAAAACAAGTAAAAACAAGGGAATGGTAACGCAACTCAACCCAATGATTCCTATATATAGGCTATCAGACAAAATGGAAGGATATGCTTTCTTGGTAATTGATTATAGTCAAGAACACAACCTTTTATTTACCTGCGCTATGGCTAATGGGGAAATTTAGACGTTGAGTAATTTAGAAATTAGATTTTCTAAAAACATTTCACTAAATAGAAATTAATTACTTTCTTTAGCCATCAAGTCACCTTCGCTATTAGTAAATAGTTGCTTGATTAAATAAGAACCTCCGCTAATTAAAGATGTTGTAATAATTGGCAATACAGAGATTTTGTTTATCTGCCCACCACTTGAAGCTAATTGCTCCATCCCAGACAAAATACCGCCTGAAATGGTTACAAACAAACCTTTTCCTAAGTCTTTTAAATTGATTTTTCCAAATTTAGATTTCATAATTTAATTCTATTAATGTGAATGTATAAAGTTTTTTGTTTTCAAATGGTTTTATTGTTTCAAACCAATCGTTGTCTTGCATAACTTGACAACCAGCACTCCAATTGTCAATTAAACCACTCATTCCTGAACGATGGAAGTTTATCCCAAACAAACCTACTTGTAAATTTATCTTGTCTAAAACAGCATCTTTCTTCGTATCTCGGTAGATTGCTATTGGCTTTACTTGTTGGAAGTAAGGCGAACCCAACCACAAAGATTTCCAATTAGGAGATGTGGTGAATTGGTGGCTATTTATAACTTGTTGCTCTTTTGCAATGGCTACACCAGTAATTCCCCCATAAGTTAAAGGATTATAGATATAATACTTTCCTGCCGTAGTACTTGCTTTATGTATTGAATCAGCAATGCCGTTAACAAATCTTACGCAATAGTCATCAAAGGTATTGGTAAGGGTAAGGTCAGTTCTAATGTAAACTAAATCGGTATTAGGTGCTACCCAACCTCTTTTATTGATTTGCGCTAAAACAAACAAGTTCGTTGCCTTTAGTGTTTCCTTGCCAATTATACCATCGGTTTCAAGGTCTGCCCCGTACTTGTTTAGCAATCTTTGAAAGGCTATCATTTTGTTCTGGTTAAGATTTTATCAAGTTTATCGTTCATCTTGTCCATCTTCCCATCAATGTTGTCAACCTTGCTTTTTAATTCGTTTATTTCAGTTTCGGAAACACCTTTAAATACCGCTACGTTTTTCAAATCTTCTTTCATACTTGATACGTCAGTCTTAACTTCTTTAATCTCTTCGGTATGCTTCGATATTGTACTCGTAGTGTTAAAGTAAAAAGAATAAACTACTAAAACCGCAGTTAGTAGTGACAACAATAAATTAAGTGTTGTTTGACCTAAATTTATCTTTTTGCTTGTTAATTGGATTTCCGCTTCTCTCATTTTTTCCCCTGTTAACTGTTATTAAATAGTTCTTCAATTTCTTGTAATGTTATTTCTCTATACAATTTAGGAGAGCCGTTTTCAATTTTGTAAATGTGAAAACGCATAGAAAATTCTTCATCTTTAGGCTTTATCATAACCATAAAGTCCGTATAATTAAAATTTTCTTTCTCTGCAATACCTAAAAGTATATCTTGAATAGTGTCGTGTGTTAACTGTTTTTTGTCAATAAACCCACCCATTAATCCATCTATAAATCCCATATTTATTTATTTTTTTATTCTAAAATTATTCCTTTAAAAATTTCTTTTTCATCTTCGTTTAAGCTATCAACCCATTGCTTATCGGTGCAATAGAAAGGCTTAATCTTTATTTCTTCGTTGTACAATTCTTTAACCGCTTTGTTTAAATTCTTTTCGTTTTCTCTCGTAAACTTTCTTCTACCATGCTCATCAAATATGATGTTTCCTTTATCATCAACCGAGCAAAATTCAATTTGAATGTCGGCTACTGATTCTTGAAAATCAGAAGAAATGTTTTTGTTTAAGCGAAGTACTTTTTCTACCGCATAACAAACTTTTGTGTCAGTTTGCGATAAATACTTGTTTGAATACGATACGAAATCATCCCATGTTTTTTTTGTCATAACTATTTTTTGTTTTATTTGTTTAAGAACCTATGTTTGAAGAAATTACATACCAAGTAAGATAAAAAACACTATATTTTAAAGTAACCGATACACATTTACCTATTGATGTAGGAATAGTATAACTTACGGTTGGTGCATTATTATATGATACTATATAAAAATTATTTTGACTCGTAACTATATTATTACCCCCAGTACTTATAATTTTAATCTCAAGACCATCTGGAATTAAAGATTCAAGTGGTAATTGAACGGGTTGTGATAAATCTGTTATTACTGTGTCATTTGCTGATTTAGTATAATCAAAAAAATAATTACCTACTGATGATATTTCTATTGCAGTTGCAATTGAGTTTGTTGTAACAGTAACCAAGTTATTGCCTAATTGCATTTGATTATCCGCTTTAACATAAGAATTAACACCAACAGCTGTGCAATTTGAAAAATCACCTGCCGCATCCGCTTGTGAGCCTAAAAATGTATTGTTTAAACCATTAATAATAGCAGCACCTGAAGTCATACCAACTGCCGTATTTGCACTACCATTATTTATATTTATTAATGTATTCCCGCCAACAGCAACATTATAATTAGAATTATTTGAGTTTAACATTGCACTCAACCCAACAGCAGTATTGTATGAACCTTTATTATAATATAAAGCAGAGTCCCCGATAGCGACATTACCTGCACCATAAATATTCAAAATCAAAGAATTATTCCCAACCGCCGTATTTGATGTTCCATATACGTTATTTTTAAGTGAAAAATTACCAACCGCCGTATTATCATTTGCATTATTTGAATTTAAAGAGTACATACCGACAGCGGTATTTTGAAAACCTACTGAATTACCCGCAAGAGCTAATTCCCCGATAGCGACATTTCTATAACCACCACTACTATCTAAAGCGTTTGAATTTAAAGCATTCAAACCTAAAGAAACATTTGAATTAGCGTTATTTATTTGCCCTGCTAAACTATTATTTACTTTGAAAATTAGTGGTTCATTGTCCGTTGTACCAACAAAGTTTAATAAAGGACTTGTTCCTGCGTTACCTAACAAATTCCAAGCAGGAGGTGCAGTTACCCCTACGTTTGAACTATTGCAAAGCCATTCGTTAGCAGAACAAGGGATTAAGTCAACAGATTCCCCGTTTGTATTCATTACAAAAGAAGTCCCGTTATTTATTCTATCAAGATTCGGTTTGATAGTAATATTGTTTGTTGCCGCATTATTCCCAATATCATTTATAAAAATTCTTCGAGGAAATAATAAAAGACCCGAATTTTCGATATTTGATATAATTATCGTAACAGCACCCCCCGTGCTATCCACGTTAACTATATTATCTGATGCGTCTAATAGATAAGTTGATGTATTTGCACCATCAATATATTTAGTATTATATGTTTGTGGATAATCTGCCATTTTTTTAGATTTATTTTAAATTTATATTCAACATTTTTTCAGGTGTCCACATATAAAATTTAATATACAAAAATAGTTTATTTTTATGATAAACGTAATTTTATTTTGTAAAATTAATAATTAGTATAGATTACCTTGATAAATTACCTCCTTTATTCTCTCAACTACGATTTCATCAGTCCATTGACCTAAATTATCGTACACATTTCCTTCCCAAAGCATCAATGAAAACTCTTTGTTTGCTACTTTAATATTTGCAATAATATTTCTATCATTATTGCTATCTATGATTGAAAGTACTTCAATTTTATTTGAAGTTATTTCTTGCTGTACTATAATTGGCGTTGTTGTAATTATTTCCATATTTTTAAATTAATGTGAATGTTTTAGTTACTCCTCCTATTCTCATCTTAATGTTTGTACCATCAAACCAAATATCCCCATCATTCGGTGCAGTTGGAGCAGTACCCGACCTAATTCGTAACGAAGACCTTGCAGTACTTGAAGCACCCAAATCAAGCAATGCAGTAGGTGTAAGTTGAGCAGTATCAATGCTCATCTGTGCGTAATATTGAGCAAAACGATAAGTTGCAGTTGCAAATAAATCATACTTTACCATTACTGATTGAGTAGTGTGACCTACGTTACTTGGACACATTATATCTATTGCCTTACCATCATTTGCCGAAACACCTGTTGTTCCAACTGGATTTCTTAGTTGATAAGTTGGAACTGTTGCGCTTGTTGTTGCAATGTTTCTATTGTAGTAACTTAATATTGGAATAAAGTTACCGCTATTCATACTTGTATTGTATGTAAGAACAAAACCACTATTTCCATTTGTTAGCACCACCGAATTGGTTGCTAAACCTGACATTGTACTATCTGCCGCATATTGTAACGAGCCAAACATTCTTGAATCCCTTGATACAGCATTGTTAAATACCGAAACTTGCCCATTGCTACCAATTGAAGATAATACTACTCCAGTTGAAGCAGTACCTATTGTTTGTGTTGCTGACCAACTATTTGCAGTTCCAAATATGTTGAACCAAGAAGGTGCTGATGCTCCTGCTTGTAAAACGTACCCACTCGTACCTAAACCTAATCTTGTTGGAGCTGCTACACCTGCGGTAACCGTTCCACCATAAATTATGTCACCAAGTGTAGTCATTGGGTTTGATAAACTTCCTACTGCGTAATTTGGGATATTTAATACGTTACCTATTAACGTAGCATTACCACTCGTTCCAGTTGTTGTTAAAGATGTAATTCTATTAGTATAAGCGGTATTCCAATTTGTAGCTGATGAAATATAACTATCTGCAATAGCAGTTCCTTGCCATACGCCCGTTCCAATTGTACCTAAAGTTGTTATTGATGTTTGCCCAACATAAGTTGCTGCAATATCTATTGTAACTGCGCCACTCACAGTTGATGCCGTAATTCTATTAGTTGTTCCACTAACACTTGAAACACCACTTACTATTGCGCCAATGTTCCCATTTAACTTTTGAATTGCTTGTAGGATTGTATCTGTTGCCGAAACTGTTCCTGCACCACTTATATACCCTGTTAAAACTTTACCAATTACTGCCGAGTTGGCTAACGTAACCGAAATAGAAGTTGCTCCACTACCACTTGCCTCTCCACTTAATGTAATAGTTTGATTTGCGGTTAAATAAGTGTTTGTATCTAAACTAAAAGTACCTGCCGCAGTCATCTTTACAAACGAAGTAGAAGCATAAGTTAACCCCGATAAAGAAGTTAAGTTAGTTGAAGACGCTTGTTTGCCATTAAAAGTTGACCAATCTGTACTTGATAAAGCACCACGATTTGATGCACTTGCTGTAGGCAAATTAAATGTATGTGTAGTCCCTACGGAAGAAATTGCAAAATCCGTTCCACTTGTCCCCGTTACTAATGTTTGAGCAGCACCTGTTAAACTATTAATTGCTGTTAATCCTGTACCAGCCATTATGCCACTTTGTTGTGTAACAGTCAATATAACAGATGGTATTATTGGATGAGCAAATGGAGAAGTTTGAGCAGCTTCATATAATAATCTAACGTGAGTATCTGGTGTGCTCCACATTAATTGATAATAATCTCCTGCAACTACATCTAATACATAGTTCCAAGCTGCTATTATTGCAGATGCTATTACTCCTCCAGCTAATACTATTTTACCTCCGCTTCCAGGTACATCTACTCCATTTTTTCTTAACCATATATCAACAGAATCAGTGCCACTATTTGTTCTATCGAATTGTGCTGAAAACTGAATATTATAAATTCCTGTATTAGCAATAGTAATTCTTGTTAGATTACTACCATCACTTACTATTGTTACTCCATTATTTAAATCGGTAATACCGAATTTCATTGCATAAGGAGTATTTATAGCAGCGGCAGTTTGAATAGTATTATCTTCAAATGCTCCATAATAACCTGTTGGTGTAGCAGTAGTATTAGTTCCCCATTTTAAACCTGTTGTGGTTGTACTATCTGCTAATAAAACTTGTGTATCTAAACCAACGGGAAGCCTTGTATTTACTGTGCTATATGTATATAAATCTCCTTTAGTAGTAAGCGGTGAAACTGATGAAACATTAAGCGTAGTACCTGTAAAAGACAACCCTGTCCCAAGTGTAATCTCTTCCATAACACCCGTACTTGCCGTGCTTCTCCCTACTAATTTATTAGTGTTCATAGAAGTAGTAATCGTACCCGTAGTAGTAATTGTACCGCCACTTATAAGACCTGCCGTTGCTATTGATGTAACACTTCCGCTACCTTTATTGTTAAACGTATTCCAATCAGTACTACTTAAATAACCATTTGTTGAAGTAGTTGCTTGAGTTATAGTAAATACCCCCGTTGTGTTATTATAATTTAAAGGCGATGTAGCCGATAGTGATGTTAAAGTTATGCCACCTAATCCCACCAAAGTGTAGGTAGGTACGTTTAAAACCCCTCCAATCAATGTTGCCGAACCATTATTGCCCGTAGTAGTTAAAGAAACAAAAGTTGCTGATGAAGGTGTAGGTATGTTTAAAACATTTGAAATAAATGTAGCCGCACCACTCCCAGTTGTTGTTAGTGATATTGCTGATTGTTTATTATTAAAAGTATTCCAATCGGTAGAACTTAAATATCCATCTTGAGAAGCATTTGAAACTTGAATACTAAAAGCACCAGTTAGATTATTATAAATTAATGGACTTGATGCGCTTAATGAAGTTAAGCTAATTCCCCCTAAACCTGCTAAAGTATAAGTTGGAACATTTAACACTCCAGAAATCAATGTACTTGAGCCATTATTTCCAGTTGTAGTCAATGATACAAATGTTGCACTTGCAGGAGTTGGGATATTCAATACATTTGATACTAAAGTAGCAGCACCGCTACCCGTTGTAGTAAGCGATGTAATTCTATTTGTGTATGCCGTATTCCAATTACTTTGCTCGGTTGTTGTAGGTAAAACGTAACCGCTTTGAATTGTTAACCCAAAAGTTCCGCTTGTAGTAATGGTTTGTGTATTGCTACCGCTAACTTGCAAACCCGTTGGAGTTGTTAAAGTAATGCTCGTAACTGTTCCACTACCACCGCCACCACCACCAGTAATTGTAACAATATCGCCACTTGAATTAACACCTATTGCTTGACCAGTAGATGTTGGACTTGAAGAATTTAATTGTGTGAATCTAAATCCTGAAGTATTTGCTATCCCGCTATTTACCTCTAAAGTATTATTCGGAGTATTTGTTCCAATACCTAATCTTTTACTCGTATTATTCCAAAATAAATTTGAATTATCTTGCGAAACAATACCGCTACCGCCACTAAATAGAACAGAGCCTAAAGTTGCAGATATTTGATTTTGTTTATTGTTGAAAGTACTCCAATCGGTAGATGAAAGATAACCGCTTAACAAAGAAGAAGATTGACTTATCATTGTTAAACTTAGCAATCCACTTGAATTTAGAGCAGGTATTTTACCCGCATCCGAAACACCCAAAGATGCTTGTATGGGAAGGATTTCTTTGTACTTCCCACTATCTAACGATATGAAATTTTGAATAGCCATTAAGGTATCAAAACAGGGTTTTTGCAGTCAACTAATAAACTATCATTATCTATTCCTACTCCTATTTGTAATGAAACTCCAGAAGATGAAGGTGCTGTTGTAACTAAAGTACCATTTGCACCAGCATAGTAGACCGTATTTTGCGTGAATGAGCCTTGAACATTTGCCTTGCCCATCATTACAACTGAAACGTCTTGAGATATATTTGCATTAGTAATTGCAACACCTATTTTAGTATCGTAGCTATTTGCATTTGATTGCTGGTATTTGTATGCTAACCCATCGGTTACAACAACAACCGAAGGCGCAATTATTTGTTCACCTGCTATAAAGTGAATTATGTTACTACCATTAGTAGATGCTGAACTTTGAGCCAACCAAACACTTGTACTCGCTGTTGTAAAGGTAACTGAAACCCCATTTGCTTGTATGCCGTAAATTGGAGAGCCATTTATAACATTGCCACCTGCCGCATAGACAATTATGTTATTCACTAACGCATTGTTTCCAACATCGTTTACAATTATCGTTCTTGGATAAGTTGGACAAGTTAAAATGTTTGTTAGAAATATGTTTACAGCACCACCAACAGTATTTACATTTAAAATATCGTCAGTATTAGTTACTACATAATTTGGTGTTGTTGCCCCATCTATATAAACTGTATTAGCCATTATTTCATCATTTCTTTTATAGTAGATACATAAACAAAAGGCGCATTAAAGGTTATCCCATATGCTTTTACTTTTAATTTACAGTCTACTTTTATACCTATATTTGAAGTGTCTTGCAAAAGACTTACTAAATTTATTTTCTTTAACAAATCAGCAGGATTTATTTTTATATTTACCGATATTTGACTTGTTGAATTAGGGTTTAAAATAGCTTGGTTTTTTGAAACCACATTTGCAGCATATACGTTGTTTATATAAACATCGTAATACTGGTTTATTAATGTAAATTTTTGACTGCTATCGTTTTTGAAATTTATAATCATATCAAAATTGATATTATTCAATCCTATATTGTTTATTTTTACCTTATTTACGCTTATTTTAAAGTTCATTAATCTTTTATATTCAGCATAGGCAAGACCGCCAACAATTAGTAACCCACCAAAGATAAATAGCCACTTTTTCTTCATTTTTTAATTATTTTTTTTAACTCATCAACTAATATAGTGGTAATACCAATCGTTCCTAAAACCAGCGATAAGGTATGAAATATAGATACTAATTCGAGTCTTTTTGTCTTTTTTTCAAGAGCAATTATTCTTTCTTCTTCTGTCATATTAATTAGGTACTTGTGATGAATGTTGTTTAGTTATTTGACCATCTTTTACAATTATAGAATATCTTGCTTTAGCATTTACCTTTTTGCCATTTTCTGTATAGCTGAAATTATAAATACCTGTAAACATTGTTGAGCCATCTATTTGCGTTTCAATTGGTGTATCTAAATAAGTAACACTTAAATTATCTTTTTTAAATAACCCTTCAAAGTACTTTTTTATAGCATCTCTACCTTGTAAAATATCCCCAAAAGTTGAAACCAATATAGCGTTTGGCGAATAAGTATTAACCATGTTTTCTAAATCTTTAGAATCAAAGTTTTCCTTCCATTTATTAAGCGTTTCAATTGGTTTTGATTTCTTGCTTTTAAGCATAATGTAAGCAAAAGCTACCAAACCTAAAAATAAAAATAGTTTTGTTGTTTTTGTCATTTTTCTTTTATTATTATTTGGTTATAAAATTGTTTGTCTTTTTTTATGTTTTTCGATAATACACCAAAAACTGCACCTGCACCTACAATTCCTATTAGCATATTTCTTTTTTGCTCGTATGTTTTACCAAAGTAATAAGTAGTTGCTAATATTCCTGCCCACCAGATAGGGTTTAACGCATAATAACTTATGGCATCTATAACCCAATATTCTTTGACAGTTATTTCGCCCTTTTCAAGTCTTTGCTTATTTATTCGTTGCAAATAAAAATACAATCCATCGGCTGGAGTTGGAACTATATCGCTAATCAATAGTCCTAACCCAAGTGCATAGAGTAATTTTATTTTATCGTTTTGCATTACCTTTACTTTTTTTGTAAATAATAAACCCCACAATACCTAAAACAGCAACAACACCAACACCGATTAGTATTTTAGTTGTTTTGCTCATTCCTTTTTCTTTTTCTTCTTTTACTTCAGGAGTTTTAAGTGCATCTGCCAAAGCTATCTCGCCTGATTTGTCAGCAAGACCTTTAGCCATCAATGATTGTGTTTTTACCTTTTCGTTTTTTCTATCTTGACGTAGTTTTCTTCTTCTTGCTCGTTCTTTTTTGTCTACACCAAAAACAGCACCAACATCAAAGTTTGAAAATGAGTCATCACCATTTCCTTGTGATTCATTCATAAACCCGTCAGCAGAATAGAAATTATCTTCGTAGTCTAAAGTATCATAAGCAGTATCGCTACCCATTGGGGAAATCATTTTAACAACCTCTCCTTGAAAATTTGAATTTGTATTCATTTTATTTGTTTCGTTTTATAGTTTTATATATTGCAAATATACTAACCAATAGCAAAGTAGTTATTACTATTGATGGTATTGGATTTGTTTTTATTTTTTCTTTTGTAGTAGAAATTGTTTTAGAAACACCTTTTTCAACATAAGAAGCTAAGTTAGAAAGTCTATTTAGCCACCCTGTTTTATTCGCAGAATACTTTGGGTTATCACCCAATTTACTAAACCAATTGTATGACGAATCTTTCAAATTTTTATATAATGTTGACTCTTCGGCAGAATTTATTAACCTAACTGTTTCACCCCCTAAAATTCCGTCAGGTTTTTTTACATTTACAAGACCTTGTATTATTGTTACAGGTGTATATAATCCCGCTCCCCATACCCAATTTAATAATGTATCTGCAATACGTTGAGAATTTATTTGGTCACCATTTATTTTATCCCAATACAATTTTTTATAAATACTTTCCCAATCAGCATCCGACATTGCGTAAAACCTTTTTATAGAATTAGTATCGCTACCAAAAACAGAAGACCACGTTTGCCACGTCACTCCTTTATTCGTATGATAGCCACTCCCATCAGGGACTGGGTGAAACCTTGCCATATCGGTTTGCGCTTTTGATAAACCACCTTCCTCTTTTCTAATAAAAGGTATTAAGTTTTTAAAATCAGCCATTTTATTTTATTATTTATGAATTATTAAGTTATCTCTATCAGCTGTTAAAACAAAAGTATTGGTAGTTCCTTTTGGTGCAACTACCCAAGTAGGCAAACTTGAATGCAAAACCTTACCACGAACTTCCCAATCCTCACCTGAACTTATACCCCTTGTTGTGTTTGTTGCAACATAACGACCATTGTATCCTTTATATACCGTAACTTCATAAAGAGATTTCACAAATGTAACAGGTTCACCAATTGAAAATCTTGTCATATTTTCTTTCCAACTTTTTTGAGGTGGCTGTGCTTTTGGTGGTTTATTAGTATTTGTTCCTGATGTTGTCGTTCCTGATGTTGTCGTTCCTGATGTTGTCGTTCCAGTATTTGTTTGTGATGTTTCACCATTGGAAGAATCGTTTGTTCCTTCTTCACTTTTTTTCTTTTTATTTTGAAAATAAAGATAAGCCGCAACACCTCCGATTGCTAAAACGGATAAACTAACTATTATTATTGTTTTTCTATTTGCCATTTGTTTTTTTTTAATTAATTAAGTTAATGGGTGCTAACAATAAAAATTGAAAGCACCCGAACTATTAGATATTATTTAATCGTTGCAGCAGTAGGTGCGCCTTTTTTAGTGATAGCCGATTGAGCCATAGCACCTCCAATTACGCCTACAACACCTGCACCAATTAACATCCATCTGTTTGTTACGTTACCATACTTTTTTGCAGCATAGTAAACAGCAACACCTCCTACAACAGCACCGATTGGGTTAGCCGTTATTTTTCCGATTTGTGTTTTGATTGTGTTCATGTTTGGTTTTTGTTTGTTTGGTTAAAGAAAAAATTTATGCTTTGATTGTTACATCACCTGCTTTTGAAGTCATTGCGTAGTTAAATGCAGAAACTGCAACCAAGATAGAAACAATAGGCATTACTGCTTCTTTTGGTGATTTTACTGACATTAAACTCATTGCTGAACGAATTGCAAGTATTGAAGCACCTGCAATTGTTACTACTTTCATTGTTTTTTGGATTGTTGGATTTGTGTTCATTTTGTTTTTGTTTTTTTATGGTTTATAAAGTTATTCCTAATTTTTTTAATTCTGATTGTAATACATCTATTGTATTTTTCGCCCCATTATAAGTACTTGAACCTACTTTTTCAAAAATAAAAATTTGGTAGCTATCTAATTGGTCTTTTAATATTGTTGGTAAATCGTATGTTGTATGAGCCTGCCCCCAAGTACCGCAATCGGATATAGACCTTGTGCCAAAAACTTTTACTAATTGCAACCAATCGGCTTTGTTTTTTACAATAGCAATTATGTTTTTTACTACTTTCATTTCAGTTGTAGATGTTTCGCACCCGTCAAGCATCTTCTCTATTGTATTTGCAGTAGAACTATATACTGATGAAGCATTTGATAATTTCATACCACTTTTTAATAACGCATCTAATTCACCTGAAGCATCATTTACCACTTCTTTACTACTCTTATCAACTGCTGATTTTTTAATTGCTTTATACACTTCTCTTATAACAAAAGCAGTTAATACAACAGCAGCAACACCTACAATACCTTTTGCCCATTTAGGCATATCATTTATTTGAGATTTTACAAATACTTGTTTCATATTTTTATTTTATAATGTTATAAATTGTTACTGCACCACCTACAAAAATAATCAAATTTGATAACCCTTTCATTGAACTTGATTGGTCAACTAAAGTACCTTGTTTTTCATCTTTTGTATATATACGACCTGCAATTCCTACCCCTAATAATATCAATCCTAATTTTAAATTTTTATTCATTTTTATAATTTTTAAACATAAATATTTTCTTGAAATAAACTTAAACATCCTAACCCTGTTGCCATTTTTTGAACTACAAAATTATCAGATATTGATGAACGATAAGTGTAAATGCTTCCAATTAAATTTAAATATATAAGACCTACTATATTATTTGCAACCGCAGTAGAAACATTCACTTTCGCAACCCTTACTGAACCATCGCCAACAGTAAAAGTTATAGGATGATTTGTCGTTAGATTAACAATAGAACTAATATTTTGCGATGCACAATTTATAAATGTATAGCTGCCTACATAAGTACCCAAAACCGCAGGAACAGTAACAGTAGTGCCTATAAAAATATCGGTATCTGAAAGGTCTAATTGAGCCTCCCAATTACTATACCCTGTTCGATAAGATTTATTAGTGAAAGTAGAACCTATTAAGTTACCTAAAGAAATTGTTATACCACCAATCAATTCACAATTTGAAAAAGAGCAATTTGTAAATATCCCTGTTTCTATTAAACCATTATTTTTTATTGCTATATTTTGATATGAGCAATTTGTATTAATCCCTAAAAGATGAAGATATGCCCCATTATTTAATTCGCAACCTGATATAATTAATGTTGTACAAGCAGAATCAATACGAATTTTACTTCCATATAAATTGTTTGTTTGCACAGAAGAATTAACGTCTATTGAAGATGAAATATAAAATTGGCTATTGTTAATTGTGTTATTAGTAATACTCCCGTTATTTGTTTGGATACTAATTGTTGCAGATGTTAAATTGTTAGATGAAAAATCATAATTATCAACAATACTTATTACTGAATCAAATATTTCATTAAAATTAAATGCAAAATTATTTGTTTCAATAGCTATGTTTTGACTATTAAATATATTATTATTAGTTGCATTTCCAATACAATCAATAAACGCAACCATTGATGAATTAATTTGATTGTATGTGAAATTACCGCTTAACGTGGTTATCCCAATAATACCATTTGTAAAATAATTATTGTTAAAAACACCGTTATTTGTTGCTATTGCAATTGATGAACCTGATACTATATTATTAAATGTAAAATCAGCATTAATACCAATACCAATAGTTGAATTAGATATTTCATTTTGTAAAAAATTACCACTATTTGTAGTAATACTTACATTTGAAATATTTAATATATTATAATTAAAAGCACCATTAAAAGTTGTAACTGTAATCCCTGATGAATTTATTTGGTTGTATGTGAAATCACTATTCAATGTACCTATATTAATAGATATGCCATTATCAATAGAATTATTGTTAAAATTAGCACTTGCATTAATATTTGTTATTGTCAACGAAGTATTGCCAATTAAATTATTATTAAAGTTAGCATTAGCGTAAATAGTTGTTATAGTAAAAGCACTAATTGAAATTTTGTTATAATTAAAAGTGCCTCCAATAGTAGTTATCGAAAAACTACTATATTCAATTTGATTATAATTAAAAGTACCACTCATAGTAGTTCCAGACAAACTGCTATAAGCAATTTGGTTATTTTGGAAAGTACCGCTTATGGTTATAGGTTGCAAATCACCTTTTATAATTTGATTATAGTTAAAAACACCGCTTAACGTGGTTATTTGAAAATTACTATCTATAAATTGATTTTCGTTAAAACTATTACTTGCTGTTGTTATTGCCAAAGTACTATTTGTAATTTGGTTTTCGTTAAAACTATTATTTGCAGTTGTTATTGCCAAAGTACTATTTGTAATTTGGTTGTTTTCTAAATTACCAAGTATATTGTTTATTGACAAAATAGTATTATCAATAGAGTTGTACTGAATTGTTGCATTAGTTTGCCCCGTTATTTCACCACCTGTTGTTAAAATTAAAGATGAGTTATTTTCTAATCTATTTTGTGAAACATAAGAACCTACATAGTTTGTTGTTATTTGAATATTTGAAAGATTCGTTACAAAATTGTTATCAATCTGACCTGAATGCGCCCCTATTGTTATATAGCTAAATGCAGATAATCTATTCCCACTACAATCAGCACCTACAATTCCAGTATTTAATACTAAATAACTATTTACCGATAAAACATTGTTTCTAACATTCCCAGAATAAGCACCCGTAATTGAAATATATGAGCGACCTTCAACATTGCTTTCGTAAATACTGCAAGAAGTAACGCTATTTAATATTCTCAAATAAGAAACACTTGAAAAATTGTTTCTATCCAAACTGCTATTTGAAATTATAACAGACCCTACTGTAAGAATATAACTTTCCGAATAAAAATTATTATAAGTAATCGAAGCGTCTTGCAAGGTATTTAAAGATATATAAGAATTTTCTTTAAAATTATTATAATTAATTGTTGGTGATATAGCACCCCCTACGTTAATTATACTTTGAATACTAAAGTATGAGCCACTATCTAAATTGTTATAAGAAACTTCTCCTTGATTTGATTGAATTGTTATTTGCGAGTTTGTTAATATATTCTTATCAATACTGCCTCCAGTTATAAGAGCAGGTGTATAATCTGTAATTTGTGAATTGACTAAAAAGTTTCCTGTAAAATTACAAGGACTATTTACTGCGCCAAATAGAGAGCCATTCAAAACTTTATTATAAGTAACTTGATTTCTACCCCATTGAAAATAATCAAAAGAGATATTCCCATTCGTGTAATCAACTTCGTTGTTTTTGCTATCAATTCTCTTTCTTACGATATTTGTAACTACATCATAAATTACATAGTCAACGGCTATTATATACCCGTTTGTTGCGCTTTTTGTTAGTAATACCCAATTGGTTGTATCTGAATTTGGAGTTGTTGATGAATTACTTCCTGTTATGTTTTTGTAATGATAATTATTCCATATACAAACATCACCTACAACATAAGAAGCCGAACCGCCTTTCCAAATACCTGTTTGAGAAACATAACCTGAAACACCAGAATAGTTTCCAACCGCTTGATAGTCGGCATTTAAAAAATACCCTGCGCCATAATTTTGAACTGCATTTGTTGCTATCGCTTGTACTGCAACAAACGTATTTGCATTTGTAACATTATTTACTATATAAGTCCAACCTATATTTAATGTTCCTGCTGATATTAAGGAAAGTAAAGCCGAATTGCTTAAAATTTGATAACCCAAAGCATCAATAGTAACATCAGCTTCTCCTGCCATCGGTGTAGTTACGTTTACTACCGCACCAATAAAATTTAATATAGTAACACCAGCAACCACCGTAACGCCTTCATCCTTTACTGTTAGATTAGCATTTCCACCCGTACTTAATTCAGCAATAAAAGAACTATTTGAAGAAACTCTTATAAGAGCCTGACCTCCGTTTGTATTTATTGTTAATGAACTAAATCCATTTATTGTTTGCCCAGCACCAGCATTTATTACAATATTATTCGTTATTGCATTGTTTGAATTATCTACAACATATAGTTTCCAAATTGTATTCCAATAATCAATAGCAATATCACCTAAATTAATAGTAACAGGTGCTATTGAAGTATCGCATAACAATACCACGTCATCGTTAAAAACAGGAGTATTTCCTGAAACGATACGTTGGTTATTTTTATATGTAGTACTAAACATTGCCATTTTATAAGTGTGCTATTTTTTTCTTTTTTATTCTTGCTTCTTTAAAGAATAGTTTTGCTATTGACATTTGTTCGTAATAAAAACAAGCTGTAACAGTATTACCTGTTAATACTTTGTAATTTATAACGTGCATCCCATCTGGAATGTAAGGTCTATTTAATGATTGTTGCAAATCAAATGAAACTGTATTTGAAAATACTTGCATTGTATCAACTTTTAAAGCTAAATTTAATGGCATTACTTCTACTGTTCCATTTGCACATTTATCTTGAAATTGTAAAGCAACCGCTTGTTGTTCAACTTGTCTTGCGCCTGTTGTTACTATTTGCGCTTGTCGAATCAACATTGGGTTTGCTAATAGGTTAAATAATATGTCTGTATATTCAACACCACCCGCAACTTCTATTTTGTTATTCAAATTCAAACTTGTAGAATACAGATAATCTAAAGGCATTGAAGGATTGAATAAAGAAAAACTAAAATCAATAGCTGAATCGTTATTCATTACTAAAATTAACTTTTCTAATTTTTTACCTTTCCAGTAGCCTATGTTTCTTATAGAATCCGCTTCTTGAGATTGGTCTAATATGAAATCACTTACCCCCTCAACTATTACACTATTTGCAGGTACAATAACCCTTGACTTTGCAGTATTCACTACTACTTCTTTGTCAAATGCAAATTGCTCTCTCAATTTGTTTTTACCTAAATTATTTACATCGCCTTCTATAACTAATTGAGATTTATAAGGAGTTGAAACATTGCTTATTTTTCCACTTTCGTTTCCGCTTACAATACCATTAAAGAACTTTCTTTTTGAAGCAACCTGCCTCCTACTTTCGTTTGCACTATTTTTATTTTCTATATTTTGATTTGCTCTATCTTGTAATATCCTCCCGTTATCTAATATTGAATTATTTACCCCTTCTATTACAACATTAGTTTGTTCAGGTGCTATTATGTTTTTTATAAAGGTTTGTTTATTGTTTATTTTTCTATTTATTCTTGAAAAACTACTTTTAAAATCACCCCTTATTTCGCTAAAATCTATTTCAAAAATTGAATCATCAAAACTATTGTATTCTTCATCTTCTACATCTTTTGGCTTTGTTTCAATAAGTAAAGCACCACCACGTTTAATAGGTGTTTCTTCGTATTCATTATCATCTATTAAATTATCAAACATTATTCTTGTCTTTTAATTCGCTTTTGCGAACTCTTCATTTTCAAATTTTTGGATATAATCCATAATCTTTCTCATCCGCTCAATATTCCCTTGCGTTTGCGCTTTTAAAAACACATTTGCAAATACACATATTGCATCAACTTTTGAATATCCAAGACCCAAATATATATATAAAGCATTTATATCAGCACCTATTTCATTACTTATTTCTAAGCCAATTTTCGGGTTTTTATACTTATGCGAAAACTCATGCAAAATAATAATCATTCGCATAGGAATTGTATAAGTATCGTACTTTATTTTTGAAATTTCAATAGTACCAGTTCTATGACCAATCCTTGCAGGAGTATTTAATGGTTTACCGCCCATTTGCTCACGAATAATATCAAAATATTTAATCGTAAACATTTTATCTTCTGTTGAGAAAATTCTACCATTTGGAGTACCTGCTTCAAATCCTGAAACTTGACAAAAGTGTGTTGCTAATGTTAAGAAATCTTCTGTTTCTGAATCCATCCAAATATCGTAAGTCCTTAAAGGTGCTTCCATTGTAGTAACTTCAAAATCTTTGCTTGAGTTATCGTTTAAATCGGCAACTAATAAAGCTAAAGTTTTTGGAGATACAGGGAAGTTAAAATGTATTGTACGTTTTTGATTTACTAATATTTCTCTATCACCATAAAGGCTATTTGGTTTTCCGTAATCAGATATTGCTACACGAAATTTCTTCTCCCCTTTGCACTTGATAGTTACAAATAGAGAGAATTTTTTATTGTCAGAATTAATTACGTTACCAACCATTTTTACTTATTTTTTTTTGTTACAGCGTATATAATGCCGCCTACAAGCATTAAAGCACCAACACCTATTGCTATTTTAACACCCGTACTCATTTTACCCTTACCATCGTCATCTTTAGTTTGTTGTTGAGTTTGACCCATTGATGTTGATTTTTGTGGTTTTGAACCACCAAAAATTCCTAAAATAGTATCCAAAAGACCACTTGCTTTTGCATCTGAGAATTTTTTATTTATATTATCCCAAACCATACCTTTTTTAGCCGCTTCTTTTATTTGCGATTCAGTTGGTTGAGTTGTTGCAGTTGTCGTTGTTGAAGCAGTTGTTGGAGGCAATGAAGCTAAATATTGATTTCCATATTTACTCCAAGCTGCTTGAGTTAAAGACCCAAAACTACCATAACCTGAATTTACAGGTAAAACAATACCATTTGAGTACCCTTTTGCCCAACCTGCGTAGTTTTTATTTAACCACTCTTGAAATGCAGATATTTCAGAAGAATTACTACTTGCATCTAAATTTAAGTAATAATCATCATAACTTTTTCTTGAATTTCCAACGTATATTGGATTTACTGTACTTATTGTAATTCCAGATGCTGAAAAGTTTCTTTTGTCAAATTCTTGGTTTTCCATTGTTTTAATTATTTTAAATTTATTCTTGAGTTTGTTTTTTAATCGTTTCTTTATTAGATTTAAACCTATATACTAAATACGAAGCCAATAAACCACCACCTATTGCACCATAGATTTTCATTTTTTTATCCGTTTCAATTGGTAACCAGCCTTTCTTTTCTGCAAAATAGATAGCACCAAAACCAATAGCTGCCCCAATTATTGCAGCATCTATATATTGAACTTTTGGATTAGATGATAATTTTACAACCTCTGAAGGCTTTGGAAGTTTAGAATCAGCACTACCACTCGCATTGCTAACAATTTCTTTTGTTACTAATTCTTTTACAACTTCTAAAGGTAGTACTAATGTTCCTTCAACTAATACAAAAGCAGGTCTATTGTTTGCGTGTTTTAATTCGCCTTTAACAATATCAGCTTTACGAAAGTTTTTAAACTTAATAGCTTGTGGTCTATCAGGTCTACCCGTTACTTGAACGTAAGGACTTTTAAAGTCTTGTGTTAATATGTATGATTTAATTGCCATTTTTTTTCGTTCTTGGTTTCTTTAATTTAATATCTAAAGGTTTCGATTTTCTATATTGCTGATAAAAGAAAGCACCGATACCTATTAATATAGCAACGGTTATTAATTTCTTCATCTTTTATTTGCCTGTTTTATTTCTTGTAGCAAAATAAATAACAGCACCCAAAATAGCAACACCGCCAACGCCTAATGCAATTTTTGTAGTCATACTCATTTTTTTACCGCCATCATCATCTTTAGTTTGTTGCATGATTGGTTGAGTTTGTTTTTGAGCCATATTTTTTGCGTAAGTGTTAGCGCATTTTTGCCAAGCAGCCTTTTTTGATTTACTTGCTAAAAAACTTGGTCTTTTACCGCATACGCCTTCAACTTCACTCAAAGGTCTTTTTTGTAAAAGTTGACTTGCTACTGGTATCAAAGATTTAATAGTATCCAGAGTTTTATCTGCGCCTTGCATACCACCTTGTTGACCGCCTTGACCACCTCCTTGACCTTGTGTTAAAAGTGAAAGAGCATTTTGAATATTAAAACCTCCTTGATTATCTGTTGTAGGTGCTAATACACCATAAGGTTGACCCGTAGGTTGTTGTGGAAGTCCAAACATTCCTGCGTTCCCACTTTGAGTAGGCGTATCAGGTAAATAACTATATTGCTCACCTGCTATAATTCTATTGTTTAATAAAATAGGGTTTTGTTGCGTAAGTATTTTAATCATTCTATTTTTTTTTGATTATGTAAAAAGCACCGACAATAGCAATTAAGCCTAATATAACAGCACCTGAAATAAGTAACACTCTTTTTGTTTTTGCTTTTTGTTCTGTTTGAGATTGCGCTTGGTCTAATTGTTTTTGTTTTAATGCTAAAATACTACTTGTCATCGCAGCTTTTGCATCCATTTGTTTAGAAGCAATATCTTGCAGACCATATTTTTTCTTAGCACGATTGGAAGAAACTTGCGTTCCTAATTTTGCTAAATCACCAACTGCACCTGCAATAGTACCAACAATTCCACCACTTGCTGCACCGCCTAATGTACTTGCACCTATTGGCGAACCATCTGCATTTAAGTAGTTTGTTAATGCTACATAACCTGCTTTTACGTTTCTATCGTTTATTTCTTCACCATCAAAGCCTTGAACTTTGTTGTGGTGATTAACCAATAAAGAACTACCTAAAGCCAGATATTTATTATTTGAAAGGTTTTTAATATACAAATCAACTAAATCAGTATCTGATATGTTATCACTAACATTAACACCGCTTTCTTTTAGTAAGTAAATAAAATCGTTTCGTTGTTCAACAGCCAAACGACCTAACTCCTTAAACATAGTAGCATTGGCTGAATTTAAATTTCCATCCGCTATACTTATATTAAATTCCGTATTAAAGTCGCTAATTGTCATAATTTACACTATTTTATATTTATTTAATGCCCAAATTGCAGCAGCTGCAATACCAACACCAATTAAAACACCTGTCACATTGATAGAACTTGAACCATCCGCTCCTGAAGTCATTTCAAATATTCTTGAACTTGGTGCATCAAAATCGTTTACATTATCTAAACCTATATTTCCAGTTCCACTTGCATTTAAAGAAACTTCTATTCTATTTGGAGATATAGCAGGTCTTAATGATGAACTAACAGGTGTTACGTTTGTGCGTTTTGAAATTGTATGTTTGCTTCTTTCTTTTTTTGCAATTGAATAAGCACGACCAACTTCTTGTCTTCTTTTCATTGCAATATTTTTTTGCTCAAGTCTGTTTTTAGGCATTCTTCTTTTTATCATATTCATTCTTCTCATTCTTCTCATTTTTACCGCCTCACTTACACCTCCAGCATTTGACATTAAGCCTTCGCCATCTAAACTTTCGCCATCAAAAGAGTTCATCAAATCTTCACCATCTAAACCTATTCCATCAAAATAGTTCATTATATCTTCTCCATCTAAACCTGCGCCATCAAAAGAGTTCATCAAGTCTGTTCCATCCAAACCATCGCCATCGAAGTCTGAATCCATATCATCGCTCATCCCATCGTAACTACAATAACAACCATTTGCTGAACTAAATTCTCCTTCAGCATTTGCATAGCCTTGAATTTGATTTTCTAATTCGGCTATTCTTAACTTTCTTTTTTCAATATCCATTAAAGTATTTTCCGTACTTAGATTTTGACCTCTTTCTTTAGCTGCTTTAATTCTTAAACGTGAAATCAATTCTTTGTTCCACTCAATCTTGTTTGCAATATCTTGAACGGTAGGGTTTACTGCTACATTTGAATCTGTAAATTCAGCAAATCTATCTTCAGCACCCATAACTCCATCAAATCCTGAATCTCCAGAACCTGCATCATCTGAATTTTGTTCATCAACACTTTCTTCGTTTGAACTATCCTCATTAGGTTCATCAGAACCAACGGAAGCACCATCATTTGCATAATCGTTACCACCTTGAGAACCTCCTTGATAGCGACCGCCACCTTGAGAACCGCCACCTTGATTATAATTATCTTCTTGGTAATTTCCACCACCTTGAGAACCGCCACCTTGTGAACCGCCATCTTGTGAACCACCATCTTGAGAACCACCATCTTGACTTGGTGCTGTACGAGGAGGCAATGAATTTTCGCCACCACCATTATCACCACCACCATTTGAACTATCACTTGTTTCACCACTACCTGATTCATCGTTATCGTACTTATCTTTCATGTGTCTACGTTCTAAACGACCTCTTCTTCTCTCGCCTCTTATCTCATTTCTTTCACGAGCAGCTTCTAATCGACCTTCTCTTCTTGCCCTTCTTCTTTCTTGTCTTGCTCTAATTCTTGCCATACGTCTTTCTTGGCGTCTTCTTCTTCTTTCTGCGCCACCACCTGCTTCAGAATATTCGCCAAAAGCATCTTCAAATCTTACTACATTTGTAACAGATTGTGAAGGTTGTAATTGAATTATTGTTGCGTCTGTCATTTTTTTTATTTTTTTATGTTTTTAAATATTTGTTGAGAGCCATAACCGATTAAGCCACCCACTATCGTATAACCTAATGCAGTTTTTATATTTTCTTTTTTTCGTAAAGCATAAGCAAGTCCTAAAACACTACCTATTGCAATAAACATTATATTACTCTTTCTTGTAGGTGTTGTAGAACCATCGGCACTTGAACTATCATCTTCACCACCACCATCGCCTTCGCCACTTCCACCACCATCGCCTTCGCCATCACCTTCCCCACCTTCTCCTTCGCCACCTTCACCTTCTTCAAAAGGTTGCTTCATAGCTTCCGATTTTTTAAGTATTGCCGCAACTGCTATTAAAACAACTGCACCTGCTGCAATAACGGGAACTAAATTACTATATCCATCATCAAAATAGTACTCATCATTACCATCAGCACCACTCTTTCTTTTTAATTTAGTAATTTTATGTTTTGCTCCTTTTCTAATTGCTTTTTCTAATTTAGAAACATCGCCACCAAATTTTTCCCAAACTTTTTTTGCTTTCTCCCAAGCAGGTTTTGCCTTTTCAATTGCTTCTACTTTTACACCATCTTTTTTAGCTTCTTCAGGAGTTAATAAAGCAGGATATAAACGCATTGAAATACCAAGTACGTTTAAGTCAAAACCTAACAATGCACCTGCTCTAATAGATGCAGATGCAGGGTTATATTTTTTTATACCTTTCCAAAGTTTCTTGCCGAAACCTCTATGCTTACGACCACCTTGACGGTTTCTCCTATGTCTACCACGAGCATTTGAATGTTCTTCACCTTCAAACTCTGATTGCGGTTCAAGTGTTACGAATGTTGGATTTTCCATAAAATTATTTTGAAGGTTTTACAACTATATTCTTTTTGCTATCAAGTAAGTACTCAGCAAAATACCCTATCGCTGCACCTACACCAATATACATAGCAACTTTTTTCATATCGTGCTTTTTGTATTTTGCGTATGCAAACCCTGCCGCACCACCTACTAAAATTCCTGTGATTTTCATTGAACTGAAATTTTCGGCAGGTTTTAAATTTACTGATATTGGACTTGTTTGTGCGTCTGCTCCTAATGTTACTTCTGTTGCGTTTGTCATGTTTTTTATATTTTT
>Ga0114960_10000913_pt1 | contig 24342 bp, 29 predicted proteins | sample C_130625_MF_Meta_FD_92637 | JGI IMG/M metagenome (GOLD analysis project Ga0114960, IMG submission 92637) | Freshwater microbial communities from Lake Croche, Canada to study carbon cycling - C_130625_MF_MetaG | ecosystem: Environmental > Aquatic > Freshwater > Lake | place: Lake Croche, Canada... | reverse complement strand
CTGTTCTGCCGGCCGATACTGGTCAGATGACCCTGGGGTTATGAACACAACAGATCCGTCCAGCCACCTACGGGCTGACAAGAGGGCATCGAGCGCAAGGCACAGCCTGCTCTCGCCAACCCAGGCTTGCTCGATTCAGAAGAGGAAAAGAACAATTTGATTTTATCTGCATGCAGTCTCTGGCGGCAGGCGAAGCCCTTAAACGCCTAGAGAAGTTGAATCCAGGCCCACTGATTGAGAACTTCCCCGCTATCCACTGGAAGGGGGCAATCGGCTTTTGGGAATCATGGTTGCCGGTCCAAATTAACCGCCGCCACGAGCAGCAGCAGCTAGCAACGAATTGAAGACATAAGGGTGCCAAAACCCCCAGAGCCCCCACACTGGAAGCCTGCCGCCTGCCCCTTTCCATGACTTTTGCCCAGGTACTACCGCTCCTGGCCGGGCTCTTCGGCCTGTCGCTGTTCTTTTTTGGTGGCACCGGCGGCTACTACGACACCGACGCCTACGAGGGCAACGGCTGCGCCCACTAGGGCTGGGGCTTGAGTTGCTCCGCCTCGGGGCATTCGTCCTGCTCGGCCACCATTAGGTCTTCGGAGGCGGCGCTACGGCTGAAGAAGGCCAAGCGGCTGCTTACCGCCCCAATGGAATCGATCCGCACGATCTCCTCCCAGCTGTGGAGCTCGTCCTCCTCCTCGGCGTCGTAGCGGAGGGTGACGCAGTCCCCCTCAATCTCCGTGATCCGAGCCTGTTCAATCCAGCGCTGCTGATCCTTGAGAAACACCCACACGGGGCGGTTTTCGCAGCTGAACTGGTAAAGCTTCCGTAGCAGCATGGCCAAGGCGCTCCCGCGCGCTTCCGTCATCCTAGGGATGCTGAGCAGTGGGTTCGCATCGATGACAACAAAGGCCACACCTGGGGCAGTGCCAGAAGCCACGGCCATCCGCCTGCAACTGCGCAGCTGGCCTGAGGTGGAGACCTATCTGCAGCACTGCAAAGGGGTGATCCTGCCGCTGGGATCCACCGAACAACACGGCCCCACCGGGGCGATCGGCACCGATGCCCTCACCGCCGAGGCCGTGGCCCTCGAGGTGGGCCGCCGCACCGGCGTGCTGGTAACCCCCACCCAGGCCTTCGGCATGGCCGAACACCACCTGGGCTTCCCAGGCACGGTGAGCCTGCAACCCAGCACCCTGCTGGCGGTGTTGAGGGATGTGGTGCTTTCCCTGGCGGGCCATGGCTTTGAGCGAGTATTTGTGATCAATGGCCACGGCGGCAACATCGCCACCGCCAGGGCCGCCTTTGCCGAGGCCTATGGGGAAGCCCGCCGCCGCCAGCTGCCAGGGGCCGATCGGCTGCAATGCCGCATCGCCAATTGGTTCATGGCTGGGCCAGTGCTGCGGGAAGCCCGGCAGCTCTATGGCGACAGGGAAGGTCAACACGCCACCCCCAGTGAAATAGCCCTCACCCTGCACCTGGAACCCAGCCTCCAACGGCTGCAACGGCCCCTCGGGGAAGCAGCCCCCGCTGGACCGATCCATGGCCCCGCCGATTTCCGCCGGCGTTACCCCGATGGCCGCATGGGCTCAGACCCCTTCCTGGCCCAGGCTGACCACGGTGCGCGACTGCTGGAGCTGGCCGCCACGGCCCTCAGCCAAGAGCTCACTGAATTTCTTGGCAATGAACTGGCCCCTTAGGCTGGGTATCTGGATCCCTTAACCATGAGCCGCATCAGCGCCGACGACGTTCGCAAGGTGGCCCACCTGGCCCGCCTCGACCTGCCGGAGGAAACGATCGCCACCTTCACCCCCCAGCTGGAACGAATCCTTGATTTCGTGGCCCAGCTGGAGGCCATCGACACCGAGGGGGTGCCCCCCACCACCCGGGCCGTGGAAGTCACGAATGTGACCCGGGAAGATAGCGTTAGCCCCACCAGCGTGCGGGAAGAACTGCTGGAACTGGCCCCCCAACGGGAGGGTGATTTCTTCCGGGTGCCGAAAATCATGGCCGATTAATCGGCCGAAAACTTAGCGTTTATTTAGCTTGATTCGCCTAGCTGGCTGGCTTAGCGGGGACCCACCGAGGTGCGGTGCAGGAAGGAAATAACCCGGCGGCGACTGGGGTAGTTGGGCATGAACTTGGCCAACCAGCGCAATTTGGAACGGCTGCGGCTATGGCTACGAATACCCAGCAAAATGTCGTAGAGGAAATTAGTTAGATCAGTTTTTGATTCATAAATACCCAGCCGCTGGGGGGAGCCGTGGCGGTCAAGCAGGGGCCTGGTGGCCCCATAGGCAGTTTGATATAAATACCAGGGAATTGAAGGCCAAAGATGATGCACCAGGTGATAATTCTGGCCCATAATCAATAGGTTCATGGTTTTACCCGGATACACCCTGGCGTTGTGCCAACGGTTGCGGGAATTGAACGGGCGATGGGGAAGGTAATCAAAAAACAGCCCAAGGGTTACCCCAACCATCAGGGCCGGCGCAAACCAACAATTAAAAATAAAAGGCAAGAAATTGCCCCGGGCTGCCGCCACCACAATCATCACAAAAACCGTGCGGGCAAAGATCCATTCAAATAATTCGTAGCGCCGCCAAAGCCGTCGCTGGAAGAAGAAATACTCGTGGTAAAAGAAGCGGGGTGCAATCAACCACAACGGCCCAAAGGTAGAAACGATGTGATCGGGATCATGCTTTGGGTCATTTACATGGGCATGGTGCTGTAAGTGCACCCTGGTAAATACCGGAAAGCTGAAGCCCAATAACAACGCCGCCCCATGGCCCATCACCGCATTCAGCACCCGGTTGGGATGGGCGGAGTTATGGCAAGCGTCATGGATAACCGTGCCCTCCAGGTGCAGGGCGAGGAAGCCGGTGAATACCAACAGCGGTAGGGACCAATGGCCCACAAACCAACCCCAGATGGTGAGAGCAGCCAGGCCATAACCACCAAGGAACAGAGCGATGGTGGGGTTCAGGGGCGCTGGTGGTTCCACCAGATGGCGGGGAACCGATCGGAGCGCGGCGGAATCAGTCATCTCAGCCAGCGCAGGACGATCGCCAAAAGCGGAGATCCACACTAAAGGCTGAAGAGTTGGGAGAGAGGGGCTGCTTAGCCCCTTTGCCCGATGCCCACCGGGGGACTTGAACCCCCACGACCTAAGCCACTGGTACCTAAAACCAGCGCGTCTACCAATTCCGCCAGGTGGGCAGACGCCAACTTTAAGCAGAGTGAGAATGCTTGCAGCTGTTGCCCTGCCAATGCTCGCTGTTCTGGTGGGGGCCCTGGCCTTACTTTTCGGGCTGGCGCTGCTGCTGCTGCCCCTGCTCAGCCCTGAGTTAGCCCGTCCCCGCGATGCCCTTTGGGCCGCCGTGGTGCTGCTGCTGGGGTTGGTGCTGGTAACCGCCGCCGAGCGGCTCACCGGCGCCCCGATGCTGGGGGTGCTCTGTGGCGGCTTGCTAGTGGGCCGGCTGGGCACGGAGGTGGGCCAGCAGCGCTGGCTGCAGTTGCCCAGTGAGGGCCGCAGCCAGCTGCAAGACCTCAACCTCTGGAAGGGGCGCCTGGCCGACCTAGGCAGCAGGGTCAGCCAGCTGCTGGGGCTGATCGGCGGGCTGCTGGGCTGGCTGCAGGAACGCATGGCCAAGGCCAAGGCGCCGATCACCAAGAAATGGGTGCGGGCCGAAGAACCATCCGCAGCGCAAGCGCCAGAGCTGGGAGCCGCAAGCGAGCCAGGGGAACCTGAACAACTTGGGGCAGTTCAAGAAATTGCAGAGGATTCGGTAGTTCTGGAGGTTCTGGAGATTCCAGAGGTGCCAGAACCTCAAGAGGTTCAAGAAACCCTTGAGGTGGTTGAAACGGCTGCCGAGCCCGCTGGCGAATCCATCGAGGCGCCGGTGCCTACCCGAATAACGGTGCCTACCCCAGTAACCACGGCCGATACGGAGCCCCCCGAGACAGTGATTGAATCCCTCGCGGAGGTGGACGCCCTGCTGGATGCCGCCGAGCACGGATAATCGGCAGTTCTGCGCCCCTGCTGCGGTGACGGTCAGTCCGATTTCCTATAAGGACACCCTCAACCTGCTGGAGACGCCGTTCTCCATGCGGGCCAACGCCCGCAGCCGCGAACCGGAGCTGCAGCAGTTCTGGCAGGAGTTGCGGCTCTACGAACGCCTTAGCCAGGAGAACCCCGGCCCCGCCTTCACGCTCCACGACGGGCCGCCCTACGCCAACGGCGCCCTGCATGTGGGCCATGCGCTCAACAAGACCCTTAAAGACATCATCAATAAGTTCGAGCTGATGCGCGGCCGCCGGGCCCGGTTTGTGCCGGGCTGGGACTGCCACGGGCTGCCGATCGAACTGAAGGTGCTGCAAGCCCTCTCCCAGGGGGAACGCCGGGAGCTCAGCCCCATCGAGCTACGCCGCAAGGCCCACGCCTATGCCCTCGAGCAGGTGGAGCTGCAGAAAAAAGGCTTCCAGCGCTGGGGCATCTGGGCCGATTGGGACAGCCCCTACCTAACCCTGCAAAAGGACTATGAGGCCGCCCAGATCGGGGTGTTTGGCCAGATGGTTTTGGCCGGCCACATCTACCGGGGCCTTAAGCCAGTGCATTGGAGCCCCAGTTCGCGCACGGCCCTGGCCGAAGCGGAACTGGAGTATCCCGATGGCCACACCTCCCCCAGCCTGTTCGTGGCCTTTGAGGTGCTGGAGCCCAGCGCCGCCCTCGCCGCCAGCCTCACTGCCGCCGGCCTCACCACCGAAAACCTGCAGGTGGCGATCTGGACTACCACCCCCTGGACCCTGCCCGCCAACCTGGCGGTGGCGGTAAACGACCGGCTCGACTACGCCATCTGCAGCGACGGCCAAGGGCGCCAGCTAGTAGTGGCGGCGGAACTGATCGAAAACCTGCGGCAGCAGTTGAACCTGCCCCTGGAGGCCCTACTCACGGTGAAGGGGGCCGTGCTGGAGGGGATCAGCTACCGCCACCCCCTGCTAGATCGCAGCAGCCCGGTGGTAATCGGCGGTGAATACATCACCACCGAAGCCGGCACCGGCCTGGTGCACACCGCCCCCGGCCACGGGGTAGACGACTTCAACACCGGCAAGAAATACCAGCTGCCGGTGCTCTGCCCGGTGGATGAGGCCGGCAACCTCACGGCAGAGGCGGGCCCATTTGCGGGGCTGAATGTGCTCAAAGACGCCAACGGCGCAATCATCGAAGCCCTACGCGAAGCCGGTGCCCTGCTGGCGGAAAAGCCCTACGAACACCGCTATCCCTACGACTGGCGCACCAAAAAACCAACGATCTTCCGGGCCACCGAACAGTGGTTTGCCTCGGTGGAGGGGTTCCGCGAGCAGGCCCTAGCCGCCATTGCAGCGGTGGAGTGGCTGCCCGCCAGTGGCCGCAACCGCATCGAGGGCATGGTCAAGGAACGGGGCGACTGGTGCATCAGCCGCCAACGCACCTGGGGGGTGCCGATTCCGGTGTTCTACGAACGCAGCAGCGGTGAAGTGCTGCTCAATGCCGACACCCTCAGCCATATCCAGGCCCTGATCGCTGAGCACGGCTCCGACGTGTGGTGGGACCGTGATGAGGCCGAACTGTTGCCAGCGCCCTACGCCGCTGAGGCCAGCCGTTGGCGCAAGGGCAGCGACACCATGGATGTGTGGTTTGACTCCGGTTCCTCCTGGGCCGGCGTGCTGGGGGGCCTCCAGGGCGGCCAGCCCCGCGCCCCCCAACTGCAATACCCCGCTGACCTCTACCTGGAGGGCTCCGACCAACACCGGGGCTGGTTCCAATCCAGCCTGCTCACCTCCGTGGCCGTAAACGGCCAGGCCCCCTACCGCCGGGTGCTCACCCACGGCTTCACCCTTGATGAAAAGGGGCGCAAGATGAGCAAATCCCTCGGCAATGTGGTGGATCCCGCCGTGATTGTGGAGGGGGGTAAAAATGAGAAACAGGAGCCGGCCTATGGGGCCGATGTGTTGCGGCTATGGGTGAGTTCGGTGGACTATTCCGCCGATGTACCCCTGGGGCCTGGGATCATCAAACAGCTGGGGGATGTGGCCCGCAAGGTGCGCAACACGGCCCGTTATCTGCTGGGCAACCTGCATGATTTCCAGCCAGAACGCGATGGGGTGGCGATCAACGAGCTACCGCTGCTCGATCGCTGGATGTTGCAACGCACCGCCCAGGTAATTGAAGAAGTAACCGGTTATTTTGAGAGCTACGAGTTCTACCGCTTCTTCCAGGCCCTGCAGAATTTCTGCGTGGTAGATCTCTCAAACTTCTACCTAGATATCGCCAAGGATCGCCTCTATGTGAGTGGCGCCACCAACTTCCGCCGCCGCAGCTGCCAAACGGTGCTGGCCCTGGTGGTGGAACGGCTGGCGGGGCTAATCGCCCCGGTGCTTTGCCACATGGCCGAAGACATCTGGCAAAACCTGCCCTACCCGGTGGCGGAGCGTTCGGTGTTTGAAAGGGGCTGGCCCACGGCACCGGCGGCCTGGACCGCAGGCCTGTTTGCTGAGCGGGTGGCGATTAGTGATGTGATCAACCTGCGTTCCCTGGTGAATCGCCAACTGGAGGCCTGCCGCAGTCGCGCTGAATTGGGGGCCTCCCTGGAGGCCCAGATCCAGCTGGAGCTGGGCGAAGGGGAGGCGGCCACTGCCCTGCAAAGTGTTCTGGCCCTGCTGGAAAGTAGTCCCCACCCGGAGATCGACAACCTGGCCGACTGGCTGCTGGTTTCAGCCCTGGAATTGCAGCAGGCGGGCGCACCGCCCCTCGCCAACCCCTTGGCCGAAGCCAGCGAAGCGGGCATCACCGTGCGCATCGCCCGGGCCCCAGGCGAAAAATGCGAGCGCTGCTGGCACTACGAAACAAGCATCGGCCAACATGCAGCCCATCCCAGCATCTGCAGCCGCTGCGTGGCAATCCTGGCCGATCAAGATTTTAGCTGACTATTTTTGCCAACTAATTAACTCTGGTTCGGCCATAAAAAGGCCCCTAATTAACCTAAAGCCAACTCTCCGGATCTAAAAACTTATCCACCGGGGCAGGGCCGGCCAGCAGCTGCTCGGCATTGGGGTTTAGCGGCGCCGCCAACAATTCAGCGCTTTCGAGTGTTGCCCCCTCCGGCAACAGCGACTGGTCTGGGTCATAGGCGGTGGGATGGCTAACGCTGCTGCTGATGCCCCGATAAATCAGCAGCTCAAAGGCCTCGGGGCCTTCCGCCCCAGGCAAGTTGCCCCGAAGCCGCAACAGGCGGTCGGGGCGCTGGCGGCTGAGCTCCTCCAGGGGCGCCAGCACTTAGAAGCCCCCGGCCAAACGCCCCTGGCGGGGCAGGCGCACCAGCAACCACTGGATCAAGCCCACCCCATAGGCAGCCAGGCCCAGATAACCGAGGAAGGCCGTTACGGCCGGGGTCCAATCGGCACCAAAGAAAAAGCCCATCACCACCGCCAGGATCTGCTGGAAGCGTTCGGGGGCCTCCAACCACAGCTGGCAGAGCGGGGCCGTGGGTTGCCCCCAGGCGCAGCCCAGGGCGGAAGCGCTCAACAGCAACCCCAAGGCGCTCAACAGCGTCATCGCCCAACGCCAGCTGCGCAGGGTGAAGGGCAATGGCCGAAACGGGGGCAGATCCGCCAATTCCTCATTGAGATCCACCCAAAACCAAAGCCCAATCAAAATGGATAGGTAGGCAAGGCTGGCGGTAAGGAAAGCCAAGGGCCGGGCGGCAGCCATCAGCAACACGGTGATGCCCAGCAAACTGCTCACTTTCCAATACAGAGTGAGCAGTCGCACCAGGGCCTGCTCCTGGCGCACCGCCGCCCAGATCAAAAGCACCAGGGGTAGGCCCAGGCCAAACACCACCGCCAGCCGATAGTCCAGCCAGATCAGGCTGCGCAGGAGCGGTAGCGGCATGGGGGGTAACCAGATGGGGCCATTATCGGCGTCGCAGCTGTAGGGTCCAAAAAGTACCCCCGTGCCCATGCTGGCCTGGCTTTCGCGCGGCACCCCCAAAGCCCTGGCCCGCACGGCCCTTTCCCACAACCCCTCCTTGGAGGGCGCCGTGGCGGAGGTGGCCAGTGCCCTGGCCCCCATGGGCCCGGCTGACCTGGCCCTGGTTTTCAGCAGCAGCAGCTTCGCCAGTGACCTGCCCCGGCTACTACCGCTGCTAAGGCAAAGCCTCCGGGCAAAGCACTGGGTGGGGGCCAGCGGCGCTGGGGTGGTGGGCACCAACGCCGCCGGCAGCCCCCAGGAGCTGGAGCAGGGCCCCGGCCTGAGTGTGACCTTGCTGCGCCTGCCCGGCGCCCAGATCACCCCCTTTGCCCTGGATCCCAGCGCCCTGCCCGACCTAGACGGCCCCCACCAGCCCTGGCTAGATGCCGTGGGGGCCGATCCCGAGGCCGGCGGCGGCATGTTGCTCTGGATCGACCCCTCCAGCAGCGGCATCAACGACCTGCTCAATGGGCTCGACTACGCCTATCCCGCCATGGCAAAGCTGGGCGGCCTGGCCGCGATGCATAGCGCTGGCCATGGCTCCTTGCTGCTCAACGATCAGGTGTGTAAAGGCGCCGTGGGCTGTGTGATCAGTGGCAGCTGGAACCTGGAGGCGGTGGTGGCCCAGGGCTGCCGGCCGATTGGTCCGATCTTTGAAATCGAGCAGGCCCAGCGCAATGTGCTGCTGGAACTCCGCCAGGGCAGCGCCCTAAACAAACCATTCAATGCCCTGCAGGAGGTGATCGAAACCCTGTCCCCCCAAGACCGGGACCTGTTGCGCAACTCCCTGTTCGTGGGCCTGGCCCGCAACCGCTTCTCGATGCAACCCCAAGCACCGGAACCGCCGTTTCTGATCCGCAACCTGATGGGGGTGGACCCCCGCCATGGGGCCATCGCCGTGGCCGACAGCGTGCGGGTGGGCCAACGGCTGCAATTCCAGCTGCGCGATGCCAGCACCTCCCGCCAGGAATTGCAACAGCTGCTGGCCCGCCAGTACGGGCGCCAGCCCCAGCCCCTCGCCGCCCTGGCCTTTGCCTGCCTGGGCCGGGGCGAAGGGCTGTACGGCACCCCCCACGTGGATGTTCAGCTCTGCCGGGAGGTGTTCAGCGAAGTGCCGATCGCCGGCCTGTTTTGTAATGGTGAAATCGGTCCCGTGGATGGGGCCACCCAGCTCCATGGCTACACCGCCTGTTGGGGCTTCCTAGTGCCCACCACGACCTAAGCCGCCCTTGCGCCAACACGTCAATCCGCTCAGCAGCTTCTATCAGGTGGAACGGGACCTGTCCCCCCTGGGGGAACTGTTCCTGGATCCCAACCTGCCCCTGCACCTGGATATCGGCTGCGCCCGGGGGCGGTTTCTACTGGCCATGGCGCCCCAACAACCCCAACGCAATCACCTAGGCCTGGAAATCCGGCGCCCGCTGGTGCAGCTGGCGGAGGCCGACCGCGAAAGGCTGGGGCTGGGCAACCTGCGCTTTCTCTTCTGCAACGCCAACATCAGCCTGGAACGCTGGCTGGCAAACCTGCCCCCCGGCTGCCTTGACCTGGTATCGATCCAATACCCCGACCCCTGGTTTAAAACCAGGCACCACAAACGCCGCATGGTGCAACCGGCCCTAATCGAAGCCCTGGCGGGGGCGATGGCACCGGGCCGCCAGCTGTTTATCCAGAGCGATGTGCCCGCTGTGATCAACCAAATGCTGGAGGCCGTAGAGAGCAGTGCTGCGTTTGAACCCCTCGATGGCGGTGCATGGTTGCAGGAAAACCCCCTGGGGCTAGCCACGGAACGGGAGTGGCAGGTGCTGGACAAGGGGCTGCCTGTGTATCGACGCCTCTACCAACGCCAGGGGCGCTGCGCCAGCGGCGATCAAGCCCTCCATAATCCGAGCGCTGAGAAATCGCTCGCCGAGAGGTCTGCCCGCCCATGAGCGCATCCCCCGCCCCCGCCTGGCTGCTGCGTTGGCAAGGGCTGTGGGCCCCCAGCCCCCACAGTCGCCTGCGCCAGCACCTGCCCAACCTGGCCGGGGGGTTGCTCTGCCTGTTGCTGCTGTTGCTGCCCCTGGCGGACCGGGGGGGCCTGGCCCTATTGATCAGCGCCTGTGGGCTGTTTTGGCTGCTCTGGGGCCTGGCCACCGCCCCGAGCGACCGCCCCCTGGGGGCCCTGAATGGTTGGCTGCTGGTTTATTTGGCCCTGGCCTTGCTGGCCACGGGCTGTTCGCCGGTGCCGGCCGCCGCGGCCAAGGGGCTGTTCAAGCTGGTGAGTTATCTGGGCGTGTATGCCCTGATGCGACGGCTGCTGGAAACGGCGCCGCGCTGGTGGGACCGACTGCTGGCGGCCCTGCTGCTGGGGGAACTGGCCACGGCGGTAATCGGCCTGCGGCAGCTCTATGGCGATGCTGAGGAACTGGCCCGCTGGGCAGATCCCAATTCCGTAGCCGACGGCACCCGTCGCATCTACAGCAGCCTCGAAAACCCCAACCTGCTGGCCGGTTATCTGCTGCCGATCCTGCCCCTGGCGGTGGTGGCCCTGCTGCGCTGGAAAGGCCTTTGGCCCCGCCTGCTGGCCCTGGCCAGCTTTGGCTTTGGCGCCGCCGCCCTGCTGTTTACCTACAGCCGTGGCGGCTGGATCGGCATGCTGCTGGGCCTGGGCCTGCTGGGGCTGCTGCTGCTGCTGCGCCAGAGCCGCCACCTGGCCCCCCAGCTGCGCCGTTGGTTGCCGCCGCTGCTGATCGCCCTGGTGGTGCTGGCCCTGGTGCTGGCCACCACCCAGATCGAACCCCTGCGGGTGCGGCTGCTGAGCATGGTGGCCGGCCGCCAAGACAGCTCCAACAACTTCCGCATCAACGTGTGGCTGGCGGCCCTGGAGATGATCCAAGACCGCCCCTGGCTTGGGATCGGCCCGGGCAACAGCGCCTTCAACCTGATCTACCCCCTCTACCAACAGCCCCGCTTCACCGCCCTGAGTGCCTACTCGGTGCCGCTGGAGCTGGCGGTGGAAGCCGGCATCCCTGGACTGCTGGCCGGCCTCGCCCTATTGGTTACCAGCTTGCGCCTGGGCTTTGCCCAGTTGCACCGGGAAATGCTGCTGAGTTTGCCGGCCCTGGGCAGCCTCGCCGCCGTGGTGGGCCTGGCCGGCCATGGGCTGGTGGACACGATCTTTTTCAGGCCTGAAGTGCAGATCACCGGCTGGTTTCTGCTGGCCACCCTCGGGGCCGCCCAGGCCCTCAGCCAAAGCAACGGGCCCAGCGATGGCCAAAACCATGGCTGAACCGGCATTGCTGGCCGGTTTTGATGCGGGCCAAACCCACACCCGCTGTCGCCTCAGTGATCTCCAGGGGCGGGTGCTGGCGGAAGGGGAAGGCAGTGGCGTGAGCCACCTACACAGCGCCACGGGCCCCGAAAAGTTCCAGGCGGCCCTGGGCACCAGCCTGGCGGCGGCCCGCCAGGGGTTGGACCCAGAGCTGCGCCAGCACCAGCCCCCCCTGGCCGCCGCGGCCATCGGCGCCAGCGGCATCGAGCAGCACAGCCCCAGCCAGGCCCTGGGCACCCGCCTCGCCCAGGAGCTGCTTGGTATTGAGGCGGTGCTGGTGGGGGGCGATGAAAGCACCGCCCTGGCCGGCGCCTTTGGCGGGGGCGCCGGCATCGTGCTGATCAGCGGCACCGGCAGCATCTGCGTGGGCCGCAATGGCCAGGGCCAGCTTCACCGCTGTGGCGGTTGGGGCTGGCTGCTGGATGGCGGCGGCAGTGCCATGGACATCGGCCGCGATGGCCTCGCCCTCAGCCTGCGCATGGCCGATGGCCGCCTCAGGGAAACCCCCCTAAAAGCCCTGCTCTGGCAGGCCCTCGGCGTGCAGCATTCCCATCAACTCAAGGCCCTGGTGGTGGACCCCAACTTCGGGGCGGCGGGCTTTGCCCGGCTGGCGCCCCTGGTGAGTGCCCAGGCGGCCGGAGGCGATCCCCAGGCCCTGGCCATCATCGAGCGGGCCGGGGAGGAACTGGCGATGTTGGTGGAGGGGGTGGCCAAGGGCCTGGGGCTGGAGCAACCGCCGCTCTGCTGCCTGGGCGGGGCCATCACCCACCTGGCGCCCCTGCAACGGAGCTTCCAAAGGGTTTTGGCGGAGCGCTTGCCGGGCACCATCCCCCAGGCGCCCCTGGGGGATGCCTGCAGCGGCGCCCTGGCCCTAGCCCGCGGGCTGATCAGCTGAGGCTCAACCGTTCAGTTCCCGGTCGGCGATGGCGGCCAGCTGCTCGGTCCAGTGGTCTACGGCGGCCTGGCTGGAGGCCTCCACCATCACCCGCAGCAGCGGTTCGGTGCCGGAGGCCCGCACCAGCACCCGCCCCTCGCCGCCCATGGCCGTTTCCGCGGCGGCAATGGCCTCCACCAGGGGGGCGCACTGCTGCCAGCCCTTGCGGCGGGCCTTGTCGGGCACCCGCACGTTCTTGAGCCGCTGGGGATAGGAGCTGAAGCTGTGGTCGAGGCGATCGGCAAGGGTCTCGCCTGGCTCCAGCAGGGCCACCAGCTGCAGGGCCGTGAGCAGGCCATCGCCGCAGAGATCGTGGTGGGCACAAAGGATGTGCCCCGACTGTTCCCCGCCCAGGGCGGCGCCGCTGGCCTCCATGGCCCCATGCACAAACTGATCGCCCACGGCGGTGCGCTCCAGCAATCCGCCCCGGGCCAGCCAGGCCCGCTCAAAGCCGAGGTTGCTCATCACCGTGGCCACCAGCCGCTGCTCGGGCAACTGGCCCAGGGCGGCCAGGGCTGATCCCCAGAGGTAAAGGATGTGATCGCCATCCACCAGCCGCCCCTGGCCATCCACCGCCAGCACCCGGTCGGCGTCGCCATCAAAGGCAAAGCCCAGCTCCGCCCCCTGCTCCAGCACCGCCTGCCGCAGCGGTTCCAGGTGGGTGCTGCCGCAGCCCACATTGATGGCACTGCCATCGGCTTCCCCGTGGAGCACGCTGATTTCTGCCCCCAGGTCCCTAAACAAACCAGCGCTGAGGGCGGTGGCGGAACCCCAGCAAAGGTCGAGCACGATGCGGCGACCGTCTAGGCGGCGGCCGGCCAGGCCCTGTTCCAACAGCTCCCGGTACTGGCTGAGTAGTTCGTTGCGCTGGTAGATGGCCCCACAGCGGCTGAGCGCCGGCCGCACCTCCCCGCGCAAACCGGCCTCAATCGCCTCCTGCTGGCCGCGGCTGAGCTTGGCGCCGGAGGCAGCAAAAAGCTTGATGCCGTTGTCTTCCGGGGGGTTGTGGCTGGCGGACACCATCACGCCACCGGCGGCCCCCAGCCGCCGCACCAGCCGGGCCACGGCGGGGGTGGGGCAGAGCCCCAATTCCCAAACCTCGCGGCCGGCGGCGGTGAGCCCGGCCGCCAGGGCGGCACTGAGCATCGGCCCACTGCTGCGCGAATCCATGCCAATCAACACCGGCCCGTCGCCTGCGAGCACCTGGCCACTCCAATAACCCACCTGCAGGGCCAGGGCTGGGGTCATCAAGGGGCCCACCCGGCCACGGATGCCATCGGTGCCAAAGCTGATGCCGCCGCCACCCAAGGGGGCCCCCACGGGATGGGCTGCCAGGTCGGCCATGGGTGCGGATTCGAGCTGGCGGGAGATTAATCGCAGCCGCCCACCAGCCCTAGACCAAAGAGACCCAAGGCTCCCCCTGGTTGGCCAGGAACTCAGCGCCAGCGGCGCGGTCGCCAGGCGAGGCCAAACAATTCCAGGGCAGCCCAAATCAGCAAGCCCCCCACCACCCAGCCCGGCAACCAAAAGAAGGGCCAAAGCGGTCGCAATAACCAGCTGCCAAGGCCCAGCAGCACCGCCACCAAACAACGGCGCCGCTGCAGGGCCAAGGGGGATAGCTGGGGGGCCGTGGCCTGCCACCAGTGGCTAAGGGCGCCAAGGGCCTGCTGGAGCTGCTGCACTGGCGGAAGGGGGCGGGGGGAAGGCTGCCCAGCCAGTCTTGCCCCCATACGATGCCTTGGCCAGCTGTTGCATCTTGGTGAACCTGCAGGTGCAACCGTTCAAGGATCGGGGCCTGCTGGCCATCGCCGCCATCGCCGTGGGCAGTGGCCTGGGCCTGGCCCTGGGGCAACAGGGGCTGTTGGGGTTGCTGCCCCCCCTAAGCAGCCACAGCTCTGCCGAGCTGCTGCGCCGCAGCAGTCGCTTTGATCCCGATCCAAGCCGCCGCCGGGAGGCGCGGCTGATCCAGGCCCAGGCCCTCAGCGAAGACCCCGGGGCCCAGCTAAGGCTTTTGCGCGGCCAAGCTTGGAGCCCCGCCGGCGGCCCCAGCCTGCTGGCGGCCGTGGTCCTAAAGCAGCAGGCCCAGGCCGAGCAAAAAATGGGCAATGGCGCCGCCGCCCAACGGCTCTGGCGGCAGCTGCTGCTGCGCTTTCCCCTGGCACCGCCCAGCGCCGATGCCCTCTATGCCCTCGGCAGCAGCGGCGGCCCCGAGCGCCAGCTGCTGCTGCAACGCTTTCCAGCCCACCCCGCCGCCCTCGCCGCCGCCCTGGAATGGCACCAACGGCTGGGGGGGCAACTGGGCGGCCTTCACTTGGCCCGCTGGGGGGAGCGCTGGCCCGGGGCCGCCGCTGCCATGGCCAGGGCCTGCCAGCGGCCCCATCGGCCGCTATCGCCCAGCGAAAAAGACTTACTTGCCGGAGGCCTCGCCCAGCAGGGGGAGCTGGCCGCCGCCAAACGCTGCCTTGGCGGTCTCCCCCCCCAAACCGCCCGCACCCGGGAACGGCTGGCCCCTGCGGTTTTGCCGCCGTTAACCGCCGCGGAACTGGGCTGGGAGCGCAGTCGCCAACTGTTGCTGAAACGGCAGTGGGCGGCGGCGAGCGCCAGCCTGCAGAAACTGGATCCCCAGCGGCAAAGCCCGCCCCTGGCGGCCCGCAGCCGCTTCTGGCTGGGGCTGGCCGCCCAGCAACTGGGCCAAACCGCCCAAGCCCAAAAACTCTGGACCCAACAGCTCCAGGCCTACCCCTACGGCTACTACGCCTGGCGGGCAAGCGAACGGCTCGGGCTAAGCAAGCCTTCCCGGCCCCTACCCCCACCGGCCCCAACGGCGGGGCTCCTGGCCCCACCCCTGGCCCAACTGGAGCGGCTCGGGCTCCATGGGGAAGCCTGGGAACATTGGCGCACCTGGCGGGGGGGTCGAGCCCCAGCCAATCCCCAGGACCTCTGGCGCGAAGGCCAGCTGCGGCTGGCCCTGGGGGACCGCTGGCTTGGCCTGGCCCAACTGGACCAAGCCTCCCTGGAGGGGGTGGCCAAAACCCCGGCCCAGCTGGGCAGGCTTGAACGCCAGCGCCATCCGTTCGCCTTTGAAGCCGAACTGCGAAACGCCGCCTTGCAAGCCGGGCTCGATCCCAGCCTCTTGATGGGCGTAGCCCGCCAGGAATCCCGCCTAAGCCCAGCGGTGGGCTCCCCCGCTGGGGCCGTGGGTTTGCTGCAATTGATGCCAGCCACCGCCAACGAACTGGCAGCGAGCAACCTCCGCCGAGCCCAATTGGAGGACCCCAACCTCAATGCCCAGTTGGGGGCCCGCTACCTGGCGCAACTGTTCAAAGCCTCCTCAAATAACCCCTTCCTGGCGGTGGCGAGCTACAACGCCGGGCCCGGGGCAGCCCAAAGCTGGGGTAACACCCACCTCAATCAATTACCGGAACTCTGGGTGGAGGCCATCCCCTACCCGGAGACCCGCCTCTACGTGAAAAGCGTGCTTGGTAACCGCTGGACCTATGGGCTGCTGGAACCCAGTTTCACCAGGCCCTGAACCAAGGGATAGTGAAAAAGCTGCAGGTGCATTGCGTGGCCGTACACCACAAAAAACATGATGAAGCCAGTGAAACCAACCAACGCCAACCAGGAGGGGGGCCAGATATTCAGTCGCACCAAATCCAGTCGAGCCAATAACAGCGCTGCCGCCAGCACCAGCAGATCAACAAAACCAGGCATGTAGAGCAAGTACATGCCCCCCAGCACCACTAACAGCAAGGTGACCACCAGGGTGATCACCTTGCTGGCTGCCATAAACAGCGAAATCTGACGAAAAACCAGGTCAGGCAGGGTGCAAAAAAACACCAGCACAGACACCTGCAACAGCGCAAAGGCCCAGAAGAGTTCGTCCCAGAAGGAGTCCCCAACCATCGCTGTGCGGATGCTGTCTTGCTGGAAGCCCCAATGGGCACCCAGATAAAAACTGATCGCCCCCAGGAGGGTGAGCATCGGAGCCCGCACGGGCAGCAACAACCAGTTCAAGATGGAGGTCATCAGAGCTTCAGGCTGATTGCTTCCAGGGGGCAGGCGGCAATGCACTGCTCACACACCACACAACGGCGCAGGTCGAATTGCAGGCGCCAGTCTGGGGCTTCACAGCGCAGGGCTCCGCTGGGACAGACACTTGAGCAGATGCCGCAGTCCACGCAACGGTCTGGGTCGATGCGGATCTCACCGTCGGCAGCTGTGATTTCCAGGCCAATGCTGGCCAACCACTGCTGGGCAGCCTCCAGTTCATCAATGTCACCCGACAGCTCCACCACCATGGTGCCCCGCTGGTTGGGGGCCATCTGGGCTCGGATAATCCGCGAGGCCACGTCGTAGTCGACCGCCAGCCGATAGGTGATCGGCTGGTGCACCGCCTCCCGGGGAAACTGCAGCGTGAGCCGGCGTTTCAAACAACTGCAGGAGGGGGGCTGCCAGCATGGCAGCGCTTGGCCGGCCTGGCATCCCCATGACCCCCACAACCCCCTTCCCAGCCCGCGCTGGGCAATTGCTATTGCTGCTGGTGGCCCTGCTGGTGGTGGGCCTTACCTGGCTCAAAGGCAGCCTGGGCGCCGGCGACCTAATGGATCAACTGGCCCGCCGCTCCCTGCCCCTAGGGGAAGCCCTAGGCAATGGTCGCCCCAGCTTGGTGGAGTTTTACGCCGACTGGTGCGAATCCTGTCGGGCCATGGCGCCGGCCATGGCCCAGCTCGAAAAAGGGCATCCGGAGCTGAATGTGGTGCTGCTCAATGTGGATAACCCCAGCTGGCAGGCGGAACTAGACCAATGGCAGGTAACTGGGATCCCCCACCTGCAATTGTTTGATCGCCAGGGCCAGGGCTTGGGCCATTCCATCGGCCTGCGGCAACCCCAAGAACTGGAACAACTGGCCAGCGCCCTCAGCAATGGCTCAGCCCTGCCATCCCTGGCGGGGGTAGGGGCCACCAGCAGCCTGGCGGATGCGGATCCCAGCCTTGCCGAAATCTCCAGCCCAAGCGCCGGCCCCCGCAGCCACGGCTAAGGGGCGCTTAGCTGCAACAGCAGCGCCACCAGTTGACTGTCGGCATCAGCCACCGCCAGGCGGCCCATGCCCTCGGCCAGGGACCTGAGCGGATCAGCCAGCCCCTCCGCCCCCCGCAGCCTTGGCCCCAACAGTTGCCACAGGGCCCGCCCCAGGGGTGGGCGATCGGGGTCGTGCTGGTGCACCAGCAGCGCCGCCCCCAGGGCCAGGGCCGCTTGGGCATTGGCAAGCTGATGGTTATCAGCCGCTTGGGGGAAGGGCACCAACACCGCAGGGGTCCCACACACCGCCAATTCACTGAGGCTGCCGGCCCCCGCCCGGCTCACCGCCAGATCAGCGTGCTGCACCAGGCCGGGGATTTCATCGCTGAAGGATCTCTCCACATAGAGCGGATGCCGTAATCGCCCCTGGTCCGGGTCGTGGCTGCCGCAGAGATGCACAATCCGACAACCGGCCGCCAGCAGCGGTGGTGCCGCCGCCCGCAGCATCCGATTTAGACCCACGGCCCCCTGGCTGCCACCAATCACCAGCAGCAACGGCCCAGGGCCCTCGGGCAGCCAATCGGGGCAGGGGGCCGGCTGCAGAAAGGCCGCCCGCACGGGGGTGCCCGTGACCAGGGGGCGGCAACCCGGCAGCAACGGGGCGGCCTGGGGCAAGCCCAGGGCCACCCGGGTGCAGAAACGGCCCAGCAGCCGGGTAACCCGACCAGGCACCGCATTCGATTCGTGCAGCACCACGGGCCGCCGGCAAAAACGGGCCGCCAGAATCGCCGGGGCAGCGATGTAGCCGCCGGTGGTGAACACCACAGCGCACTGCTGGCTGCGGATCAAGCGCACCACCGGCACAGTGCTCCAGAGCAACTGCAGCAACTGAAAAAGCTTGACCAAGCCTTTGCCCTGGAGCCCCCCGGCCCGCACCGTATGCAGCGGATAACGGGAGGGCACCAGCTCCCGTTCGAGGCGATCGGGCACCCCCAGCCAACTCACCACCCAGCCGGGGGGCAAACCATCGGCCACCGCCAGGGCCGGAAATAAATGGCCACCGGTGCCACTGGCAGCAATCAAAAGCCGGGCCATGGATCGGATCGAGGCGGCGCCTAACTTAAGAGTCCCGATTGGAAATTCCGTGATCGCTTCCCTGCGGCGCAATTTGGCCATGGCCGCAGGGATCCTGCTGGCCAGCTTGCCCCTGCTGCAGGCCGGCGCCGCCCAGGCGCGCTTGAGCGATGACCTGTTGCGCAACCTGGAAAACGCCCTAAACGGGGCAAATCCGGCGGCCCTAAACGGCCTACTGGAATCCGGTCCTGGCCTCAACCCCCGCAGTCTCGAGGCCCGTTATCAGCAGTTGCGGCAAACCTTCAGCGATGCCCGCTGGCAACTCAGCGCCGGCCCCGACCTCAAAGATGGCCGCAGCACCCTGTTGGTGAAGGTGACCGGCACCCACCTGGAGGCTGGCCGCAGCTTCCGCTTGGAGGCCACCCAACGGTTGGCCGTTCAACAGGCAGGGGCCCGGCTCAGTGGCCAGGAGGTGCTGGGGGAAGAATCAATTCTGCGCAGTGGCAAACGGGACCTGGGGGTGAGTCTTTACGTGCCGGAGGAGGTGCTGACCGGCCAGCGCTACGACCTGGATGTGGTGATGGATGAACCGCTGAATGACGCAGTTATCGCCGGCGGCCTTGCGGAACTATCAGCGGAAACTTTGCTCCACTTCAAGAGCCCAGAAATGCAGCTGGGCGCCCTAAACGGTGGGGGCCTGTTCAAGACCATCCAAGCCCCATACAAACCCGGCAGTCAGTCTTGGGCTGTGATGCTGCTGCACCCTGAAGGCACCGTGAGCATCAGTCGCATGGTGCGGGTGGTGGCCCGCCGCTGAACCCCGGCAAGCGGGCTTGCTGATTGCCATCTGGATAGCGACACTGCCATTGAGGTTTTGATCGGTTAAGCGGTGGCTCCAACTTGGGTGAACAGCCCCGTGCTGATGGAAGCCCTGCTGCGCTACGAGCAGGGTCGGCTGCCCCAACAAATGCGCCATTGGCTGCGCACCGTATTGGGACTAGATGACGACCCTGGTAGCAGTTCGTTGGACCTGCTGCCGAGCCAGTCACAGGGGGGCCACAGCAGTTCAGGACACTGAAGGCTGTTTCCCCACCTCCAATGCACCGCAAGATTCTGGCCGCCGCAGCCCTGTTACCCCTCCTCAACGGGGGAGTGAACGCCGTTCAGGCCCAACCCACAGATCTGCCTAAACAAGAGCGGCCGGCCTTCGAACGGCCCACCTTCACAAAAGAACAGCTACAGAACCTGTTCAAACTGCGCGCCAGCATCGAACAGAAAAGCCACGCCGGCCGCATCGCCATCCTCCAGGAGGCCCAACGCTGTGTGGCAGCAGCCCAAACGCCCACGGCCCTAAAGGCCTGTGAACAGGCGGAGCGAGAGGCCCATCAAAAACTGCGCCAACAATTGCGCACGGAAGCCGAACAACTGCGTAGCCAGTACGGCCTGCCCAAGCCCCCCCAAGGTCCCTGGGGCCAGCATCACCAAGGCTCAATGGCCCAGTAGCAACACCAACCCCAAGGCCAATAGCGCCATCAGCAGCCAGGCCAGCCACCAGGGCCGCTGGCTGCGGGGGCGCCTACCCCTGGGGCCCTGGCCCCGGCGGGCCCAGAACTGTCGGGAGAGCTCCCTTTCCCGATCCGTAACCATGGGGTTATGGGCGGTTTAGGCGGCCCCGTCGAGGGCGGCCACGCCGGGCAGCACCTTGCCCTCCAGCAGCTCGAGGCTGGCGCCCCCACCGGTGGAGATGTGCGACATCTTCTCGGCTACACCCACCTTCTCCACGGCCGCCACGGAATCGCCGCCGCCAATGATTGTGGTGGTGCCGGTGGCGGTAAGGCCAGCCAGGGTGTGGGCAATGGCGTCGGTGCCGGCGGCGAACTTGTCAAACTCGAACACCCCCATGGGACCGTTCCAGATCACGGTTTTGCAGTCGGCCAAGGCAGCTTCAAAGGCCTTGATCGAATCGGGACCGATATCAAGACCCATCCAGCCGTCAGGGATTGCATCGATGGCAACGATCTGACTGTTGGCATCCGGGGCGAAATTGTCGGCCAGCACCACATCGGTGGGTAGCAACAGCTGAACCCCCTTGGCCTTGGCCTTGGCCTCCAGTTCCTTGGCCAGTTCGAGCTTGTCTTCCTCCACCAGGCTCTTGCCCACCGCCAGGCCCCGGGCCTTGTAGAAGGTGAAAATCATGCCGCCGCCGATCAGCACCTTGTCGCATTTGTCGATCAGGGCTTCCAGCACGCCGATCTTGCTGCTCACCTTGGAGCCGCCAACGATGGCGGCCAGGGGACGCTTGGGTTCATCGATGGCGCCCTGGAGGTACTGGAGTTCCTTCTCCATTAAGAAACCAGCCACGTTGGGGCTGAGGAACTTGGTTACGCCCTCCGTGGAGGCATGGGCCCGGTGGGCGGCGCCAAAGGCGTCGTTTACATAAAGGTCGGCCAGGGCCGCCAGCTGGGCAGCAAAGGCCGGATCGTTCTTTTCTTCTTCCGCAAAGAAACGGACGTTTTCCAGCAGCAGCACGTCGCCCTCGGCCATGGCTGCCACCTGGGCCTCGGCATCGGGACCAATGGCGCTCTCGGTTTTGACCACACTCACCCCCAACAGCTCACTGAGGCGCGCCGCCACCGGGGTAAGCCGCATCGCTTCGTTTACCTGGCCCTTCGGCCGGCCGAAGTGGGCCGCCAGGATCACCTTGGCCCCATGGCCCTTGAGGTGGTTGATCGTGGGTAGGGCGGCCCGGATGCGGGTGTCATCGGTGATGGCGCCCCCGTCGTTAAGCGGCACGTTGAAGTCGACCCGCACCAGCACACGCTTACCGCGTAGATCATCGGCAGTAAGGGAGGTGAGGGAAAGCTTCGTCATGGGCTTAGGGGTAACGGCGCGGCGAGGATAACGCGGAAGTGGTTGCCTGTTGCCGCCGGGGAGCTAGGACAAGGACAGTGCTGGCACTGCGCCCCCTATGTTCCGCACCGTTCTCTTCCCGATCGACCACAGCCGGGCTGCGCTGGAAACAGCTGTCACCGTGCTGAAACTCGTGCAGCAGTACAACAGCCGCCTGGTGCTGCTGTCAGTGGTGGACCCAGAAGACACCACCATGGCCAATGCCACGGAGGTGGGCCAGCTGCTGCAGCAGGCCCATGACACCTTCGAGCGGGCCGGGGTCACCCCTGAACTGATCGAGCGGGAGGGGAAACCCGCCTTCGTGATCGGAGACGTGGCCGATGAAATCGAGGCAGATCTAATCGTGATGGGTACCCGAGGCATCAGTCTGGACAGTGACCAGACCAGCACCGCCTCCCGGGTGATCCAGCTGGCCCCTTGCCCCGTGTTGGTAGTGCCTTGAGCGACGTTGCCATCCAGTGGTACCCAGGCCATATCGCCAAGGCGGAACGGTCGCTGAGCGCCAGCCTCCAAAAGGTGGATCTGGTGCTGGAGGTGCGCGATGCCCGCATCCCCTTGGCCACCGGCCACCCCCGCCTGGAGCGCTGGACCAAGGACAAGGCACGGCTGCTGGTGCTTAACCGGCGCGACATGGTTAGCGAACAATCGCGCCTTGGTTGGGACCGCTGGTTTCGGGCCCGGGGCGAAACCCCCTGGTGGTGTGATGCCAAGGCCGGCACCGGGGTGATGCAACTGATGCAGGCGGCGGTGCGGGCCGGCGAAAGTTTGAATGAACGGCGGCGGCTCCGGGGCATGAAACCCCGGCCAGTGCGGGCCCTCATGCTGGGCTTCCCCAACGTGGGTAAATCCGCCCTAATCAACCGGCTGGTGCGCCAGAAGGTGGTGAACAGTGCCCGCCGGGCCGGCGTGACCCGCACCCTGCGCTGGGTGCGCCTGGGCCAGGCCCTCGACCTGCTCGATGCCCCCGGGGTGCTGCCCCCAAGGCTGGAAAACAAACAGGCGGCCCTGCTGCTGGCCTACTGCGACGACATCGGCCAAGCCGCCTACAACGTGGAGGCCGTGGCCCTGGCCTTCTTGCAGCTGCTATCCAGCCTGGAGGGGCTGCCGCTGGCCGGGGTGCCCAAGGGGCTGCTGGAACAGCGCTATGGCATCCCCCTGGCGCCCCAGGGGGGCTTAAGCGAGCTGGGTGATTTGGGTGATTTGGGGGACGCTGATCCGCTGGAGATTGGTGCTGATGGGCCTGACTTAGGTAATGCAGCTGCGACTAATGACGATCTGGCTGCTGATGTTTTGGCTGGTGATGTTTTGGCTGCTGATTTCGAGTTCTGTACGGGCCGTACAGAACCTGAAAACCTGGGGGAGGAACATACCGGCAACCCCTACACCGATCCAACCTCCTATCCAAGCTCCGATCTGAATTCCGATCTGAATTCCAAGCTGAATACCGATCCAAGATCAAATCCGCATTCCGACCTAAGCGCCCGCCCCGACCTGGGCACCTGGCTGGAGCGGGCCGCCGCCCGTCACACCGGCGGTGACACCACGCGTATGGCTTCGAAACTGCTAGACGATTTCCGCCGCAGCGCCCTAGGCCCCATCACCCTGGAGCTGCCCCCCGCCGATGGCTGAATTCGGCGAAGGGGAGGGCGAACTGCTCAGCATGGAATACCCCAGACCACTACCAATGCGTCTGGACCGCTGGCTGGTGTCGCAGCGGCCAGAACAAAGCCGAGCGCGCATTCAGAAATTCATTGATGCCGGCTATGTGCGGGTGAATGGTGTGACCGGTCGGGCCAAAACGCCGCTGCGCCCAGGGGATGCCGTGCAGCTCTGGATGCCACCGCCCGAACCGCTGCCCTACCTGAAACCAGAGGCAATTCCCCTTGATGTGCTCTTTGAAGATGCCCATCTGATCGTGCTCAACAAACCCGCCGGGCTCACGGTGCACCCCGCCCCGGGCAACAAAGAGGGCACCCTGGTGAATGGTTTGCTGCACCACTGCCCTGACCTACCAGGCATCGGCGGCGAGATGCGTCCGGGGATCGTGCATCGCCTCGACAAGGACACCACCGGCTGCATCGTGATTGCCAAGAGCCAGGAGGCCCTGGTGCGCCTCCAGGTGCAAATCCAGAAGCGCATTGCCTCGCGGGAGTACCTGGGCGTGGTGCATGGGGCCCTCGGCAGCGAAGCAGGCACGGTGATAGGTGCCATTGGTCGCCACCCCATAGACCGCAAAAAATATGCGGTGGTGGCCGACGACCAGGGTCGCTATGCCTGCACCCATTGGCGCCTGCTGGAGCGCTTTGGCGACTACTCCCTACTGCGCTTCAAGCTTGACACCGGCCGCACCCACCAGATCCGGGTGCATTGCGCCCACCTGGGCCACCCGCTCCTGGGCGATGCCACCTACAGCCGTTGCCGTCGGCTGCCGGTGGAACTGCACGGCCAGGCCCTCCATGCGGTGGAACTGGGCCTTGACCATCCGATCACAGGGGAACGGATGGTCTTTGAAGCCCCCCTCCCGGAGAGCTTTGAACGGCTCCTAGAGGCACTTCGCCGCCGCTAGAAGCCAGCCCTGCGCTGGGCCGCGAAGGCCAATGCCCCCGTGAAGCCAGAGTTGTAGTCGATGGCAACTTCATTGCCGATGTAGTCGCTACGTACGTCGGTGTAGGCGAAGTCGTTGGCCTGGCTGGGGCCACCCACCAGGGCGCCATAGAGAATATTTACGTTTGGCAGGCCATTGCGGAAACCATCCCAGCCCACCCCGGAAGCGGCCCGGTGGTGGGGCTGCTGGGGGGAATTAATGCCATAACCCACCTCGTAGCTGGAGTTACGGGGGTTATCGCCAAGGATGTAGTCGATAGTATGGGTGGCTAGCTGGCTGTAGGCGCCATTGGGATCGGTAACGCTATCGGCGTAAACCCCGGCCAGCATCGCCGTATTGGCCGCGTAGCGCAGGGAGCCCCACTGGCTGATAAAACGCAGGCCCCCAGCGGTGATTTGCACCCCATTGGTGCCATTCACCCAACTGTTCAGCCAGCCCTCCACATCGCTGCGGATCTTGGCGTTACCCGTGTCTTCGGCCAGCAG
>Ga0114960_10000908_pt1 | contig 24403 bp, 29 predicted proteins | sample C_130625_MF_Meta_FD_92637 | JGI IMG/M metagenome (GOLD analysis project Ga0114960, IMG submission 92637) | Freshwater microbial communities from Lake Croche, Canada to study carbon cycling - C_130625_MF_MetaG | ecosystem: Environmental > Aquatic > Freshwater > Lake | place: Lake Croche, Canada... | reverse complement strand
TCTCATCCCCACCTCCATTTAGTCGTTGAGCCTTCCCCATGTCCTCACAATAACGGATTTAGGGGCTTGGTTGCGGATTGTCTCTATTCTATAACTTTTTACTATACCGATAGTGGTTAACTATCGCCATTATATAATTTCTTATATAACTTAGTATTATAGACCTAACAAGATATCCCCGCAATTTGGACGTGTCGCCGAATTTTATAATAAATATTTTCAACTAGCCTATCTTTTGAATAGACTCAGACAATCAATTTATCTGAATATTTGCTGTAAGACTTGAATTAGATGCACTGTTAAAAGGGAATTGTTGATAAGTTGATTGCGATCCACCATCAAAAACTCCAAAAGTCATATCATTTGTTAAATCATTAATTCTAGAATCAGTAATCTTAATAGTTTTTATATCACCAGACATTTATATATATTATTATTATAGATAATTTTTTTAAAAAAAAAAAATTTATAGTTTAATTTAAATTTTTTAAATTACTAAATTTAGATTTTTTAAAAAATCCCATTTTTACAGATAATGATGATCCTGAATTTAAATAAATTGGATTTATATAACCAAATGTAGAGCGATAAAAAAATTGAAAATCTAAATTATAAAGAGGGTTCAAACCATCTAATTCAAATAGCCGATACTGAGCACTAGGATTATAAACAATATTTCTTGTGTATATACTATTTTCAACTGAATATTCTAATAAAATTGATTGTGTTTGACTATTATTTTTAGATGGTTCAATAACTCCATTATAATATAAAGCTGGTGAGAATGTTTGACTTCGTACTATTGGTATTGTTTGAGTTGCAATTACTAATGACGCAACTTGAGACCATAAATTTATAGATTGTAATTCTTGAACAATTGTTAAAACATTATTTTCTATTTGTGATGTTGTTGGATTTAATACTAATAAATGATATCCAACATTATTAATTCTAAGTTTAAAAGATGTAAAAAATAAATATAAATGATATAATGCACTATTCATATATATATTTATTGGACTTACTCCATTTTGATTATATAATGATGCGTTACATGTAATATAAAAAAATTGGGTTGTAGAATTAAATTTTATCATTGGTTGACAATTATCTGGTAATGTTGGAAAAATAAGTTGTAATTGATTATATGCACTTGTAAATGCATTATTAACTAATTCACAAAAATACGCATATGAATAAATTTGATAATAACCCGTATCACTTTCTTGATATCCATCTGGGTATTGGTTTGGTGGTAAGGGAACAGCAGATGTAGAATTTTGAGGAATAAAAATTACAGGTTGAAAAATTTGAGTTCCATTATATTCTAACATTAATGTGTAAATTGTTAAATTTACATTTCCTTGATTTGGTTCTATAACTACATCAAAAAAAGGAACGTCAGTATTTTGAATATTAAATTGAACTATTGAACCATAATATTGACTTGGATTAAATAACCATGGAATTGTACGAGTCTCATTATATTTAGCTTGTGTTCTACTTCCTTCACCTCCATTACCTGAATTAATATTATTAACAATAACATCTAAATAAAAAACATCTGGTGAATCTTCTAACATATATAATTATATAATATATTTTATTTTAATTATAAAATATATTATTCAATATCTTTTCTAGTATAAATTTTTAATGGATTAGATTCAATGATATCATTTAATAAAGCATTTGCAACTAATTTATAATCATTTTTTTTTAATTTATAATCTTCTAATTCATCTTCAGTATAATAAACAGAATTTACTTTCATATCTTTTTTACTTAATTTTCCTTTATCAGTTAATTTATTTATTACGCATAGGATACTTAAAGGACCTTTTAAATAATTTTTTAAAGATATATTATAAGAAATCTTAATTACATATTCTACATTCTCATCTACAAATTCAGATAATTTTTCATCTACTAATTCATTTAATTCTTTCTTTGTGCTTGCATTACCTATTAATATCATTTTATTATTTATAACTTTATAAGCCTGATAATAATTATCATTCTCATCGAATTTCTTTTTTAATCCTTCCAGATACTTCTTAATCTCTTCTTTCATATATATTTAAATTAGATATTTTTTTTGAATTATTTTTGAATTATTTATCCATATAATATATAATATACATTTTTTAATATCTAATTTAGATATTTAATAAGATATTTACGCGTAAATATATAAAATTAGATATTAATTAGATATATAGACGTAAATATTTATAAATATTTACATGTAATTATATAGTTTTAGATATTTTTTAGATAATTTTTGGTAAATATCAAGGCGAAATATCAATTTTAGATATTTTTTTCATTAAATAATATATAATATGGAAAAATATATTTAAAATTATATTGTATTATAAATAATATAATATAATATAATATATTAATTATATATAATATGGAAGAAAATAAATCACCCGACATGATACGTTATTATAAAAATAAAAAAAGATATAATACAAGAGCTAAAAAATATTTTAATGAAATATATTATCCACTTAAAAAAAATATATTATTAGAAAAAGCAAGAAAAGAAAGAGAAATAAAAAGAATATATAATATTAAAAATAATATTAATGATAATATTTTTTATACTTATGAAGATACATCTTTAAAAAAAAAAAATAAAATAAAAAAAGAAAAAAAAGAAAATATTAATTATAGAATTCTCTATACTTGCAAAGATACATCTTTGACAATTTCATTTGATTAAACTTTAGAACTGATTCCAAAAAATTCAACTTCAATTAATTTATCTTTTATTTGAAAATTTAATATATTTGATTTATCATAAAATGAAATGTATTCTGAATATTTTTGATTTAAAAATATATCTGCATCTATTCCGCGATCATTTGGTTTTAATGATAATATTTTTGATATCTCTGATGATAATCTATGATAATTACGCGCACTTATATTTTCTAAGTCACAATTATCCTCCAGCTTTAACATTAAAGAGATTGAAGATATTAAACCAACACTAAAAGCAAGACCACAAGTCATTAAAGATATATAATTTTGTGATATATAATCTTGTAATGAAACACTTACAACACTATTTAAAGCACTTAAAAAAATAATTGGAATTTTTACATAGATTACAATTCTTTTATATGAAAAATATCTATGCTTATGATGTTGTTCTAATTCTTTTGAATTATGTCTTAAATTATCTAATATTTTTTCAGTTTCTTCATTCCAGTTTGAACTTCCTGATTCTAAACTCATATAAAATAATAATATATATTATTTTATTTTTTTCCCTTGAATGCTGGTAAATTTTTTTCTCCTTTTATTTTCTGCTTTAATTTTATTTTATTTTTTAAATCTTTTTTATCAATTTCATTTATTAATAATGGGGTCTCTTCATTGACTCTTAAAGTTGGGCGATAAACCGGATAATCTTTATGTCCGATGTCTTCCCAATGTTCATTTTTCCATCTTGTCAATTTACGTTCTTTATTATCTTCTTTAAATGTTCCTCCAAGACGCTTATATAATTTTTGAATATACATACTTTTATATGCACTGGGATGATCATATATATAATCCGCATATATTTTAACTAAATCATATAATTCTTTATCTACAATAATAGGCATATAAAATAATAATACATATTATTTTTATTTTAAACGACATTATTAATATATTTGTCTTCATATTCTTTTATGCGTCTTTTCAAATCCAGATATTGTTTTTTAGTTTGTTTATCTATTCCTCCTGTTTCATTTTCTTCTCTAATATAATTTTTTAATTTTTTATATTCTATTTTATTTTCTCGATATTGTTTTGCATTTTCTTGTCTTCCAAATTCTTTTCTAAGTCTTTCACCTTCTGCATTTTCTTTTTCCTCCTTAATTCTTTCTTTTTCTTCTTTAAGTTTTTGAGCTTTTTCTAATTTATTTTTTTCTTTAATTTCTTGAGGAATTGGTGAACGTCCTTTTTTTATTTTAGGTTCTTCGTGTTTTATGATCATATTTTCTTCTTTTATTTTAGGTTCTTTGTGTTTTATATTTTTTTGTTCAAATTTATATAATATTAAATCTAATAGTTCTTTTTTAGTTAATTTATTCATATATAATTATATTATATATTTTTTTGAACATAATTTTCGATTCTACTTAAATTATAATATGCATTAGTTTTCATTTCATGTAAAATTATATCTATCATTTGGTCTTTTATTGTATTTTTTTTAAATTGTGTATTAAATAATTTTTTAGTCATTTCATTTATATATTCTTTGTTTTTATTTTTTAATAATTTTTTTAATTGTTCTTCATTATATAAATCTTTTTCTAATCCTTTTATTTGTGAATTTTTTTTATTTTTATCAAAACTAATTAATAATTTTAACAATTCCATTTTTAATTTATATTTATTATTATAAATAATTAATTCTGGATTATTAAAAGTAAAATTTGATGTACTATCTATTTTTTTTATATAATCTTTTAATAATAATTCTATTTCTACAACATATCCACGTATTACAGAAGCTAAATAATTTTTGTCTTTCTTTGAAATTTCCAAAGCTTCATTTATTATTTCAGATGTAGATTTTGTAGGATTTAAAAAAATCATTTCTAAAATAAATAAATACCACATACCACAAAACCCTCCACCCTCTTGTTTTAATTTTGCTACTTGAGATTCAATAGATTGAAAGCCGTGTAAAATTGGACATATCTCCTCAGGTAATACATATTTAGGCGTGTATTTTCCTAAATATTTTTTCATTTTAACTTCAAACATTTCTTTTAAAACTTTATTAAAAATTAAATTATCATGTTCGGTATTTTGTGTAAAAACTTGTTGACCATGTGGTTCAAATCTTTCAATTGTTTTCTCTAAAGGTCTATAAATTAATAAATTTGCATGTGCATCTTTTGATTTTCCAAATTTTAAAGTTATTGGAATAGCTATAATTTTATCATCTCTTTCAATACAATCTAATAAATCATTTGCAAGTAGTTCAGCGTTATCAAAAAATTTTTTATTTATACTACTTTTATATTTATCACCAATTTCATAATTATCTAAATCTTTTGTAATCATAGCGCATTTTTTTTCATATTTTATTATTAAAGCTATATAAGCTATTACTTGAAGAATTGTCCCGCCATTATAAATTACTGTTTTTTTTTCTTCTCCTATTTTTTTGAATCTTTCAATATCAGTTTCCAATGTATTTACTATTTTTGGGAATGTTTCTTTTATTGGTGTTGGTTTGGGTAAAATTAGTTTTTTGCTTTTTGGTTCTTCGTGTTTTATTTTTTTTGAATTAGATTGAAATTTATATAATATTAAATCTAATAGTTCTTTTTTAGTTAATTTATTCATATATAATTATATATTATATTTTTTTAAAATTAATTTAATTTTATCATTACTTTTTTTTGTCTTGTAATCTCTATATATATTTCCCCCTATAATTTGGATACTCATGATCATAAAACCACTAAAAAATCCAATATTATTTTTCATTATAATATAATCAGATAAAAAACCCACAAAGTCATAATATATTTTATAAAAAATTTCTTGTTTATAAAAATTGAAACTACTAAGTAAATAATAATTCTTCTTTATAAAAATTGAAACTACTAAGTAAATATATAAAAAATAAAAATTTATATATTTCAGGTGAGAAGTTAAAATAAATCTTTCTCACCTCTCACCACCTATCACTCTACCTATCACCTCACCTATCACCGTAAATTATAGATTTATTATAGTCTATCTTTTATTATATATTATTTATTATAATCTAACGGTGATAGGTGTGATAGGTGAAATGTAGTTTTTCAAAAAAAAAAATAAAAAAATATAAAAATTTATATATTTGACAACGATTTTCTAAATTCTAACCTAAAATCAACCTCTCACCTCTCACCTCTCACCCTTAGACTATAATAAATAATAAATAATAAAAGTTATACTATAATAAATCTATATTTTACGGTGATAGGTTAGTTATAGCTATAATCAGTCTTAAGATGTGATTTAAAAAAAAAATGATAAGTAAAGGGCTAGGACATTGGATAGATTTACTATTTCTTATCCTTAAACTTACTAGTTATTTATAAGTTAATATTTAACTTATAAATAATTTAATCTGAAAAATCTAATAGACAATTTTTATTGAAAGGGAGTTCACTAACTTTTACTTCCTCAATAAATGGATCAACTATTTTAAAATGTTTTTTAACTTTATTAATATCTATATTTTTATAGTCGGCAGTTTTAGTATGCCTACCCTTCTCAATACCGTCAATACAAAGATTGGCAATCTTAACACCAAACTTTAAGGGAGTTGTTTTATATTCAATATTACTAATCTCAATAAACTCATTAAATTGTTTAAAAAAGTCTTTGTTATCTACTTCAACAATACCTTCATGTGTTGAACAGAATTCTATAAGAAATTGTTCAGGAGGTGATAAATTTAATTGTCTTAAATTCTCTTGGTAACTTGTTTTAGGTAATGGAATTTTGTGAAACTTATCTAAATCTGGTATGTTTTTAAAATAATCATAACAAGTTCGTATGACATTAATATCTTCTAAAAGGATATCATTCATATTTTCAAAATATTCTTTATTATTAATTAATTCGTCAGAGCTTCTAATAATTAAGTTTCTTCTATCATTTTGAGAGGTAACAATAGGGTCTTCTTTATTAGTAGTAATTATAAAACGATGATAACTATTCATTTCAAATCGTTCTTTCCCTTTTGGATTGATAGTTAAACTAGTATCTGTTATTAAACCTTTTATTTGTCCTTGTGAATCTAGAGTATCTTTTTTTGATATCTCATTTAAATTTACAAAAAATGAATTAACCATTTGAGCGTTGAATTCTCCCCATACATCTCTGGACGGTGTTGTAGTCTCCAATACTTTTTTTTTACCTAAAAGTTTAACCATTAGTTTAATAAACGTCCCTTTACCTGCTCCCTCTTTTGATATCAATGTGGGGCAAATAGTTTTAGTTGCTGGATACTGAATCATCTGACCAATCCATTTAATAAAATAATCTGATACTATATCATCATTACCACATAGAATCTTAATATGATTTAAGATAATATTTAATCCTTCTTTGTTAGGTTTATAACTATCAGTGTATTGCTCACATTTGAAAGGAGTCCATAAATTAAACATATTACTAGGACAAATAAGTGGATAAGGGTAAGTATTCATATCGTCATAACTTCTAATATTTTTATTACCTGTAATCCATAAATCAATGAATAGTTTAGGTTTTCCTTTTTTATCTTCTCCACAAGTTAAATGTTCATATGAATCTCGTAATTTACCTTTAGAGAATGCTATAATATCCGTTTCAGTCTGTTTAATGTAAATACTTTTATTGATAATTTTACAGTGAGTTAATTCAAATTCTTTAGCTTGAATTTCAAATTCATCAAGTGAATCAGCAGGTAGTTGATTAAGATAGTGATCATTCATTTCTTTTTCTATGAATTTTAATTTGAATCCTGAACGAGAAAGAACAACTTGAGATAGTTCTTCTAACAAGTCAGGGTTATATTTACTTTTAAGTATCATAATACCATCAAAGCATAATACACATTCTCTATCAACAATATTTTTTAAATATTCATATATAACTTCTAATACTTGCCTTTCTTTTTCTTGTAAGAAGATTGATACGACTGATGCTTTTTCATTTTTCTTTTCAGCATCTTTGACAGCTTTTAAAAGTTCTGGATTAGCTTGAACGATTTGCAAACCTATACATTTTAATTCATTGATATAATCTTGAATAAAATCAGAAGGTTCTTTTTTCTCAATATTATTATCACTAACCCAAGAATTAAATGAACCATAATAAGCAAGAATAATAAATAATTTTTTTGCTATATCTCTTTCACAATTATATTCTCTTTGAACTTCAACTAAAATTTCATCTCTATTTTCAACATATTTTTTTAAATATTTGGTTTTAATATTGTTATGATCACATATTTGCAATAATAATTCAGGATGACAATTCACAACATCAATATCAACATATTGATGAAATGAAAGAGTATGTCTTATCTGTCTTCTAAGAGAACATAAACTTAAACTTTTTTGAGGATAAACACGACCATAGCCATATTTTGCCTTTTTATACACAACTTTTAATTTATTATTTTTGATATTTTTTCTTAGTAGTTGCAATTGTTGTTTTTCATTTTCAAAAGTCATTGAACCTGCTTTCCAACTGGTAATTTGTAATAAATCAGATTGAATTAATTTATCTAAAATAGAGACATCAATGGTCTCAATAAATTCAATATTATCAAAAATGCTATCACAACTTTTATTTAACTTTAAACTTAACATTCTATAATATATATTATATATAGATAAAATTTCTTTAAATACTTTTTTAATAAAAAAATTCATTCTATAATATATTTTTTAAAATATTTTTATAACTTTTTATTATTCAATCTATAAATAATAAAAAAAAAATACCTAAAGACTCAGTCAATCTTTTTCTCTAAAAATTCTAACATATCATTTAAATTAGCTTTTTGCAATCTCTCTTTTTTTTTTTGATAATATCTTTTTGCATTCTCTCTCTTTTTTTGAATATATACTGGATCATCTTTTTTCTCGTCATAATATTTTTTAGCAAGTAAATTACATTTTTCTTTGTTATTCGCTTTATATTTTAAGTTAGCTTTTTTTTGACATTGGCTATAACTTTTATAAATAATTATTGGTGTTTCGTTTTGTAATTCCATAATATATAATATATATAGAAATTTTTTTTTAAATAGTTTTTTTATAAAAATATTTTTTATATATATATTTTATAAAATTATTATATATTTAAAAATATAAATTTTGTAAAGCTGGATGTAGTTCCTCCTCATCCATTTTTACAATTTCTACTAATTCAATATTATTTTTTTGTCTCCCTTCTCTTGCTTTTTTCTGTTCTACTTTTTTCTTTAACATCTCTTTATATCTTTCTGGCTGTTCTTCTTTAATTTTATTATAATATGTTTTATTATTTTTCTTAGCATTTTCAGGATGTTCCTTTATCCATTTTTTAGAGCATTCATTAGTTCTTTGTTTAATCTTTAAATATTTTTCATATCCTTTTTTTATTTCTTCATTATTATTTAACATTCTATATATAATATAATATAGATATTTTTTTAAATAGTTTTTAAAATATTTTTTTAAATAGTTTTTTAAATTAAAAATTAAATAATTTAAGGAGCATTAGCACCATAAGAAGGATTTACTATAAAAATACTTACACTATTAATTGTAGCACCACTTGCACCAGGAGCATTTGATACTGCTATTGATAAAGATATTGTAGTACCATTTCTTGTTGCTTGGTAAGCAGGGACACATACTGGAACACAACCATTGAAAGAATTGGGGCTTTGGAGTTGAAAGAAAAATGCACAAGTATTTATATTAATATTTGTTGGAACATTTTGAATATTACAATTAATAGCAGTATATAGACCAGGAAGACAAGCAACAGGAGTAGCAGGAGTATAAACACAAGAAATTAAACCACCAGTAAAAACTGGAGAAGATACAAATGCATATTGATTTTCGGGCAGGGTGATAGAATTTCCAACTTGTAAATCACCAGCAACTACAAGAGTATTATTAGCAGTCGATGATTGCGATAAAGTTGTTGAATTGACACCATTTTGAAGAATAAGAGCAGTACCAGCTAATGCTTCAGCTTGTACATTTCCCCCTACTTGTAAAGTTGAACCAGCTGGAGCAGTTAAATTAACATTACCAGTTGATGATAATATTTCTACATTGGTTGTAATTACACTTCCAGCAACATTTAAAACGTTATTTTGAGGACAAGACAACACAACATCATTTGGGTTTCCAAATCCATTTTGAATAGTTACAGTATTACCAGATTTTATTGCGCCGGCATACACGCCACCAGTACCATTCACTTGCATAAGAGCAGTTCCGTATAAATCTACTATAAGATTATTGTTTGAAGAGCTTAATACAGGAGGATTTGGGCTTGTTGTAGAGAATATACCTAATAAATCTACTGCTAATTGTGGAGATGTAATCTTATCGGGGTTTACAGTTGTAGATTGTGCGACGTAACCAGAGGCGTTAGAATCAATAGAATTATTTACAGTTAAACTATTTAAAGTTAAATCTTGATTAAATAAAGTTTTGTCAGACATTATATATATATTATGTATATATATTTTTTTTAATAATTTATTTTTTTATAATATTTTAAATATTTATTCAAAGCATATATAAAAAAATACAGAAGTGTAAGGGGGCGACACATTAACACCATTTAATCCACTAATAGGGTCATTTACCTGAATATTTGTCCCACTTCCTTCGATTGCTATATTTGTAAATGCTGAAAGTGTAGGATATAGAGGGAGAGAAGTTCCATAAACTAAAATTGTCGGTTCTGGTGGGATGGCTGGAGTACCTAATTGTACTGTACTATCTAAAAAAGTTTGATGTTGGTGACCAGGGTCGTTAATATTATGAGTATGGCTCGGTACTCTATCAATTACAGGAGCTAAAGGTTGATAACTATCACCACCAAAAAATGTAGATGGTGCGTAAGTATTATAAGCCCCAACACTTCCATTTCCGGTTGCGAAATTAGATAAAGCACATCCTAATCCATTTTGATAATTTGCACCAATTGGAAAATGAGATTGAAAATTTGGAATATTGAAAAAATTACCACTACCACCATAAGTATATCTTATAAGGTTAAATAATGTAGGATATTGTGTAATAGGATATGAAGCGCCATTACATAATAAAAAATTATTAGGGGCTATACTATTTAAAAACATTTTTATTTCTCCTATTTTTATTACTGATATTTGATTTCCGTTTATTGTTGGATTACCTGTAAAATTTGTATTACTTATAATAGTTGGAACACTTAAAGATGATGATCCTGTTAAATTTATATTTCCACCTGTAGTAGATGTCAATGTACCTCGAAAAATTGGATTTAAAACGGGTAAATAATTTTGTACAATATTAGACAAATATGTTTGAACATATCTTAAATTTGCTATTAATGATAAATTAGTTTGTGTTTGTGGTTGGTCCTCTGCAATGGTATTATTAAAATATGTAACCGGTCTCACACGTTGGTCAATTCCTGTATTATAACTCATATATATATATATATATTATATATATATAAAAAATTTAAAAATTATTATTAATGAAATTTATATGTTTTTTTGATTTTTCGTGTCTTAATTTATCAGATAATCTACATTCAGAACCACATTCACATATAAATTTTATTTTTTTATTTTCAGAAATTTTTTCTTTATTGGTTTGATAATGTTGTTTTTTATGTTCGTTTATTTTTTCTTTATTATCTTCATAATATTGTTTTACTTGTTCTTTTATCTCCTCTTTATTATTCTGATAATTTTTTTTTTGTTTTTCTTTTATTTCTCCATCATGTTCTTTATAATATTTTTTTAGATATTCTTTCATTTTTTCTTTATGGACTTGTCTATATTCTTTTCGATATTCTTTTTTTTCATCATCTGTTATTAATGGTTTAAATTTATTAACACATTCAATATTGTCAAAATAATATCTTTCACGAACTAATAACTCATCTTTAGAATTACATGGGTATGATTCAACTAATTCAATATAATAATCTCCATTTTCTAAAATTTTAAAAGATGACGTATAATGATTTTTACCATTTAAGAACTCATTATAATGTTTTCTATGTCCTTTTAATCTATTGCATAAATATTTCTCAACTGTTGAACCAATATAAACTAAATTTGTTTTATTACAAACAATTTTATAAATTTTTCCATTTAAATATTTATTAATTTCAGTCATTTATAATTATATATATAAATATAGTTTTAAGTAGTTTTTTTTAGTTTTTAAATTATTGATAACAAATGAAGTAAAAACAAGCTACATTAGGCATTGATATATTTACACCTGCTAAATTTGAATTATTATCTGTTTGTTGTACTCCTAATCCATTTCCTAAAATCTGAATTCCTGTCTCATTAAGTTCTGCGAAAATTTGACTTAATGGATTATGTAATTTTAAACATGGAAGTGGAATAGGTTCTTCAACCACTGCTAAAAAGGGAGTATCTTCTGCATTCATATAATGAAAATGTCCTGGATCACTTATAAGATGTCCGTGAATTGGTACCACATCTATAACTGGAGAAGCTAAATTATATGTTGTTGAATATGTATTTAATGCCCCATCTGCATTGTTTCCTGTTGCAAAATTTGAAGCGGGTACATTATTTATTTGTCCATTTCCGCCAATAGGAAAAGTAGATTGAAAATTAGGAAGATTATACATTCCCGTTTCAATACTCCCACCATAACTAAAACCAATTAATTGAAATAATTTTGGATATGAATTAATAGTTAATGATGAACCATTGCACAAAATAAAATTAGGAGGAGGAGTATTAGTAAGTAGCATCACTATTTCGCCTACTATATTATATTCTACTTTAGCGCCATTAATTGTTGGATTTATTAAAAAATTTGTATTAGAAGTTATTGTTGGAACACTAAGAGAACTTACATTTATATTTCCTTGTGTTGATGATGTCATATTACCCGAAAAATCAGGATTTAAAATAGTTAAATAACCATCTACCGAATTAATATAATTTGTAATATAATCTTGAACATATTTTAAGTTTGATATTAAATTTAAATTAGTTTCTTGTATTGAATAATCTTCATTAATAGTATTATTAAAAAAAGTTTGATTTCTAACACGCTGGTTTATACCTGAATTATAACTCATATATAATATTATAATTTAAAAAAATTTATATATATTATATTATATATAAATGTCTGCAAGAACTATTTTTGATAATGATTTTGAGTTTAATAATTTACACTTAAATAAATTACAATTTTCTGATAATAGTATTCAAACAACTGCATATTTGGGGAATTCTCCACTACCTTCAGAAAAAAATTATGACATTTCACAGAACACAGATTTATCTATAAATTTTGTAGGGTTTGCAACAATCCAACAAAATATTAATATTCTTAATCTTCATACTGGTTTTATAGGTGTTTTATATTTTCAAGATGCTTCATTAAATAATATCAATTCTTTTAATTTAACTTTTTTTTCTTCTGGTTCTAATATTGATTTAAAAATTACTATCCTGAACTCTGTAAATTTTTTACCTTATAAAACTTCATCTTTCCCATCGTCCATATTAAACACAATAACCGGAGAATTGACATTTGGTAATATAATTATTAATAATTCGGGTTCTTTGATTGCTTCATTTAATAATTTTTCTTTTAATAATACATCAATTTATACATTAAATGTTTATAGTTGTTTATATGCTTAGAATTTTGTGCCCGAAGTCATAATATATTTTATAAAAAAATTTCTTTCTTTATAAAATTTGAAACTACTAAGTAAAATGAGAAAACGGTTGAAAACTAAGGAATCCGAAAATTTGTTATATAAAAATCCATTTCCTTAATTTTCAACCGTTTTAGGCTAAAAGATTTTTTTATAAATTTTTTTATGAATTACGGGCTCATTTTGTTTTATCACTTACAAATTTTTAATAAATTTTATTTCTTTTTCTGCTATTAATACCATTGGATACGTTTTGCATATTGTAATCGCCCTCCCTTCTATTTTATCAACCGCTTCTATTTGTTTTTTGTTTAAGCCTAAATATTGATTTAATAAATATGTTTTTGTTCTACCTCCTAGAGTTGCATTGAAAAATGTAAGAGAGTGGCATTCATTAAGTATACTTTTTGTTTGTAGTCCATTACATGCAATATGTGAAAGATAAATAACTGAATTTCTACAATGTCGTCCTGTATTCAACATTTTACCTAATAAATCTCTTAATTTTAATATCATTGCTTTATCAGTAATACAATCTGTATCATCCCAAATTACTAAACTATCAGAAAAATCAGACGCATCTAAATCTGTATCAATAAATTCATCATTTAATTTTATTCTTTTTATTCCTTTAACTTGATCAATACTTGAATCATTATCTAAATAACTTAATAAATAAATTGGATTTTTTGGAAATAATTTTTTATATTCGTTGGCAAGTTGAGAAGCAAAAAATGACTTACCACTTCCAGAAGCTCCAACAATATAAGCAATAAAACGCTCTTTATTTTCATCTGGTATATATTGGAATTTACCCTGATTAGGTTTTAAAATAATTTCTTTATAATTATTAGTTGATGAACTATTTTCATCTAAATAAACTATTTTATCTTTTTTTTTTCCATCTACTTTTATTTTTGCAATTGGAATTCCATCACATTCGTAATTAAAAGACATATTTTATTCTATAATATACATACAGAATAAATATATTAATTTAAATTATATTTTTAATTTTATCTTTTATTTTTTTATTAAAAGAAGCCATGTGTTTTTTTACACCACTTGCGATAAATTTTTCTTCTTTTACTAAACTATCATCTTTTTTTTTAAAATTATCTATAATTTGCATTTCCATTTGCTTAGATACATTTTTTATAGAATTATCATAATTATATCCATTCTTTAACTTTTTTCTTAAAACTGGCATTTATATATAATATATAAATATATTTTTTTTTATCAAAGAAAAAGAAATTCATTTGTGAATGTTGAAATCATTCCCAATTTCAATAAAGAACAATTTAAACTATTAACGGCTGCTGCCGAATTTGAACCTAATGAGATGAACAATATTTCTTGTGTTGGCTGGTAGTCTCCTTTTGGATTGTCAACAACTGACGCAACTAAAGGAGAAGCAACATAATTACCCCAAACATTTGGAGCATTGTAACTTAATCCTTGTAAATTTGCAAAACATTGTACAAATGCATCAGCACCTTGAAAAACAGAAGGAACGACAGTATATGAAGAATGATACCAACTCCTATAGTCTGGTGGAATTGCTCCAGGTCCTAGGGGCTTAGTATATATCGTGATGAACGGATATGATCCTAAACTAGTACAATTTGAAAACATTTCATAATAAATTCCTTTTAAATCTGATACTTTCATATTTGGTTGAGGGGGGAAATAATAATTAAATTTTGTACCTGCAACGGTGTTTTTTACAAACCAACCAAAAACACCAAATGTGTTTTGATAAGTTGAATTTGTTGAAGGAATTATTGTACTATCTGCATAAATTGCAGGAGACGAGAAAGTCAATTGAGGTACAACAATTTGTGGTAAAATATGATTTATATTAGTTATTGATGCGGTATTATTTGATATATCAAATTTATTTTGTGAAATATCAGTGGTATTTGTTGCCACATTACTTTTTAAACTAACACCATTAAAAGTTAAATCAGTAGCACTAAGACGTGAATTATTGGCGGTTGAATCAACATAATCAGTATATGGACTAGTAGAACCTAAATCTGAACGAATTTTAGTACTTAAATTATCATTTGCTAGTTGTATTGATAATGATGTTTGTGTGTTGTTTGTTCCATTTGCATAACTTCTAAGGGTTGAATCACTTGCCCTTATACTATTTTCGTCATTATTTAAAGCCACTTTAACAACTTTATTAGTTGTTAAACCTTGAGTACTTAAATTTAATATTTTATCTGGTGCAGTCGTTGCATTACTTGTCCAAAAATTGAAACCACCAGTTTGTGCGGCACTTGCATTTAAAAAATTTGTTTCTAAATTGGGTGAGCCGGCTATTCCAAGATGTTGATACATACCTTGACTATTGGATGTACTAGTGACAGGAAACCCGACTAATACGGGAGTACCATTTAAATTTGCACTTAATACGCCTTGATTATTAAATGCTCCATTACTTGCCAAAGTTTGAACGGACATTATATATAATATTAAACTATATATATTTTTTTCAGAAAAATGGAAAAATTAGCTTATTCAATTTTGCTTACCTATTAAATCATTAGGATTTAAAGAATCTAAAATCTTTGTAGAATGTTCATATAATGGATTATATGTTTTAGCAGGTAATATAATATTATTTTTATTTTTAGGCACCAACATTGAAACGCCATCTATTGAAGAACGAACAATATACTCGTTATTTTTTTGTTTTTCAGTTGTCCATGCTGGATTTAATGCTAATGCCTCATAAACTCTATTATTATTTAAAATATGTTCTGGTACAAATCCTTGACTGTGTCCTACTAAAGTAATTTTATAATCAGGATACTTTTCTAATGCTTCGTTGAATACTCTCTCAGAATTTTTAAATCTTCTTGTATTTTTATAAAAGCCAATTAAATAATGAGCATTATTACCCCAATCTCTAAATGTTCCTTCTGTCCCTCTGAAAACTATTACTAAATGATGTTTTTCTTGATTTTTAAAAACTTGAACTTCATTGTCCGATAATTCTTTATCAATTTCAAAATCTCCAATATGATGTTTATCAGGATTATAACTATTTGTTATAAATTCTTTAAAATTTTCTACTGAAAGAGAACCACCACTTTCTTTATCATATTCAATTACTAATATTACCCCATTTTTTAATTTTTTAGATGAATAATGTGAATTTTTTTTAGGGTTAAATTGTCTAAATCTATAATAATTTCTTTTCTCATCTATTTTTTTGTATTTAAAATGTTTTTTAACATAATCAATTGCTTGACTACGTGTAAATTTTTTTTTAGGTATTATAACAGATTGAATTTTTGAATGTCCTGATCCAAACCATCCAGTCATATAATCCATATCATCATCAACATTTTTTTTTTTTGCTTCTGGCTTAACTAATTTTAAATTTTTTTGTAAGTTAAAAAATGAATCATCATCATCATCATCATCAACATCATCAACAATTTTTTTTTTTGCTTTAATCGTATATAAGATTAAATCTAATAATTCATTTTTTGTTAATTTATTCATATATAATATATATTACATATTTTTTTTAATTATTTATCATCAATCTTTACATATTGATTTGATATAACATTTGAAGATGTGCCCATGGCTGATGCAGTTTCTTTTAATTCTTCTAATGGTTTTTTAAATTTATCAGTTAAATTACATTATATTTTTTTTTTTGGTACGAAATTTTCTTTTGTTCTTTTATTTTTTCTTTATTTTCTTCACGATATTTTTTTCGCTGTTCTTTTATTTTGTCTTTATTTTCTTCTTGGTATAGTTTTATTTGTTCTTTTATTTTTTCTTTATTTTCTTCACGATATTTTTTTGTTTGTTCTTTAATATATTCTTTATTATTTTTAACATATATTTTTTGTTTTTCTAAAATTACATCTTTATTTTTTTCATAATATTCTTTATTATTATTTTCAATTTCTTCCAAAGTTCTTTTTGGTCTTACTTTATTAATACATTCAATATTATTAAAATAATATCTTTCACGAACTAATAACTCATCTTTTGAATTACATGGAACTAATTCAACTAACTCAATATAATAATCCCCATTTTTTAAAATTTGATTAGCAGTTGTTATTCCTTTATTTCTATTATATGCTATTCTATGCCCTTTAAGTCTATCTGATAAATATTTTTGAGTAGTTGAACCGATATAAACTAAATTTGTTTTATTACAAACAATTTTATAAATTTTTCCATTTTGATATTTATTAATTTCTGTCATTTATGATAATAAATATTATTATCGTTTTAAATGGTTTTTTTTAGTTTTTTATTTAACATCAAGTTTTACATATGTATCTGAAATAGTTCCAGAACTGGTTCCCATTGCTGTTGCTGTTTCTTTTAATTCTTCTAATGGTTTTTTAAATTTGTCTGTTAGGTAGATACCGCGCAGAGCAGAAACCCCAATTTTTTTTTTAAAAATTTTATTTAAAATTCTTGTTATACAATTTATTTGTTTTAATTCTTCGCCATCATAATCTACTAATAAAAAGAAATTTTTATCTTTTCTTAATGGATGTAATTTTAAGAACTGTAATAAAATTTTTTGTAAATGATCATTTACATTTACTTCTTGCAAATTGTACGTTCCTTGTGTTTTATAATTATAAAATAAAAATTTTGATTCACTCGGAATATAATAATTAAAATCTTTATAATCTTCGGATAAATTTTTAGATGATTTAATTACTTTCATTAATTGATAATCTTTATTGCGTCGTGGTTGATTTAAAATATATAAACTTAAAACAACAAAATCTAATATATCATCCCATTGTTTTTCATTAACTTTTTTTAATTTTAATAATGGTTCAACTTTTTCAGAATATTTATTAAATATTTCTTTAACTTCATCTTGACTAATCCAGTTTTCTGTCTGTGATTCACTTTTTTCATTATTAACTTTAAGTTCTTTATTTAGTTCCATCATTTTATTATAATAAATTTTAAATTCTTTTTCAAAACCTTTCAAACCTTTTATAGTTGATACAATACTAATTAAATATGTTCTTTGTGAATTTGGTTTAAGATGATTTATTTTATTCATAATGTTATCTGTTTTTTTTAAAAAGTTATAATTTTTAATTTCATTTCCGTCATTTAATCTTAGAATATTTCTAGTATAAATATTTTTAGAAGTTTCTGATATTTCTCTTTTACTCATATATATATAATTTAGATATTTTTTTTATATTATATTATATTATATATTTTTTAATATTATTTATTTTTACTTTGGCTTATCCAAATTTTCGCCCGGAGTCATTATATTTTATTAAAAAAAATTTCTTCTTTATAAAAATTGAAGCTACTAAGTAAAAGGGCAAAATGGGGGAAATTTACGGAAACGTATTTTTATATAACAAATTTTCGGATTCCGTAAATTTCCCCCGTTTTTATATTAACTTAGTAGCTTCAATTTTTATAAAGAAGAAATTTTTTTTAATAATATATAATGACTCCGGGGGAAAATTTGGATAAGTTTAAACAAAAAAAATTATTCAGTATAATAAACACTTAATTGATCCAAATTTTTAAATTTCATTTTTAAATATTTTCTCATTATTATATTATGAAATTCTTTATTCGTATTAACACCATTTTGAAATAAAAATAATTTTAATATAACCCATCTTCCGCATGTACTTACATGATCATCCCATTTTTGATAATCATAATTATTATTAGAATGTTTTACATTTTTTAATAAATTTTGTAAATAATCTCTACCTTCTCCATATAATTGTCTTTTCTCTTCAGAAATAAATTTTAGTTCATCTTCTTCTTTTAAACCATAACTATCAAAAAATTCAAAATAGTTTTTATATCTGGTTAAACATGTCCAATGTCCTATATTAACTCCATTTTTAATTTCATCAGTAAAGAAAATAACACAATAATCTTTTTTTTTTGGTAATAGTTGAAATATATCATTATAATTTTTTATATCTTGAAATTTAATAATTTTTAAATCATGTCCAAGAGCATTTTTTAAATCATCCGAACTGACCATGTAACTGATTTCTGAACTTACCATAATATACAATAACAACACAAAAAAAAATCATAGATTTTTTAAATTATTTATATGAATTTTAGAATTATTATGTATGGATTTATTAGGTAATGATATTTCTTTATTACAACACTCACAATAAAATTTCTTTTTATTATATTCTTTTCTATATTCTTTTATTTTTTCTTTATTATCTTCATTATATTCTTTTATATAATTTAAAATTTTTTCTTTATTATCTTCATAATATTTTTTAACTGTTTCTGAAATTTTTTCTTTATTTTTTTGATTATATAACTTTTTAGTTTCGTTTATTTTTTCTTTATTATCTTCATAATATTCTTTTTTAGTTCTTATTGGTTTTGCTTTATTCAAAGTTGCTTTTAAATCTTCAATATATTTTTTTTCTATTTTACAAGCATCTGAAAATTTTTCACATTTACAACTTTCTATTAATATTATATCCCAATTTTCCCATCCTCCATTATTGCGGATAAATTGATAAACTAACATATTATTCCCTTTATTATAAGAACTTTTATGTTGTATTTTTCTCTTTGAAAAATTTGTTGTATGACCTATATAAAAATCTTTTATATTTATATCTTTACAAATAATTTTATAAATAACTATATCTGACATTCTATAATATAATATAATATAATATCTTTAAGTAGATACCATATAGTTCATTATATATATATTAAGTATATATATTAAAAAATATATATATATATTAATATTTTAATATATAATACGGAATTTATTAATTATATTCAATTTTTATATTTTTATTATATTTCATTCTATATTATAGTTTATAATGAAAAAAAAATATCTACTTTATAAATATAATATAAAAATGTTTATATCTGATTTAAAGTTTGGACAAAAATATGAACAAAAATTATTAGAGCTTCTACCATATGATACATATACTCATAAAGTAGGATATTCGAAGAAAAAAGATATACAAGAAGATGGATTTAATAAAAATTATGATTTAACAATAACAAAAGATAATAAATTAACAAAATATGAAGTCAAATCAGATAGAAGAGCAATAAACACTATGAATATAGCTATAGAATTTGAATGTAGAAATAAACCATCGGGAATAATGATAACAGAAGCAGATATTTATGCATATTTTATAATAAAACCGGATGATTTATTTGATTTATATTTAATACCTGTTGAAGATTTAAAAAAGATGATAACTGAAAAAAAATATAAAAGATTAGTTAATGGCGGAGATGGTTATTTATCAAAAATGTATTTAATGTCTTTAAATGACATGCAAAATTATTTATTTAAAGTATAATTTTTTTGTATTCTAATTATAATATGCATAAAATAATTAGAATTGAACAATCACCGATTAAACATAAAAGATTAAGAGCAATATTAGAAGATGGGACATATATAGATTTTGGTTTAGATACTGGAAGCACATATATTGATCATAAAAGTATTAATAAAAGATTAGCTTATTGGATGAGACATTATGAAAATAAAACTGAACGTCATTTAATAGATAATTTAATACCTAGTCCGGCTTTATTTAGCGCATATATTTTATGGGGACCATTTACAAATATCCAAAAAAATGTTGAATGGTTGAATCATAAATTAATTTGATTTTTTCATTGCTCTAATTTTTGCCATTTTTGCTTTCGCTTCTGCACTTCCTTTAATTAATTTTTTCAATTTACCTCCTTCAGTTTTTACTGCTTTAGGTGGTTCTTCTGGGTATTTAATTATATAATTACTCTTGTTTCCAAACCTATCACGTTCTTTTTTTGAATTTTCTAGAAATTTTTCTGCATTTTCTACAACTTTCTCATATTTCTCTTTTGTTTTTTGTGATTTTGCTCTAGATAAAAATCCTTGAGCTACTTTTAATTTTTTTTCAAATTTTTCAACATTTTTATCAAAATTAGTTTTTGTTTTCTTTTTTTCTGGTTCTGGTTCTGGTTTTGGTGGTGGTTCTGGAAATTTTATATTTTTTATATTAAAATCTTTTATATTATCTACTGTTAAACCATTACGAATTTTTACTAAATAATCTATTTTTATCTGTTGCTTTGCAGATGGTGGCAAAAAACCATCTTTCCCCCCCGCTCTTTTTTTTATAGCTCTTATTTTAGTGGTTATTTTATTTTTTTCTTTCTTTACCAATTTTTCTAAATTAGGCTGTTTTGGTTCTTTAGGTTTTTTGACTCTAGGTTTTTTTTCTTTAACTTCTACTTCTTCTACTACTTCTTCTTCAAATGATTGATTATCTACTTCTTCTTTAATTTTTTTAACTATTTCTTCTTTTTTCATATTTTTAAAATTTATATTTGGATACATTTTTTTTAATATATGAATAAATTCTGCTTTTGTTCCACTTAATCCTCCTTCCATATGACCCGCCCCCATCATTGCCCCTAAAATAGCTTTTTTTAATACTTCTTTCCCTGCTGGTATTACAACGTCATTAAATGCAAATTTCCCAACATCATATAATCCTTTGCTTAATGCTTTTCCTGCTGGTTTAACATAATCATCATAAACACCGCCACCAATTTCTCCTTCATCATCAGAACTATATTCACCATCTGAACTTTCAGACATTAAATCACCACCTTCAAATTCTGAATCACTGTCAGAAAGTTCACTATTCGTATCACTATCACTTTCAGAATAAAATCCCCCAGTTAATGGCATTTTTTCGGCTAAAATAGCGCCACCTTTTTCTAGATTTAAAATTGGTTTATAAACAATACCAGAAAAAAGAGGATCGGGGTGAAGAGTATTACCATTATTATTTCCGCCGGGTAATGGATGTCTCATGAATCCTGGACTTCCCCCACCTTTTAAAAAATTAACTGGTTGATTTCCTCTTCTATCTCCTAAATTATAAGGTTGTCTTTGTGATGAAACAAAACTATTCATTTCCATTTTAGGACGTGTTTTTATAAAACTATCAGTTATATCTTTAATTTCATTAATTATCTTTTGATTACTTAACATAGACATTTTATATATATATTATATATACATATAAAAAAATTAAAAAAAATTAAAAAATTATATTATTTTATTTTATCTTAATAATTTTGATAATCTAGATTTTGACATAGAATGAGAATGCTTTCTATGTCTTCCACCTTCTTCATGATCATCATGATGTTCCATTCCTAAAGCTTTTTTCATCATGTGATGTGGTTTCATATGTCTGAAAAATTTAGCAATTCCTGAGAATCCATGATGCATTTTTCCTCCAACTGTTCTTTTATATAATTCTTCATCAATAATATCGTGATGTTCTTGATTTTTTGCATCAAGAACCATCTGTCTATCAAGAACAGCGGTGAAAATACTACTACTTCCAGTTTCAGTGATGAAATATCCAGAATTTAAACACATAATAATTCCTTCTGGTTGAATTGTAAATGGAAATTGATTCTCAAAACTAGTAATGGTAATTTGTAAATTAAATTGACCAATACTAGAGTTAGATAATAATGGATTTAATGATAAAAATTTAGATGGATTAATGCAAATCATTGAACCAATTGTAGGAACTTGAACGGCGACACCGTTTTGGATAGCATTTGCACGTCCTCCAAAAGAATAGAAAGATTGATGACTTCCAGAATCAACACTCATATTATATAAATTTTCTATTAAACCGGATGCAATAAGCCCAGATTGATTATTTAAAGTTATAGAAACAGTATTTATTTTTAAGAAAGAATCAGTATAAGCCCAATTTTGTTGAGAAACTGGAACACGTAGAGCGAAAACTAATAAATTAGGAATTTGATTTAATTGAATATTTTGGAATGTTACACTTCCTGTTCCATTTGGCGCAACTGATGGAGATGATGAAGCTGGTGAGATATATCTGTCATATGATGAATAATTTGTGACTGCTCTTGTTGAAATTTTAGAATATTGTAAATCGGAAAGAGTTAAAAAATTAAACATTAATTTAGAATTAGTAAACCCAAGACTATTTGAAGATGGATTTCCTAAAGAAATATTAGTAATATAAGATGTTAAACCATTACCGGCTTGATTTACAGCGGTGTTTCCTGTACAAAAAACACGACGAACAGCAGAATCAATATTTAAAGTAAGAGCAGTGTTATTAAGACCTAATAGACCGGCTTTATTGAAATCTTTATTTGCGAATGGACTTAATCCTAAAAATGGTTCAGTTAAACCTTTAAAAGTTAAATATATGGTCCATGTATCAGTTGTAGCAGTTGATATTAAACTTGAATCAGTTAAAACGCCCGCAACATAATGATTTACAGTAATTGTACAAGGATATGCACCGTTTGGAATTCTTGCATTATCAAAACTAGCTTCATTATATGAAGCCATAGGATTAGAATTGGTTAAAATTGCATCAGAATACATTCCCCAAAATTCATTCACATAATCGGGAGAAGTTGAATTAATTTTATCTGAATTTTTTGAATCTTCTAATAATTTTAAAAATGGTAAAACATCTTGATAATTTGTAGATGAATTAGCGTTGTTAATTAAAACATTTGCAGTAGTAAAACAACTCTGAAGAGGATATGAATTTAATGAATCGGTTAAACCATATTGAAATGCTTGTTTTGTTGCGGGAACATTGCCACATTGAACAGTTAAATTTAAATCAGATTTAAATAATACTCTTGCATCTGATACTATACTTTCACTTGGTCGTTGTGAACCTTATGTCTCCATAAGGACTAGACTATATCTTAAGGAATCATAGAAGGTTGTTAATCTTCTCATCCCCACCTCCATTTAGTCGTTGAGCCTTCCCCATGTCCTCACAATAACGGATTTAGGGGCTTGGTTGCGGATTGTCTCTATTCTATAACTTTTTACTATACCGATAGTGGTTAACTA
>Ga0114960_10000904_pt1 | contig 24444 bp, 20 predicted proteins | sample C_130625_MF_Meta_FD_92637 | JGI IMG/M metagenome (GOLD analysis project Ga0114960, IMG submission 92637) | Freshwater microbial communities from Lake Croche, Canada to study carbon cycling - C_130625_MF_MetaG | ecosystem: Environmental > Aquatic > Freshwater > Lake | place: Lake Croche, Canada... | reverse complement strand
CCATTTAGGTTAACTAAATTACCATATTCGTCTAATAATTGTACGTTTAATTTGAGAAAATCTATTTTTCCAGTATAACTTCTTTGGTCGCTTACCAATAATCCGTTGAATAAATTCGCGCATAATATGGAGTTGCGAAATCCATTCTCATTGTAATTAAAATTTATTGATCCACTTTGTGTATTAGTGCTTATTGAACCTGAAATACTATTAAATGGTTGCATAACATATGATGGAGTACTAAGACTAATTCTGGCAATAATATTTTTATTAATAATTGAGTTATAAAGTGGTGATACAAATGAATATTGATTTCCTTTATTATATTCATCTATAGCTAAGTACAGATATCTAGGACCTGTTAAATCTACTATTGATTCCGAACTTAATGCATTATACATGTTGTAATCATTTATCAAATTATCTGCTGGTCTACTAGTTACATAAATTGTATAACTTGTATTTCTGAAACCTAAAATCCACCCTAATTTTGATTTAAAATTGTTTTTATCAGGTTCTCCCTTTAAATTTACGTCAAACCGTATCGTAAAATTATTAAACAATAATGTAATGCGATTACCATTTTTGTACGTAACATAAAAGGAAGATATGGAATTGTTTATTTGAAAATAGGTAGGATAAACCGGAGGATTTGAGTTATTATCGTGATAAAGTTGGACTGTTGGAAAATTGGCAACAAGAGTTGTGTTTATAGCATTATTTATGGCAACTTGTATTGAATTAATAGAATAATACCCATCTGGTATGGTAATCATCATATTTGTGTATTTTACATGATAAATGTCTGAGTTATCAGTATGAGTTAATAAAAAATAATTATTACCAAGTGAAGCAGATATATTGAAAAAACTCATTGGTAATTCTACTGCATTTACAGTTAATGATTTGACATCAGTTATACGTTGAGGTAATGTTATATTATAGTTTACAGTAGATTGATAATTATATTCATCTCTAAATCTAGTATCTATATTTACGTATTTTGTTTTATTAGATTTTGAAACATTTGTCATAACCATATGAGAACCATATTGATTTGTTTTTGGTTCTAAAAAAAGCTCATTCGTATTTGTGTATTGGCTCATTTCTATAATATACTTTTATATATATTATTGAATAAAATAACCCGTTTATTAGAAATCATATGATTTTATATTACTAACGGGTGTTCCGCTATTACCGTATGAATCAACAATATTTTGCTGTGTCAGGTCTGGAGATGATACTGCCAATTGATTTGTTGGATTTACAACTGGTACAGGTACAGTCACTGGTACAGGTACTTGTGCAGGTGCAGGTACTGGTACTTGTGCAGGTGCAGGTATTGTTACAGGTACAGATGTACTATTTAGTGGTATTGCTACTGGCTTAGCATTGTCCATTCCTTCGTATGATTTAATATAACATCCAAAGATTAAAACGAATAATATTATAATTGAAAGTACCCCTATACTTTTTAACAAAGGACTCATTATAAAATATAATCATACATTATTTATCACAACTTGAACAATTACTACTATTTGGTATTCTAGCAATCATCCCATATCGAAACGACGCAGATATAGAATTAAATATTTGCCGTTTTTCATTATTGGTTTGACTATTATTTTTTTCTATATTTATTTGTGGTTCTACTTTTGGCATAAAAGTAGGCTGTTTTTGATTTATTCTAAACATCATTTTCATTTTGAAAAATTGATTTTTTATTTACCTGAAATATATAATAACAGTACTAAATAAAAAATGACCACTTATCAATGTAAATATTGCTCTCGTGATTACAAAGTAAAATTTAATTGCGATCGTCACTCTCAAACTTGTGAATTCCTCAGCAAAACCAGAAAAGAACAGGATAACGACCTGGATTCTTTTGAAAAGTTACCAAGTCAGAGAGAAATGTTCTCATTGATTCAAGAATTATCTATAAGAATTAATAAACTTGAAAAAGAAAATGCAAAACTTAAAAATTCAGTAAAAATAAGGGAGAAACGTGATTTTAATGACATCTTAAATGAAACACAGAGACCACAAATTTTGTTAGATGACTGGATTACTACACTGTTAGATTCAGTAGAACAAAAACTAGAAATTGTTTACAAAAATGATTTACATACTGGAATAATATCACTATTTGAAGATATAATTGACGAAATTCCATTGCGTGCTTATGATGTAAAACACAATATGTTTTATCATTATGATAAAGATACGGTTTCTTGGCAAGTATTTTCAAAAACAGATTTTAATAAAATGCTAGCCCGTATTTCTCATCGTTTTCTAGTAGAATTTAATAGATGTTGGTGTATTGTAAATAAGGAAAAAATAGAGAAGAGTGAGGATTTTCAGAAAATATACATGGATTATTACTTAAAAATCCTTGGTGGAAATAAGTTATCAGATGAAATTCGATTTAAAAAAATACGACATACTGTTTATTCTATGATTAAAAAGAATATTCGCTCTATTTGTAACGATGTGGAATTATAATTATTATGTAGATACTGAAAAATTGATTTTGATTTTTTTTATCAAGTATTATTTAAAAGGAACAATGACGGATCAACCAGGAAACCCACATTATTTGGCTACTATCAATGCCCATCCTAGGGATAAATTTATTACCTTTGAGGAAGGTCCACATATATATACTGTATGTGGAGAGCGGGGTACATATACTTCCGTAACTACTTTTAATCATAGTCATTTTCGCCATTTTGATCCGGATTCTGTAATTGATAACATGTTGCGTGGTAAGCGAATGAAGGATCCTACTTATAAATATTACGGTATGGATAAGGAAACAATTAAGGCGGATTGGAATAAGAATGGACAGGAAGCTTCAAGTGCAGGAACTAAAATGCATTATGATATTGAATGTTATTTTAACGGAATGACTGTAAATAACGATAGTATCGAATTTCAATATTTTAAGAATTTTCTGGTTGATTTTCCGGAACTTACACCATACCGTACTGAATGGATGGTATATTATGAAGAACTTAAGCTATCTGGTTCTATTGATATGATTTTTGAAAATCCTGATGGTACCCTTCAAATTTATGACTGGAAGAGATGTAAGGATATTAAACACGAAGCTGAATTTGACAAATACTCTTTAACTCCCTGTATTTCGCATCTTCCTGACGTAAACTTCTGGCATTATGCCCTACAATTAAATATGTACAAAATGATTTTGGAGCATAAATATGGTAAGAAGGTAACTGATTTGTATCTAATATGCATTCATCCAGATAATGTTTATAAAAATTACCAACGGATAAGTGTACCTATTTTGACAGATGAAATAAACGATTTGATAGAACTACGAAAGAATCAAATTAAAAATTAACAAAAAAAAGGCATAGAAGCATTTATATTATTCAGTACAATGAATAATAAAATTACTATTAAACAAAAAAATCCATCAAATCCGATTATTTATTTTTTTACCTATCTTTATAGGTGGTCATATTATTTCTTATACATGATTTATATCTCTATTCATAATGAGAAGAGGGTTGTAATTAATGATCCAATAAAATCGTATATAGAAACTAATAAATCTAAGTTAATATCTTTTTTTAATATTGAAACCCGAAATAATAATGTTGAAAAAATATTTTATGATAAAAAGGAGTTACTAGAAATACTAAAAAATCAGAATAATGAACTAGAAAAAATATGGAAAACTAGAATATTGTTTGAGAATAGCCCACGCGGTAACATTATTATGTACTATGATGCATATAAGCAAGGATTTTCATATTATACAGATGTAAATGGTATACCCTACAATATTTTAAATGCTGTTGCTATGAAATATATTATACGTTTTCGATGCCATGATTTTTTTATGGATAATGAATATTTGGATGAACAAAAAGAATCTCCTCTCATAAAATTATATATGGAATATGAAAAAAGTAATGAAAAAAAAGAGGATAATAATAACAATAAAAAAAATGCATTTGATGAGAATGCTCCCTTTGCTAAATTAAAGAATTATAAGCTAAATTTATCATCATCTAAAAATGAAGATAATAAGGAAAAAACAAATGATAATAAACCTGAAAAAAAGGTTGATAAGGAGTACAGTCGAAATTTATTTATTCACATGGGGAAAGTAAGTAATTTTCAATTATTACAAAAAGTTCCAAAAAAAAATAGGTTAAATGGGTTTAGATCTACACTATTGAATGGTATTGAATGTGAAAGTGAAATACAAAATGAAGTTATGAGTTATAGTAAATATAAGGAATTACTTAAGAAGAAGGAACAGTAGTTGCTTTTGCTTTGAGCCATCTTAAAAATCCTATACTTTTATCTAGTTGAAATGACATACCTAAATGCTCCTTTGCTATTTGATAGGATACTCTTTCCTTTTCAGTAAGAGAATCCAAATATTCACTTTCTAATTTTGACTTTTGATCTTGCTCTTTATTCTCCATTTTTTTAATAATATATGTATAGTTATATCATTAAAATCAATTTTTTACTTTGAAACACCAGGGCCAGGCAAGGGTGCTTTGTTAAGATGTGTATTAGGTACTGTTTTTACATCTAAAAAATTACAGCTATTATCTATTACAGTTAAATATTGGCTGTAATTAGTATAATAAATTGAATTTGTAAAATTATTGGATGGTTTGGTATAATTTTGATAGGCAGGTGCTCTTGGTAAATAGGGATTTTTGTTACAACAAGTTTTTGTTTTAGCTTTTGTTGCATTACAATCTAATAATGATTGATTTACAGCTTTCTTAGCTAAATTAGTAATATAATTACTTTGATTATTTATATTTTGGTTATTATCTGGTTTTACTGTATTATTTGTATTATTACTTATTTTTGTTTTATAATGAGTTTTATTAATACCTAGCACGCAGTGGTCTTTACTTTCTAATAATCCATTAGTATTTATTGTTGATGATTTTACTACGGTTGGGTCATTCAATGAGGTAACCGCCGATTGAATAATATTTGACATATAATATGTTCCACAACATCCACCATGCCCACGCATCGTTGGTCCATTCATTAATGTTTTTGGTAAAGATCTCGAAAGAGATGTTTGTCCTACATATCCTTGACTACGTCTTGTTCCGTTTAATGAAAAAATTCTCTCTCCAACGCTATTGTTATTATATTGTGCTTGTGTTTTCTTTTTTAATGTTGCTATTGACATATTTTATTATATATATTACTAATAAAATATATTTTTTAGATTATTCTATGGGAATTGAACCCAATATGTTCCATCACAAATAAATGAGGCAGATAATGAATTTACTGTAATTTCCGAGGGTATACTATTATTACCGTGACCACTAGCTATTAATACATCTCCGTGATTCACTGTGGGATAAGGATGATAACATTTTACTTTTATAGGACCATTACCATTGTTTGTTAAAGTTTCATCTATAATTCTAGCATTCACTTGTACACCGCTCCAATTATTATCAGGATATGGCAATATCAACCAATTATTTCCATTAATAAAAACATATTGAGAAACTGGATTTGATATTGGCTGTGAAATAGAAGTTCCGTTGTAAGATGAAATAGCATATTTAACAGGTCCTTGTGGGCCTACTGGTCCTTGGGGGCCTCTGGGGCCTCTGGGACCAGTACTTCCAACATATCCACCACTTCCTGTCAAACCAATTATAGCTGACATAGGTATAGATTCATCTGGATAATTAGCATACAGATTTCCGTTAATATAGGCATTATTTGCAATACTAATGGCATTAAATGATACATCACTTGATTTGTTTAATGATTGATCTGCACCTGGTCCTGTAGGTCCTGTAAATCCGGTGGGTCCTGTATCTCCTGTATCTCCAATTGGTCCGGTGGGTCCTGTAAATCCGGTGGGCCCAGTTTCTCCTGTATTTCCTCTGGGACCCGTTTCTCCTGTATTTCCTCTGGGACCAGTATTTCCTGTATCTCCAGTGGGTCCAGTATTTCCTGTGGCACCAGTAGGTCCTGTTTCTCCGGTGTATCCAATATCGCCGGGTTGACCTGGTGATCCAGGTTCACCTGGTTGACCAGGTTCACCTTGCGGACCAGGTTCACCTTGATCACCTTTATCTCCCTTTTGCCCATCAGGCCCAGTTGATCCAGTTAAACTGGATGTTCCAGGAGGACCTTCCATTCCAGTTGGGCCAATTTCTCCGGTATATCCGGTTGGTCCTATATCTCCTGTGTATCCTATGTCACCTGTGTATCCTGTTGGACCCGTTAGTCCTGCCGGTCCTGTATCTCCAGTATCTCCTATAGCGCCTGTATCTCCCATAGCACCCGTATATCCAGGTGGTCCTGTCGCGCCAGTTAATGTAGAAGTTCCAGCAGGTCCGGTCATTCCTGTTGGGCCAGATACTCCTGTCATTCCAATAGTACCAGTTGGTCCTGTATTTCCTAATCCTGTAGGTCCTGTATTTCCTATTCCAGTTGATCCTGTCATTCCTAATCCTGTGGGTCCGGTTAGTCCAACTGTATTCGCACCAATTACCTCTTGAATCATCATATGTGCATAATCACCATTGTCTACTGTTATTCCAGAAGGTATTTGAATAGCAAATGTATGAGGTCCTGCAGAAATATTTTTTATATTAAAAATACATGGTATTGTCATATGCACACCACTTGAATTAAATAGCATTGTTGTACTAGCAACAGATTCATTATCTACTAACAAATCAAAAGTTTTTGTTACGTTAGCCGAAATAGACCATGCAGTGAAACTAGCAGTAATTATTAATGTTCCACCTAATGATGTATAACTAGCTGTCCATTTTGATATTGTTGCTGGACCAGTTATACTTCCACCTTGAGCTGTTGAAATAGTATTATCTAGTAAAGTAGCAAAATTTATATAGCCACCTGCTGCACCGGTTGGACCTGTATTTCCAGGTGCTCCTAAGCCAGTAGGTCCAGTATATCCTGTTGATCCTGTGTATCCTGTACTTCCTATGGGGCCTGTAACTCCTGTAATTCCTAATCCTGTTGGTCCAGTTAATCCAACAGAACCTGTTGGTCCTGTCATTCCTATTCCTGTGGGTCCTGTTAGTCCAACCGTATTTGCTCCTATTACCTCTTGAATAGTCATATGTGCATAATCACCTAAGTCAACTATTGTATCAGAAGGTATTTGAATAGCAATTGTATGAGATCCTGCAGAAATATTTTTTATGTTAAAAATACATGGTATTGTCGTATGCTCACCATTTGCATTGAAAAATATTGATGAACTAGCAACAGAAACGTTATCTATTAACAAATTAAATGTCCTTGTTGAAGCACCCGAATTTGTCCATGCAGTGAAACTAGTACTAATTATTAATGTTCCACCTAATGATGTATAACTAGCTGTCCAATTTGAGATTGTTGATGGACCATATATTCTTCCAGATGTTGCAGAAACATTATCTAGTAAAGTAGCAAAATTTATATAGCCACCTGCTGCACCGGTTGGACCTGTTAATCCTAATCCAGTAGGACCTGTTAATCCTAATCCAGTAGGACCTGTAGAACCTGTTAATGTAGCAGTTCCCGGAATTCCCTTTTCACCTGTAGGGCCTGTAGAACCTGTTAATGTAGCAGTTCCCGGAATTCCCTGATCTCCTGGATCTCCCTTTTCACCTTGATCTCCGGTTGGACCGTAATCTCCCCTTTCACCAGTAGGACCTGTAGAACCTGTTAATGTGGCGGTTCCTGGAATTCCCTGTTCACCAGTATCTCCCTGATCACCCTTTTCACCAGTATGACCAGTTGAACCTGTTAACGTAGAAGTTCCTGGAACTCCCTGTTGACCTGTATCTCCTTTATCACCCTTAATACCAGTAGGACCTGTAGAACCTGTTAATGTAGCTGTACCAGCAGGTCCCATAATTCCAGTAGGACCGGTAATTCCTGATCCGGTTGGTCCAGTTAAACCAACTGTGTTTGCCCCTATTACTTCTTGAATTATCATATGAGCAAAATCATTCATGTCTACAATTGTACCTGTAGGTATTTGGATAGCAAAACTATGAAGTCCTGCTGGAACATTTTGTAAATTAAATACGCAAGGAATAGTTAAATGGGTGTTTTGACTGTTAAACATAAATGTCGAATATGCAACTGGATTACCATCCATTAGTAATGAAAAATTTCTTTGCATAACAGATGACTTTGTCCATGCAGTGAAACTAGCAGTAACAATAAGCGTTCCTCCCATAGATGTATAATTTGCAGTCCAATTTGGAATTGTAGATGGTCCATTTATTGTACCTGATGTTGCTGTAACATTATCAAGTAAGGTTGCAAAATTGATATAACCACCTGCCGGGCCTGTTACTCCAGATGGTCCAGTATTTCCTAATCCAGTTGGTCCAGTGTATCCTATGGGTCCAGTTTTTCCTTCGGTACCTGTGTATCCTATTCCGGTTGGTCCTGTATTTCCTAATCCAATTGGTCCTGTAAAACCTGTGTTTCCAATGGTACCCGTTGGTCCAGTTAATCCAGTAGATCCTACCCCACCTATTACTGCGCTTGATGGAATACTGTTTGCTTGATAATTTGCAAATAAACGTCCATTTACAATAACATCATTAATAAACGTCTTATAACCACCTACATTTTGTGTTGTACATAAATCGACATATTGGATTAATTTGAACAACTCTATATTTTTAACATAACCTCCAGGTGATGTAAATGTCACATCTAAGTATAATGGTAATTTACTAGTTCTTAAAACAGGACCGTAAACAAGTATATTATTTTTGTAAAAGTTAATACTAGTTCCGTCGTATGTTATATTAAAAACATCATCAATTGTATAACCAGAGCCACCAGCTCCTAAATACTGTACAAAATCAGTAGAACCATCTGGTTTTCTTATTAAAAATTGGAATTCTGTACCTGTAAAATAATATGCATAATTTAAGATATTATATCCAGGATTACCTATCGGGTTATCACAAAAACCAATAACTATTGCTCCAGAAGTTACTGTTCCATTTTTAAAGTTCATTGATATAGGATATGAATATGGGTTAACAGTATAAGCATTTTGAGACCATCCACCTACAGTTACAGAAGTTACTGTTGTGTTATTATTAGTGAATGTAAAATTCGAAGAACCTGTTTCTGTCCATGTAAATGATAATGGAATAAGTGCTTCTACAGCAGTAGATGCCGGACCTGTGGCACCTATTGTTCCAGTGGGACCAGTATTTCCGTCATTTCCATTATCTCCTTTGGGCCCTGTCATTCCTGTTTTTCCTGTGTATCCTGTTGAGCCAGTTTGTCCAGTCTCCCCTTTAGTTCCAGTCTCTCCTTTGGCTCCAGTTTCTCCTTTAGTTCCTGTCTCTCCTTTGGCTCCTGTCTCTCCTTTTGTTCCTGTCTCTCCTTTGGCACCAGTCTCTCCTTTAATTCCTGTCTCTCCTTTGGCTCCTGTCTCTCCTTTGGCTCCTGTTTCTCCTTTGGCTCCTGTCTCTCCTTTGGCTCCAGTCTCTCCTTTGGCTCCAGTCTCTCCCTTAGTTCCTGTCTCTCCTTTGGCTCCAGTCTCTCCTTTGGCTCCTGTCTCTCCTTTGGCTCCTGTCTCTCCTTTGACTCCTGTCTCTCCTTTGACTCCTGTTGGTCCTGTCTCTCCTTTGACTCCAGTCTCTCCTTTTACTCCTGTAGGTCCAGTATCTCCTTTGACTCCAGTCTCTCCCTTAGTTCCAGTCTCTCCCTTAGTTCCAGTTTCTCCTTTGGCTCCTGTCTCTCCTTTGACTCCTGTCTCTCCTTTGGCTCCAGTCTCTCCTTTGATTCCAGTCTCTCCTTTGGCTCCAGTCTCTCCTTTGATTCCAGTATCTCCTTTGACTCCTGTCTCTCCTTTGGCTCCAGTCTCTCCTTTGACTCCAGTCTCTCCTTTGACTCCTGTCTCTCCTTTGGCTCCAGTCTCTCCTTTGGCTCCTGTTTGTCCGACTGCTCCAGTTGGACCAGTTGATCCTGTTTGTCCAGTCTCTCCCTTGCATCCTGTTTGACCTGTATTTCCTATGACACCAGTTGAACCTGTTTGTCCAGTCTCTCCTTTAGTTCCAGTTCCTCCTGTAGGACCAGTTTGTCCAGTTTCCCCTTTGGATCCTGCTTGTCCAGTTTGACCGGTTTCCCCTTTGGATCCTGTAGGTCCAGTTTGTCCTGTATGACCAACTGCTCCTGTTTGACCAGTCTCTCCTTTGGTTCCTGTTTCTCCAGTAGGTCCGGTTGAACCAGTGGACCCTGTAGATCCAGTATTACCTGTCATTCCGGTGAATCCTGTATGACCTGTCATTCCGGTTTGTCCTGTTTTACCCATGGGTCCTGTTTCTCCTGTTTCGCCAGTTGGTCCAGTATTTCCAGTATATCCTGTGTATCCTGTAGGTCCTGTAGGTCCAGTTAATCCCGTGAATCCAGTTGATCCTGTTTTTCCAATACTACCTGTTTGACCTGTAGGTCCATTACCTACTATAGCTGAAATTGGTATACTATTATTTGGGTAATTGGCAAATAATCTTCCATTTAATGATACATCACCATTTACAAACAATCTTCCATTTAATGACACATCTTCTCCGATTATAAGTTGATAATTGGTTGTTGTAATATTTAAAATACTTTGATTTGTTTGATTGTTTACTAATAAATTACCATTCACTGTTAAATCATTGGTAATATTAATACTGTTGAAGGTTACATCACTAGTTGTATTTAATAGTTGATCTGCACCTGGTCCCGTAGGTCCTGTCATACCTGTATCTCCTGTCATTCCTGTAGGTCCTGTATCTCCTGTGTCGCCTGTAGGTCCTGTCATACCTGTATCTCCTGTCATTCCTGTATCTCCTGTCATTCCTGTAGGTCCTGTCGTACCTGTATCTCCTGTCATTCCTGTAGGTCCTGTATCTCCAGTAGAACCAGTTTCTCCAGTTGGTCCTGTTTCTCCAGTTGGTCCTGTTTCACCAGTAGGTCCAGTTTCTCCGGTAGGTCCTGTTTCACCAGTAGGTCCAGTTTCTCCGGTAGGTCCTGTTTCTCCAGTTGGTCCTGTTGTGCCAGTATCACCTGTCATACCTGTTGGACCAGTCATTCCAGTTGGTCCTGTATCGCCAGTATCACCGGTTGGTCCAGTTTCACCAGTAGGTCCAGTTTCACCAGTAGGTCCAGTTTCACCAGTAGGTCCAGTTTCACCAGTAGGTCCAGTTTCTCCAGTTGGTCCTGTTTCTCCAGTTGGTCCTGTTTCTCCAGTTGGTCCTGTTTCACCAGTAGGTCCAGTTTCTCCGGTAGGTCCAGTTTCTCCAGTTGGTCCTGTTTCTCCAGTTGGTCCTGTTTCTCCAGTTGGTCCTGTTTCTCCAGTTGGTCCTGTTTCTCCAGTTGGTCCTGTTTCTCCTGTTGGTCCAGTTTCTCCTGTTGGTCCTGTTTCTCCTGTCATACCAGTTGGTCCTGTTTCACCAGTTGGTCCAGTCATACCAGTTGGTCCTGTGTCTCCAGTGTCTCCTGTTGGTCCTGTCATTCCAGTTGGTCCAGTTTCACCAGTTGGTCCAGTTTCACCAGTTGGTCCTGTTTCTCCTGTTGGACCTGTTTCTCCTGTTGGTCCTGTTTCTCCTGTTGGACCTGTTTCTCCTGTTGGACCTGTTTCTCCTGTTGGTCCTGTTTCTCCAGTTGGTCCTGTTGTACCAGTTGATCCGGTTGGTCCGGTTGATCCGGTTGGTCCAGTTGGTCCTGTTTCTCCAGTTGGTCCTGTTGTACCAGTTGATCCTGTAATTCCGGTTGATCCTGTTGGTCCTGTCATTCCAGTTGGTCCTGTCATTCCAGTTGGTCCTGTCATTCCGGTTGGTCCTGTCATTCCAGTTGGTCCTGTCATTCCAGTTGGTCCTGTCATTCCAGTTGGACCAGTTGATCCAGTTGGTCCTGTTTCTCCAGTTGGACCAGTTGATCCAGTTGGTCCTGTTTCTCCTGTTGGACCTGTTTCTCCTGTTGGTCCAGTTTCTCCAGTTGGTCCTGTTTCTCCTGTTGGCCCTGTCATTCCTGTTTCACCTGTATCTCCTTTTTCAACTATTTTATTCCAATAGAAGCTGTTATCTAATGTGTTTGTAAGAACAGGTACAATGTTGGGATCTACATTGTTTATAGCTAAATATGAATTTCCTTCGTACGTCACTATGTCATAATTATAGTAGTAATTATAAGGACTCCATATTCCTTTGTAATTAAATCCTTGACCAGTTGGACCAGTTGATCCAGTAAGTCCAGTAGGTCCGTTACCTATTATTGCTGATAATGGAATACTACTATTTGGGTAATTAGCAAATATTCTTCCATTCAATGATACATCTCCAGTAACAAATAAATTTCCATTTAACGACAAATCTTCGCTAATTAAAATCTGATAATTAGTTGTTGTAATATTTAAAATACTTTGATTTATTTGATTGTTAACTACCAATAAATTGCCATTGACAGTTAAATCTTTGGTAATATCTATACTATTAAATGTTACATTACTAGTTGTATTTAATAATTGATCAGCGCCAGGGCCAGTGGGTCCAGTCATACCTGTATCTCCTGTCATTCCTGTATCTCCGGTCATTCCTGTATCTCCTGTCATTCCTGTGTATCCTGTAGATCCAGTAGGTCCTGTCATTCCTGTATCTCCTGTCATTCCGGTGTATCCAGTAGATCCAGTCATTCCTGTCATGCCTGTAGATCCTACGGATCCAGTTGATCCTGTCATTCCAGTTGATCCTGTCGTTCCTGTTTTTCCTGTTGGTCCTGTAGATCCTGTCGTTCCTGTAGATCCTGTCATTCCTGTAGATCCTGTCATTCCAGTTGGTCCTGTCATTCCAGTAGATCCTGTTCTTCCAGTTGGTCCTGTCATTCCAGTAGGTCCTGTATTTCCTACGGATCCTGTTGGACCAGTTCCACTACTACCACCACCACCACTTCCTCCTGAATTTGATAAATTAAATAAAATAGCGGTTTGCTTATTACTTATGTTATCAATACCCAAATAAATCCATGTTGGAACATTTGAATTAGAAGTAGGAATATTAACTAATCCATCTGTTGATGAATATATTATGTCACCAGCTGAATACCCCGAAAAATCAAAACTAGGAAATTTCTCTTGTAAATCACTAAAATATGTACCAAATGCTTTGTAAGAAAAATTATCCTGATATAGTCCTGGCGTTATTGATACATTTGTAACTATACCTATTACATAATTATAACTATCATTATCTGCTTTTTTGTACAAACTATCAGCTGGATCACACCAAATTAAATCTCCTATCGATAATCCATGATCAGTTTGATAAACTTGTATGTAATCTTTATTTGTGTTTACTGTATAAAAACGTGTTATCATATCTATAGGTAATTTCTTTAAGGAATCATCGAAACTATCTATTGGAAATATTAATGGTTCTCCGTCTTCATTTACTTCAAATACTATAAAAAACCCTCCATTAGTAGGTAATCCATTTCCGCCCGATGTACTATCCAAATTAATATTATAATTATCAACATCTTCCAAAAATAATTTACATACGGTATCACTTATAGTTACAATATCGTATATTCTCCACACAAATCCACCGTTTGTTGCTATCCAAAAACCTTTTTGTATATCACTCATTTTGTATTGTTGAGAATCACCACCGTTAGTCGTAAATTGAGGTGAAATGGAATATTTGAAATTAATAGACCATGTAAAATTTCCATTCAGATTATTACCGGCTACGGGTTTAGCATTATCAACAACTGATACCTGAATGCATACCGGAAAATAATTGTTAAAAACTGACATCGTATAATTTATTACTATATTATTTTTATTTATACGTTAAATATTGATCGAGAAATATAACATGCTTAAAAATTATGTTATATTTTTTTGTTATGATTAATTACATATTCCGGATGGAAAAGTTAAATATATGTTTGCTAAATTCATGTAACCTTTCTCATTAGCACCGGCATTCGATATTGCATTTTGAGATGGAGCTAATGTTGTATAATTGCACGTAATAGATATGGTATCTCCAAATTTTGACGGTGTAAATGAAGTAGTTTTGGCCGTGGTTGGATCAATAATACTTGCAGCGGTTGGTGTAGCTGTTGACGCAGGTGACGCAATACATTTATCTATAAGAATATCACCCTCTACGGTTGTAATACCCGTTAAGGCTCCACTACCCCATGATTGACTTGCATTCCAATTTGAATAAACATTATTAGCAGCGTCGGCACGACTAGCTTTATTTGATTGTGCATAAGATTTAACTGCTGATAGTGGTATTAATTTTACTGCATCTCCTGTATTTGTAATATTTTTATTTTTAATATACAATACTTTTGATCCATCCGTATTTGAAAAATATACCGTAAATGATGCTGGTAGATTATGATAAACAAATGCCAAATCAAATGTTTGAATAGATGGTTTAATGTTGTAAAATAATTGAATAACGAATGTTTGTGGATTTATATTAGAAACTTGATTTACAAAAGTTGGTACTATTGCGCCTGCAGCCGCAGGTGCTGCTGCTCCAGGTGCAGGTGCTGGGGCTACTACTGGTGCCGGAGCTGCTACTGGTGCAGGTGCCGGGGCTGCTACTGGTGCAGGGGCTGGTACTGGTGCCGGTGCAGGTGCTTTGGCCGGCGCTTTTCCTCCTTGCGCTCCTTCGTAAACCTTCATGTTCCCAAATAGTAATAATAATCCAAAAAATAATATCAATCCTATAATTACCAAATTCTTAACATTAAGCATATTTGTAGTTAGTTATAAAATATAATTACAAATTTATTTATGTATTTAAATTGAATCTCTCAACAAATAGTTGATGGAAAGGTCAAATACAAACTTGCTAAATTAACATATGCACTTCCAGATGAAACTTCTGATGCACCACTACTTGTTATTACACCTGTACCTCCTATTCCACCACTTGAAACATAGGATGCACCTATTGAAATTAGGTTGCCAGTAAATGTTCCAGGAGTTACTGTTAAATCTGATGCTACAGTTGATTTTGTACCAGTAGTTAAATTAACTGGAGCAGGTAATGTTCGTACACTAGTTAATGTAATCCCAGATGGACTCGTATTTGCGGGTACTAAAATACAATTATTTCCTAAATCGTTATTAGGTCCTAATGAAATCAAACCGGTTAATGGTCCCATAGACCATGTTTTGTTAGCATTCCATGTGAGAATTTTATTAGGAGTAGCACTATTAAATGATGTATTGCTTGTTGCAAATTGTTTTATTGCTGATATAGGTATTATTTCATAAGATGAATTTGTTCCAGTTCCTACACCAGTAATGTTACTATTTGAAATATAAACTGCATTAGGTGCTGTCTTATCTAAATAAACTTTAAATGATACTGGTAGATTGTGAGAAATATCTTCTACTGTAAAACTACTTATATCATTTTGAATTTTGTAATAAAATTGTAATAGAAATGTTTGTGTTGTACTAGTCCCACCACCACCACCACTTCCATTAGCTCCACGTGGACCAGTGGGACCTATTGCACCGGTTACGCCATTTGTTCCATTGGTTCCATTGGTTCCATTTGTTCCTGGATCACCCTTAGGTCCTGCTGGTCCAGTTGTCCCAGAACCACCAGATCCACTACCACTTCCTCCAGGTCCAGTAGGTCCTGTAGGACCCGCACCATTACCTCCATTATACCCGTCACATCCATTAATCACAGGAACATATTGGATTACAGGACCGCATGGTCCACATGGTCCACACGGATTAGGATGGCAATGATTATCAAATCCTAATCCAGGTTGTCTACTATAAAATGCATTTATTTGTGATAATCTTCTCAAAGCAGTATAATCACTTGCCGACATTAATATATATTCTATAATAAAACAGGTGAAAAAAAATAATTTTAATTTTTTAATTAATAGAATGGAAAGTTAATCTTAAAAACAAACGTATTAACAAATATATAATATATTACTAAATCCACATATAAAGGATTAATTCAAATATAATAATAAATTATATGGATAATCTCGATTTAGATATAAGTAATTATACGATTAAAGATATTGAAAAGTTTTTAAAATTAAAACCCAATACTAATTATACTGCAGCAGATATAGAATTAAAAGAATATCAAATTCGAGAACAACTGTTAAAGAGTGGTCATATAAATAAACGATTCAAAACCAGTTTAATTGAATTCTTAGAAAAAGCCAAACAATGGTTAACCCTAGTTAAATGTAAGCCTAATCCAAAAACTATTCCGACTACCATACCAAAGAATTATAAGCTAGATAATCTGGATACACCTTTATCTCAAGTACCACCAGCAAGAACCGAAGAATTAATTAATAGACCAGAACGACAATTTATTTACTCTAATCCAAGTGATTTTTTTCCTGGTACATTAAACCCTCTAAACACAAGAGTAATAACTAAAACATTAAATATAGATACTCGTTTCCGTGATAATTTGTACGGAACTAAGAGCACTGATTTTAATATAAATCTTCCTAATAAATTTAATAAAGTAGTATCTATGCAATTATCTTCTGTTGAATTACCGCTCGTTTTTTATAATATTTCTGAAAGTTTTGGTAATAATTATCTATATATTCGTGTTAATTATAATGCATTCGATATATCATGTCCCGATAAATATGATCAGGCTATTTCAAACGGTAATGTATTAGATATTGATCCAGATATATTAGATAATCCAGAATTCATAGACGAGAAAATACTAGAAAATGAAGAGGAGGTAGAAGAAGAATTTTTAATGGATGATTTGGAACATAACAATACCTTTTTTATTGGGTTAGAAGATGAAAATATGTTTATTATACCCGATGGAAACTATGACGCAAAAGGATTGATAAATACTTTAAATAACTTACTTTCTCCTCTTGATAAAAAAGGTAACTTAATAAATCCTGCCAGTATCTTTTCTTACATTGAGTTCTCATTAGATATCGATTCTTTTAATTCTGGTACTGGAAAAGTAATGATAAAACCAGCTGAAAGTCATAAAAAATTTGTTAATTCAATTACTTTGGATTTTACCAAAAATAAAAACGGTTCTACTGATTCTAATCCTACATCATTGCTTACCAAAATAGGATGGAATTTGGGATTTATTAAACCCAAATATGAAAATTCTTGCACTTATACTTCGGATACTATTTTTGAAATGAACACAATTCGTTATGTTTATTTGGCAATCGATGATTTTAATAACAATGCAAATAACCAATTTATCAGTGTTTTTAATAATTCTATTTTAAATCCTCATATTCTGGCTCGTATTTCTATAAAAGGAAATTATTTTAGTTCATTACAAGAAAACGATTTTACAATTATTACTGAACCTAGACAATATTTTGGTCCGGTAGACATACAACGATTTAAGATACAAATGTATGATGAATTTGGACGTATTTTAAATTTGAATAATGCAAATTATTCTTTCTGCTTAGATTTTAAACTACTCTATGATCTTTAAATGTTTAGATATAATATATGCCGTATAGAACCCGTAAAGTCCGTGGAAAATCATGTTACAGAGTTACAAATACTGACAAAAGAAAAGTATTTGCAAAATGTACTTCAAAAGCAAATGCAATGAAACAAATGAAATTATTGCGGGCTCTTCAATTTAATAAAAATTTTAAATCTAATTCCAATACTAGAACGCGTAAAAATAAATGATTTAATATTTAGCTTTTTATCTTCAGTAAAATATATAAAGCATGGAGAACGGACGAACTATGTTGTTGCATTCAGTAATAATTGGTGTTTTATTGTATGTCTTTATGGTTTTTGCACTAGGTCAAAGACAAATTGTTGCTGAAAATCGTAGTATTTTGTTGGCAGCATTGATATTAATATATATGATTATGTTTGGTCATGGTTTACCTGGTTCAATTAACAAAAATTTATTTTAAGTATATTATTACAAATTTTTTTAATAATATAAGAGTTTGAAATTAAAAAGTGTATTGTGAAAAATTATTTACCTGGAGCATTCCCAGCAATATACACCGATTTAGCAATGTTTTTGAGAACCTTCTTCTCAGTTTTATCAGAATCCTCTGACGCACCCATTACATTCCGCATCATTAACAGGCAATCTTCGTATTGAGACGATCGAACATTATTAAACTCTGGATGTTCTTGAATATATTCTGATAATTTCTTTATTTTTTTGTTGGAAATTGTTGTAATGGCTCGTTTCATGGTTTTGGAGTCGCTCCCTGATTCTCTTACCCATCCTTCTTTATCTTTAATATGAAGGGTTTCCCGCTTACTATCCGTACAATGAACTGGTCTCGAATTCACATCACAGTTTTCTAGTCCTCTATTAAATATATTAGTAATTGCTTCGACAAGTCCATGCTGCTGTGCACAAAATAGATCAGAATCTTCAATTTTAAGCGTATTAATAAATTCACCTATTGTGATGGCATTCTTACAATCTTCATTTAAAAACACATTGATATTAAATGTCTTATTGTCAATATTGTTCTCTACCTTTTCAATATTATTTGTTATCATAGTTGTTGTTTGTTTTAACTGCTTATTTTCCTCTAGCAATTGTTGGTTTTGTTTCATCAAAAAATTACATATATCTTTACTATGTTCAATTAAAGATGTATTTTGCTCAATAATAGAATTCGTAACCGGTAAAATGTCCGTATCTGCTGTTTTATTGTTTTTCTTACGTTTCCCTTGGAATGGACGTTCTCCATTTTCCCATAGATTATCTAGATTAGTATATTGATCTAGATCTTCCTCCATATTTGGAACGGTATTTTCTGTACCCACTATTTTTTTAATTTTATTTAATGTTCTCGGATTAGGAAAATAAATACATCCCCTGAGAACATTGTTTTCTATTTCTTCTCCAAAGATATGATATTTACATTGAATAACTTTTAAACGGGCCAAATCTGAATCATCCCATTTCTCATAAAAATAGTTAAATTTTCTTGTTCTCTTATCCATTTTATATACTTAAATAAAAGATTCTATATAGTTTTACGCTAAATAAAAGTGCACAGCTTAACTTCTGTGCACTTTTAAAATGCAGCCATTTGCGGTTTAATATTTTTAGTAGGACATGCTAATATGCTTTGTGTCCATTTTTGTAAAAGTGCACAGAAGTTAAGGTGTGCAGTTTGTGCACTTTTATTCAGCGTAATATTACTTAAAATTATGCAGCGCACTTTTTAGGGAAAAATAATGATTTTACTGCATGTCAGTCACAATGACTCTTTTTAACAAAACTATTTCTATAAATAAATTTTGGACAACAAAACCTTGTCCATTTTTAAAATCGTCTCCGACTTTCTTGTTTTTCTTTTAACAAATAGAGAACTTTATAAAATAATATGTGAAAATATTGTATATAGATAACTTTTTAAAATGCCTTGCCAAACAAGTTGCCTTGTTTCCGCCGTTTTTTTAATTGGGATGATCTACATGAATTATGCTGCCTATAATAGTAATGTATTGGTAAATTATCAACAACAATTACCACATAACCTTCAGCGAACTTATCAAAATATAGTAAATGAGAGAACCAGTATTTATTATTTTGGGTATGTTTTAGGGTTTGTTTTGGCTGTTATTATTATTGTTTATAATACGCAAATTGCTAAGGATAGTTTATCAACAACATCTATGGTTTGCACTGTAGTCGCAGTGTCTTTTGTAACGAATTACTTTTATTATATTCTTTCTCCCAAATCAGATTGGATGTTGGATCATATTAATGATCCTGAGCAAACAAAAGCATGGTTAGCGATGTACAGAAATATGCAGGTTTATTATCATAGCGGGCTAGTTTTGGGTCTTTTTGCGATTGGATTTTTTACGTTTGCATTCAGATGTTCCAAAAACTAATATAAATAGAAATTAACGTTATTTTCTATCTATATGAATCCTTTAAGTGATGAACAAGAAATAATATTAAAAAATGTAGTAGAAGGACATAATGTTATTGTTGATTCTTGTGCTGGAACAGGAAAAACAACGCTAATTTTATCCGTTGCAAAAACATTGGCTCATATGATGATTTTGCAAATGACATATAATTCTATGTTACGATTTGAAGTTAAAGATCGTGTAAAAAAAGCTGGCTTGAAAAACATGAAAGTCCATACTTTTCATAGTTTGGCTGTCCATTATTATTTACCAACTAGTTTCACAGATACCGGAATCCGATATATAATTTTGAAGGATTTACCACCTATTGAAAAAATACCCAAATTTGATATTTTTGTTCTCGATGAGGCTCAAGATATGACGTTTTTATACTTTCAATTAATGGCAAAATTTGCTAGAGATTCAGGCCATCTTATACAATTATTTATTTTGGGAGATTACATGCAAGGATTATATGAATTTAAAGGGGCAGATATTCGATTTTTAACATTCGCAGATATAATTTGGGAGAACTTTGCGTATTTAAAAAGCCAGAAGTTCGAACTTTGTACTATGAAAATGTCTTACAGAATTACTAGACAAATGTGTAAATTCATTAATGAAGTAATGTTAGGAGAAAATAGACTAGAAGCATGTAAAGATGGGCCGCCAGTTACCTATATTCGTAATTCAAGAATAAATATTGAGAGAATTGTTTCCGCAGAAATATTAAAACTATTGGAACAGGGTTATAAAGCAGATGATATATTTGTATTAGGTCCATCAGTTAAAGGCGTAAATAGTAATATACGTTTATTAGAAAATATATTAGTAGAACGCGGTATTGCTTGTCATGTTCCTATGTTAGAAAATGATAAAATAGACGAAAGAGTAATTGATGGAAAAGTGGTTTTTTCAACATTTCATTGTGTAAAAGGTAGAGAACGTAAATTTGTTTTTATTGTAGGATTTGATAATAACTATTTTAAGTTTTATGCACGTAATTTGCTAAGAGATGTATGTCCAAATACACATTATGTTGGGACAACGCGTGGTACAGTAGGTCTTTATTTAATAGAAAGTGATAGTTTTCGTACAGATAAACCACTGGAATATTTGAAAAAAAGCCATATTGAAATGAAACAGTGTGATTACATACAATTTCGTGGGAATCACCAAACTCTATTTGTGAATGAAGAGGAGGAATTTTACAAGGATTCACAATTAGCTAATAAACATAATTTAACACCAACAGAATTAATTAAGTTTTTACCGGATTCAGTTATTGAAGATGTATCGGTTATTTTAGATCGTATTTTTATTTCGGCAAATAGAGAACTTGCAGAGATAGACATACCAAATGTTACAGAAACAGAACATGGATTTTTTGAGGAGGTAAGTGATTTAAACGGTATTGCTATTCCTTGTATTTATTATGATTATTTGAGTGAAAAATGGTCAGGTTCTCGAGATAACTCAAACGTTTTATTAAAAATAATTGGAAATTCAATTGATAACATGAAACCGAATGAACATATATATTTGAAAAATATTGTAAATGAACTTCCTGATAAAATAGAGTCAATAAATGATTATTTGTTTGTGGCAAATGTAAGTGTTGCCGTACAAGAAACCTTATATTTTAAGTTAAAACAGATTAAACGTCATGAATATAATTGGTTAACTCAAAGTATGGTAACAAACTGCATAGAAAGGCTTGATGATGTATTGGCTGATGAATGTAAAAATACGATTCCGCAAATAGAGGAAACAATTATTCATCAAAGTGACGAAAAAGCCCATTTAAAAATCGATGAATTTTTACTACCACATTTTGGGAGGGAGGTAAAATTTCGATTTACTGCGAGAACAGACTTAATTACTGAATCATCAATATGGGAAATGAAATGTACTAGTAAGATTTCGATAGATCATATGCTACAGGTAGTAATTTATGCATGGTTATGGAGAATGCGAAATTTGTCTTCATCAGATAATGCATTAACGGATGAAAAAAAGGTAAAGATTTTTAATATCAAGACCAACGAACTATTGCACCTAGATGCTAGTATGGATGATCTTAATAGTATTATGCTGGTATTATTAAAAGGTAAATTTCTAAAGCCACAAATAAAAGTAGATGCGGATTTTATAGGCGATTGTAAAAATTATTTAACGCAATTAAGCAGTGGAATTTGATTTAACAAATTTTTGGATGCACTCATAAATCTTAGCAGATTCAGCAATGCTAAATGCTCCACGCTTTTGAGCAACACCTAAGAAAGAGACAATGACATTAAGAGCCATGTTTTCATCAGTAACTGGAATATCTGCTAAACGGACCTCCTGAGTAGGAACTTCTTGAGTGGGCACTTCTTCGGTTTCGGTCATCGTAATGTTCTCCATTATATATAAAAAAATAATTTATTTTTATATATTTTCCTTATTACATTTTATTATTATGAATTTTACAATTTTCTTCGGAATTGGTTCTTTTATTCTTACAGAATTTGCCATTATTTAATTGTTTTCCACATATGTAGGTATAACAACCATTTTTCATTTTTCTCTTATTAGTATTCCACATTAGGGAAGCTTCATCAAAATCAATAGTAACTTCTAATTCCTTATTTTGACTACGGGTCTTCATTTTTCAAATTACGATTACCTAAATATGTAGATTCATTTTATTTCTTACTTCTTTTCGATTTTTTACCTTTTCTGGATTTCTTGGATTTGTTTTTAGCTGATTTTTTATTTTTTTTGCTGCGCTTACCACCTTTAATTTTCCCTTGACATCTGGTTTTTCTTATGCATCCTTTGGGACACTTTGTTGTGCGTGTAGGTTTGATTGGTATAGGTGTTTGTGTTCTCATAATCATATTTGGAGGACTAGGTATAGATTCAAATCTTACTTCAGTATCCACTGGCATTGGGCTAGGAATAGAATCTACAGGAACCGGACTATCCATAGGCATCGGACTAGGAATAGAATCGACTGGAATAACAGAAATTTCCTGTTCCATTGGTAATTCTCTTTCTTCATTATCTAAAACTTGGCTTGCACTTGGGTTGTTATAAGGTGATGCTGGGTCAACCAATAACAATTCTGACGAACTTCGATAATTTCTTCTTTGATCTTTCATTCTATTTGCTTGCATGAATTATTATATAATATTTAAAGAAAAAATGATTAGGTTAATGCTAAAAGATATCTACAATGCTAAAGGATTTCTAATATGATTCTCTACAAATTGGGCATTTATTACATTTTCCAGCACAATCTGTACAAATTGTATGACAACAGCCAGGTACTCTGAGTTTTTCAGAATCTATAATTTCATAACATACAGGGCAGCTATCTTTCTCTTTCATTTCTGAATAATATTCCGCAAACTTCTTTTGCATTTTCTCAAAAAGAGAGCGATATTTATTTTCTATTTCCCTCCGTTCTGTACGCATTGTACATCGAAGATTATTATGAGTATCAAGTAATTCACCGTATTGCTGCGTCACATTATCTACATTTTTCTCTAGCTCTCTGTTTTTCTTCTCTAATTCACTACATTTTTGTTCGAATTGCTTCTTTGATGTCGGAATAACAGGAAATGGCAGTTCAGATTTATAGTAGTCAATGTAAAAGAACAATACTAGGTCATATTCTAAAACTTCATTAATGTCTTTTACTGTTTCTGCGGGGATCCTATCACCATCTTTGTTTACATAGTAACTTCCTGTTACAGGAGTATATTCAGATAACATAGGCATAACCACACCTGAGACCAAATTACCATTTTTACGGACTCTGAATTCAGAAAAATACTCATTGAATTTACTTGCTATATCAGAAAACGAGGGAATATCTTGGTTTTTCATAACAGGACCTGGTGGTGTAATGTTTCCTTGTTCATCAACAATAAATGTATCAATATGGTAATCAATAACTTTTCTGGGAATTACAAAATTGTAACGTGCCTCACCAATTATCTTTTTTTTACATGTAAACGGAAGGGTTTTTAGATGATATTCAGTCAATTCTGGAAAATTATCATCATTTTCTAGAAAGTCAACAAATAATTGGAATGATTTCTTAAATTTTTGGTGTCGAGTTGGAGTTGGCATTTTAGTTGTTATTTTTAAATTAAAATTAATTTATGTAAAAGAAATCAATTTTTTACATAAATTTGATAGCAAAAATATAATAATTTTTCTAAAAAAGTTGCTGTTGAGTAACTAGTTCTTGTGCCATCATTCCTAAAATACCAATCATGGCCAGTCTTCCGTTATTCAATTCTTTGTCCATTTGATCACCCATTGACTCATTATTTACTCCAAATGTTAATCCAAAATCACCGGGTTGATAGTTTTCCTTTAATGCAAATGTTTTGACAAGAGGATTTTCCCAACCACGAACCATAGATGAAAATTCACTTACAAACATAAAAGCAAGACCTACACCAACAAGCTCTGGGTTGCTT